>Ga0318562_10000958_pt1 | contig 12976 bp, 17 predicted proteins | sample GRESIP066b5f18_FD_203688 | JGI IMG/M metagenome (GOLD analysis project Ga0318562, IMG submission 203688) | Tropical soil microbial communities from Luquillo Experimental Forest, Puerto Rico - GRE.SIPMG.066b5f18 | ecosystem: Environmental > Terrestrial > Soil > Tropical forest > Bulk soil...
ATATTATTTAACTGGTGTTACAGATACAATGCGGCTTGGTGCGACAACTGCCTTGCCTTGTAATTGATCTCTCAAATTATTAACCTTAGGATCATTGAGGATGTCCAGTACCGTTTGTATGGTGCTTTGGGATGGTTTGCTCGCCCCACCTCCGAATGGTCCAAAGCTCTTTCCACGAGGATTCATGCCGCCGACCCTTCTTGCTATAGCCTCGATAGCAGCCTTGTCATTCACATCCACCATCAAATCCTGTGGTGTAAGTTGATCCATGATTTTTTTCTTAAATGGGTCGAGTGCCTGCTGCTCTGTTATGCCCCTTTGTCTGTCCGACTCAATCTTTTCCTGAGCCCTGATGGCTTCGTTGTTTTGGTTGTATGCAGCAACCTTCACCTTGTCCTCAAAGGACATGGGGGCATTATTATATGCCTTATCAGCCAGAGCATCTTGCTGGGGATTGGATACTGGTGTAACTTTGGAGGGGTCAATTACGGCACGGGAGGTCTTTCCTGTGGGAGCGGGGGGTCCCATAGGTTCACCACCACTCATCCTACCCTTACCACGCTTGTCAAATTCAAGTTCTGGGACGGGTAGACCTGCCTCTTGAAAATAGAACGGGGATACAGACCGACCGCTGGAGTGCATAATCATAACAGCTCTCTGATATTTTCTTTGAGCACTTTCTACAGCCTGTTGTCTAAGGACTGCATCAGCCTGCTCCCAAGACATGCCCTTATTTTTTGCCATGATAGCCTTCTTCTCCTTATCATCTGGAGAATAGCTCTGGGAGTTGTGGTATTCTTCCGCAGCTTCTTCCAGCCTCTTCTCCTCTCCGGCAGAAAGGTCTTTGCGGTTGAATGGGTTGTTATTCTGCAACTCATACAATTTTGTTGCGGCTTTTACCCTGTCAATATTACCATGCTCATCTTGGATGTCCTTGATATTATCCATAGGATACCCAACACTTGCGAGTTTAATCATCGTGTTCTCGTTCTCTTCATCCCGGGCGCCTTGATTTCTTAGCTGGCTAAGAGCATCTTCTGTATTAGAGCCACCCTTTATTAGATTAGCATACGTTTCTGCATACTTGGGCTTGCGCTGAAAAAGGCTTTGCAGTTCCTTGTGGGTGGCAACTGCGGATGTGGCCGCATCTTTGACCCTCTGGTAGGTGTGTACATTCGGGTCTTGGTGGCCTGCGTAGAATTTCTGCAAGTCCTGCTGGAAAGTGGGCTTGGAAACATCCAATCCATTGATGCCTTGGATGATGGTGTCTTCGTAAGTCTTCTGGGCCTGTTGATAGGGGTCCATCTGGGGATACATCCCCTGTGGATACCCTGAATTCATGGGTTGCTGGCCCCAGCCACGCGCCTGCATCCAGCTTGTGTCGGGTACGCTGCTGTAGAACTCCTGCGCTTCTCTGGCTACAACAGGGTCTATACCTTGATTTAGAAATTGGAGGCGAGGGTCAGCGGGCATTAAAGTAATTTATCGTGTTTTGACATATTGTCAACTGCCCATAACGGCTGAAGATTTGTATAATGAAAGCATTTTTTCTGCTGTTCGGGATCAGTTAAATCGAAAGATGAACATGGAATTATGTGGTCGATATGCCATGTCATGGGAGATTCTTTTGCATATTTACCATAATTATCCCAAGACATACCTTCTTGAAATTTAGAAGCGAGATATAATTTCAACTCCTCAGGGGAACATCCAATAAGTTTGGACTTTGATTGTGTTCTAATGATTTTTTTCAACTTAAACATTCCCCTAACTCTAGATGATAGGGAATTTAAAATTCTTGCATGAATAGTTTTAGATTTAGATCTTCTTCTTGAGTTAACAGATTCTTTATTTTTTAACTTCCATTGTCTAAAATACTCTGGACCATTTTTATCATAAAATCTTTTACTATACAACTTAACAGATTCAGGGTGTTTCTTTCTTGATTTACGCCAAGATTCTTTCCATTTTTCTGGATTATTCTTCCTCCATGATGCACATTGATTCCTCAGGAATTCTTTGTGCTCCTGATAATACTTTCTGGCGTATTCTTTTCTTTTTTCTTTTGAGGTCATTAATTGCATCGGACCCTTGTAGAATTAGACATTGGACCCAAAAATTGCACCACTGGTTGGGCTTTGCCGCGCAGAGACCGATGTTCTTCATTCAACACTTGGAAACAAGCCGCCCAAGACTTTTGCATATCATCGTAGTTACGTGTGTGTTGGGCATCCACAGCCTGTAAGCCAAACTCTAGAGCGTTCATATTACCAGGCACGCACCAGTCGGTGTCTGAGATCAGGGGATAGTATCGGAGTTTGCAAAGACACCCAATGGGTTGATCCGTTGGAACCTGACCTATAAAATACCGGGAGTAATGTGGTCGGGTTTCAGATGGGAGATATGTAGACAGTAGGGTGTCTGTAGTCCCGCTGGAATAGACATTCATCTTACCCAACATCACAGGCTTTTGGATACCCAAGAACTTGTTAGCGGCCACAGATACAGTAGCGGTAGTTGATCCAAATGTAATAGCATATCCCTCTGCGCCTGTTGCATCAAAGTACGGGGTGTTGTCTGTTTGCAGGAATGACACACGAATGGATTTTCCCAAATCTCCCACGTTAGCAAGGGTAAACTTCAACTGTTCTCCCTCAGTCATGTCCACTACTGACGGGAACCCATCCCCGGCGAATGTAAGGAATGCCTTTGTTGGGTGCGTTGCATCCAATGTTCCTGGACCACACTCCACAAATTGGTGAAATTCACTGAATACAGGGACTGGCACCTTATTAATTGTCACGCCTATTATGGATTCATAGTGAGGGGGTAGTGTGATATATCCAGAAGTTGACCCGTTAAATATCACCTCCCGCTTCATACCCTCCCATAGACCAGACTCAATTATATACTGGCGAGCCTGATTCAGGTTCACTAGAAAATCTGTAGAGCTATTTACCATCCAACCGAGGGATGCTCTTACGTCGGCTAGGGTTGTGTCTGTCTGCATTACTTAGGGGGTCCGATCAGCATTGAGACTGGATTCTTCTTCTTACCACCCTGATTCTTCAAGATTGTATTAGCCTGACTAAACGTAACCGCGTTAGGATCATCAGGATTGGAACTCATAGGAAGTGGGTCTTGCCAGATTCCACCCACCGGATTACCAGAAATATCCAATGGTCTTGCCACACCCCTGGGAGTTACTCCGGGCTTGGTATAACTGATTCTTGCAGACCCGCCATTAGGCAGGCTGTAGTTGTTAAACACTCCGGGGAATTCTGGGCTTGCTTTCAGTTCATAGACTGGCAGGTCTGGAAGAGCACCGTGACCACTAAATCCCATAGCCGCCATTTCTGACTGACCCTTCATGTTCTCCTGTATTTTAGCTTTGGCATCTTCAAAAGCCCTGCGCTTAAGGGCCGCCTGTTGTAGTCCCATCCTCACAAACTTAGCCTGTGCCCACGGACTTTCTGGAGCCATAGGGTCATCTGCAAAAGATTGTTCCAGCGGGCTGTAGTGCGGCTGTTGCATCTGGGGCATGTACTGGGGTAGGTACTGGGCGGCGAAAGGGCTAAAACCCGGAGGGTATCCGCCCATCTGGTTGTAACCCATCTGGGGATATCCCATCATTTGCTGAGGGTATCCATAACCACCATACATCATAGGGTTGTAATACGATGCTTCTACACCACCCCCGTAGCGTCTTGGAGTTGGTTTTCTATTTCTATTTTCTGCAACACCTCGAACTGCGGCGATATTTGCGGCCTGTTGGGCGGCGGCTTCAGCTCTACCCTCTGGAGTGGCGTAAGCCTCCCAAGACCACACGGGTAAATGCGACCCCCAACGATCCTCTTGAGAGAACATTGGATTGGCCCCAATTCTGTGATCTGATGTGTCTAGTGCATATTCAAATTGTGCTTGCGGTAGAAATCTATCCTTTCTACCCATCCAATGGATATTCCTATCATCTACAAAGGGAGGGTGGTAGGGATTTGGAACCGGGGGTGCTGGATGAGGTCCAAACATACCGGCCATAGTGTAGTAGTCCATTCCTCTTACAGGACCACCATCCGCCCTGGGTACGATCTGCAAAGAATAAGGCTTGCCGTAAGGAACGTAAGTATAAGTGTGTCCACCAAACTGACCCGGATAACCACGGTCGGTACGGATCATCTGCATGGGGCTTTTGCCGTATACCATAGAGGGTTCTACACCCCCGCCGTATGCCCGGTGTTCTGGCTGCGGATATCCCATAAATCTCATAAGTTTGTTGTGGGGGATGACTTCTCCTTTTTCGGGGAAGGTTCTTACCTCTGGACCATGCACACCAATCAATTCCATCCCACCAGAATCAGGACAGTAGGCTTCCATTCCCTTTTCTCCAACCAAGTAAGTCTTGGGCTGGTTATGTCCACCCTCTGCCAAATGGGGTAGAATACCAAGCAGTGGATTAAACGCTGTGGCAGCACCGATCTGGGCTGCGTTCTGTACAGCCTTGGTTGCCATAGCCTGACCCACCTGCTGGGGCTTCTGGCCCGGCTGTTGGGGGAAGGCCCACGGGAACTGCTGCCTATACTGGCTGTAATAGGGAACCTTGGCTATCTCATGCTGGGCCTGAGCCGCATCCTGTAGGGCGTTATTTTGCCCATACCCCGGACGTTGCATGTTATAATAATCCCAAAGCCCACGACCAGTAGCAGATGACGTGGGCGATGGGGGTGAAAATTCTCCACCCCTGTTACCAATACGTTCCTGTCCACCGCCGGGCGCAAACCCATAAGAGCCGTGTGCAACGGGTCCATACAACTCCTGTTGGGAGAGGGCTGGCTTACCAGTAGATTGTGCCTTCTTCTGGGCCTTCCACATGGCAATACTAGCCTTGGCGGGGTCGGTAATGGCCAAAATGGAGTTGGTATTGCCCCCGCCCCAAGTAGGTCCAGCGACGCTCTTGTAAGGGTTATTGGGATCTGTTACAGTGCCGGGTGCTGCCATTTGTTGAAAATATCACAGGTTGTTGAATTTGCAAGCAATCTTATCTAAATCTCGGACCCTCTACCCACGTCACCAGGGAGTGGCGTATGCCTGAGGTTACTGGTTTGACTTGATGCCATAGGAAACTGGGAAAGACAATCGCATCGCCAACATCTTTAAACTCCTGAACATGAAGGGGTTGAGAAGGATTAACCCAAAACTCACCACCATCATACCCAGTAGGATGAGACAGTTGAATACACACAGACAACTTTCTATCCATAAGAGGACTTTTATCTGTCTGCAAAAAGCAATTATCTTGGTGCCAATTGTAAAACTGGCCCGGGCCGTATTCTGTAAACTGGAGGCTTTCATAACCAGCCAAGTCAAAGTTGAACGTATCCCTGTTTGCTTTATGGACCATAGTGTCTATGCGTTTGTACAGCCAATCCAACGTGGGTTCCGAGCGGGGAAGCCATGCGATGTTGCTTTTGCGAATCTCTGGGTGGACGCCATTATTGCCCCCGTATCCTGTGGTGGCATCTTGGTTTTGAAGTTTTTTAGAGTTGTTGACAATAACCATACACTCTTCGGGGGTGAGTATGTGGTCAAAGTTTTGATACCATTTTTTCATATGAGGGTTATGGAACTATTACATTTATGCTCTGAGGAGTGGAACCCCAATCGAGATATTGAATGTTGGCCACTCCGCTCCCAAGACCAGATGGTCCGGGCGGACCCGGAGGTCCGGGGTCTCCTTGTGGTCCTGTGGGACCTGGATCACCCGGAGGACCACCTGGACCCGGAGACCCAGTATCACCCGATGAGCCAGGAGTACCGGGGGGTCCGGGAGGTCCGGGATCACCCGGGGGTCCAGTGGGACCTGGTGGGCCACCTGGGTCCCCGGGAGGCCCCGGGGTACCGGGCGAGCCGGGGCTTCCGGGTGTGCCATTAGACCCCGGGGGACCGGGGGCTCCTTGACTGACATCTGAGATAGGATTGGGAGCTTCATTCCTAACGCTCCAGATGTATGATGGCACGCTCCAGTTGGAAAGAGACATTACGGAGTATATGCGGGTGGTGCAGAGCCGTTGGATTGAGGAATTGCGTTATTGCTGGTTCCAACCACTTGATCCAGCCATTGCCAAGCAAGACAATTACCGCTTCCTGGGATGGCATTGTCGAACCATCTGATCTGTGTCCTATTACCTAGAGTTTGGTGGGGTGCGGTGTGTGTGAATCTATCATCCTGTTGTATCATAGTTGCAACTTCATCCACAACATTACTTCCAGAAATTGGATCTCCTGATTGAGACGACCAAATTGAGTCTCCGTTATTGGAATATGGACTACCAAGGAATGTGGGACCTGCGGTATTTTGCAGAATCATCACATCCATAGGGGGCCTACCAAGAACAGATACATCGACTTGATCTCGGTACGTGGTATTGTCGTAAAATGGCATGTCTATATATGCCATAGATAGGGCACCCTTTACGACTAGGTATTTATTTCCCACCAGTTCAATATACTGGTTACCCACCACTACCGTAGTGCCGTATAGCGTGGATGGTGTTTGCGGTGTAGGAGGTGCGCCCATGATTAGATGATTTGTTTTTCGGGTTCATTTGGAGGTTCTACCCAAACTCGTATGGCGTAGTATCCATTCTGGAAAGTCTGTGTATGTTTCAGGACATACCTCTGCCACCCCTCAAAGTTTGTAGCGGGGAAAAATTGACCCCTACAAATTCCACTTGCATTAGAAGCCTCGCCTTGCACAATTCCTGCGGTGGCAGTTTGTGTGTCTGGTATGAGAATCTTGGGGTGCAAACCTACGAAAGAGCCCTTGGGTCCATCTGGAATATCCCATGATACTTCCGTGGGAATAGGAACTTCGTACAGGGGAATAGCAAATGGTACATTGGAGAAAAACTCCTCCGTTATAAATTTACTACCTTCTGACACCGGAGGAACCACTACCCTGCGTTCAATGTGAAGTTTGGAAACCACAATTCCACCCCGACCACCCACAACTCCGTTGTGTGAACCATGTATCCCCTGCACGGGAGGGAAGGCGATAGCCTTCATAATGGCAGGCCAAGAATGATCTCCAAAGCTCTCAATGGTTCTAAATGGCTGGGCCGCCTCTTGTGGGGTGAAGTTCTTAACAAAGATCAGTCGAACAGACTCCGGGTCTTGTCCATCTTCAGATTGTACGTAGGTGTAATCACCCCAATACTTCATAAAGGCACTGTCCTTAAACCATTTGGGAAAGTCTTTATATGCCGTACCCTCTACGGGCGTAAAGTCTGGTCTACCCGCTAGAATCTCTGCCTTTACCGTAACAGCCAGAGACCATACGGAAGGATTGGGGGTTTTTACGATTCTATGGGTTGTATTTGCCATGTTAGTCAATAAACACCACAACTGCGTCGGCGTCAAGTTCTAAATTAGGATTAAGTCCAGCAGCAAGCAACGCCCCGGGGTTGAGGTCTATAATCCCCTCGTTACCCCTATCCCCCTGAATACACCTAAATGTATTCCCCATTCTATCGGTGGTACCCTTGGCATATAGGGTAACATTGAGAGATTGGTGTTTTTTTTGAAGGGTGGGACCTAGGGCGCAGTAGGCGTGGGTTCGGGAAGTGGTGTCATCTCCCCACGCACCCTCGCCATTATCTCCACCACCAGCATGAGATGTGCAGTAGCTATCCGAATGACCGGAATCAAGGCACTTTCGATAAGCCACCAAGTCTTGGTCAGTGGCGAATGATGTTGCTCGTAGTTTCATGTTTTTTCCAAAATATTTCCCCACCCAATCTCACTGCTTCAAACACTTCATTTCTTATAACCCAATCAGCACCAAGTCCTTCCATAGAATCCCTCAACCAATTGTCACATTCATCTCTAGTAAGAACATTACCATTGGGAAGATGTCCATTCAAAACATATAACCAATCATGTACGATAGATGGTCTAAGAATCACCGGGTCGTCATTATCAATGATATTTTCAAACAAACTGGGTATGGAGGCTAAATCTGTCGTAAATCCTTTTGGTATTGTATACAACTCATCATCTGCCCAAAATGGGAAATCCTCCTCCAAGAGGAAGTTTCTGGACTTTCCATCTATTGGTCTAAGTAATGGTTGTTGGGTAAAGTGAATCATTACATGCGTGGTCTGGTGTTGCGGTCCACCATTTCCCTAAGGGATTCTCCGTCCTTAAGCTCCCAGTCAAATGGACCCTCCAACACCGGTTGGGTACCAAATGCCGTAACTTGGTACCATTTTCCATCCTGTCCCACAAAGGAACAATATCCACCTGCAATAATCCTTCGGGGATGTGTAATGGCCCCCAGAAAGGTATACTTCTGCCCTTGAGTCACAGAATCATCCAGCCATTCTGGAAGATAGAAGTCACTAACCAGATTACCTTGTTTGGTGTATGATTTTGCTTCAGACGGATCACAACCCTCCAAAAGCATCTGAACCCTTTCACTGTCATCCAGGGGATGGAGGATATTCTGAACCAATCTATTGCCATTAGGATCTAGTAGGGTTTCAATAACCTCATGGCTTACGGTAACAGAGACATTATCAACATGGCCATCTTGGGCAGATACATAAGCAATCGGCTGGTTAAGCTCATCCGTATGAAAACCCAACGCTCCCGGCTGACCAATGTCATCTTCAATAATAACCTTCCAGTATCCCTTTGGGACTTGGGATTCATGGGCAAATGGCGTTACGGTTCCTGTGCGGCCCCACAGTGGTTTGACATCCTCTTGGAGTTGAGCGGTCACAGACTTGGCAATGGACTGCACAACCCCAAGTGAGATGTATTTACTACGTGAGAAAAGGGCAAATTGAGCGTTGAGGGGCATATTATTTTTTGGCTTGTGCGACAAGAAGATCTACCATCTGGTCCCTAATCTTCTTTCTGTCGTCGTTACATTCATTTACGTGTGTCTCCAGACCAGTAATTCTATCATCTCGCTCCTTGTTATATGCGTCGAGAATGGCTTTATTGTTTCTTGTCAGCCACCATACGGCAAGAAGAAGCACACCACAGAGAGGACCCTGCGATGCTACGCTTGTAAGAATGGAATCAAGAAAGGATGGTTGCATTATTTTACGGCGGGTGCTACGGTTGTACCAACAGCCTCTAGACCCTTGAGGGTGGCGATCTGACCGGGAATGACTGTTTCGTCTTCTCCGGTAATAGAGTTGTTTAGATCTAGTTTGGTTGATCCATTCTCATAGTGGGCGGATTGTGACTCATTAGTATTCTTTGTACCAACACTTGCACCAAGGGTGATAAATGTGCCATCTGCCAGTCGTGCTGTCGGTCTGAGATTACAAGATGTAATAAAAAGAATAGGTAGAATGTGGAATAGTTTTAGAATATTCATGGATGGTTGGAACTGAAATGCTCATCTCACTTGGTTGGTTTGACGATTTGCAGTGGAACAGTCCTGCGGTTGAGTCCGATGATCTTCAGGATCAGGTCAAATGTCAGGATTTCACCTACATGCGAGCCGTTGGCCCCTCCTACGCCATACTTGGTGGAGTTGTGGAACTTTATGGTGGTGGTTGAGGCCACGGCTGGATTGTCTGTGGTGAATCCTCCTGCGGTTGGGTCGGAACTGTCCGATGCCTGAAACGTCCATGTGGGTAGGGCGGTAATCATGGTAATGAGGGGAGAAATGGAACTGATGAAGAACCCCGGCGCGGAGTCCAGAACCGGAGACTGGCCTGCGGCGAAGACTCTCATTTGAGGAAAGCTTGGGATGGAACGCGGATGCTCAATTTGGGTTAAGGTTATTGAGGCAGAAATTCTCCACAGTGTTTCGGTCTGAAACACTCAGCGGATCAGCGGCAAAGAGGGCGGTCACATTCCCGTTAAGCATCAAAAATCCTCCTGTGAGATTGAAGATGGTGTTCAATTCAAAATCATTGGCAATGCCAGTGGTTCCTTGGCTGACGCCATCAATGAAGTATTCCACAGTAGACCCGTCTGACTGGTAGCTCAGCACTTGGTAAACCGAACGGTCCACTGCTCCCAAGGCCGAACCCGGCCCACCTCCCGCATAGGCAAACATCGTGGCGGGATTTCCCGCATCCACTCGGGCTTGTTTGTTCAGGCTTTCATGGCCGAAAAAGTTCACCTGTCCGATGGTCTTCTGCATCACTATCAGTGTGAATCCAGATGGACTGAGCGAGATGTTGGAAAGAAGATCAAAGAAGGTGGAGCCTGCACCCGAAACGGTTGGGATGCCGTTGTCGATTTGAAGGGTGCCTTGATTTGCTCCATTGCTTTGGGTGGCATTTTCACCGCTTCCTGAAAGTGAATCAATCCACCCCTTGATGGGGTCGCCATTGGTGGTTGCGGGAGTAAACAACGTGGCATCCTGAAAAAGACTATAGGGGTCGTTGGGGGTGGCTCCAAATCCCTTTAGGGCCTGAAGCCGTAGTTTGAACGTGATGGCTGCTAGAGGATCACTGTCATCGGGCGTTGTTCCAGAAGCGGTGTTTGACCATCCCGAATCCATCCCTCCAAGCTGAATCTTCATGCGGATGTAGTAGAGCGTTCCTGCAAGAAGGGGTGGCGTCGGATTGACCTCCTGTGATCCTCCCATTGTGCCTGGGACGATGCTGAATCCGCTTTGGAAAGTTCCGAAAGCAGGGTCTGTCGAAACCTGCCATGTGTAGTTGTCCCAAGCAGGAGAAGTGAAATCGAACGTCAGGATGGGATTGCCACCATCCATGCCCGGCGTGATGGACGTGATGACCGGAGCGGGTGGCGCGCTAGACAATCCATTTACATACAACAGAAACGATCCGTTTTTGCTGGAAAGAATCATCTGCCAGATTTGAGCCCAATACTCATACAGGCCTATTCCAAATGTGCCGACTAATCCAACTTTGACAGACTCACTCATGGATGCAGGGTGTTGATGTAGGTGTTCACCGTAGCTCTTTCGGTCGGGGTTAGAACCCGGTTGAAAATAAACAGGGCAATCAATCCCCCACCGGGCCAAATGCTTCCAGAGGTTGCCGCTCCAAAAGTCGGGTCCGTTCGGAAGCCTGCGGTGTTCGATCCATAAAGCGAAAGCTCAGATCCGTTTACGGCATTGCGCCACTCATTGGTTTTTGAGGAGGCATTGTAGGTGAAGAATGTATTGGTAAGATTTCGGATCGGAATTGCCGATATAGGACCTTTTCTTACAGTAGTTCCAAAGGTGTCATAAATATCCCCATCTCCACTGAATGGGACGTAGGAATTTGGATCATCAGGAGACTGATCGCTCATGGTGAAAATCGTATCCCCCTTGGCAAAGGTGGAGGTTTCCCGGTTGAAGAAACACACAAACAACTCCCCTTGAGTTAAGGATGATTGGTCAGGGAGGTAGTAAAACATCAAGGACGCAGCAGAGGAAATCCCCTCAAAACTCGCATAGGGTGTTCCATCGGTCCAAAATCTAAGAACAGGAATACGTGACACACTATTCTGCGTCATTGTCCCCGTGATTCCAAATGTCCCATCAAATCCTCCGATGAGAGAACCCTCAACCCAAGGTGTAGGGGTTGTCTTAGCAGAGTCCACATAAAGATTTCCAAGGGCGGTTTTGTTTCCGCTGTGGGTCTGAAACCGATTGAAGAAGGGGTATCCCTCCAATGGGTCAGGAGGAGCAAGATCGGACACTGATAAGGGGAATGATCCGTTTCTGGACGAAACTAAAATCTGCCATATCTTGGATAAATAATCCCAAGACCCTGCACCAAACGTAGAGATATTATTTACATCGAAAGCTTCACTCATTACACTGATATAACAACGAACGGAACTGAGCCGGTTCTGGCATCATAAAACATCTGCCAGATTTGCTGTATGAGCATGGCTTCAGAAATACCAAATGTCGTAATACCAATAGAAACACCGTCATTGGATGTATTGGAGGGCGCTCCGGTAGTGACGTGGAACGGAGCGGTTCCGTCACGGGAGTCTACAAGCATCTGCCAGATTTGCTTCAATGCTTCCTCCTTGCTTAAGCCAAATGTGGTGAGATTTCCTACGGGGATTGGCATGGAATTAGGTGGCTAAAAGAAAGGTTGTGGCCCCCTCATAAAGAACCACAACCCAAAGTTTATAACTACTGATCCAATTAGGACCCTGTGCAGGTCGTCTTGGAGAGTTGGTTCGGGCAACGCTTCACGCGGAGCACATAACCAAGGTTCGGATTAAGCTGACGATAACCAGCTTGGAGCACCGCTCGGAAGTATCCGATGTTACCATCGGGGTTTTCATACTTGTCGATGATGTTCTTCCACTGGACGGCACCAGCAAAGTCCTGGGTCTCGAAAGAGGTCATGCTTCCAAAGGAAGTCATGTTTCGAGGCATTTCCCTCTGAGTGACGTTGCGGAGGAAGATGATGATGTCTTCGTAACCCGCGGTCTGGTAGGAAGGATTCGGGACCAGCTTTTGGCCAATCGTAGCCGAAGTAGAGGTGTAGAAGGGCACTCGGACCCATGCACCAGCAGTGAAGTTCCAGCGAGGGGCCTTCATATCCACGATGTGGACGAAGCCGTTGCGGACACGCTTCACATTGAACGGCTGAAGCAAGCTGTCCACGTCAGAACCCCAGCGAATATCATCGCGGGTTCCCGAAGCGTAGTCGAGGGCTTGGTTCTGTTCAAGGCCCATGTAGGCCACAAACACTGGAGCACCGTCTGTCTTACCCACTTCAGATTCCCTATCTGCACCGTCAAACAGAAGGCGCTGATAGATTTCCTGCATCACCGAAGGCGTTGCAAAGGAATCCGGGGTAGTAAGGGCAAAGGATGCCGAGCCGTTGTCAACCAGAGTTCCACCAGAGAACACGCACTTGTGCGCGGCAATGCTGACATACTGGTCGCGGTCGCGATTTTCCCACTGGTCCACGATTTCGTCGCGGAAGTTGTTCGCGATTTGGCGAATCTGATCCTGCACATCCCAAGC
>Ga0318562_10000959_pt1 | contig 12974 bp, 12 predicted proteins | sample GRESIP066b5f18_FD_203688 | JGI IMG/M metagenome (GOLD analysis project Ga0318562, IMG submission 203688) | Tropical soil microbial communities from Luquillo Experimental Forest, Puerto Rico - GRE.SIPMG.066b5f18 | ecosystem: Environmental > Terrestrial > Soil > Tropical forest > Bulk soil...
AGCCTGGCAATCGTGGAGATTCCGGCCGTGTTGGAGACGTAGCCTGAAGTGAAGACGAGCGCTGCCGCCTTGGCGTGGAGATCAGCGAGCTCGCGCTCGAGCTCGACCAGCGAAAGATTGGTGCCGGAAATGTTGCGCGTGCCGCCGGCTCCCGTTCCCATGCGGGCCGCGGTCTCGACCATCGCCTCGATGACACCTGGATGCTGGCCCATGCCCAGATAGTCATTGGAGCACCACAAGACGACCTCGCGCGGGCCGTCCGGCGAATGCCAGATGGCGCGAGGGAAGCGCTCGGCGACCCGCTCGATATTGGCGAAGACACGATGGCGTCGCTCATCCCGCAAGCGGGCGATTGCATCCGTGAAGAATTGCTCATAGCGCATGATCGGTCTCCAAAGAGCGGAATACCGCCCGGGCGCACGAAGGAGCTGATGTGTCAGCTCTTCTTGGCGCCTTTGATACTGACGAGGTAGTCGACGATCGCCCCGACATCCTGCGGCGCCACGGGTGCCTTGTAGGCGTTGATCATCTTGCTCACCTCGGCCACCCAAGCCGCCCTCGGCAGGTCGGGTTGGTTGAGCACCATTCCGGCAGAATGACAGACAAGGCAGTTGCTGTTGGCGGGGTCGGATCCCGGGCCGGAAAACATGATCCCGCGATCCGGCAGGTCGACGCTCACCGAGTGCAACGTGATGCCGGCGCCGGCGACTTCGGCGGGCGTCGACGCTGGCGCAGAAGCCGCGACCGGGGCTGGCGCATCAGCTTGCGCCGCTGCGGGAGTACCCGCGATGTCGGCGGCGCGTCTTGCCTCCGAGGCCGCCCAATCACGCTCGTCGGGACGGCTGATGACGACAAAAGTGAGGGCCGCCAGTCCCACAAAGCCAAACGCAGCGGCAAAGCGGGGCAGTTCCATGTTGCGTCTCCCGTAATCCTTTACGTCTTGATCCGTCAGGCGACGCTGAGGCCGAGTGTCTCGATGGCGTTCCGCATGAACCCATTGGCATTCCAATTGGGCTCGAGAGGCTGGGGGAGGCCCTGTGTGTTGGTGCAGCGGATCATCAGCTTGAGAGCCTCCGAGGTCGGCGCCGTAATGTCTGTCTGCCATCGGCGGAAGCCGTATTTGCCCACATCCGGCCCGAGCTGCGTCGGCTTCCAGCTTGCTCCGCCATCGATCGAAAGATCGACGCTCTTGACACCGCAATCGCCACCGAAGGCGATGCCGCGCACAGAAACCGGCGCGCCTGGTTGGATCTTGTCGCCATCCTTCAGATTGGTGATGAAGGAGCGCGGCACCATGCTGTTGATCGGCACCGTCTTGAAGCCTGTCTCGTCTGGTTTCACATTCGCGCGAGGCGTGTCGGGAATGCGGTATGCCGTTTTCACCCAGTAATTGTCGTCGGGCGTGTCCAGCACCTCGATGTCGCTGAGGATCTTGACCCAGTAGGTCGAATACCAGCCGGGCACGATCAAGCGTAAGGGAAAGCCGTTCAGCCAGGGCAGCTGCTCGCCATTCATCTGATAGGCCAGCATGACTTCGCCATTGCCTGCATGCTCGATATCCAGAGACTTCTTGAAATGGGGAGCGCCGTCGACGACCGGCTCGTCGAGCCCGGTGAAGCGCACGGCTACCGCGCCGGCCTTCACGCCGGCGCGGTCGAGCAAATCCTTGAGCCGGACGCCGGTCCAGCGGGCATTACCCATCGCGCCATTCGCCCATTGCGCGCCAGCCACCGGTGGCGCAAAAAAGCCTCGTGAATTACCCGAGCATTGATTGACTGCAGCGATTTCCGTGCGAGGCAGCGACAGAATGTCTTGGAGCGACAGCGACAATGCCTGATTGACGTGGCCGCGTACGGCGAGGCGAAATTTCGCGACATCGATTTCAGTCGGAATGACCGCCCAGTGCCAGCGCACGAAGAACAGATCGTTCGGCGTGAAAACGCCCTTGTCGAAGACCTCGAAAGGGGTTTCGAGCAAGGGGGGGCGCGAGCGCTGCAGGATCATCGCCCCCTTTTGCGGAAAGGTCGTGATCGGCCTCGCCTGAGGGCCGTTGGGGAGGGGAAGGTCGATGGTCGTGTCAGCAAAAGCGCGCGAGGGCAGTAAGGCAAGGCCACCTATGCTTGCGGCACCCAGAAGCTGCCGGCGCGTCAAATGATGACGCCCCAAGAGATAATGCCTCACCGAGTCTCCACCATCGAAGCCTCCGCGAAATCGCTTCCACGCGGACGGGAGGCCGGATCTGGATCTGTCCCGTCTCGCGCCTCGCTGCCCATAGCTCAACACTCGGCCGCATCGCGCCGCGTGTCTTTCGAAAGGGCACGGTCGCCTGCGCTATGGCGTCAAGTCTCCCCAACTTGACAACTCGCGCCATTACAGCGTCGCGAGCGCGGTCTTGACTTTCGCTGGAGCGAAGGGAACTGAGCGGAGCCGCGCGCCGGTCGCCTCGAACACCGCATTGCTGATCGCTGCAGGCACGACGGCTGCCGAGGGTTCTCCACCGCCCCAGGGCGGTTCATTCGGACGGTCGATCAGCTCGATGACGACGTCTGGGACATCCAGGAATGTCAAAATCGGATAGCTCGCCCAATCGAGGCTCGTGACCATGGAACGGTCAAAGGTCACCTCCTCCTTGAGCGTCCGGCTGACAGTCTGGACGATGCAGCCCTCGATTTGGTTGCGCAGCCCGTCAGGGTTGATGATCTGCCCGCAATCATGCGCGACATAGAAGCGCTTGACCGAAAGCTCCCCGGTCTTCCGATTGACCTCGACGACGGCGACGGCACCCACATAGGTGCGCACGAGCTCGTATTTGACATAGGCGAGGCCATAACCGGTGACGAGCTCCGCGCTGCGATTGGGCTTCGGGCGGTCGCGCCAGCGGCTGAGATCGCCGAGGCGCTCGAGGAGCTCCCGCCCGCGCCGATCTTCCAGATGTATCAGGCGGAAATCGAGCGGATCGGTTCCGGCTTCGGCAGCGATCTCGTCGAGGAAGCTTTCGTTTGCGAAGGTGTTCTGCAGCCGCCCCGGGGAGCGGATCCAGGCCGGCTTGAGCGGCGACCGTTGGAGCCGATGCGCCGTCGCCTTCACATTCGGGAAGCCGTAGGGGATCGCGAGGTCATTGAGCACTCCGCCGGGGCTCAGCCTGCCCAGGCTGTCGAGCCCGGCGAGATCGGCTCCAAGCAGCGCAACGAAACTCGCGGTGCCGTTCGGGACGTAGAGCTCCGATTCCCAAGCGATGACATTGCCACGCTGATCGAGGCCCGCGCGCATGTCGAGCAGGGCTGGAGGGCCTTTGGGATCCCAGCCATGCTCATCGGCCCGCATCCACTGTGCGCGCACCGGCCTGCCGACTGCGCGCGCGAGGATCGCCGCATCCGCCGCCGCATCCTCATGTCCGTTGCGGCCATAGCATCCAGCGCCCTCGACATAGATACAGCGGACGTCGTCATCCGCGGCGCCGAGCATTGCCGCCAACTGCTTGCGCAAATCATGGACAGCCTGCGAGGCGGTCCAACAGGTGAGCTTGCCATCGACGAAACTGGCGACGGCGCATGAAGGGCCAATCGAGCCATGCGTGTGAATGGCGAAATCATAGGTCGCCGAGAGCTTGCGCGTCGCCGAAGCCAACGCCGCGGCCGAGTTGCCGATATTGCTCGTGACATCGTCGCGCACAATCTTGGTGCTGCGCACATGCGGCCAAAGCTCTGCCGCGTCCGGCAGGCCTTCCCATTTCGACCAGGTAACCGACAAGAGCTGCGCCGCCCTGATGGCGGCCCATTCGGTCTCGGCAACGACGCCGAGGAAGTTATTGACCCTGACCACCTTAATGATGCCGGGTATCTGCTTGATCGAGGCTTCGTCATAAGAGAGGAGCGTCGCACCAATGCCAGGAGGACGGATGACGCGGCCGTGCAGCATGCCGGTCAGCGCGAAATCCTGCATGTAGCCGAAGCCCGCGAAGACCTTCTGCGGGATATCGAGCCGTGGCACGGGCTTCCCGACAATCGTGTAATCCGACGGCGGCTTCTGTGGTGCTGCGTCGTCGACCTCGATCGCGAGTGTCATTCCGCTGACCAGCGTCCCGAACGGCAAGCTCGGGCCGCCGGCGCGATCGTTTCGCTCGACCACCGCGCCATTGCGGATCGTGAGTGTCGAAGCTTCGCACCCGAGCGTCGCCGCCGCTCTGTCGAGCAGGGCGCGGCGTGCTGTCGCTGCAGCGCGACGCAACTGCATTCCGCCGTTCTGAACCGAGAAGCTTCCGGAGGTCGTCCCCTGGTCGGGCGTCAAGGCCGTGTCCCCTTCTACGACGGTTACGTTGTCGATCGCGACATCGAGCTCTTCGGCAACCATCTGTGTGAGCGCGGTGCGCACGCCCGTGCCAAGGTCGACCTTGCCGGAATAGACCACGACACCGCCATCGGCTCCGATCGCGAGGAAGCCATCGACCCGGCCGGGCGACACCGTCTTCGGTCCCGGGGTAGGCCGCACATTCGCGAGCCCGGTCGCGAGCGAGAAGCTGACGACGAGACCACCCGTCATCATGAGCAGCGAGCGCCGATCGATAGTCTCTGTCATGGCCGCGTCCCGTCAGATGCCGATGGCGCGCTTCACTGCACGCAGGATGCGAAGATGGGTTCCGCAACGACAGAGATTATTCGCAAGCTCCGACTTGACCTCATGTTCCGTCGGCTCCGGATTGCGGGCGAGGAAGGCTGCCGCTTGCATGATCATGCCGTTGATGCAGTAGCCGCATTGCAGCGCCTGCTCTTCGATGAAAGCCCGTTGCAGCGGGTGGGGGCGCTTTTGCGTGCCGAGCCCCTCGAGAGTGACGATCTTGCCGTCACCGATGGAGGATAGAGGCGTTACGCATGAGCGCACGGCATTGCCGTCAACATGGATCGTGCAAGCGCCGCATTGGCCGAGACCGCAGCCGAAGCGGGGTCCCCTTAGCCCGAGCTCGTTCCTGAGAACATAAAGGAGCGGGGTATCGGGGTCGTGCACAGTGACCGACACCGTCGAACCGTTCACGCTCAGGCGTGTTGTCGTCACCGCGATCTCCTTTCGCCTTGACCTTCAGCCGCGGATGTTTGCCGAGGCGGCAGATAGCCCGGCTTCGGGTTCTCGCGCGATGCACGCGCCGAGGGCCTCGCCTCATCTAAGGGGGTGCGAAGAGCACGGTTTGCCGAGGCTTGCTGCGATTGGGGCGATCTTGCCCAGAAGGTCTGATGCAGAGTGGGTAGTGCATTGACGCGGACCTCATGGCGTTTATCTATCTGACCAAGTGTATTCGGCGATCAATGCTTGCAATGTATAGAGGAATGCCTCCTTACAATTGAGCGCCACGCTCTAAGCCGACCATATGAACGTCGGGAACAGCGCAATTTCGCAACGAGCGGCAGCAACAGACTCGATGCAGAGCCCGCTGTTGCCGCAAGAAGCATCCAATCGAGGTGATCCATGCGATCTGCACTATCGCTTGCCCGAAGAATGGCAGCTTTCACGGCCGCGACAATTCTCCTTGCCCCGTCGGCCGCCCTCGCAGCGGGCGATGCGGCGGCCGGACAGCGGTCCTTCGCCCTATGTGCCGGGTGTCATTCGAGTTCGCCCGGCGTGAACAAGATCGGGCCGTCGCTTGCCGGCGTCATCGGGCGCAGGAGCGGCACCGAGGCCGGCTACACCTATTCGCCGGCGATGCAGGGCGCCAGCATCACCTGGGACGATGCCACTTTGGACAAGTTCCTGATGAGCCCGGGCAGCACGGTGCACGGGACGAAAATGTTCTTCAGCGTCCCTGGCGCCTCGGACCGGCAGAACATCGTCGCCTATCTCGCCACGCTGAAATAACGAGCGCGCGCCGCTTTCCAATCATCCAAAGACGCTCGCGGTAGCGGCCTTCCGATCACGGAGATCCTCGTCATGCCTCAAATCCGAGTGAATGGGGTCAATCATGACATCGCGGCCGATCCGCAGATGCCATTGCTTTGGGCTATTCGGGACATCCTCGGCATGCCCGGAACCAAGTTCGGCTGCGGGATCGGGGCATGTGGCGCATGCACCGTGCATCTCGACGGCAATGCCGTGAGATCGTGCATCACCACCCTTGCCGACGCGGCGGGGCATGAGATCGTCACCATAGAGGGCCTCAGCGAAGACGGCAGCCACCCGGTGCAGCGCGCCTGGGAGGCCGGCAACGTCCCCCAATGCGGCTATTGCCAGCCTGGCCAGATCATGCAGGCGGCGGCCCTGCTCAAGCAAACCCCGAAGCCAACGGATCAGCAGATCATCGATGCCATGTCGGGCAATATCTGCCGCTGCGGTACCTATTCGCGGATCCGCGCGGCCATCAAATCAGCTGCGGAGATGAGCGAATGACCATGATCGCGAATATGAGCCGGCGCGATGTCGTCAAGGGCATCTCAGGCTTGACGGGATTGGTGCTAGGCTTCCAGGTCGGCCCGCGTAACTTCCCCTTCGCCGAAGCCGCGACGCCGACGACCTTCGAGGCCAATGTCTATGTCGCCATCGACGAGACTGGGCTCGTGACGATCGTCGCGCATCGCTCGGAAATGGGTACGGGCATCCGCACCGGATTGCCCATGGTCCTTGCCGACGAGCTCGAGGCCGATTGGACGCGCATCCGTGTGGTCCAGGCTCAGGGCGATCCGAAATACGGAGATCAGAACACCGACGGCTCGCGCAGCATGCGGCAGTTCTATCAGCCGATGCGCGAGGCGGGCGCCTCTGCGCGGCAGATGCTCGAAGCGGCCGCAGCGCAGATCTGGAGCGTCGATGCGAATGACTGCCGCGCGCGCAACCACATGGTGGTCCATGTGCCGACCGGGCGGGCGCTGCCCTTCGGCGACGCCGCCAAGGTCGCCGCGACGCTTTCGGTCCCGCCGGGGGATCATCTGGAGCTGCGCTTCAAGCCGGCGGGCGAACGGCGCTATGTGGGCAGGCCCATTCCGATCGTCGACCTCAAGGACATGGTGCGCGGCAAGGCGGCCTACGGCATCGACGTCGTGCTACCGGGAATGAAATATGCATCGGTCGAGCGCTGCCCCGTCTATGGCGGCAAGGTCTCGAGCTATGATGCGGCCGAGGCGCTGAAGGTGCCTGGCGTCGAGCGGGTGGTGGTCATCCCGGCGACGCCTGCTCCCTCAGGGTTCTATCCGCTCGGCGGCATTGCGGTCATTGCCAGCAACACCTGGGCCGCGCAGCAAGGGCGCCAGAAGCTCAAGATCGCTTGGGATCCCGGCCCCAACGCCAACCATGATTCGGACGCCTACCGCGCCGAGCTCGAGGCAACTGCAAAGAGGCCCGGTCGCATCGTGCGCCAACAGGGCAATGTCAACGAGGCGCTCGCGGCTGCCGCGCAGCACGTCTCGGCCGATTACTTCGTGCCCTATTACGCGCATGCGCCTATGGAGGTGCCGAACGCTGTGGCGACGGTCATCGGCAACCGATGCGAGGTCTGGGCGCCCACTCAGTTTCCGCAAGGCGCGCGCACGACGGTCGCGGAGGTCCTGGGTCTGCGCTACGAAGACGTCACCGTCAACGTCACCTTGCTCGGAGGGGCGTTCGGCCGCAAATCGAAGCCCGACTACGTGGCCGAGGCGGCATTGCTGTCGCGCCAGGTGGGCGCTCCCGTCAAGGTAACCTGGACGCGCGAAGACGAGATCCAGCACGACTATTATCACGCCATCTCGGCGCAGCATCTCGAGGCTGGGCTCACCGCCGACGGGAGCGCCGCCGCGTGGCTCCATCGGACGGTATTTCCGGCGATCGAGTCGACCTTCCAGCCGAACGTGACCTTTGGCAGTGCCGGCGAGCTGCAGCAGGGCGTGACCGACATGCCCTATGCGATCGCGAATGTGCGCTGCGAGAACGGGCCCGCCGCCGGCCACGTCCGCATCGGATGGTACCGATCGGTCTACAACATCCCGCATGCTTTTGCGGTGTGCTCATTCGCCGATGAGCTCGCCCATGCGGCGGGTGTGGACCCGGTCGAATATCTGAAGCGCTTGCACGGCGAGCCGCGCATGCTCGACTTCGATGCGATGCATGTCGACTATCCGAACTATGGCGCTTCACTCCATACCTATCCGGTCGACACCGGCCGGCTGCGGGGCGTTCTCGACCTCGTCGTGCGCAACAGCGAATGGGGGCAGCCGCTGCCGCCACGGCAAGGGCGCGGCGTCGCAGTCCACCGGAGCTTCCTGACCTATGTCGCCGCCATCGTGCAGGTGGCGGTCGGGGCCGATGGCGAGGTCACGATCCCGCGGGTCGATGTGGCGCTCGATTGCGGCCTCGTGGTCAACCCCGATCGCGTGCGCGCCCAGTTCGAGGGCGCCGCGATCATGGGGATCAGCAACGCCCTCTACAGCAATCTCAGCATTAAGCAGGGACGGGTCGAGCAAAGCAATTTCCACGACTATCTGGTGGCGCGCACCGACATCACCCCACAGACCAGTATTCATATTGTCGAGAGCGCCGCGGCTCCAGGCGGCGTTGGCGAGCCGGGCGTGCCTCCCATCGCGCCGGCGATCTGCAACGCCATCTTCGCCGCCACCGGCAAACGCATTCGCGCGCTGCCGATCGACCCGGAACAATTGAAGTCCGCCTGAGGTGCTGGCCCACCCCTTGACGGACTATTGCAGGCTTCCAGCCGCGCGGGCCGGACCGCCGACCGCGACCATGGTCCCGTAGCGGCGCTGATGAGTGGTCGCCGCAAAATTCGAGCGCGCCATTGTCGTCGCCGCAAATGGATACGGGTTCGTATGGCCAACCACGCGTAGCTTGTCCGCTGCAAAGCCTGCGAGGATGACGACGACGGCAAGGCTCGAAACGAGCTTCTCGGAGCGAGACATCTTGGTCTTCATCGCACTCGACCCGAATTCGCCTTGATCGTCCATTGTTCTGGCTCGGTGTGTTCTGAACTCATCAAGAAACCAGGGGGAAGGAAACGCTAACCGTCGTGCCGCAATGTGAGGCGATGTCCACACTGCCTCCCAAGCCCGCGGCGAAAGCATTCACGTGCGTCAGGCCCGTTGAGGCTGCCTCGGTGAGGGCGCGTCCGACGCCGTTATCCCTGACGACGAGGTGGCAAATACCGTCGGCGTCCGCATCGAGGTCGACCATGATGGTCCCTGGACGATCGCCCGGGAATGCATGCTTGAGCGCGTTCATGAGCAGTTCCTGCAATATCAAGCTCACACTGAGCTCTTGGTGACGCTCGAGCTGGATGTCGGCGACCGCCAGCGATAGCGCGATCCGGCCTTGCCTCTCGCCAAAGGACGCACAGATCGACGAGCAGACTTCTGACAGTCGAAACTCCAAGCTTGCGACAGCCGCCGGCTCGTAGAATTGCCGATGCGAGCGGGAAAGCGCGCGCAGCTGCCGCTGAAGGGCTCGCAGATCTTGTCGGATCCAGGCATCACCCGCGGAATCGATATGTTCGTCGAGCGCGGCAACCGCCAATTGCAACATGTTCTTGGTCCGATGAATGACTTCTTCGAGAAGGAGCTGCCGGTAGGCAATCTCGGCTTCAAGGCTCTGAATTTGACGTGCGACGGCGGTCGGTTCGCAATACTGCACAGAGGTCCCGCGTTTGGCCCGCAATTTGCCCATCATCTCATATCTCCTGTCGCGCAGAGGGGTTGGCTATGCGCAATCATCCGCCGCGACACGCCGGCCGGAACCGGATACCGAACCTGCGGGAAGAGCTCGGTCAGGAAACGATGAATGTTGGCCGCGAGCTCCATTCGAGAAGCTAGCGCCGCATGACACCTCACGACCAGCATGCGTTGGTATGATTTGCGCCTAAATGCGTATGATCAGCGTTGATACCTGTGTGATTGTTCCGGACCGTTGGGCTAGGTCCAATAATGCTTCCGCTTTAGCTCATCGAATAGCATTGCAGAAAACCTTGAATCCACGTCGCATGCGGGGAAATGATCGGCGACGTCTCTGTGATGCTTTGGCGTAACGATGCTTGGGGCGTAGCGCGACAGCGCGAGCACCCGCCCGAACCCGCCGTCAAACGAAGGTATGACCTCCCGAAACCAGCGCACGCCAGGAACCAACCAACGTAGAGTAGAGGAGTGCATTTCGGCCGAGTATTTGCTCATAAGGTCGGCCCGAGCCGGACAACGCCGGGTCATGCGCCGATCGGCCTGGTCGGAAATGGAACCGCGATGGTGGGCTTTCCGTGTCAAATCTGACGTCGCAAGGTCCTTCCCGGCCGGGTTGCACAAGAGCGGGCTGCGCTTCCGTGTCATCGCTTCCCGAGGGCCCGGATGGGCTCGATGGAGGATCTTGGGGGGATGCGCCCGATCGTGCCGTTGAGATTCGCCCCGCCGACATCGTCAAGCGCCGCAGAGTGGCATGGGACGGCATGGCAGCCGAGATCGTGCAAGCCACTGCATGCGAGAGGGTCGAGTTTCGCTTTCGTTCACGGCTCCACCTTCTGGCTCTCTGCACTGAGGGGGCGCGGCATGGTGGAGACACATCTGTCGAGGGCCTGCCTCACTCGAGGCTGCGAGATTTGAGGCGAAAATTCACCTTCGTGCCGGCCGGCCACGCCTATTGCGAGTGCCATGAGCCACGTGTTCCGGCACGCATGCTCTATGTCTACATCGATCCAGCCAGGATGCCAGCGGAGTTCAGGAATGACGTCGCGTCGGCGCCGTTGGCTCCACGGCTATTCTTCGAGGACATGAGGCTGTGGAGCACTGCCTTGAAGCTCCGGCGATTGATCGAGACTGCAGACTCGCACGGCAGCGGGTATCTTGAAGCTCTCGGCATCGTTCTGGCTCATGAGCTCATGAGCCAGAACGTGGAAGGCACCCACGTGGAAACGGCCGTGCGGGGCGGCCTTGCCAGCTGGCAGGAGCGGGCCGTCACCTCTTATATCGAGGAGCATCTTGCCGAGCCGATATCGCTTGCAACTCTCGCGCAGCTCGTCCGGCTGAGCCCGTTTTATTTCTGCCGCGCCTTCAAGCAATCCTTCGGCATGCCACCGCACCGCTACCACAGCGGCCGGCGCATCGAGCTCGCCAAGACATTGCTGGCGAAGCCCTCATCCTCGGTCACGCATGTCGGAATGGCGCTGGGCTTCCGCGAGACCAGCTCCTTCACCGCGGCATTTCGCAAGATGACCGGCCTCACCCCGACCGCGTACCGTCGAAGCCTGACATAATCCGCGCGGCGCGATCACGCAGGAGCTCGTCGAGCTGCGTGGCAATCACAGCGATACATGTTCCTGGACGGGCAGCGTGAATTGGAAGACGGCGCCGCGGGGCGCATTGGCACTCGCCCACAATCGCCCGCCGTGTGCTTCGATGATCGATCGGCAGATCGACAGCCCCATACCCAAACCGGTGGACTTCGTGGTGTGGAAGGGAACGAAGAGGAGCTCGCCTTGGTCCGAAGCAAAGCCTGGCCCCGAATCGCGCACTGCCACGAGCACGCGGCTACGGTCGACATTCCCGGTGCTGATGAGCAATTCTCGCACGCCATCGCCGACGTCGCTCATTGCTTCGATCGCGTTGATGAGCAGGTTGAGCACGGCTTGCTGCAATTGGACACGGTCTCCCACGATGAAATGCAAGCTGTCTGTGAGTTGAGCCTGCGCCGACACGCCGTGCTTCATCGCTTCAACATGGATGAGCTCAATCACCTGACGTATCGCCTTGTTGATGTCGACCTGTTCCTTCCTGGGTGGCGCCTTCCTGATGAGTTCACGGATGCGGTCGATCACATCCCCCGCTCGATTCCCGTCCTTGACGATACTGTGGAGCAGGCGCCGGATCTCTTCCAAGTCGGGAGGCCGCCGACTCAGCCATCGCAGCGCAGCCTCGGCGCTGATGACCGACGCAGCGATCGGCTGCTTGACTTCATGTGCGATCGAGGCCGCGATCTGGCCGAATGTGGCGACACGGTTGGCGTGTTCCAGCTCCGCTTGTACATTGCGGTAACGTTGCTCACTCTCACGGGCTTCAGCTTCCGCGCGCCGGCGCTCCGTCAAGTCGAGCACGAACGTAACGCCGTGATTCCCGGTTGCATCGAATGCGGCCGCGCCGACCAGAACGGGGACGCGGCTGCCGTCTTTGCGCACGTACTCTGTCTCGTAGGGATGAAGGACTCCCGTCGCCCTCAGCTCGGCGCGGGCTCGCCGCTTCCGATCTTCGCGCAATTCGGGCGACGTTAGGTCGGCCCGATTCAGGCCCCGCGATGAGATCCTCGCGATCATACCCCACGATCTGGAGAAATGCGTCATTGGCCTCGAGAATGGGGCCATGGAAATCCCAGACGATGATCCCAATGATGTTGGCGTCGACCAAGCGCCGGACCTTGGCTTCACGTTCGCCCAAATCGCGGATCAGACGGGCATTCTCCAGCGCGATCGCCGCCTGCGAACCGAGCAACTTCAGCATCGCGATCCGAGCCGGCACGAAAACGCCGGGAGCCAGATTGCTCTCGAGGTAGAGCACCCCGATTAGCTTGCTCTGAGTGATCAAGGGCTCACAAAAAATCGAGCGCGGCTGCCGCTCACTTATGTAGGGATCCGCCGAAAACCGGCTTTCGGCCGCGGCATCATCGAGGATCACGCTCTCCCGGGCGTTGACAACATGGCGGAGAACCGACTGCGGCAGTAGGGCGGCAGTTGCGGGTTCATCTTGCAGCTGCACAGTGACCGTATCGCCGCGGATCCTGACTTCCGCCATTATCCGCTGCTCGGGCCCGCGCCAAAGAATCAGGGCGCCCGAATGCTCGATGGCGCTGCGCATGAGCGCGTCGATCTGCCTTTCAAGCACGATATCGCATTCGAGCATCGGGCTGAACTGCGACTGCCACCCTTCTCGGCGCAAATTGATGATCAAATACTTGGCCACGTCAAACGCGAGTTTGCGCCCAAAGTCCTCTTCGATCATGGCGAGAGAAAGATCGATGCCCGCCACTACGCCGGCGGTGGT
>Ga0318562_10000960_pt1 | contig 12964 bp, 8 predicted proteins | sample GRESIP066b5f18_FD_203688 | JGI IMG/M metagenome (GOLD analysis project Ga0318562, IMG submission 203688) | Tropical soil microbial communities from Luquillo Experimental Forest, Puerto Rico - GRE.SIPMG.066b5f18 | ecosystem: Environmental > Terrestrial > Soil > Tropical forest > Bulk soil...
CAGCCACGACCACCCCAGCCACGACCGCCCCAGCCGCCGCGACCGCCACGCCATTCATCGGCGTTGCTTTCGTTGAGGGAGAGATCAGCTGCTTGAGCATCGATATTTATATCTTGGTTGTATACTTCGGTAGTTGGAGGTGTTTTACCTTCGTCATCATTCGACATATTAGCAAACATTGGTACACTTAAAGCGAGTGCACAAATTGGTAACAAGTAACGTGCTTTCATAATTATCCTACCCTTTCCACAGCCAAAATGGGCCATGGATTTGTTACGGCAGATGGCGAAAGACTTATTTGATCTCGCGTCAACTGCTTGTCCATGAGTAGATTTAAGAGCCCAGACATAAGGGCGCACGTACACTTGTCAGGTGACTCAAATAACTATTTAAAAAATCGGGCAAAATATCACAAAAAAAGTGATCAGGTGCCCCAAAGAACTAAGATCTTTGGGGAGATAATAAAAAAATATAAAATAATAAGTTCGATTAGGAGATTGCGAGCTTATTGCTGCACAGCGCTTTGGGCCTGCTGATCAGCCAATAAACCAGCGCCGCTACAAAGAAGCCTACAAACCAGGCGTAATTATATAAATTAGCGATAAATTCAGGTACCAGTTCAGTAGGTATGGCTTTAATAGTAGTAAGAAATCCTGGTATATTAGGAATTATGCCCCATGCTAAAGCTATGAGAGCCTTTTTATTAAATCCTGCGTCATACCAGTAAATACTATGCTTTTCATAAAGAGCTTTAACATCAAGTTGGCGCTTTCTGAGAATAAAATAATCAGCGATCATAATACCGCCGATGGGGCCAAGAAGGCTACTATAGGCAATAAGCCAGGTAAAAATATAACCGCTTGGGTCGGCCACAAGCTTCCAGGGCATGATGATAATACCAACAATGCCCGTAATATATCCGCCACGCTTAAAGTCTATGTGAGCAGGTGCCATATGTGAAAAATCATTGGCAGGGCTTACGATATTTGCTGCTATATTAGTGGCCAGCGTCGAAATAGCCACGGCTATCATGGCAAAGCTTACCAGTAAGGGCGAATCAAATTTACCCGCAAGTACCACCGGATCCCAAATAATATGACCATAAACTATAGCAGTAGCACTCGTGACGACGACACCCAAAAAAGCGACTGCCGTCATTGCAGGAGGCAGCCCTAGGGCTTGACCGAGTATTTGGGCACGCTGTGAATGCGCATAACGAGTAAAATCAGGGATATTAAGAGACAAAGTAGCCCAAAAGCCAACCATGCCGGTAAGAGCGGGAAAGAAAAATTGCCAAAACTCTGCAGTGCTCTTGAATTTGGCAGGCTCAGCCAAAATAGGTCCTAGGCCGTCGGCGGCGTTGATAGCCCACAACAAGAGCGCGAGGGCAGCCAGGGGCAAAAATAACGCTTTAAAGACCAGAAGCTTACGTATGCTTTCGATACCATGGTAGACAACGAGCATATTGAGACACCAAAAGAGCATGAAAGCTAAGGCTGGGCCTGTTTCTAAGCCCATGAAAGCAGGCAAAAAACGCGGCATATGCTCGATGCTTGGGAGCCAGATCTTGATAAGCTGATAAAGAGCAGAGCCTCCAATCCACGTCTGGATCCCAAACCAGCCGCACGCTACTATGGCGCGCAAAAAAGCCGGAATATTAGCGCCGCGAATACCAAAACTCGCACGCGCAAAGACTGGAAAAGAAATCCCGTAATGCGCGCCTGCATGACCGTTCATGATCATGGGTATCAAAACTATGACGTTAGCTATAAAAATGGTGGCTATAGCTTGCCACCAGTTCATACCGCCATCGATGAGCGAACTTGCCAGCATATAAGCCGGGATGCAGAGGCTCATGCTTACCCATAAAGCCGCGTAATTAAAAACACCCCATAAACGCTTATGAGGAGGCACTATGGCGAGATCAGCATTAATTAAACTCATGATATTTATTCCGTAGGAGATATAAGCGAATAATCTATGATACTAATTATCTTTTGCACTTGCGATTCATCAATTAAAAGGGGGGGCGCTAAACGAATGACGTTAGCTCTTAAGCTGCCCTTGCCTATAAGAAGGCCTTGTTGCCGACAGCGTTCTAAGACTCTCAGGGTTAAAGCAGGATCAGGTTCTTTGCTTTTTCGATCTTTTACCAGTTCTATTCCGAGTAAAAGCCCTCGACCGCGAACATCGCCAATAGCCACGTGACTTTTCATCAGATCTTCAAGACCTGCTTTGAGCAGCTTACCCATGGCTTGAGCATTAGCTATGAGCTTTTCTTCTTTAATAATTTGCAAATTCATAAGTGCCTGGGCACTTTGATAGGGGTCACCACCAAAAGTATTAAAATAAAATTTGCCTGCCAAAGAATCAGACAGCTCGGTGCTCATGAGCACAGCTCCCATAGGAGCGCCATTGGCGAGGCCTTTGGCCATTGTAATAATATCAGGCTGTATACCAAGATCGCTCGTGAGAAATAAAGAGCTGCCACAGCGACCAGCGCCCGTTTGTACTTCGTCGCTAATATATTTGCCGCCATAGTTCTTAACTATCTTACTTACAGCCTGAAAATATTCGTTAGGCGGACTAATAAAGCCGCCGACACCCATGACGGGCTCGGCAATAAAAGCTGCGAGCTTGCCGTTGGTAGAAGTCTGTATGGTAGCTTCAACGTTTTGAGCGCATTCTAAATTACACGAGTCGGGCTTTTGGCCAAAAGGACAGCGATAGCAATAGGGCTCAAGTGCAGACGTTGCAGAGGCAACCGGTTGGGCCTTAAAGCGCCACGTACTATGACCGCATTGCGCAAGAGCTCCTGAAGTACCTCCATGATAGGAATGGCGCAAATTAATAATAAAGCTTTCGCCCGTTGCTTGACGCGCAGCCAGGAAGGCGAGCTCGTTAGCCTCACTACCAGAATTGGTAAACGCCACGCGGTCCAGACCTAAAGGCGCATTTTCTATAAGCTCTTGAGCGAGATCGGCGACATGATTGTTATAATAAAGCGTAGAAGTATGCTGAATCTCGTCGTTATCAAGCATGGATTTAATTTTTGCTTTAATACGCGGATGATTATGGCCTGAGCTAATACAAACAATGCCCCCAATACCATCTAGATAAGCGCGGCCTTCTTGGTCATAGACGTACATTCCTTGGGCACGCACCAGCTCGAGCGGTTCTTCATAGTAATGAGAAGAAGTTTTAATAAAGTGCTTATTTCTAATCTGATGAATCTTTTGCGTGCTAGACATATAAAATACTCCTAGAGCGTTGTCAGCAGTCCGTAAGTTTCTGGCCGCCGGTCCCGAAAGAATTGCCATAGATCGCGTACTTCTTTCACTTCTTCTAAGTTTATATCGACCATGAGAAGCTCGTCACGATTGCGTGAGGCTTGAGCGATAATTTGGCCGCGCGGGCTCACCACATATGAATTGCCGTAAAACTCCCCGATATTCCAAGGTGCTTCCAAACCAACTCTATTTATCGCCGCCACAAAGTAGCCATTGGCCACAGCATGAGCTGGTTGCTCAATATGCCAAAGATATTCTGAAAGGCCCGCCACGGTAGCACAAGGATTAAAGACAATCTCAGCTCCATTAAGGCCTAAGCAGCGAGCACCATCAGGAAAATGTCGGTCATAACAAATATAAACGCCGATAGGTGCATAGGCAGTCTTAAAAATTGGGTACCCTAAGTTTCCCGGCTTAAAAAAATATTTCTCCCAAAAGCCGTTGACTTGAGGAATATGATTTTTGCGATATTTGCCCAAATAATTGCCATCGGCGTTAATTATTATTGCCGTATTATAATAAACCCCCGTCATATGTTGTTCATAAATTGGCGCGATGATTACCATGTTGTAACGCCGGGCGTAATCTTGCATGAGCTTAGTAGTTGGGCCTTCAGGAATAGCCTCCGCAAGGCCATACCATTTAGTATCTTGCGAGGGGCAAAAATAAGGCCCCGTAAAAATTTCCTGCATACATAAAATTTGAACCTGATTTTCGCCCGCTTGCCTAATATAGGCTTCATGAGCTTTTATCATTGCCTGCCGATGCTCGTCGCAGCTCTTATCGGCATCGAGTTTATTGGCCATCTGAATGAGGCCTATTTTGATATTTCTTGGCATCTGCTGTCCTCTTATGCTTAGTTTCATAACCAGCGCAGGAGTCAGATGAATCCCCGATAATTTTTGCTCTCTTATTTTTCTCTCAAGCCTAAGTTTCTCATGAAAAAATTAAAAAAAGCTCGTCTTTTTTCTCCCTCTCCCCTTGCGGGAGAGGGCTGGGGAGAGGGGAAAATTAAGCACATCACTCAAGGTTGTGCACCCCCGATTCTCTCAAAGTTTTCTAAGAATAGCGGATAGTACCCCCTCTCCCCAACCCTCTCCCGCAAGGGGAGAGGGAGAAAATCCAGAGCCAGGGCAGAGCTCAATTTGTCTAAAGTTTAATCAACCAAGCTTAGGGCGATGGGTAAATAATTTTCAACGTAGCCGACATGAGTGTCTTAGAAAAAGATTTAAGTTTCTCACGAAAAAATTAAAAAAAAGCTTATCTTTTTGCTTCCTCTCCCCAACCCTCTCCCGCAAGGGGAGAGGGAGAAAATCCAGAGCCAAGGCAGAGCTCAATTTGTCTAAAGTTTAATCAACCAAGCTTAGGGCGATGGGTAAATAATTTTCAACGTAGCCGACATGAGTGTCTTAGAAAAAGATTTAAGTTTCTCATGAAAAAATTAAAAAAGCTTGTCTTTTTGCTCCCTCTCCCCTTGTGGGAGAGGGCTGGGGAGAGGGGAAAATTAAGCACCTCAACCAATATTGTGCACCCCCGATTCTCTCATAGTTTTCTAAGATTAGCTGATAGTACCCCCTCTCCCCAACCCTCTCCCGCAAGGGGAGAGGGAGAAAATCCAGAGCCAGGGCAGAGCTCAATTCGTCTAAAGTTTAATCAACCAAGCTTAGGCCGATGGGTAAATAATTTTCAACGTAGCCGACATGTGTGTCTTAGAAAAAGATTTATTTATCAAAGCTCGTTACTTGAGCGACGCTTTATTATAACCCCTCCATCACCATTTCCTTCAGCGTCACTATCCCAATCGCTATCCATATCATCGCCATTATAGGCATAGTCCGTTGAAATAAGACTTTTCATAACTTTATGCATGTGATCTTTACATCCATAGTAAAGGCATATAACGAGCTCTTTGAGAGTCGTATTAGTGTTCCAAAGCCTCGCTATGGCGTCTAATTCTCCTTCTTGATATAAATCATGAGCGCAGTTGTAAATATATAATTTAATCAACGTTGTATTTGATAACAGTGAGTCAATAAACTCTTCACCATCAAAAATATTTTGACTAAGATCGAGTTCTTTCAAATTATTGTTTGTCGTCAATGATATTAAAGTATCAGTTTCATAATATTCCCACGTTCCCAAATTAGCAGATAAATCGAGCTTAGTAAGCGAACTATTTGCTCTTAATAATCCTGCAATGGATGCAAGCTGCGCATCCATAATTCTATTATTGCTCAAATCGAGCTCTGTCAGATTGCAATTTGTCCGTAAAATATCCGTGATCGATGGCGTCGAAAATTTTATATTGTTTATCGATAAATTAAGCATCCTTAAATTTTTATTTGATGACAGCATCATTGCCAAATAAAAACCGCCCTCTGGTTCAGATCTCATTTCTGTTTCATTAATCACTATATTACTTAGATTTATCGATGTTAACGAAGTGCATATTTTTGGAAAATTATCTTTATTATACTCATATGCAGTAGACCATGTAGTACAACTGAGATCTAAAGTCGTTAATGATTGAAAGTTTGAAAGAAACTCAACAAATTTATCGAGGTTTCCATTTTGAATCTTCAACATTTCAGAAGAAAATATTACAACCGACGAATCAAAAATTGAACAATACTTCTTTGCTATACCGCGAAAATGCCACGCCTGCTTATGAGGCGTCTTTAGTAAATTAATTATCACATAAATAATATCAGCAGGAACCATGCAAAAATAATCGGTTTTATCGAGTATCTTAAGTTCCCTCAATAAAGATAAAGCGTGTGAATTGCCTTGATGAGCAGCTTTTATATAACTGTTTCCAACGGATTTCTTAAACCATGTTTCTGCCTTTTCTTCATCTTGTGCGGTACCCCAGCCATTTTTACATAATATTCCAAGATCAAAAGCTGTATCGGCGTAGTTTAATTGCTGAAATTGTAGAAACATCCCAAAGGGTGCATTGATTCTTGCAATGTTAGAGCCTGTACTATTTTGACTCAGGCGCAATGCACGAGCATTAAAATCCTTAAAACTTTGTTCAAGCTGGGTGTAGCTGTTCGCGAAAGACAACAACAAGTCAAAAAGACATACAAGCTCCTGAGAAGCCTTTTGTTCTCCTTGCTCTAACGCTAAAGCATACCATCGAATAGCTTTCAAATAGTCTTGTTGAACACCTTCACCCTTGTCAAAAATTCTTGCAAGCATGAAGGAGGCGTTTTTGTCACCGTTTCTTGCTCTATTAGATATTTTCTTCTTGCATTCTTTCGCATGTAGGCTGGCATGTTCTTTCTCTTGTTCTTGTATCGCTTGCTTGAATTGTTCTTCTAATGATTGAAACGTTTCGTCTTCAACCAACTTTCTTCTTTTTACCTGCGCCTCCAAAGCTCCTTCAGTAGAGCGTGCTCTCTTCATGCCATAAGCAGGACTTAAAAAAGTGATATAACTTGCTAAAACTAAAAACAAAAAATTATTAATCATATTTCTTCCTGAAATTTGGTATTTATTACCGCCTTGTTAGCACAAAATTCCTATAAACTTGATCTGAAATTTTAAAGTAAGTAGGTGGCGTTATAGTGAAAAAATCTTTGAGGAGCAAAAAATATGCATTTACGAGGACCAGAATTTTTAGCCTTTGCTTCGGTACATCTATTGGCGCTTCTAAGCCCCGGCCCTGATTTTGCTATCGTGCTCAAAAGCAGTCTGACCTACACGCGCAAAAAAGCCCTCTTAGTAGCTTTGGGTATTGCTATAGGAGTCGTTTTTCATGTGAGTTACTCTCTCATCGGCTTAGATTTTATTCAACAAAGGGCGCATATAACCATATTATTAAGATATATAGGAAGTTTTTATTTGATATTTATCGGCGTAAAATCTTTATGCTCTCGCAAAGATAATAAACCTGTTTCAGGTCTCGAGATAGTGGCAGATGATTTATCATCTATTCAGGCCTTAAAACTTGGCTTTTTTACTAATATACTTAATATAAAAGCTGCTTTTTTTACGCTCAGTATTTTTAGCGTAATGCTGGGCCCTGAAACAAGTTTGGTCGTTAAGATTTTCTATGGGAGTTTTATTATTGTCACGGTTTTCTTATGGTTTGCTCTTGTTGCCCTAATTTTTACGGCTGATTCTCTCCAGAAGAGATTTTATGGCTCAAAGCATTGGCTTGAGCGCCTTTGTGGGATGGCGCTCATAAGTTTTGGTCTGCGTTTGATGCTCTCTTAGCAATTAACGTTGGCAATGAAATCAATGATCAAGGCGATTTCGCGTTGGGTAAATATATAATTTTTGCCATCTATTTGTACTTGAAGTTGAGGATCACCCATGTCGTCATAATCTATTAAAGCCGTTGGGACGCTCTCTGGAAAGGCCAATACTATTTCCAAATCATCTCTCTTATTCTCGGGGCTCAATTGAGCAATTACGAGACCAACAAGATCCATAATTTTATCGTATTTAAGTTTAAATTTTGCAATATAAATATCGTAAAACTGATCTTCTGATAGGTTGTTGTATTTTTTTTGGAAATATTTCCATACTATTTTATGATTATGCAGTGGGTATTTATTGAGGTAATTTTCTATCGCTTCATGTATCTCAAGATTATCTTGAATAATCACCGGTATATTTTTGGGCTTCTGAGCATATTCTGAGAATAACTCGTCATCATCTATATCATGTATTATTGCCGGATCTGCACGCATAGATTCAGCGAGGGCGTAAGCTAATAAATCTTCATCTGAAAGTACATGAGCTTTTACGTCAAACTTCGATAAATGCAAAGCACGCTCGAGATCGTTTTCATGAGCGTCAACTTGAGGCTCGAGCATGGACAGACGCAAAGCGCGCTCGAAATCATCTTCATGAACGTTATTATGTTGAGGCTCTTGTCTGGACAGACGTAAAGCTAACTCAAGTTCATCGTCTGGTGCAATATCCTGCTTTTGTACAGGCTGGTGGGCGATACTACTGAATTGCATTATAGGGCAATCAAGAGCAAGAAGTTTTTGCGCTTCTGGATCATTATCGAAAAAATTCGCTTCAGCGAGATTAAGTATTGCGCCATGTTGTCTTAATAAAACAACGATATTTTCGCGTCGTGTATTTAGAGCGTAAAATAAAGGAGAATGGCCATGTTGATCTTTTATGTTAACATCTGTTTTAAAAGTTTTTATCAAGCAATCTACGATTACAATGTTGCCATCTACTGCCGCATTTTTTATGGCATATATTAGGGGGAATTCGCCATCTGAACCTATATTATCGACAACCCCTAAATGGCTTCCCATGAGTCTTTGAAAAGTCAAGCCACTACGCCCAGCTGTTGCCCTATTGAGAGCAGCGCTATCAACAGGAAGGTCCATGGCCAAAGCAAGGGAGCTTATAATTAAAGCAGCAGCATATAAAGAGATTTTTTTAATGTAATTCATACGATATTTATTCCTAATGGAGGAGGATTATATTTATTCACGATTGTTATAGGAGAGCCAAAAATATTGCAACGCAGATATGCAAGAATCTTAATTCGTTAAATCGGGCTTATTAATATTTAGGAAAAGCCACAGACTTAAGAACAAAATAATTATCGAAGCTACGATCGCGTTGATGAGAGCCAACCAAGAGCTGGCCATGATAGCATGTTGCATAATTATAATTATATAATAGCTGGCAAAAGCCAGAGGGACAAGTGCATGATCATAACGGAATATCATAAACCAAGCTGCTACGAAAAATAGACCAAGCATGCTGCCGAGGGTTAGAAAAATTTGAATTTGATCACTCAAAAAAATACCGCTTAGTAAAAAGCCTGACAAAAATAATATGCCCAGCGCTAAAATTCGCTTTCGAGCATAAAGTTCTTTTTGAGCCACGATAGCAACAAGACTAAAAAAAGCTAAAAACCCACCATACTGAAATAGCGCGCTGCTTAAGCTTGATAACAAGGGCACATAAGAACCAAGACCGTTTATCAACGCCAGGTGAGGGGCTTTAGAGGGGAAAATCGCGGAGAGAATTATTTGCAGACTTGCAAGAAAAATCCCTAAGCTCATGGCTGTGCTTGCGTGAGCAAAATTCTTCGGCACGGCCTGTGAGCTTCGATGCATGAGTATAAAGCTGAAAAGAACCGCGAGTCCAAAAGCTTTGGCTATATTTATTAAGACTCCGCCGGTGAGCTCCATGAGTAATTGCTCACCCCATGGTTTAGTAGTGCTCAAAGAGGCCATTATTTCAGGGGTGTTATTAAAAATTGAAGCGACAAAAATTAATGCCAAGGGGATAAATATAAGCGTAGCTAATTTTTTGGCACGAGACGTAAAAATAAGATTTCTAAACGCCAATATAAGACCAACGAGCAAAATCAGGTAAAGGGGAATGGTGCAAAGAAGTGTGATAATCATAGTTCTTTGATCGTTACTTTGCTCTTCGCGTAGCCATTTTTCTGGTACATGAATTTGCCGTTCAAAGCCTACTACTTTGGCGCCTGCGATTTTTATTGCTATTTCAGCGCGAGCTTGCTCGAGCGCATATGCGGGATCGGCATACACAAAGACCCAATCATTTCGTGCAGGTTTAGTGCTTTTGAGGGCACTTATTTCTTTGAGCTTTTCTGGCTCTGGAATTTCACGTTTTAAAGCTTCGAGAACGATTTTTCGAGCTTCTTCTTCATTGAGCTTTAAACCAGGTTGTGCTTCGGGGAGTTGATGAATAAAGCGAAATACATGACCTTCTTGGTTAATATAAATTTGATATTCTTGCGCCCTTTCTTCTACGGGACCGCTGAATCGAGCAAATCTGATTAGCCAATATTGGGGCGTAATATAGGTGCCTAAAAGTTTTTTAAAGAGTTCAGCTCCCCCAACTTGCCAAATAAAATCTTGTTGGGTGTTATCTGAAGTTAATACAGCGCTCAAGATCTTATAATCTTGTATTCCCGAGAGCTCGTGTTGAGAAAGAAAGTCCTGTGCTCGAGCGATTGCTTCAGAACGTTTTAAGCTCAAAGCGGGTGCATCGGCGTGAAAGTTGCCGAGAAATATGCAACTCGCGAGGCTGCCTATGGCCAAAATATAAATTATAGTTCTAAACTTTGGCTGGATTGGAGTAATTAGAGTAATAATATTTGGGGTTTTGGCCCCTGATGTGTGTGGTTGTGGTCTAAAAGTTTTATTATAGGCTTGTGGTTGTGGCGTTGTAAAAGCATGAGTTCTCATGCGAGCATACAAGATAATAAAAATAGGGACTAACGCTATTATAATTATAATTATTTTGCTTATTATGAGCGCTGTAGAAGACGATATGAATAGGGGCATCGACATGAGTATTATGTCAAATATCGTATGAGTAATAATTGCTGGAAGTAGACCTAAGCTGAGATAAACTCCCCCAAATATCATGGCTATAACAAAGAGCTCAGCGATACGGGCATAAGCCGGTTGCATTGGATAATTTGCATGAGCTGCGCCAAAAATCAGGGCCTGCATAATAAATACACTGATAAGAAAGCATTTTTTATGGCCAAAGCGTTTTCCTAAAAGAGCCGCGCTCGCGAGGGGCAGTGCCCTAAACACGCATTCTTCAACAGCCCCAGCGCTCAGCGCTTTGGAAATGGGCTCTAACCAGGGTAAAAAGCTTCCTAGAATATTAGGATCAAAGAGGCCTTCAGCAGGAATCCACCAGCCTAAATAGCGTGATGTAAGTATGTAAAAAGCTGCTTGAAAAGCCAAGCAAGCAAAAACCAAGAAATATCCGCTCAAAGTTTGGCCCCAGACTTTGAGGGAAGCTGCGTTGTTTGGGCGCCAAATTGTGCGAAGTTGCAGGTGTTCAGGAAAAGCCTTGCGGGTTAAGCCTTCGGCGACAATAAAAATAAAACTAAAAAATACCCAAAAAAACAAAAACTGATAAGCACTGAGAATTAAAAAATTTCCTAAGAAAGCATGGGGGTCTAAAGCAGTATTATAACTCATCCAAATCTGCGGGATATTATTAAGTTTCGAAGCTAAATTAAGCAGAGCAATTATGCCGGCGACGATAATAGGACCACGCCATAGGAGATAGCTTTGCTTGAAAAGAAAAATAAAGCCTAAAAGTCCAAGAACTAAAATATAAAGAACTACAACAGCGATTCCAGCTCCCCACGCAAGAGCATCATTTCGTGAACGCATTTCTTCATAGCGTCGTCCGAATTCGTCGGGAATCTTGAGAAAATGCACAAGTTCTCTAAGACGATCGCCTTTGACAACCATGCGCACACGAAGAGGGGCTTCCCCGACGCGTATATCTTTCTTTTCGTAGACAAAAGTATAATCGATTCTTTTGAATAAATTTTCCTGTTTAGAAGTCTCGACGAGCTCATAATGCTCAAGCTTAATATTCCAAAGCTGTGCTTGGTTGCGGGCCAAAATTTGCGCTTCTTCGAGCGATAAAGAAGTTTTTGCGCTATCTTCAGAAATATTTTCGATAAAGCCATAAGGCCGTCCTTGAGGCGTAAATATGACGAAAAGTTCATGAATATTTAAGGGCTCAAAATGACGAACAACCCACGTGTAAGGCTCATAGATACCCTCGGCTATAATTTGTGCCAAAGCTTCTTTACCACCTCCCTCAAGCTCAATAAAAGTATTTACATAAGAATCACCTTCAAACGACGCACTATGTTCAAATTTTTCAGGTCCTAATTTTTGCTCCCGAGCAATGGTGCGTGCCTGTGATAAAGCTTGTGCTTTGTCCATGGTGACGTTGAGGTGAAGCTGAGGGAATGCGATGGGAGTAAGTTTGACGAACGCATATGCACACCCAACTGTAACAAGCGTAAAAAAAATCCAAAATAATGGTGTTCTAAAGATTCGATTCATGCTTTTTCCCAGTTTTTATCTAGGTTATTAACCAGTATATTTAATCTGCTAAGAAGCTAAAAATGACACAAGCGGAGTTTTTGTCTGATTGTAAATCATATTATAAATAGCGTAATTACGTAAAATATTTTTCACGTATTGCCTTGTTTCTTGGTAGGGGATCGACTCTATAAAATCAAGAGGAGCTAAATCCCCTCGCAGTTTTATCCAAAGGCGTGTAGGAGTTTCTCCTGCATTGTAGGCACTGAGCGCATAATCCAAGCGGTTATCAAATTTTTTAAGGAGATCGCTGAAAGTTTTTATACCAAGCTTAAGATTGTCCTCTTCGTTGAGAAGGGAGAAATCTTTGAGCTTTAGACTCTTGGCTGATTGTTGGGCTGTAGCCTGTGTCAGTTGCATAAGACCAAGGGCATTGGCACTTGAGCGTGCTTGTGAGGCAAACATGCTTTCTTGTCGAATAATAGAAAGTATTAAGAATTTAGAAAGCTTTAAATTATTTTCAGCAATTATTTTATCGATAGTTTCAAAACGAAATTGAGGGAACAAGCTTTTCCACGGTATAAAAGGCCGTAGAGAGCTCGAATTGGATAATGCTTTGATTAAATTACTAACGACTCCATGGGTGTCTTTGAGTTCATGCAATTGAGCCGCTAAATATAAAGCGAGCACTTCGTTATGTTCAGCAAAAGCTATGTTTTTTAAAATTTTTATGGCGTCATCTTTCAGATCAAACTCAAGGAGTTCACGAGCCAAATTAAGTTGGGCGATAGTTTTTATGTCGGCTTTAAATAGCGTAGAATTATTTCTTATTGTTTTAAAATTTTCTTC
>Ga0318562_10000961_pt1 | contig 12953 bp, 6 predicted proteins | sample GRESIP066b5f18_FD_203688 | JGI IMG/M metagenome (GOLD analysis project Ga0318562, IMG submission 203688) | Tropical soil microbial communities from Luquillo Experimental Forest, Puerto Rico - GRE.SIPMG.066b5f18 | ecosystem: Environmental > Terrestrial > Soil > Tropical forest > Bulk soil...
GCATCAAATCCCCACCCCTCCCCGGTGAGCGTGGCAGGCTCGCCGGCCATGTCCCTCCGCCTCGCACTGACCGCTGGACTCCTGCTGGCGTTCGTCCCGCTCACCACGCTGGCCGCACCCCCGGCCGATCCCCGGGCGGCGCTGAAGAAGCGTGCCGAGGGGGACACGCCGATGATGGCCGACCTTCAGGAGCTCTGCGACCGCATCGGCGGGCGGATCACCGGGAGCCCGGCCGCCGATCGGGCCGCGGTGTGGGGTACCGAGAAGTTCCGCGCCGCGGGGCTCGACGCCGTCACCACCGAGTCCTTTTCCGTCCCGTTCCGCTGGCTGCCGGGCACGGTGGAGGTGGCCGCGCTCTCGCCCGAGCCGTTCACGCTCCGGGCCGTCGCCGCGCCGGGGACGGCCTCCACCGGCAAGCCCATCGAGGCGTTGGTGGTGGACGTGGGCCGTGGGACCGCCGCGGACTGGGCCAGGGTGGGGGAGAAGGCCAAGGGCGCGCTGGCGCTGGTGCACAGCAACCCGATGAAGACCTTCGACGACCTCTTCGCCGAGTACATCGAGGCCACGCCGCTGCTCGCCGCCGCCGGGAAGGCTCAGGTCGCCGGGCTCATCGTCCAGTCCACCCGCCCTCGCGGTCTGCTCTACCAGCACCCGATGGTCTTCGGTCGTTCGCCGGGAACGGTGCCGGTGGCGATGGTCTCCCGCGAGCACGCCGACCGGCTGGCGTACCTGGCGAGCAAGGGCGAGGTGCGGGCGCGGATGGACATCGCCAACCGCATCGGCCCGGCCTTCGACGCGCTGAACGTGGTGGCGGAGATCAAGGGCAAGGAGAAGCCCGACGAGGTGGTGGTCCTCGGGGCGCACCTCGACAGCTGGGCCCTGGGCACCGGGGCCGAGGACAACGGGATCAACGCCGCGCTGGTCATCGACGTGGCGCGGGCGTTTCACCAGCTCGGGCTAGAGCCGCGGAGGACGGTGCGCTTCGTGCTCTTCAGTGGGGAGGAGCAGGGAATGTGGGGCTCGGCCGGCTACGTCGAGCGGCACAAGGCCGAGCTCGGCAAGCACGTCGGGGTGGTGATCTTCGACGTCGGCTCCGGGCGTACCAACGGCTTCTCGCTGACCGCCCGGCCGGAGCTGCGACCGATCGCCGCGGCGGCGCTCTCCCTCTACCCGGGAATGGGCGCCAAGGCGCACACCCTGGAAGGGTTCGACGGCACCGACAACTTCGACTTCCTGCTCAGCGGGGTGCCGACCTACGTGGCCGATCAGGACCCTGCGCCGTACCTGCCCGACTACCACGCCGAGTCCGACGTCCCAGAGCGGGTCAACGTGAAGGAGGCGAAGCGCAACGCGGGCCTTGCCGCCACGCTGGTGTGGTGGCTGGCCAGCTCACCCCAGCCGCCGCCGAAGCGGCAGAGCCGCGCCGAGGTGGAGAAGCTCCTCGTCGATGCGAAGCTGGTGGACCAAATGAAGGCCTTCGATCAGTGGGACGACTGGAAGAGCGGGAAGCGCGGCTTCCCGCCGCCCTGAACGACGACTCTCCGCCACGGGTGGGGTGGACTCCCGCCGACAGCTCGCGACGCGATTGGCAGGGGTGGAGGGGGGTGCTTCTCGGGAAGCATGCCACCCTGCTAGGACCGGCGGTGGAGGCAACGGAGCACCGGATGCTCACCGCGTGCGAGGACGAGCTGGGCGAGGCGGTCACCGCCGTCCTGCCCCATGCCTACGGGCCGCCCGATGCCCCTCAGCTCCGGCTGGTGCTGACCGCCAGCGAGGCGCGGGCGATCTTCCTCGGGGCCAAGCTCCTCGGTCGCCCGGTGGAAGTCGTGCTCGGAGGCTCGGGCTTCATCGCCTCCGGCCGCCGCGTCCTGAACCGCTGGCAGCGCGCCTTCGCCCGGGTGCAGGAGATGGTGGTGGTGCGGGTCCACGTGCCCCGCGAGCAGCTGACCTCCGCGGCCCGCCAGGCAGCGCGGTTCGGGCTCCGAACCGAGACCTTCCTTCTCGCCTGCGCCCTGGAGCTGCTCCGGGAGCATGCGCGGCGCGATCCGGCCCGCTGGGCGTTTGCCCGGATTCCCCTGCCGCAGACCCCGGTCTGGCAGGAGCAGGACGACTCCAGCCTCCAGCTCGGCTGAATCGCGCCCCCCTGTGGTAGTGGCAGGCGGATGCAGGCCTGGGACGCGCTGGTGGTCGGCTCCGGTCAGGCGGGAGTTCCCCTCGCGGTGGCCCTGGCCCGCGCCGGGCGTCGGACGGCGGTGGTGGAACGCGCTGACGTCGGCGGGACGTGCATCAACGTCGGCTGCACGCCCACCAAAACGCTGGTGGCGAGCGCACGGGTGGCGTTTCTGGCGAGACGCGCCGCGAACTACGGCATCGAGGTGGAACCGCCCCGGCCGCGCTGGGCGGCGGTCCGCGACCGGGAGCAGGCCGTGGTGGCCCAGTTCCGGGCCGGCGGCGAACGGCGGCTGCGTGATGCCGGGGTCACCCTGCTCCCGGGCGAGGCCCGGTTCGTCGGGCCACGGCGACTGGTGGTCACCGGAAAGGAGGGGCGGGGCGAGGAGCACTCGGCGCCGCTGGTGTTTCTGAACACCGGAGCCCGGCCACGCCGCCCCGAACTCCCCGGACTCGACTCGGTGCCAGCGCTCGATTCGTCCTCCATCCTCACCCTTCCGCGATTTCCGGAGCGGCTGCTGGTGCTCGGCGGCGGCTACGTCGCCCTCGAGCTCGGGCAGGTATTCCGACGCCTCGGCGCAGAGGTGACGGTGGTGGAGATGGCGCCACGGCTCGCGCCACGCGAGGACCCGGCGATCTGCGCCGGTCTCGATGAGGCGTTCCGTGCCGAGGGGGTGTCGCTCTACCTTGGCGCGACGGCCCTGCGGGTCGCCCCCAGTTCTGGGGGAGTACGACTGGAGCTCGAGGGGGGGCCGACGCTGGAGGGGACGGCCCTCCTGGTGGCGGTGGGACGGACGCCCAACTCCGACCGTCTGGACTGCGCAGCGGGGGGCATCGCCCTGGACCCGCGGGGCTTCATCCGGGTGGACGAGCGCCTCAGGACCACTGCCGAAGGCGTCTACGCGACCGGCGACGTGACCGGGGCGCCCCAGTTCACCCACGTCTCCTACGACGACTTCCGGGTCCTCCGGGCAGAGCTGCTCGGTGGCCCGCCGCGCTCGGCGGTGGGGCGCCTGGTGCCGTACACCCTGTTCACCGATCCGCAGCTCGGGCGGGTGGGGCTCACCGAGACCGAGGCGCGCGCCCGCGGGCTCCCGATCCGGGTCGCCCAGCTCCCGATGAGCCACGTGGCCCGCGCCATCGAGTCAGGGGAGACGCGAGGGGTGCTCCGGGCGGTGGTCCACGCGGAGACCGACCGGATCCTCGGCTTCTCGGCGCTGGGATTCGAGGGCGGGGAGCTGGCCTCGGTGGTGCACACTGCGATGCTCGGCGACCTCCCGTGGACGGTGCTGCGGGACGCCATCTATCCCCACCCGGGGCTAGCCGAGTCGCTGAACAACCTCTTCGACGCCTGGGTCTAGCAGACTGAACGGGTGAGCAGTAGTGTCGGTGGGCCGTGTACGCCGAGCTGGCCTGCCGTTCCAACTACTCCTTCCTCGAGGGTGCCTCCCATCCCGAGGAGCTGGTCTTCCAGGCTGCGCGCCTGGGGCTCTCGGCCCTGGGGCTGACCGACGGCGACGGGGTGTACGGCGCGGTGAAGGCGCATCTCGCGGCACGCGAGGTGGGGCTTCCGCTCCTCCACGGCGCGCGGATCACCCTCACCGATGGACCTCCGCTCCTGATCTACGTCCAGGACCTGGAGGGCTACCGCCACCTCTGCCAGGTGCTGTCTCAGAGTCGGCTGGCACACCCCAAGGGGGAGGCCGGCGTGGGATGGCGGGCGCTTGCCGAGCGCTCCGGCGGGCTGCTGGCGCTGTTGCCCTTTCCCGACGAGCCGGAGCGGGTGGCGCCTCTGGCGGAGGCCTTCGCCGGTCGCTTCTATGTGGGGGCCTGCCGCACGCTCGCCGCCGGGGATGAGGCGCGGTGGCAACGGGCCCGGACCCTGGCCCGGACGCTGGAGGTCCCGCTCTGCGCGCACAACGACGTGCACACCCACGCCCGGGAGCGGCAGCCGTTGCAGGACGTGCTGACCGCCATCCGTCACAAGACGACGGTGGGCCGGGCAGGGCGGCGGCTGTTCCCCAATGCCGAGCGGACCCTCAAGGGACCGGAGGAGATGCTCCGGCTGTGGAAGGACGCTCCGGAGGTGGTGGGACGGACTCTGGAGATCGTCGACAGCTGCCGCTTCTCGCTCGACGCGCTCCGCTACCAGTTTCCCCGGGAGGATCTCCCCGCCGGCCACACTCCGGACAGCTGGCTGGCCCATCTCGTCGAGCAGGGGCTCCACGTCCGCTACCCGGAAGGCATCCCGGCCCCGGTGCGGAAGCAGATCCAGCACGAGCTCCAGCTCATCGAGCGGATCCAGGTCGCCGGGTACTTCCTGGCCATCCAGGAGATCGTCCACTTCGCCGAGAGCCGGGGCATCCTCTGCCAGGGGCGCGGGAGCGCCGCCAACTCCGCGGTCTGCTACGCGCTGCGGATCACCTCCATCGATCCGGTGCGGATGGGGCTGCTCTTCGAGCGCTTCCTCAGCCTGGAGCGGCCCGAGCCTCCGGACATCGACGTGGACTTCGAGCACGAGCGCCGGGAGGAGGTGCTCCAGTACGTCTACCAGAAGCACGGCCGGCAACGGGCAGGGATGGTCTGCGAGGTCATCTGCTACCGCGGCCGCCTGGCGGTGCGCGAGGTGGGCAAGGCGCTCGGCCTGTCCCTCGACCAGGTGGACCGGCTGGCCAAGCACCTCGAGCTGGCCGGCACCTCGGTGCTCACCGATGCCCACGTCGCCCAGGCCGGGCTCCGCCCCGAGGACCCCGGCGTGCAGCGGACCCTGGCCCTGGCGGAGATGCTGGAAGGCTTTCCCCGCCACCTCTCCATCCACGTCGGCGGCTTCGTCATCACCCACGGCGAGCTGTCGGAGGTGGTGCCGGTGGAGAACGCCTCGATGAAGGACCGCACCGTGGTCCAGTGGGAGAAGGACGACCTGAACGCCCTGGGCATCTTCAAGGTCGACCTGCTCGGCCTGGGGATGCTCACCGTGCTGGCCAAGGCCTTCCGGCTGGTGGCGGAACACGAGGGCATCTCCCTCACCCTGGCCACCATCCCGCCCGAGGATCCGACCGTGTACCGGATGCTGGGAGAGGCCGACGCGATCGGCGTCTTCCAGGTGGAGAGCCGGGCGCAGATGAACCTCCTGCCCCGGATGAAGCCCAAGAGCTTCTACGACCTGACCATCGAGATCGCCCTCATCCGGCCCGGGCCGATCCTCGGCGACATGGTCCATCCCTTCCTCCGCCGGCGGGAGGGCCTGGAGGAGGTGACTTACCCCTCGGAGGAGGTGCGGGCGATCCTGGAAAAGACGCTCGGCGTCCCGCTCTTCCAGGAGCAGGCGATGCGGCTGGCGATCACCGCCGCCGGGTTCAACCAGGGCGAGGCCGATGCGCTCCGCCGGGCGCTGAGCCACAAGCGGGCCGAGGTGCTGCTGGTGCCGTGGCGAGACCGCTTCGTGGAGGGCTGCGTGCGGCGCGGCTACTCCCGGGAGTACGCCGAGAAGTCGTTCGAGCAGTTCAAGGGCTTCAGCCACTACGGCTTCCCCGAGTCGCACTCGGCGTCCTTCGCCCTCATCGCCTACGCCTCGGCCTACGTGAAGTGCTACCACCCGGCGGCGTTCGCTGCGGCGCTGCTCAACAGCCAGCCGATGGGTTTCTACGCCCCTCACACCATCGTCGAGGACGCCAAGCGCCACGCGGTGAAGGTCCTCCCGGTCGACGTCTGCCACTCCGACTGGGACGCCACGCTGGAGCAGGGGGCGCTGCGGATCGGGATGCGGGAGGTGAAGGGGCTGCAAGAGGCGCACGCCCGGGCGGTGATGGAGGCCCGGACGCGGGGAGGGGGCTTCCGCGATCTGCCGGCGCTCACCCGCGCGGTGCACCTGCCGCGGCATGCCCTGGAACGACTGGCGCGGGCCGGAGCGCTCGACGGGCTGTGCGGGAACCGGCGGCAGGCAGTGTGGGACGTGCAGGCGCTTGGTCCGGCGCGGGAGGACGATCTGTTCCGCGGCGAGCCGATGGATCGCTCGACGGCGCCGGGGCGACCGCTGACCGAGCCGGAGCAGGTGGCGGAGGATTACCGCACCACCGGACTCTCCCTCACCCGGCATCCGGTGGCGCTGATGCGTCCCCACCTCGACGCCCGGCGGGTGTTGAGCGCGGTCGATCTCCAGCAGGCGCGGGCCAAGCAACGAGTCCGCGTCGCGGGTCTGGTCATCTGCCGGCAGCGGCCGCCCACCGCCAAGGGCGTGGCCTTCCTCTCGCTCGAGGACGAGACCGGGATCTCCAACCTCGTCGTTCCTCCGGAGGTGTTCGAGCGCGACCGGAGCGTGCTGCTCGGCTCGGCCTTCCTGATCGCCGAGGGGAGGGTGGAGCGGGTGTCGAGCGTGGTCACCGTGCAGGTGGCCCGGGCGGAGACCCTCCGGCTGTCCACTCCCCAGGAGTCACGACAGACCTCGATGCCCTGGGCCGTGGGTCATTGAGCGCTCGACGGCTCGCTCTCCGGGCGTCCCGCAACTCCTCCGCGGAGGTCGGGTTGCCGGAGACATGCGAATCCAGCGAACCCTGCTGCTCTCGATGGCGATCCTCTTCGGAAGCGCCGGCTGCGTGGTGCACGAGCGCGAGGTGGTGCGTGCACCCGGGCCTCCGTGCCCTGGCGGTGTGTGGGTCGACGGTCACTACGGCCCGAACGGCGCATGGCATCCAGCGCACTGGCGCTGTCCCGGCGTGGTCGAGGAGCGGATCGTCGTCCGACCGTGATCGCCTGAACCGGTCGCGCTCGGTCTCCACGGCTCCTCCATCCTGGGTGTCCTGAACCACGCCGGGAATCGTTGCGCCGCACGACCGATCGCACGAGAGTGCCCGGCCGCGCGTGCGCATCGATTCCCAGCCAAGCCAGCCGCGGGGGAAACTCTGGAGCATCGTGCCGGCGGCGGCCGTGCTGGCCTGGTGCGCGTTCCGCCTCGGGCACGGCGTCGGCCCGCGACCGGCCTACAGCTCCGACACCGCGGTCCCGATCCTCCTGATGCGGGGCCTCGGGGACGGGGCGTTCACGCTCTTCTACCCGGGCCAGGACCGCTACGGGATGTGGCCGTACCTGTTCGCCCGCTGGCTCCGGCTGGAGACGCCCGAGGCGTTCCAGCTCCTGTCGGTCGTGGCGCTGTGTTCCGCGGCGCTCCCGTTGTGGCGCTTGCTGCGCAATCCGGCGCTGGCAGTCCTCGTCCTGTTCGCGCCGCTCGCCCTGTCTCCGCTGGTGGCGGAGCACTTCTTCGATGGGCAGCCCTACCTCTGGCAGGTGGTGTCCATCCTCTGGGCCTGGGCGGCGTGCCGGTCGGCGCTGGAGGCCACCGCGCCGGCACCCCTCGCCGCCTCGCTCCTCCTCTGGGTCCTCTCCGGAGTCCTGGCCACCTGGGTCTCGACGCTCAGCATCCTTGGCCTGCTGGGAATCCTGGTCATCGAAGGATGGCAGGCCCGCGCCCATCCAGGCCGGGTGGGCCTGGTGCTGCTCACCTCGTGCGCGTTCGGCTCGACCGAGGCGGCGCTCCGGACGCGCCACGCCGGGTACTCGCTGAAGACCTTCGGCACCCGGTTCACCACCCACCTCCCGATCGACCAGGGGCATCTGCTGTCCAACGTCGCAGCCGTCGTCGCTGGAGCGTGGACCCACAGCGTGGTCGTCCCGCTGTTGCTCACCGCGGGCTCGCTCCCCGTCCCGGGACGCAGCCGTCAGGAGCGGAGCCAGCTGTGGATCCTCCTCTGGCTGGCGCTGTGCACCTTGCCCGCGCTAGCGGCGATCTCCCACTTCCGCATCAACCAGTTCAGCGACCGTTACTTCTGCTTCCCCGCCTACTGGGCCATTGCCGGGGCGACCTACGGTCTGACGACGCTGCTCGAGCGGGTGAGCGGCAGATGGGGCGTGGTCCCGCTCGCCTTTGCTCTGGGCGTCCTGGCCTTCCTCGTCCCTTCCGCGCCACGCGATCCCCTCGCCGGCCCACGCTCGGAGGCGGCGCGCGGGGTGGGGACAGAGCCGCGAATCCTGCTCGGTGGCTACTGGGACGTGTACGTTCCGGCCTCCCTCGTCTCCCCGGGGGCACTGCTGCCGCTCCCCGTCGAGGGAGAATTCATCCGGTTTCCCGCCCTGCAGGCGGAACTCCGCCCCGGACGCTTTGCCCTTGCTCCTTGCTCGCTCGCTGGGCCATCCGGAGTCCTGCGGCAGTACGGAGCAGTACTCCACCGGACCGAGGCTCCAGCGGTCAGGATGGGAGGCAAGGACTGGTGCCTTCACGACGTCGAGCAGCCGGCACGCACGTTCCTCGAGGAGCGAACGATCAGCCGATGATCATCGTCTCTCGCTCCAGCTTGCCGGTGACGAAGCGCTGGAGGTTGAAGCGCTCGAACAGCTCGTCGCGGGTGTCCTTCACCATCCAGGCCGCCGTTCGCTCGGCCACCGCGGGGGCCATCATGAACCCGTGGCCGACGAAGCCCGACATCTGGAGGAGGTTGGGCAGATCGGGGGTCCGGCCGAGGATCGGGCTGTTGTCGGGGGTGACGTCGTAGCAGCCCGCCCACTGGCGCAGCACCTTCACCCCTCCCAGCCGGGGGATCTGCTCGGTGAGCGCTCGTGCAAACCGGGCCAGAAAGCGCAGCGTCGAGCCCTGGTTCAGCGCGGCGGGCTCGCGGGGGTCTCCCATCCCGCCGACGATCTCTCCGCGCATCGACTGGCTGAAGTACAGGCCGGAGTCGAGCACCGAGACCAGCGGGTTGAGGAAGGGCTTCAGCGGCTCGGTGCTGAGGATCTCGTGGCGGTGCGGCTCGTTGGGGAGCTGCACGCCGGCCAGACGCGCCACCTCTGGGCTCCAGGCTCCGGCGGCCAGCACCACCGTGTCGCAGCCGATGCGGCCGCGATCGGTCTGCACCGCCCGCACCCGGTCACCGGAGATCTCGAAGCCGGTGACGTTGGTGAAGGTCTCCACCCGGACGCCGCGCTTCTGCGCCGTCTGCGCGTAGCCCCAGAGGAACGGCCAGGGAAAGATGACCCCGTCGTCGGGGTTGTAGGCGCAGAGGACCACGCCCTCCATGGTGAGGTCCTTGACCAGATCGCGGCCCTCGCCCGGAGAGAGCACCTGGGTGTTCACCCCGTGGCGGTTGTGGAGCTCGGCCGTCTTCCGGAGCTGGTCGGCCACCTTGTCGCTCTTGGCCAGGAAGAGGTAGCCGCCCTGGCGGAGCCAGACGTTGATCCCCATCTCCCCGGCGAACTGCTTCATGAGATCGATGCTGCGGCGGGCGAGCTCGATGTTGGTGGCGGTGCCCCACTGCATCCGGACCCCGCCGCCGTTGCGGCCGCTCGCTCCAGCGCAGAGGTAGCCCCGGTCCAGCACCACCACGTCGGTCTGTCCGAGCTTGGCCAGGTTGTGGGCCAGGGCCAGGCCCATGATCCCCCCGCCCACGATGACCACCTGCGCCCGCTCGGGCACCGGCTCCGGCGGACGAAGAGAGTGCGAGCCGGTGTGCAGGGCCGGTGGCACTCCGCCTTTGGGGGCGAGCTGCTCGGCCACCGGGACCGTGCCCAGGAGCGACAGCTCCACCGGGTGCAGGGGAGGGCGGGGAGTGAAGGGAAGCACGCCGCCCGCAGCGACTCCGCCCTCGGTGTGGAGTGTCCGGGCCACCGCGGCGAGGCAGCTCTTGCCCTGGCACAGCCCGGTCCCGAAGCCGGTGTAGCGCTTGATGCTCTCCACGTCGCGATAGCCCTTGGCGATGGCGTGCTGGACGTCCTCCAGCGTCACGTCCTCGCAGGGGCAGAGGAGCGTCTTGCTCACCGGAGTGCCCTCGCCAGCGCCTCTCCGGCGCGCCGCCCGGAGTCGATCGCCTCGCGCGCCGTCCCTGGTTGATGCCCGTCGCCCGCCACCCAGATGTCGTGCACCGCGGTCCGGCCATCGGCCTCCACCACCGGAGCGAACGTCTCCAGCGCCGGCTGAAAGGCCACCTTCACCCCGGCCTGCCTCGGCAGCTCGAAGGCGGGCGCCGGGGGAAGGGTCACCACCACCGAATCGCAGTCGACGCGCTGCACCCGTCCCTCGGAGGTGCGGAAGGACAGGCCGTGGACCCAGGTGCGTCCATGCGCCCGGAGCGGCTGTCCGGCGACGACCCCGCTCGCCCCGGATCCGGCACGCACGTCGAGCACCAGGACCGGCCGCGCCCCCTCCTGCTCGAACATTCGCTGGAGCGCAGCGAGCTGCGAGCCGTACCCCACCAGGGCCGGGGCATCGGCCACGAGGAGCCGGCGACGGAGCACCAGATCGCTCGCCGCGCGTCCGGAGAAGACCCCGGGGATGTCGTTGTTCTCGAACGGCAGCACCCCGGCATGGCCGCCGAGGGTGAAGAGCATCGCCTTGCTCTTGATCAGCACCAGCCGCGGCCCCTCGGCCCCGTGCTCCAACGCCACCAGCACCCGCCCCAGCTCGTCGTCGTAGAGGCCGAGCACGCTGGTCTGCAGCCGCACCTTGGCATCGGTGGGGACGGTGGTGGCCCGCGCCTCTCCGTGCTCCTCGGGGGCCTCGAGCACCAGCCGCCCGCCGAGCCGATCCTCGCCCTCGAGGAGCAGCACCGGGATCCCCGCGGCGGACAGGGCCCGGGTTGCGGCCAGACCCGCGGCGCCTCCGCCGACCACCGTGACCTGCGCGTCCAGCCTCTCCGGGGGTCGGGGAGCGGGTTCCACCTTGTCAGGCAGCAGCCCCAGGCCCGCCAGCTGTCGGGCGACGACCGCCATCACCTTGTCCGCCACCGGGACGCCGGCGAACATCGAGTGGTGGTCGAGGCCGCGGGGGAACAGCCAGTCGATGCTGGCGAAGACGTCCACCCGGGCGGTGGGGAAGGCGTTCTGTCGCTCCAGCCGCATACCGTCCTGCACCGGTGTCTGGCAGCTGAACTGGTTGGGCAGCCCGTCGATGCGCATCAGGCACTGCGAGCACGAGGCGGCCATGCAGAACGGACCGCGAGGCCGGTGGTACTTGATGCTCCGGGAGAAGACCGACTCCCCGGCGGCGAGCAGGGAGCAGGCAGCGGGCTCCCCGAGGCGGGCGGGAATGGCCTTCCCCTCGAAGTCGATGGTGACGTCCGGGCCGGTCCCCGGGTCGAGGCGTCGCATCCGGCCCCTTCTATCCGAGGCCGGCCGCGGCTGCTCTCGAAGAAACGACATCGCGGTGCGGCGTCAGAAAACCAGGTGCCGGCCCTTCTGCCGCCGGGTGTAGATGCTCACGGTCGCGGTGATCTCCCCCACGCCCATGTTCCCCGACTCGCCGATGCCCGAGGCGCCGAACTCCTCCCACTCCAGAGCCGAGTCGGTCCCGTCGTTCTCCTTCAACATGCCGCCGATGGTGCTCCTGGCCAGCTGCAGCTTCTTGTCGTCCCGGGTCCAGACGCTGGTCGCCAGGTCGTGGCTGTTCTCGAAGAGGCAGAAGCGGACGTAGGCCTCGAAGTCGGGAACCTCCATCCCCACGAGGATGGGCATGAAGAACTCGGTGGTGGAGAGCTTAACGTCGGTCATCCCCTTGCCGTCCCAGTCGACCCGCACCGTGCTCTCCGGGCGGACCTTGAGGATCACCGGCTTCACCGCCTCGGAATTCTCGCCGTAGGCCCCGTCGGCCCGGCCGCCCTCGCGCACCACGGTGACCCCGGGCGTCTTCTTCGCCTGGGCGACGATGTCCACCAGGGTCTGCGCCTTGTGCACCATCAAGGGGCTCAGGACCTTGTCGTCGGTGGCCTCGCGGGGGTCGGCCACCCGCCAGCCGTTCATCTCCTCGTGTATCAGGCCGAGGAGCGTATCGAGCGTCTTCGGCGAGGCGGCAATGCCGTGGAGGGTGGTGCACTTGTGGGCCCCGAAGCCGCACACCGAGTAGGTGAGTCGGTTGGCGATCTTCTTCAGCTCCTCGGGGCTGTAGCCGTCGTCGACGTAGGACCAGTTGCAGCCCCCGCCCTCGAAGCGGAGCCGGTTCAGCCCGCGACCGGCCTGGATCTTCTTCGCCGTCTCCGAGGAGCCGGTGAGGGCGACCACCGTCACCCGGGGGTCGGTGCCCAGCGAGGCGATCCCGCCCCCGAAGCCCTCCACCTTCTGGACGTAGGCCGGATCGGCGCCGGCGGCGATCATCATCCGGATCATGGTGGTGTTGCTGATCGCGGCGAAGGGGTGGCCCTTGTAGATGAACGGCACCCCGGCCAGGTACGCCCCGGCGAGGTGGATGCCGGGGATGCCCCAGATGAAGTTCATCGGGGAGATGATCACCGAGACCCCGGCGGGCACCCACGGGTTCCGCCAGTAGGTGTGCTGGTCGAGCATCGGGGGAATGATCTCCCCCTTCAGCGCCGCCTCCGCCGACCCCTCCAGGTGGTCGCAGGCGCGCTTGGCCTCGAAGAAGTCCTTCTGCGCTTCGAGGCGGGTCTTGGGGATCTGCTGGCGGATCTCCCGCATGCAGTCCTCGGAGAAGTAATCCATCATCCGGGAGAAGTTCTTCAGGACGTGCTTCCGGTAGGTGAAGACCTCCCGCGCCCAGCCGAGGCTCTTCCAGGTCCGGTCGGCGGCGCCGATCGCCCGGTCGGCATCCTCGGCGGTGGAGGCCGGCACCTGCATCAGCGGAATCCGTCGGTCGGCGAGGTTCCGGAGGGTGGCCATCTCCCCCTTGGCCGGCAGCGACCACTCCCCGTCGATGAAGTTGGTTACCCGCACCGGGGCATCCGAGCTCCGCTGGGGGAGCTCCCGGTAGCAGAAGATGTAGGGCCGGAGGAGGTCCAGCTCCTTGTCGGTCA
>Ga0318562_10000962_pt1 | contig 12952 bp, 12 predicted proteins | sample GRESIP066b5f18_FD_203688 | JGI IMG/M metagenome (GOLD analysis project Ga0318562, IMG submission 203688) | Tropical soil microbial communities from Luquillo Experimental Forest, Puerto Rico - GRE.SIPMG.066b5f18 | ecosystem: Environmental > Terrestrial > Soil > Tropical forest > Bulk soil...
GTGGGAGCCCACTACGCGGCGCGAGGTGGTGCATCAGGCCGTGCAGGCCCGCCTTGCTCGCCGCGTAGTGGGCTCCCACGACGCCACCGGTGATAGCGGCGACCGACGAGATGAACAGGATGCGGCCGAACTTCCGGTCGATCATCCCCGGCAGTACCTGCTGGGCGAGCATGAAAGGGGCGGTCAGGTTGACGCCGAGGGTCGTGTTCCACGACACGAGATCGATGTCCTGCCACTCCTTGAGGTCGGCAGTGCCCGCATTGGGGATGAGGAGGTCGACGGGGCCGAGTTCGTTGGTGGCACGGGCAATAAGGGCTGCCGGTGCGTCGGGATCGGACATGTCCGCGGAGACGACCAGCACACGCCTGCCCAACTTGCGCGCGTATTCGCCGACGGACTCCGCCTCGTCCGCGTGGCGGCCATAAGTCAGGCAGAGGTCGGCGCCCTCGTCGGCGAGGCGTTGTGCGATCGCCGTGCCGATGCCACCGGATGCACCCGTCAGCAGGGCGATGCGGCCCTTAAGGTCATCGGTCACGGTCTCATCAGTCCCAGCAGGTGCTTGTGCGTCATGGTGGCTGCAACTCTCGGGGAATCGGTGTTCATTCCGCCCAGAGGGGTGCGCGACTACTGTGATGCATCCTACTAGGGAATGCGATAGAACGGGTTGGGCAGCAGGAAAGTCCGCTCGGAGAACCCGCCGTCGAGATCCGACGGCTGATCGCCCATGTTGGCAACGATGGTATAGCCCTCTTGCTCGATTTCCTGCCGTTGCGGCGCCTTGAAATCTGCGGCCGAAACATAATGTGCGCCAGTCGGTTCCATGATCAGCCGACTGTAGCCCGTGTATCCGACGGCAGCCAGGTTGCGTTCCGTCGCCGCGCGCTGAGTCTCGTCGCGACCGGTGATGAAGAAAATGGCCGCGCCGCGGTCCTTCGCGGTGTTGAAGACATCCATCGTCGGCTGGATCACCGTCGACCGCGCCATCAGATCCCACGCCTGCAATCCGCACGGCCCTTGGGGCAACCTGTCGCACGGACCGTTGAAGATGCGGCCAAAATCGTTGGCCTTCAGGCCTTCCCAGTTCGACAGCGCGGTTTCGTCGATATCGAAGACGACGGCGGGTCGGTCGACACGCGCGGCCTCATCGGTGATCCACGGGATCGCCGGCCATGCCGCCTGCTGCAGGTCGGCCAGGTAGGCGCCGCTGTCGTAATACTGGGTGGCTTCGGTCTTCAGGTCGCCGATGTTGGCGGGTTGCACCGGCGGCGGGATGATCGGCGACGGCGGGGCTGGTGGCTGGGCGAGGGCCGTCGGGGCGGAGAAAAACACTGCGGCTGCGGTCAATGCTGCTCCAAAGCGCGCGATCATGCTGTGAACGCTAGCGGCTCAATAGGGCGACAAGCCGATCCGGCTCGGTGAACACCGACATGTGCCATGCGCCGTCGAGTACGACAAACCGCGATCTCCGCAGGCGCCGGTGCATCGCTGACATGGACGCGGGATCGGAGACCGCGTCGTGCTCTGCGGCTACGACCAGCGTGGGACAGCCGATGGTCGGGGTCGCCGCAGTTGCGTCGAAGACGGCGATCGCCGCCAAGGCCCGCGCCCACGCCCGGACGTCGGCGGTCTGCAGCGCGTCGCGGGCGTACTCGACGGCGGCCGCGCCTGACGCCATTTCGGCAGGGCTGAACCACCGCCGCATCGACGCGTCGACGTCGACCGGCTCCCGCTGGACCGTCTGGGCCAGTGTCGCAAACGGTGGATACGGGCTGTCGCGGGTGCACAGCAGCGTCAACCGGTCGACCAGCTCGGGCTTGCGCACGGCCAGCTCGATTGCCACCTGCCCGCCGAAGGAGTGGCCGACGACATGCCACGGCGGAGCGACGCCGACGGTGTCGGCCCAGAGTTGGTCGGCGAGCGTCCTCTGAACCTCCGATGCCGGGCCATCACCGGGAACGACGGAGGGACAAGCGATGTCACCGTTCGCGGCGAGGAGTGCGGCGACGTCGTCCCACACCGCGGGTGTCAGCGGAGTGCCGTGCAGCAGCAACCAGTTGGTCACCGGCGTGTTCAGAATCGGATCAGGCCGCGCAGATTGAGGCCGTTGCGCATGTCGTCGTAGCCGGCGTTGATGTCGGACAAGTTGTACTCACGGGTGATCAACTCGTCGAGCATGAGCTGTCCGCTGTCGTACAGATCGAGCATCTTGAATATGTCGATGCGCGGATTTGACGAACCGAAAAGCGAACCGCGGACCTGCTTTTCGAACAATGTCAGATCGACCAGCGACAGGTTCACCTGCCTGTCGGTCGGATGCGCCATCGCGGTCATCACCACCCGGCCGCGCTTGCCGACCAGGCTCAGCGCCTGTCCGACGTAGGCGCCCTCGGCGACGTCGGTGGCAACGACGCACACGTCGGCCTTCTGGCCGCGGGTCAGCTCGATCACCAGCTTCGCGGCGTCTTCGAGTGTCGCCGCGGCGTGGGTGGCGCCGAAATCCATTGCCCGCGTTCGTTTGTACTCGACGGGATCCAGCGCAAGGATGTGCCGCGCCCCGACGACCCGGGCCGCCTGGACGGCATTGATGCCGATGCCGCCGACGCCCATCACCACCACCGTGCTGCCCGCCGTGGCCTCGCCGGTGTTGATCATGCTGCCGTAGCCGGTGGTCACACCGCAACCGACGAGTGCCGCCTTATCCAGCGCGACCGCCTCGTCGACCTTCACCACCGACGCCGTCGGCACCACGGTGTACTCCGAAAACGTTCCGAGCAAACACATTTGGCCGACATCGTGACCGCGGGCATGGAAGCGGTGGGTGCCGTCGAGCTGCGGCCCCTTCAGCAGATACATCCCCAGTTCGCACAGATTGCTGATGCCCCGTACGCAAGGCCCGCAACGGCCACACGCGGGGATGAAGCTGAGCACTACCGGGTCGCCTTCGGCCACGTCGGTGACCCCTTCGCCGACCTCCACGACCACGCCTGCGCCCTCGTGCCCGCCGACCACCGGCATCGACATCTGCAGATCACCTGTGACCAGATGCTCGTCGGAATGGCACAAGCCGCTCGCGGTCATCTTCACCATCACCTCGGCGTGCTTGGGCCCGTCGAGGTCGATCTCCCCGACCTCCCACTTCTGATTCAGTCCCCACAGCACGGCGGCCTTCGTCTTCATCGACGTCTGCTCCTCGAGGTCTAAAACAAGGTCTTTGCGCAAGCGCTCATCCGCGTCCAGGCCGATTATGGTCAGCCTGGCAGACTCTGTCTGTGACATCGAAGCGGGCACTGGTGCTGGCAGGCGGGGGACTGGCGGGAATCGCCTGGGAAACGGGCATTCTGCGGGGGATCGAAGACGAATCAGCGGAGACCGCGCACGCGCTGCTTGCATCCGACGTGATGGTCGGCACCTCCGCAGGCTCGGCGGTTGCCGCGCAGCTCGGCAGTGGCCTGAGCCTCGACGAGCTGTATCGGCGCCAGATCGCGGGCGTCTCGAAGGAGATGGACGCAGGCGTCGCGATCGACGACATCACCGAGCTGTTCCTGAACGCGCTGTCCGACTCCGATGCCACGACGGCGCAGAAGCTGCAGCGCATCGGCGCGGTCGCACGGTCAACGGACACCGTGTCCGAGGAGGTTCGGCGCGAAGTGATCGCGCAACGGTTGCCGTCGCACGAGTGGCCGGACCGCGATCTGCGCATCTCGGCCATCGACATCGGCACCGGCGAGCTCGTCGCCTTCGACCGCGCATCCGGTGTCGAGCTGGTCGACGCTGTCGCCGCCAGTTGCGCGGTGCCCGGCGCGTGGCCGCCGGTGACCATCGGCGAGCACCGATATATGGACGGCGGCGTCGGCAGCACGATGAACCTGAAGCTGGTGGGGGACTGCGACACCGTCGTCGTGCTGGTGCCGTCCGGCAGAGGAGCGCCATCCTCGTTCGGACCCGACCCGGCCATCGAGGTCGACTCGTTCGCCGGCCGCTCGCTGGGCGTGTTCGCCGACAAGGAGTCGTTGAAGGCGTTCGGGCCGAACCCGTTGGACCCGGCGTGCCGGGAGCCGTCTGCTCGCGCCGGGCGTGATCAGGGCCGCCGCGTCGCCGCCGAGGTCGCCGAGTTCCTCAGCTAGAACTGGCGCTGACCTGCGCTGATGGGACCGCGAAGAAGTCTCGAAAAATCTACCGAAAAAGTGTGTGACTGATCCGGGCCGACCGCTCCTACCTATGAAAGCGCCGCAACCGCGTCCTCGAGACCTAGAGGAGCGATCATGTACACCTCCTACCCCCAGAACAACACCTACGCCCCGCAGTACAACGGCTACCAGGGCTACGCCCCAAAGCAGTCGATGCCGACGGCCGCGCCCGTCGCGCAGTCCGCAGCAGCGAGCAAGGGCGTGCTGGTCGTCGCCGGCCTGGCCGTCGTCGGAGCCGCCGCCTTCGGTGGCGCATATCTGATGAATTCCAGCCATGACGTCCAGCCGGCCGCGGCTTCCGCCCCTGCGGCGGCTGCTCCTGCGCCCGCGACCGGCGGTGACCAGGCCAAGACCGATCCAAACAAGGGCACCACCACCACGCCGCCAGCCAGTGGTTCGAACACCACGCCGCCGGCGAACAGCTCCAGCACCACCCCGCCGGCGAACAGCAGCAGCACCGGCCCCGACACCTCCAACAATCCGAATTACGTGCAGAACGCGGACTGCATGCCGTTCTGCGGCGGATACGCCGGGCCGAGCAAGTAGTTCGCCAACACTCGCAACACCACTCAGCCCGGGCCACTCGGCCTGGGCTGAGCTTCGTCAGTCAGGCTTCCAGGGCCTTGATCGCCTGGGCGGTCAGCTCGTGGCCGATGTCGATGACTTCGGCAGCGCGATGGAATTCCAGACTGCGGCAAGCGGTTCTGGGCACTTCGATCAGAAGATCGGGCGGGTACGCGGCGAGCGTGTGACGGGCCAGCGCGGCCTGGGCGATATCGATGGTGCGGTTCATCACCTCGAAGCTGCCGAGCTTCGGCACCACGTCGTCCACGGGGACGTCCTCTGGATCGTCCTCGTCGCCGACGCTGCTGAACCGGCTCAACATGGCGCGTCCTGTCGGCGTATCGAGAAGTGATCGGGCCGCGTTGGTGTCGAGCAGAGATGATGTGCTGCGCCACATCCTGTTCAACCATTCGGTGGTCGCCCGCGGCTCGGACTCGGTCGGCTCGTAGCGGCCGTCCGACTCGCTTCCGCTGAGGCTGACCGCGATGGTGAGGTCGGCGTTGACGGCGGCGATCGGCGCCATCGGCAGCGGATCGAGGATGCCGCCGTCAGCGAGCAGACGACCGTCGACGACATGCGGGATGATGACGCCGGGAATCGCGATCGATGCGCGAATCGCTTCGTCCACGGGCCCGCGCTGCATCCATACCGACTTGCCCGCGATCAAATCAGTCGCCACCGCGGTGTAGGGAATCGGCAGTTCCTCGATGGTGACCTCGCCGAGGATGTCGCGGACCGCGTCGAGGATCTTTGCGGCCCGCAGCACCCCGGCCGCGGTGATCGACGGGTCCAGCAGTCGCAACACGGCGCGCTGTGTCAACGACATTGCCCACGCGGCGAACTCGTCGAGCTTGCCCGCGGCCTGCAGGCCGCCGACGAGTGCGCCCATCGACGATCCTGCGATGCCGACGATCTCGTAGCCGCTCTCCTGCAGCTCGGTGATCACCCCAATGTGGGCGTATCCCCGTGCACCCCCGCTGCCGAGAGCCAGCGCGACCCGATTGCCAGCCATACGTTCATTCTGCGCCGTCGAATTCGCGAATCCACAGGAACCGAGACTGTGCGCGTTCGAAGGTCAGCGCGCACGGGATGAGAACCGAGCCACCGACGCTGATCTCGTGTCCCTGCGGTTTGGGTCAACTTCTCGAAATCGCCTGGGCACCAAGGCACTGTTCATTGAGTCGGTCTCAGGAGGACACCTCGTCCACCGACGCGACGTAACGGCCCTCCGCCTCGACTTGCTGCCACCACGGCCAGCGCTTTGCGGTCGTCAGCACCGCATCGGGCAGCGCGGCATAGGTGACGCGCAATCCGTCCGCCGCCAGCTCTGCTTCGGCGTCGCGCAACCCGTCGAGGATCGTCGACGTCACCCGCGGTTGGTGCGACAGCACCCACACCACCGTCGTGGGCCGCGGTTCGCATGCCATGACCATCGCCCGCACGGCGTCGGTGTTGGCCCGAAGATTCGCGGTGTACAGACCGATCTGGGTCCGTACCACGAGCGGATCCTCGGATCGGGTCAGTATGCCTTCGGCGCCCTCTGACCAGCCTCCTGATGGTCCGCGGGTCAATTGCACGACGTGCGCGTGATTCACTTCGCGCAGAACGAAATACAGCGTCAACAAGACGCCTGCCCCGACGGCGGCCAATAGTCCCACGGTCAGTCCGAGGACGGCGACAGCGGCCGCAAGGCTGAACTCGAACCGGTCGAAGTGATACAGCCGCACCAACGCGCCGACGTCGACCAGCCCGATTACCGCGACGAACACCATCGCCCCGAGAACAGCGTCTGGCAGCTTGCTCAGCACCGGCGCGAGGAACAACGCCACCAACACCGCAAGGCCCGCGGTGACCAGGCCCGAAACCTGAGTCCGCGCCCCCGCACGCATGTTGACTCCCGTCTGGGAGAAGCCGCCCGCGGGCGGTAGCGCATGGAAGAACGACCCGATGATCGCCGCGATGCCGTTAGCGGAAAGCTCGCGGTCGGCGTCGATCTGGGGTTCGTCGGCCCTGCGGACGCTGCGTGCGACCGCGACCGTCTCTAGAAACGCCATCAGCGCGATCGCGAGCGCCCCGGGGATCAGCTGACCGATGTGGCTGAACTCGGGCAATGTGGGCAGCGGAATACCTTCCGGCACTTCGGGAATCAATCTCACGCCGCGGGCGGTGAGGCCGCCGTACGCGGCCAGCCCGATGCCGAGCGCAACCACGACGAGCGGGCCGGGAACGACGGGCAGGAACCGGGCGATCATCAGCAGGATGGCGATGCTGGCAATCGAGAGCAACACGGTCGCGACATTCGCATGGTCCAGCTGGCGTAGCGCCGACCACACCAGCCGGAAGAATCCGTCGTGGCCGGTATCGGGTTCTACGCCGAGCAGTTTGGGCAACTGTGCTGCCGCTACGGTGAGCCCGACGCCCGCCTTGAGCCCGGTCAGCGTCGCCTCACTGATGTTCTCGATCACCGCGCCGAGCCGAAGCAGCCGCGCCGCCAGGAGCAGCACGCCGACCATCAGCGTCAGCGTCACCAGGTGCGACTGCGCGTCTGGTGAACCCGCGACGATGCCCGCGGCCAGCAGTGTCGAGGCCGTCAGCGTGGCGATGGTCGACGTTGTCGTGACACTGGCGGTGCGTGACCCACCGAGAAAGGCGTACACCACCAGCGGCAGCATGCACGTGTACAGACCGATCTGGACCGGCATGTTCGCGACGGTCGCGTATGCCATCGCCTGCGGGATGACGACCGCACCTGCCGCCAGCCCGGCCAGTATGTCGGCGCGCAGCCACGACATTTGATACGGCCGGATTGCGGGTGCCATTGAGCGCATCCGCCAAGTCTCGCGCGATATGTCGTCGTGAGTGGCAATGTTGGGGGAGTGACGAGTCAGGCGCGGCGCGGGTCTCGGCTACGGAATGCGGCGCGCGGTCTCGGGCGGCCAAAGCCGCGCGACGTGATCGCCGGTCTCGTCACCGGTTTGTTCTCCATCCCAGAGGGCATGGCCTACGCGAGCATCGGTGGTTTCAATCCGGTCGTCGGTCTGTACTCCGGCGTGCTGCCCGGCATCGTCGCGTCGGTCTTTTCGCGCACAGTGCTGATGGTCACGACGCTGACGAGTGCGATCGCGCTGTCGTCGCGAAGCGTGCTCAAGGAGGAGGGGCTCGACCCGACGGACCCGGCCAATGTCGCCGCGCTCGCCGTCGTGGTCGGCATCGTGATGGTGATCTTCGGTCTGCTGCGCTTCGGGGCGATCATGAACTTCGTCTCCAACGCCGTGATGACCGGCTTTTCCACCGGCATCGCGTTGCAGATCATTGCAGGCGTGCTCGGAGATGCCACCGGCTATAAGCCGCAGAGCGGCAACACGATTGGCAAGTTCATCGACGCCTTCGCCCATATCGGCCTTTGGCATCCCAACGCCGTCTGGGTGGCCGGCGCCACCGTCGCGGTATGGGCGGTGTTCCACTTCATCAAGCCGCTGGAATCCTTCGCGATCCTGCTCGCCCTTGTCGTCGTCACCGCCGCCGTCGCGATCGCTCACGTCGACGTCGAAACCGTCGGCAACATCGCGTCGATTTCGAATTCCCTTCCACCGCTGACGGTTCCGAACTTCGCGGCGATGCCCGAACTGCTCGTCGGCGGTGTCGCGGTGGCACTCGTCGCGCTCGCGCAGGCGGCGGGAATATCGGCGGCCGTCCCGAATCCGGACGGCAGCCGCAGCAACATGTCCGGCGACTTCACGGCGCAGGGCATCGGCAACCTGGCAGGCGGCTTGTTCGGTGCGTTGCCGACCGGCGGCTCGCTGTCGCGCACCGGTGTCGCGACATCGGCTGGGGCACAGACCCGCTGGACGGGCATCTTCGCGGGCATCTGGCTGGCGATACTCGTGCTGGTCGCCGGGTCGGCCGCCGAGATCATCCCCATGCCCGTCATCGGTGGGCTCATCCTCGTCATCGGCCTCGAGCTGGTGGCGGGACGGCTGCCCGATATCAAGTTGGTGGTTCGAGTCGCCCCAATATCCGCACTCGCGATGCTGATCACCTTCGCGGCCACCACCCAGTTGCCGTTGCACACCGCGATCCTGATCGGCGTCATCACATCGCTCGTCCTGTACTGCGTCAAGGCGGCGCAATCCGCCCAGTTGATCGCCCTGCAAGCGACCGGCGACGGCGGCTGGCAGGCGATCCCCGTCCCCGAACGCTGCGCAAGCAATGACGTGACCGTCCTGCACTATGCGGGCGTCGGGCTGTTCGCAGAGGTCGCCCGGATCGACGAGGAGTGGCCGAAGGCGACCGGCTCAACCAACGCCGTCGTGGTGCTGAGTCTTCGCGCACTGCCCGACGTACCCTCATCGGTGGCGATCAAGGCGCTGCGCCGGTGGGCCGGTGAACTTCAGGCCAACGGCGGCCGCCTGATCATCGCGGGTGTCACACCGGATGCGGACCGCATCCTCGAGCGCGGCGGCCTGGATGACGTGCTCGGTGAGGATGGCATCGTCGCCGCCACCGACCGCATCTTCGGCGCGCTGGACGAGGCCGTCACCCGAGGCAGGGAATGGATCGCCGGCCGCACCTAGCCCACTTTCTCGCACCCGTGATTCGAATTGTCAGCAGAGGGAGTCGGCGCCCGCCTGGACCGCCACGATAGCCGCCGCCTGCCGCGCCGGGGTCAGCTGCGCCCACGGTGTGTTGTAGGTGGACGGGCCTGGCGGCGTATTGGGGTCTTGAATCAGCTTCAGATAGGGCTCGACCTGCGCTTTCCGATCGCCGCCCTGCTGGTCGATCCATGTCTTTGCGGCCTGGCAGGCACGCGAGTACTCGTCTTCCGTCGACTCGGCGTCCGCGCCGACGGCGGTCGTGACGCCACCAGGGGAAACCTCGGCGGCACCTGGCGCAGGGGTGTGCGTTTCCGAGCTGGTCGCGGTCGTCGTGGTGGGAGCCGCCGACGACGGCTGGCCGCCGTTGTTACCCGACGAGCAACCTGCGATCGCGAGGGCGGTCATGACGGCCGCGACGCAAAGGGGGTACCTGCGCATGCTGCCAATCTATGCAACACTCGCGAGCGTGATCGAGATGACCGGCATTCGGGGTTGCTGTACGCGCTAGCCGGGTGACCATCAAGCGGCGATGTAGGCGCTGCGTTGAGGAGCCCGGCCCGGTTATGACGCCGCCGACCCCCAATCCGTTCGTCCCTTCTGGAGCTCTCCATGGTTTCCGCCGTCTCCGCCCCCACTCGCCTGCGCGTGCCCGACCTGCTGCACGCCGTCGACCAAGCCGCCGACGGTGTGCTCAGCGGCCGCTATGACCATCTGCTGCCCGCAACCGGGCTGCCGACCGACGACCGCTGGTACACCCGCATCCACGGCGACGACGAGCTGGACATCTGGCTCATCAGCTGGGTCAAGGACCACGCCACCGAACTGCACGACCACGGCGGCTCGCTGGGCGCGCTGACGTTGGTGTCCGGCGCGCTCGACGAGTTCCGTTGGGACGGTGAGGCGTTGCGCCGCCGTAGAATCAACGCCGGTGATCAGGCCGCATTCCCGCTGGGCTGGGTCCATGACGTCATCTGGGCGCCAAGCCCAGCACCCGTCGCACCGACGCTCAGCGTGCACGCCTACTCGCCGCCGCTGACGGCGATGTCATACTACGACGTGACGAACCGAAACACGCTGCGTCGCAATCGAACCGAACTGACCGAGGGCCCGGAGGGGTAGTGATCCGATGACCAGCCGCATCGACAAGGTGCTCGACGCCGCAAGGGCCCGGTTGGACCGCCTGCAGGCCAAGGACGTTCCCGCCGCATTGCAGCGCGGCGCGGTCCTCGTCGACATCCGACCGCAGGCCCAGCGCGACCGCGAGGGACACGTCCCCGCCGCGCTGGTGATCGAACGCAATGTGCTGGAGTGGCGCTGCGACCCCACCAGCGACGCCAAGATCCCGGAAGCCGTCGGCGACGACGTGGAATGGGTGGTGCTGTGCTCCGAGGGTTACACCTCCAGCCTGGCCGCGGCGTCGCTCGTCGACCTCGGGCTGCACCGATCGACCGACGTGGTGGGCGGTTATCACGCGCTGAAAGCCGAAGGCGTTCTAGTTTAAGCGTTTTCGTCGTTGCTCAACAGCGGGCGCAGGCGCTCGGTCTTTTCGGGTGACCACCCCGGCGGCTGCAGCACCGCCGCCCAGCCGTTGGCCACGTCCTTGACGTAGACGTGGCCGTGGCCGTCGGGAACATCCACCGCCACCGCCATGTCCGCGGACACCTGTAGGAACGTCACCACCGGGATCCACTGCATGCGTCCGGACACGTCGTAGCCGCGCGGCTCGCGCAGCCAATCCGGTTCCGCGAACAGCAGATCCGGGTTCCACCACGCGATCGGATCCGACGCGTGCTGGAGGTAGACCACGCGCGGCCTGCTCCACGGGTCGGGGGGGCGGCCGAGGTTCTCCGGCCGTGCGGCGAAACGGACGTACTCGCCCTTGTCGTAGATCGGCAGCCATTCCGGCGAGCCCGCGTCGCGGTTGCGGGTCAGATCGGTCCAGATCGTGTTGTTGAACGTCGGGCCGGAGTAGAGGGCGCCGTCGGTGCGCGCGACGAGATTGTTCAGCGAAAGGAACGGGGCCTCACCGCCGAATGAGCCGAGGCTCTCGCCGAACACCACAAGCTTCGGCCGCTGCGCCTGTGGTATCTCCTTCACGAGCGCGTCGACGGCCTCGAACAACGCCTGGCCCGCCTGCCGCGCGTTCTCCTTGTCGACGAGGAAGGACAGCCAGCTCGGCAGGAACGAGTACTGCATGCTGACGATCGCCGTGTTGCCGTTGTACATGTACTCCAGAGCCGACGCTTCCGCCTCGTTGATCCAGCCGGTGCCGGTCGTTGTCGCGACCGCGATCACGTCGCGGCTCAGCCCGCCGGTGCGCACGAGCTCCCGAGCGGCCAACGCCGCCGTCGCCCTGATCCCGTCGGCGGAATGCAGCCCCGCGTAGGCGCGGATCGGCTCCATTGCGGGCTTGCCGTTGAATTTCGTGAGCTTGTCGACCGTCGGACCGGCCGACACGAACACCCGGCCCTGATGGCCGAGCGAAGCCCAGCTGGTCAACGACTCGGGCCCGCCCGACCGCAGCTTCGACGTCGGCGCAGGGAAGTCGGGGTCCGTCTCGTCGTTGACGGCGGCGAAGGTCTTGTTCAGGCTGCTCATCGCAAACCGGACGACGACACCGTTCAACAGCGCGATACTCAGCGCCACCAGAAGCGTGACCACCACCACGGCCGAAATCCGCGGTGGGGCAAACCGATTCAATTGCCGGACCAGGAAGCGCACCAGCTTGCCGATGAGCTGGCCGATCTCGACGAAGATGAACAGCACAAGGATCGAGAGCACTGCGGTCAGCGGGTGGTCCCAGAAGGACATTCGCGGAACCCCGTTGAGATCGCGCACCTCGTCCTGCCAGACGTGGAAGTAGATGATCATCAGGATCTGGCCGATGATGCCGACGACGACCATGGCGAGCCACGCCCACTTGGGGGCGTGCGGGCTGCTGTCCTTGGAGCGCATGTATTGCACCAGCCAGACCGCGAAGACGCCGATGGCATATCCGAACGCGCCCGCCGCGCCGCTCACCAGACCCTGGAAGATCGGACCCCGCGGCAGCAACGACGGCGTCAAGGAAAGCCACAGGAAAACCAGAGCGAAGACGGTCCCGGTGTACGTGTAGCGCCGCTGCCACCAGGTCGGCTTCTTCGGTGTTTCCTGTTGCGGTGCTGCTTTTTCCGCCGTTTCCGCCGTGTCGGTCACGAAGGCAGATTAGCTGTGTGTGAAGTTTGGTGGGCGTTTCTCGCTGAAGGCGTTCATGCCCTCGGTCTGATCGGCCGTGGCGAACGCGGAATGGAAGAGCCTGCGCTCGTAGAGCAGCCCCTCTGACAGTGTCGTCTCGAAGGCACGGTTGACGGCTTCCTTGGCCATTCGCGACGCCGAAAGCGACATCTGGGAGATCGTGGCCGCGACGGACTTGGCCTCGCGGATCAACTCGTCGGCAGGCACCACCCGCGACACCAGGCCGCTGCGGTCGGCTTCCTCGGCGTCGATGGTGCGTCCGGTCAGGATGAGGTCCATCGCCTTGGCCTTGCCGATGGCGCGGGTCAGCCGCTGCGAACCGCCCATGCCGGGCAGCACGCCGAGCTTGATCTCCGGCTGGCCGAACTTGGC
>Ga0318562_10000965_pt1 | contig 12936 bp, 13 predicted proteins | sample GRESIP066b5f18_FD_203688 | JGI IMG/M metagenome (GOLD analysis project Ga0318562, IMG submission 203688) | Tropical soil microbial communities from Luquillo Experimental Forest, Puerto Rico - GRE.SIPMG.066b5f18 | ecosystem: Environmental > Terrestrial > Soil > Tropical forest > Bulk soil...
GAATTCGAGACCGGGACGCGTCTCAACATCCAGTTGCAGACGCTCAGAAAGTGGGTCCGGGCCTTGGGCTGCGAGGTTTACATCAAGATTGCGCCAGCGTCGAAACGTCACCCCGGCAAAGATACGTTCCTGCTGGAAGGTCCCGCGTTGCCGTCCCCGCCAAAACTGATCCGTAAAGGGACGGGGGTAGGCCGTTGGCAGGCCGCAGAATACCGACGTTTGCTGGGGAAAACATATGTCCCGCCGGGACGAAAGCAGTTACCCAAAGGGAAGGTCGGTAGGCCACGTTCCCGCAAGATGCCTGCGTGTGATCCGACAAACCCATTTGACTTTGACGACACGTCGCCGCCCAGGCCGCGCGGCAGTCCGTCACCAGCCGTTGGAACGCAGCGGGGTCCAGACTGAAAGCCGCATCAGGCGTGTCAGACGTGCGATCAAGGACAAGATGCTTCTCGATGATCGTGGCGCCAAACGCAACAGCCGCGCAGGCCGTGCCGACGCCCGGCGTATGATCACTGAAGCCCACGGCAGCCACACCGTTCAGCTCTCTCAGGGGTCCAAGGATGCCCAGATTGGCGTCTTGGGGGAACGCAGGATAGTTGCTGATGCAGTGCAACAGGGCCAATTGGCGGCAGCCACCCCGTTTTGCGGCAGAGATGGCTGATTTGATCTCCCCATGTGTTCCCATCCCGCAGGAGATGATCAAGGGAAGCCCTGTGGCAGCGGCCTTGCCGATCAAAGGCGTGCTCACCAGCTCGAAACTGGCGATCTTGAGCGCCGGGACGCCCAATGAGACCAGAAAATCGACGGTTTCAAGGTCAAAAACGGACGAAAAGCAGGTTATGGGAAGGCTTTTTGCGAAATTTATAATGTCTTTCGCCATACTTGGCGGCGTTTCAGCCTTCTTGTAAAGCTCATAGAGGTCTTGGCCCGCCCACAACCCCGCACCGATTGTCCCAGCCGTCTTGGTGCAGATGTTATCCGCCGTGTAACATTGAATCTTTACACAGGATGCTCCACTCTCTTTGGCAGCTATGACCAAATCCTTAGCGGTCTTGATATCTCCACCATGATTTGAACCTATTTCAGCAACTATGAAGGGAGGATAGTCGGGACCTATATTACGAGTTGCGATTTTCACGGATACGGTCCCTTCGTGCTTGCTCATGCTGTTTTCGACATGGACGGCAGTATCTACTACCCTTGAACGTGTAAGTATTTTTGGCATTAAACTCATGTCCTTTAGGACAATGGGTTTTGTCTCGCCTCCATCCATGACCTATACTTTTCATGCGTCCTTTCCTTGAAGCGTCCTGAAGATTGTCTTTCTGTGTACCGATAAACAGATGATCAGGTCTGACGCATTTTCTGTTGTCACAATGATGGCAGGCTTGCATTCCTTTTGGAAATTCATCTAGCTCATCGCGTATCATGATGGACATGCGATGCGCTCCATATCTTCTGCCTTTTGCGCCTATCCGTATCGTTCCATACCCGACACCATCCAGCCTACCGGTCCATTCCCAGCAGTCATCACCGTGCTTAGGGACCATAATGCGTTGCCAGAAGTATCTTTCTAGCTCGCGTCTATCGACAAACTTCTTCATGGAAATCAGGTCCGATGTTTCGGTTTGATATTTTCACCGGCAATACCCGCTATCAAGTCGGCGATTTCATCATCGTTTTCGGTGATCTGGCGCAGCACGATCTGGGTTTCGTCCGGGGCGTTTTCCAGTGCGATTTTCAGGATGTCCATCCAGAGGATATTGTTCCGGCTGCGCGCCTGCTCGATCAGCTTCAGGAAATCTTCCCATGTGCTCATAGGACTTCCCCCAATCTTCGTACCATATCCCTGATCTCGTCTGGGGTTGGATCAATACTGCAAATTTCCATCAGCACCATCTTGTCTTCAATGCGTTCCACGACCGGACAACAGACAGGCTCGGTCTCAAGAGCCGGAAGCCGGTACAGTGGTTTCATGTATCCCCTGCGCCAGGGAAGCGGCAGGGTCTTGTTGCAAGGTTCTTTCAACTGCGCAGCCCAGCAGTAATAGGCATGGCCGCAGTCGGGACGGGCAAAGGGAATGGTCAGCGGCAGCTTGGCATCAACGACGGCAGCTTCCAGCGCCATGGCGAACGCCAATCTTCCTTTCATGATCGCCTTGGCTTTGCTCAGCTGAACCATGGCCATCGCGGCGGTGACCTCGGTCATGCGCAGGTTCAGCCCAAGGAGGCCGCCCCTGACTTCACCATGGTTGATAGCCTCCCGCAGTCTTTTGTCGTTCTGGACATTGTGGCAGACCACGACGCCGCCTTCACCGGTTTGCAGATGCTTGTGAACGTTGAGGGAAAACACGCCGAATTGCCCAACCGTGCCGCAAAGTTTGTCGTATTCGCTGGCAAAGATTGCCTGCGCATTGTCTTCGATCAGGTAGATGTCATGCTTGTCGCAAATAGAGGCAAGGCGTTTCAAATGGGCTGGCTGTCCGAACAGGTTGGTGACAATGATTGCCATGGTATTGTTGGTGATCAAGCCTTCGACCAGTTTAGGGTCCATGGTGTAGGTGTAGGGATCAATATCACACCAAACCAGCTTGGCGCCCAGCAGTTTGGGCGCCGCAGCGGTCGCGGACATGGTGTAGGGCGATACAATGACTTCATCGCCGACTTCGATCCCAATGGCCATGCATGCCGCAAGAAGCCCGCTTGTTCCTGAATTGCAAGCGACGGCATGCTCGACTTTAAAAGTTTTGGCCCATTGGTATTCCAAGCGATGAACGTCTTCGCCGCCGTGCGCGCTGGTGGCGACGTAGCCGGACAACGGTTTGTTCATGACTGTGTAATGGGCGATATCGGCCTCGGCTTGCCCTATGGAATTGAACGGCTTCACAGCGTTTTCCGTTTCTTGTTTCTAAGACGCTGACAGGCTCTGCAGGCCCGGCATTTCCACCCTCGATATATGGAATGCCGCGTATTAGCTTCATTGAATGGATGTCCCTTTGCGCAATGAGTCTTTTCTCTGTTCCATTTTCGTCCTATGCGGACATTTTCGGCATTGGTAACCACTCGAAGATGGTCAGGGTTAACGCATTCCGGTACTCTGCACAAATGGTCTAGAAACATGCCTTTTGGAATTGGTCCAAACTTGTCTTCATATGCAAGTCTGTGGGCGAGTTTTGTTTTTAGTCCTACATTCCTTTTGGTGTACTGGCCATAGCCGTGCGTGGTGTAATTCAGACACCCCATCCATATCCAGCAACCGCACTCGGTGACAGGGAAAACAAATTTCCAGAAAGTTTCGTCAAGCATTAGAGTGTCTTTCTTATTTGCTCGACGTTCAGCCACTTTTCATTTGAGTCTGAACAATATGAAAATCCGGGTTTGATGTTGGATATGACTTCTGGAGTTATCACGTACCTATCCCATGTCTCAAGCCCGGATATGGCTTCATCGGCCGTCATCAAACACTCATGAAGCTTTTCGCCGGGTCTGATGCCAATGACTTTCCACTTGCCTTCTGGTTGGATAGCCTTGGCCAGATTGATGATTTCTATCGACGGTATTTTTGGGATAAATATCTCTCGACCCTGCATCATATCTTCGCAGCTAAGTACAAAGTCTACAGCTTGATCGAGGGTGATCCAGAACCTTGTCATTCTGGTATCCGTAATCGACAGTGGCTTTCCTGCAGCGTGGATGGCTTTGAAAACAGGCACAACTGAACCTCGGCTATTACAAACGTTACCGTACCTAACCACGCTGAACAGGCAGCGGCCAGCAGATAAATTATTAGCGGCGACAAAGATTTTTTCGGCACAAAGTTTTGTAGCTCCGTATAAGTTAAGCGGCGACACAGCCTTGTCGGTCGATAAGGCAATAACCCGCTTGACACCTGCGGCGATGGCGGCGCGGCAGACGTTTTCTGCACCGATAACGTTGGTAAGAACTGTTTCAAATGGATTGTACTCGCAAGTTGGCACGATCTTAAGCGCCGCCGCACTAAAGACCGTGTCAATGCCATACATCGCCATTTCAAGACGTGCGCGATCTCTTACATCCCCCACGAAGTAGCGTAGGCAAGGATCATCATAAGTCCTCGCCATGATGTCTTGCTTCTGTTCATCGCGGCTGAAAATAACTATGCGTTTTGGCTTTAAAGGCAAGACCTTTTTGACGAAGGCATTTCCCCAGCTACCGGTTCCTCCGACCACCATAATGCTGCGGTCTTTCATCTTACCCCCTGTCCTTCAATCAGCCTTCCATCAAGCTCTGCGCCGTCCTTGATCGCCCTTAAACTGCCATCACATGCGGCAAGAATATGGCGAATCTGTGGTTCCTTGTGGGCAAAACAGGTATTGAAACTGCTGATAATGAGAACCCCCCTGCGAGCCATCTCTTGGATGAAGAGACTTTGGATATGTTTAGTCTTGAACTTGATGCGCGGCAGTGCGGTCTGGCCGTACAGGAAAATGTCACTGACATCATGCTTGGCAAGCAGCTGGATGAATTCATGCCAGATGGTTCTGCCAATGGCGTCCAGATAGTGCGGAACATTCTCGGCTTCCAATTTGCGGATCGTCGCAATCGCGGCGGCAATCGACAAGGCCTCGCCAAAGAAGGTGCCGGAATAGGAAATCTCTGTCATGCGTTCCATGAACTTGCGTTTGCCGACCAAGGCCGAGATCGGCATGCCGTTGGCCATGGATTTGCCGAATGTGCTCAGGTCAGGCGTCACGCCGTAGACTTTCTGCAAGCCGCCCATCCCAAATCTGAAACCACTGATGATTTCATCAAAAATCAATAGGGTTCCTTTAGTCTCTGTTACCTGCCGGACAAGATTAAGGTCTTTCGCATTCATGAATTCCGGCTCTATGATAATTGCTGCTGCCTCACCTATTTCTTTTATGTCTTTGCTGGTTAGCTTTTTGACTGCTTCAGGAATTCCATTGTTGCGGATGGGATCATTGGCGACACTCCAGTCGTGCCAGCCATGGTAATAGCCGCCTGTGATAATCTTATCCCGTCCGGTGATATGACGCGCCAGCCGCACTGCCGCTGATGTTACATCACTGCCGTTCTTGCCGAACCGGACCATGTCGGCGGATGGGATCAGCCTGTTCAGCATCTTGGTGAGGATCAGTTCCTGTGGCGTGGCTAGCGAGAAGGAAATCCCCCGATCCAGTTGTGCGCGAATAGCAGCGTCAACATCAGGATCACGATAGCCAAGAATATTAGGTAGCAGCCCACCAACGCAATCGACATAGTCATTTCCATCAATGTCGAAAGCATATCCGCCGTCGCCGTGACTGAGGAATAAAGGCGATGCCCCAGCCGGGAACATGAGCTTCGATTTGGAATAGGTCTGGGCGCCAAGAGGGATGTATGTCTCGGCGGTCTGAAGCCAGTTCTTGGAATTTTCATATTTGCGTGGCGCTTGAATGGCTTCATCGGTCAGGGCTTCGTAGAAACGCTCATTGCGGTCGTATTTGGCATTGATCTTTCTGAGATCAGGCTCGCGGTCGAGCACAGCAAGAATATCCAGATAAGAAGGAGGCTTCCCAAGACGCGCCAGTCGTCCAGCCACCTGTCGGATGAACTCCAAGTCTTCGGGGCTGTCCAAGACCCATCGCTCACGATGGAGATCAGGAAGAGGACAGACCAGATTGGCATGATGAAAACGATGGGAATTACGAACGATGTAGCGGGTAACACAATCGCGGTCAGTGTCACGGGTGGCCTCCCCTTGCGCTATGCTTAAAGCGCGAATGGTCATGACCTCCACATCCAATCCGTCAGGGTATGTCGGTGGATTGGTATTGGTCGCGTAGTCGGCATTGGTCATTTTGCGAAGCTGGAGGACTTCATCGATTATCTGAGGATCAAGGAAGCAACAATCACACGTGATTCTGACAAGAATATCGCCGTGATACTTGATCGCAGCTTGATAAAATCTGTCTAGAACATCTGTTTCGCTACCGCGAAAGCAACGTATTCCGTATCTGTCGCACCAATCAGAAATTTGGTCGTCTATTTTTAGTGTAGACGTGGCTACGATGACTTCATCAACTAATTCTGCTTTACGGCAAGCTTGGGTTACCCAACCTATGCAAGGCTTGTCGCCGATTACTTCCATAACCTTGCCGGGCAGGCGTGTTGAGGACATTCTGGCTTGGCAAATGGCTATAGTCCTATTCATTTCGTCCTCGCAAATTCGCCGTAATACATTTTGGCAGCATTGACATATGCTTCATGGGCTTCTTCTGGTGTTGAAAAGCATCCAAGGTAGATTCCCTTGTTATTGCGGGATACTCTTGCGAAGAATCGTCCGGTTCGTTTGCCGCGTGACTGAACTTCGGTGACGCCCTTTGGTAGAATTCTATGTTCGGACGGCTTTCTGTTTGCATTATTATCTCGACGGGTGGCTATTCGTAGATTTTCCCATTTGTTGTTAGCTCGATCACCATCGATATGGTCGATTTCCTTCGGAATCGATCCTGTCATATACAAAAAGGCTAATTGGTGCGAGTAATAGCGACGCTTATCAATGTTGAAGGCCACGTATCCATGCACTCTCCTGCCTCCTACCACGCAATTAGCTTTAGCGCGTGAACGACAAATAAGATTTGTCCACATTCCAGTGCTTGGGTCATAATTTAGGACCTCTTTGAGCCTTTCTTGGGTTAACATCATTCCAGACCCGCCATTTTCCTTGCTGCCATGACTGTTCTGAGAGCACGAATGCCATCGTAACCGCCTGCGAGCCATTTCCCGTGGTCTGAAGTCTCTATGACGTTGATGAACGTCTTGAGTTCATCGACATAGTTGTCATCAAAGCTGTCATGACCCTGAAAATACAATGCCATGCCTTCGCCATTGATGCGCATGGCGATCTCACGGCGGATCAGGTTGACATAAATTGAAGCTACGCTGCCCTCGATCCAGTAAAATCGCTGCTGTGGGTCGGTGTAGTAGTCGGCCTGAATGAAAACCCGGTCCGCAACGGACGGAAACTTCATAGTGATGAAGCACTCGGTCGAATCCTTGCCTTGATCGTCCATTGGAGCGGTGCATTGAATGACTCCGCCCTCGCCGAAGAAGAAATGCGCCAGATCGATCTCATGAACAGCCCAATTTCGGATGACGCCATCACGCAGATAGGGCGATTTGTCGGATTTCTGCAAAACGGAGAACGATGCGCACTGAATGTCACCGAGCAAGCCCTTATTGAGAACTCTGACTGTTTCTTGAACGCAGGAATGAAAACGCAGATTGAAGCCGGTGGCGACAATGAGGTCATACGCGGCGTTTGAAAAAATGTTCTCGATTGTATTCGGGCTATCATAGCCAATCGGCTTTTCGACCAGCACGTGTTTTCCGGATGCAAGGGAATCATGAAGATCAATAACGTGATCTTCCGTAGGTGAGGCCACAATGATGGCGTCGGCCCATCCGATGACATGTTCACGCGTGAAGTCACCGATTTGAGGATCATAAACGCGAGTTTGATGACCAAGCGCTGTAGCGTTCTTGGTATGTCGCCGTCCAATTGATCCATAGCCGAGGATGCCGATTTTCATAGGGCCCATCCCTGATCTGTATCTTTGCGCAAAGCCCAAACGCGGGTTTCTGTATCGGGGTAAAACTCACCGATCAACTGATAGGCCGGGTTGCCCGTCCAAAGTTTGCTATAGTTCATCTTGTAGGAGAACAGGCCTTCCTTGTGCTTGTAGGGCACCTTGCGCGGATTCAGGGCAGCAAAATCATGGATGATGATATGGCCACCTTCGCGCAACATAGCGTCGGCTTCCATGACGACACGTTGCAACAGGTTGCGGTCCACCAGATATAGGCAAAAGGCATAGATGATCAGATCGGCGGATTTGATCTTGGGGAAATCAACCGTGCCAACCATGAATTCGACCCGTGGGGCTTTGTATGACTTGCGTGCATCCTCGATGGCGTCGTGTGATGGATCAACGCCGAGAATATGGGCGTCTGGAAAAAGCTGGTGCAGATTGTCAACTTGCCAGCCGTCAGAGCAACCAAACACGACGATCTCTGTGGGCTTCAGGTCAAGATTTATGACCATTGGCGTGATGGAGTCACGCTTTGGCTTGTCCTTGTTGCGATGATACCATGCATCGCCTTCGCCTTTAAGAAAGGCTTCGGTTTGGGGTACTTCCATTTGCGTTCCTCAAGACCAGAAGGAGATTGGGAGAGCATCCGCATTCATTGCCGAAGGTCGGCATCTGCGCTGCAATTCTATTGATATCGCTGTCATAATCGGGTTCGATACCTTTTTCCTGGCAGATTTTGGCATAGAGCACACGGGACGCCATGTAGTAGAAATGGCCGATGTTTTCGCTGTATTCGAGCGCGAAGATGTTCTGTCCCTGGGCAATAAATCGCTTGAAACTGTCATCCGGAATGTAGAAATTGTGCCAGCGTTCGGTGATCGGAGGTAGGCCAAGCGCGTTGCGAATGAGATTGAGGTTTGCCAAGCCTTCCTTGAAGTTTTCCACCAAGATCAGGCGACCATCAGGTTTCAGCATCTTTCTCATTTCGAGAATGGCAATTTTCTGTTCTTCCCAGTTCGATAAATTGATGAGACAGCGCGTAGAAATGACCACGTCATAATGACGCGGAATAAGATATCGATTGCGCGACAGAGATAGAACGTCGCCCTCGTGGAACTCGATATTGGGTCCACTGCCCAAATCCTTCGCCTGTTTGATCATCTTCGGCGAAAAATCCACCCCAACAACATCAGAATCCGGAAACTTGTCGCCAATCATATCCGTGGTGAAGCCGTTCCCGCAACCAGCGTCAAGGATGGTCTCATGGGGCATCAAGCCAATGACCCGAAGAATAGATTCTATTTCAAGCTTGCGGTAGTGCTGATCTGGGTTGGTGGCCTTATCGGAGTGACCGTATTTCTCAGCCATTTCATTCCAGAACCCGAGGACATCATTCTGGGCCTCGCCGTTCTCTTTGATCTGATTTGAGGGCGAGGACTTTGGTGGCGCGGATTTTGCCATAGATGAGCAGGTCCTTTGGTTGTCCGTTGAACAGGAAGTGGTCCTTGATCACGGCCTCTTGGGTAAACTCAAGCTTCTTGAAGACACTGATCATGGCCTCATTGCAAGCCATGGTGCCGCCTTCGATCTTGCGAAAGCGCTCGCCAAACAGATATTCACAGGCGGCGTCATAGGCTTCGCAGGCAAAGCCACGTCCCCAGTAGCGCACGTCCCCGATCAGGATGCCGACATTGGCGACCATGTTGGCATGGTCGAGCAACGCGGTCATTGACCCGATAGGGTTTTCCTCAAGCTTGATATCCCAGTACATGTCCTCATTGTGGATATAGGATTGCAGGTATCTGTACTGGCTGTCCTTGGTGTGTTTCTGATGCCGTTGTTCCGAATAACGCGTGACGACCGGGTCGTTCAGCCACTTCAGATAATGCGTCATATCCATACCGCGATGGATCATGGGTTCGGACAGGATCAGCCGGGCTGATCTGAGGGTGGGAGCCTGCATCAGGGAGCCTTCTTTGTCTTGCGGGCCCTCTTTCCGAGGTCGGGGTGCATCTGAATGGCGTGTTCAATCAGATGGAGTAAGTTCCAGAGGGTGCTTTTGATGTAAGGGGTGTTGGCGTCGTAGTCGCCAAGACGGTGGAGTTCAGCCCAACGACGTTGGGTGTCGTCACGCAGTCTGCGAAGGTCTTTGATGTTCATAAACCCATCTTGGGGAGACAGTTTGTCTAAATTAAGGCAGGCGCTATAATGGCCCCATGAATGATCTCCTGCGTTCAGAAATAGCCAGAAATGTGACACTGGCGACCGCCAAGCTTCGTGAAAAGGCTGAAGCCCGGGCCATGGAGGGAGATTTACTCTCCTTCGTGCGCTATGTCTGGCCGGTTGTGGAACCAGCCATCCCCTTTGTGGAAGGGTGGGCGATTACCGCCATTGCCGAGCATTTACAGGCTGTCACCAAGGGCGAAATAAGGAGGCTCTTAATTAACGTTCCACCTGGCTTTACCAAGGCGATAACTTACGAAACCCTGGTCCCGACCCTTGGCGGCTGGAAACCTCACGGGGCATTGAGAATTGGGGACTATGTTTTTGGGCCAGATGGCTTGCCCCGGGTGATCACCAATCGTACGCCCAATGTGCTGGAACCATGTTACGAGATTACATTTGACGATGGTTTAAAGATTACGGCTGGCGCCGCTCATGAATGGGCGATTGAAAGAGATTTTCCCAATCAAAACCATGATGGAAGAGGAAAGTGGGGCAGAAAGTCCTTAATCGTAGAGACCAGAGACCTCCTTGTTGGTAAGGGGCGCCAGCGGTCAGATCGCATTCCTATGTCCGCTCCTATTCAATTCCCGCGTGCCGATCTCGAAATTGAGCCATATTTGTTGGGATATTGGCTTGGTGACGGAGATGCTGGTTTGGCAGTTATCTATTGCGGGAAAACGGATTTGGCTCATGTAGAAATCCTTGGGCGGGAAGTGGTGGGTACTGGAACCGCCCACCGAGTTCAAATAGATGATCTAAAAGAACGACTTCACTATTTTGACCTTGTCAAAAATAAACATATTCCGGAGGAATATTTTGAGGGTAGTGTAGCCCAGCGCTGGGAACTTGTTCGTGGTCTTATGGATAGTGATGGTCAGGCTGACATAGATCGAGATGGTCAGGTAAGATGCAGATTTACTAGTGAAAATGAAAAGATCATCGATGGGTTGCATAGGATTTTATCCAGCCTTGGCATCAAGGCCTCTCGTAATGGCAATAGGTTAAGGTTTACGCCGCCACTTGGCGCTAAGGTATTTAAACTAGAAAGAAAACAATCTCGTCTCGACGCCAGAAAAATACCGCCCCGCGCAAGTCGCATTGGGTATCGATATATAAAATCTGTGGTTCCGATTGGTCAGAAAGTCGTCAATTGTATTGAAGTAGATGGGGGCATTTATGTTGCAGCAAGTCATTGTTTTGTAACGAGAAATTCACTTCTTACAAACGTCTTCTGGCCTGCGTGGGAATGGGGTCCGCAGAATCGACCATGGTATCGCTATGTCTGTGCTTCCTATTCGAACCATCTGACAGAGCGCGATAATTTGCGCTGCCGCAATGTCGTCATGAGTGAGCGCTACCAGCGGCTTTGGCGGGGCCGGTTTCGTATCTCCAATGAGCAGTTCACCAAAGTCAAGTTCGCCAATGATCAGACCGGATGGAAGCTCGCGACGTCGGTCGGCGGCATCGGCGTCGGTGAACGCGGAGACCGCTTTGTAATCGATGATCCGAACAACACCATGATGATGGAAAGTGAAGCGGTGCGTTGGACCACAAATATGTGGTTTACCGAAGTTGTGCCAGATCGTCTGAATAACCCCAAGGAAAGTGCCATTGTCGTGATACAGCAGCGGCTGCATGAGGAAGATGTGTCCGGCGTCGCGTTGGATAATGATCTCGGGTACACGCATTTATGCATCCCCATGTACTATGTGCCAAACGGGATGGTATGCGGCTATGATGTTGAAGGAAAGATCAGAAACTTCGATCTCTGGGATGACCAAGAAATTCCCCCGGAGAAAGTCTTTTGGGTCGATCCCCGTCACAATGAAGGTGACCTTGCGTGGCCGGAACGGTTTGGCACGGAACAGTGTGAAGAAATTCGGCATGCCAAGAAAGAGTATGCATGGTCCGGTCAGTACCAGCAAAGCCCTGAAATCCGGGGTGGTTCAATCATTCGCCGCGACTATTGGCAAACTTGGGATGCGCCTAAGTTTCCTGAAAACATTGAGTACATTCTTGCTTCTTTGGATACAGCCTATACCGAAAAACAGGAGAACGACGCCAGCGCCTTGACGATCTGGGGCTTGTTCAGGGACGCCAACCGGAACCCGAAATTTATCCTGTTGCACGCTTGGAACGAACGTCTGGAAATGCATGCGCTGGTCAATAAGGTCATCCAATCTTGCGCAGGTGATCTGGCAACCGGCCGTCCGCCGGTTGACAGACTTCTGATCGAAAGCAAGGCGTCTGGCTTGTCTGTCAGTCAGGAAATCAGGCGTCTGATTGGCTTTAACGGCCTGTTTGGCATCGAATTGGTCAATCCTGGCAAGGGCATGGTTGACCGGGACAAGGTGGCGCGAGCGCACAGCATCATTCATCTATTTGCGGATGGGATGGTTTACACGCCAAAGGGCATCACTTGGGCTGATCAGGTCATCAACCAGTGCGCCGTCTTCCCGAAAGGCACCCATGACGACCTGGTTGACAGCGTGACCATGGCTATGCGGTACTTGCGCGACTTTGGCTATGCCCTGACCCGCGAAGAGGCCAGATACGAGATTGAGGAACAATACAGGTATAGACCCAGAATGGGCGTGTTATATCCGTGTTGATGTAGGGCGGTATCATGGTTAGTCGGCTTGATCCACTGCTTTTACCAGATCCCCAACGACCTAACCCTTTTAAATTGCCGAGTACCATTGATCTCGGCAATCCCACAGGGATGGCTACGACGATCCATAACGGTGTGGGACATACAGAAAATCCAGACGGGTCGCTCACTCTGGACTTTAAGCCAAGGATGAACGGACATGCCAAACCAAAGTGGTTTGGCAACCTTGCGGACGACATCGAACCGGGGGAACTGGCGCGGATTGCATCGGAACTGCTTGAAGGGATTCAGAACGACGATGATTCACGGCGAGACTGGCTGGATACCCGTTCACGAGGTATCGCCCTATTGGGACTCAAGCTTCACGAGCCTACAGGTGAGGTTACGGCAGAGGGTGTCTCTAAAGTCCAACACCCCCTACTGCTCGAAGCTGTCCTCAGATTTCAGGCCACAGCTAGAGGTGAACTATTACCTGCCTCCGGTCCTCTTAAGATACGAAACGACAATCCAATTCCGCCCAAGG
>Ga0318562_10000968_pt1 | contig 12922 bp, 10 predicted proteins | sample GRESIP066b5f18_FD_203688 | JGI IMG/M metagenome (GOLD analysis project Ga0318562, IMG submission 203688) | Tropical soil microbial communities from Luquillo Experimental Forest, Puerto Rico - GRE.SIPMG.066b5f18 | ecosystem: Environmental > Terrestrial > Soil > Tropical forest > Bulk soil...
CGCGCTGACCCTCGTCGGCGCGTGGCACGGCCGCGACCGTGTCCATCAGGTACCGGGCGTGGGCGTTGCCGCCGCGCGCCGGGACGCGCAGCGTCTGCGCGCCGGTGCCGACGATGGCACCCACGCGGTTGCCGCCGCGGACGGTCAGATACACCACCGCCGTCAGCGCCGCGAGTGCCAGCTCGCGCTTCTCCGTGCGCGCAGTGCCGAAATCGAGGCTCGGCGACAGATCGACGACTGCCCACGTCTCGAGCTCGCGGTCGGCGACCGTCTGCCGGACGTGCGGCACCATCGTCCTGGCGGTGACCGGCCAATCCATGCGCCGTACGTCGTCGCCCGGAAAGTACTGCCGCGACTCCCCCGCCTCGCTGCCCGGCCCGGGCACCAGGCCCACATAGTTGCCTTGGAGTAGCCCGTCGAGCTTGTTCCGGACGGTGAGCTCGAGCCGGCGCAGCAACGGCTCGGCCGCCGTCTTGTCGAGCGTCGGCAGCTCTTCCGCCTTATCCCTCACGCGCTGCGTTCCCAGCCGGTGCTGCCACCGCGCTGCTGCGACGTCGTCTGCCCGTACCCCAGCTGCTGCGACGCTCCGCCAGCACGCTGCCGCGGCGCCACCTGCGGCAGCGGCACGCTCTGCAGCACCCGGCGGACCGCATTGGTTGCGGTGATGCCGTCGGCAATGGCGTCGTAGGACATGACAATGCGGTGCGGCAGCACGTCGGTGGCCACGTCGAGGACGTCCTGCGGCAGCACGTAATCGCGACCACGCAACAGCGCGAGTGCCCGCCCGGCCGCGATCAGCCCGAGGCTGGCGCGCGGGCTGGCACCGTAGGACACCCACTGCGCGACGTCGCTCATGCCGTGTTGACCGGGGTTTCGGGTGGCCACGACGAGGCGAACCACGTAGTCAACGATCGCGTGATGGACGAACACCCGGCTGGCGCTCGCCTGCAGGCGGGCCAATTCGTCGGTGGTCAGAACGGCGTTGGCCACCGGCGGCTCGACGCCCATCCGGTAGACGATCTCGCGTTCCTCGGCGGCGGACGGGTAATCGACGTTGATCTTCATGAGGAACCGGTCGCGCTGCGCCTCAGGCAACGGGTAGACGCCTTCGCTCTCGATCGGGTTCTGCGTCGCGAGGACGAGGAACGGCAACGGCACCGGGTACTTCTGCCCGCCGAGGGAAACATTGCGCTCGGCCATGACCTCGAGGAGCGCCGACTGCACCTTCGCGGGCGCGCGGTTGATCTCGTCAGCAAGCACGAAGTTGGCGAAGATCGGCCCCAGTTCGGTGTCGAAGCGCTCCGAGCCGGGACGGTAGATGCGGGTGCCCACGATGTCGGAAGGCACCAGGTCCGGCGTGAACTGGAGCCGCGCGAACGTGCCGCTGACGGTGCGCGCCAGCGTCTCGACGGCGAGCGTCTTGGCTACGCCGGGCACGCCCTCGAGCAGGCAGTGCCCGCGCGCGAGCAGGCCGACCATCATCCGCTCGACCAATCGTTCCTGGCCGACGATGACCCGCTTGACCTCGAACATCACGCGCTCGAGGGCGGTGGCGTCTGCGGCAGGGGTGCGGACTGGCTGCTCGGTCACGGGTACTCCGGGGGGTGCTCGGGCGCGAGGCGTACCGGTTTACGGTACGGGACGAAGATGTACCGTGCCGCAGATGCTCCCTCTCGACGGCAGTGGTGCTGAGACGCCGCGCTGCTCCGCGAAGGGCTGCCGGCGTGGCGCGATCGAAGATCTGCGCTGGCGCAACCCGCGTCTGCACGACGCCGGCCGGGTCAAGCACTGGCTCGCGTGCCCGGAGCATGCCGACCAGCTGGCTGACTTCCTCGCCCGGCGCGGCTTCCTCCTCGAACGCGAGGCAATCTAGCGCCGCCTGTGCGTATCGTCGGCGAATGCGACTCACGACCCTCGGCGGATGCGGGGCGTGGCCGGGAGCGAGGCAGGCGTGCAGTGGCTACCTGCTCGAGCAGGACGGCTTTCAATTGCTCGTCGACCCCGGGTACGCGACGCTGCCGCGGCTGGACGAGCACCTCGACGCCGCCGAGGTCGACGCCGTGCTCGTCAGCCACGAGCACCCCGACCACTGCGCCGACGTGAACCCGTTGCTACGAGCCCGCGCCCTGCGTGACGAGCCCGCGCCGCCGCTGCCGCTATATGCCCTGCCCGGGGCGCTGGATGCGGTCCTGGCCCTCGACCACGGCATGCTCGCCGAGCGACGGCACAGCTACGACGTGCACGCTTTCGCCGACGGCGACGTGCTGCGCATCGGGCCGTTCACGATCGGCGTGCGGCTGCTGCCTCACTCGGTGCCGAACGCAGGATTTCGTATCGCGGCGTCGGACCGTGTGCTCACCTACACCGGCGACTGCGGCCCAGACGCCGGAGTCGTCGAGCTGGCTCGGAACGCCGACGTGCTGCTCGCCGAGGCGACCTATGTCGGCGACGCCGGTGAGTCCGGCGGCATGCTGTCCAGCGCCCGGGACGCGGCTCGTGAGGCCACCGAAGCCGAGGCCGCACGGCTGGTGCTGACTCACCTCTGGCCCCGCACCGCCCCGGATGACGCGATGCGCGCCGCCCGTGAGCTCTACGCAGGACCGATCGACGTCGCCCGTCCGGGCCTGGTGATCGAGCTCTGAGCGCTCGCGCGAAGAGCCTGGCGGGACGGGCTAACCGCCGATTGCGGACATCGGGCGGTCCGGCTGAACGAAATCGGCGGCATCGATGCCGTGCCCGGCCTGTTTGCCCGCCACGGCGATCCGGATCAGCCGGCCCAGCTCGCCGTCGTCCGCGCCGTCGCGCAGCGGGCCGCGCAGATCGGTCTCGGTGCGTGCGAACAAACACGTGCGAAGCTGCCCGTCGGCGGTGAGCCGCAGCCGGTCGCAGTCCCGGCAGAACGGCCGGGTCACGGATGCGATCACGCCGAGCCGTCCGGGACGAGCGGCCCACTCGGCGGCGCTAGGGCCGTCCAGCACCTCGAACTCCTCGGCCGGCGCCGAGCCGTCGGCGCCATGGCCGATGGGCCGTAGCACGTAGTCGTCGAGCAGCGCCAGCATCTCATCCGCCGTCACCATCGCATCGCGCGTCCACGCGTGCTGGGCATCGAGCGGCATGTGCTCGATGAAGCGCATCTCGTAGCCATGGCGCAGTGCCCAGCCGAGCAGGTCGGGCGCCTCGCCGGCGTTGCTGCCGCGCATCAGCACTGCGTTGACCTTGACCGGGTGCAGCCCGGCGGCCGCGGCGGCGGCGACGCCGGCCAGTACGTCGGGCAGCCGATCGCGACGGGCCAGCTCGCGGAAGCGCTCCCGGTCAAGAGTGTCGATGGAGACGTTCACGCGGTTCAGCCCTGCCTGTACCAGTTCCGGGGCCACCCCGACGAGCCCGATGCCGTTCGTCGTCAGCGACAACTCGGGACGCGGTCGCAACGCCGCCAGGCGGGCGACCACCGCAGGCAGGGTGGGATGCAGCAGGGGTTCGCCGCCGGTGAGCCGGATGCTAGTCACGCCGAGGGACACGAACGCCCCGGCGAGCCGCACGATCTCGTCGTCGGTCAGCAGCTCCGACTTGCGCAGCCATGGCAAGCCCTCGGCCGGCATGCAGTAGGTGCAGCGCAGCGAGCACTTGTCGGTCAGTGAGATGCGCAGGTCGGTGGCGACGCGGCCGAACGAGTCGACCAGCTCGCCCCGCGGCATGTCGGTGACCGACGGCATCCCCCCACACTAGGCGCTATGTGAGCGGCCGTGTCGCCCCGAATAAGCCCGGACCGACGTCGCCCAGCGCTGTGACCCGGACGATGTCGCCGCTGTGCGGGGCTTGGATGACGTTGCCGCCGCCGACATAGATCGCGACATGGTGGATGCCGGCCTGGGTTCCGTCGTAACTCCAGAACACCAGGTCGCCCGGAAGCAGGTCGGACATGCTGGGGTGCTGCGAGCCGGCCTGCGAGTACTGCGTAGCCGCGTAGTGGTCCATCTGCAGGTAGGGCGCCCAGGCGTACATCGACAAGCCAGAGCAGTCGAAGCCGTAGACGTGGCAGTCGTTCCAGGCATCACCGGGCACGCAGACGCCGTAGCTCGGCCCGCTGTACCCGCCACCCGCGAACGCATAAGCGATGCCGAGGTAGCGCATCGCGCGGTCGACCGCGGTCTGCCCAGCCGCGGCCGTCCAACTGCCACCGGTCGGTGCGGGGGCCGGCCCGGTATTGGAGCTCCAGCTGCCGCTGGCCGCCGCGGCCGCGGCAGCTGCAGCCGCCGCGGCGCGGGCGCGCGCCTCTGCCGCTGCTCGCGCCGCTGCGATGCGCGCCTGCTCCTGCTGCCAGGCGATGTACCGGGCGCGCTGGTTGTTCAGTGTCGCGAGCTGCAGGCGGGCGGTGTTGAGCGCGGACTGCGTCGTGGACAGCTTGGCGCTCATCTGGTGCTGTGCCGCCCGCGCGGCGCTCAGCGCGTCCTGCGCCTCCTGGCGCGCCTGCGCGGCCGCGTCCGTGGCCGCGGTCTGGCGCTGCTCGGCGCCCCGAGCCGACGCGTCTGCGTTCGATTGCGTGACCTTTGCCTTGCTGAGGTTGCCGACTATGTCGAGCCGGTGGTCTGCCGAGTAGCTCAGGTAGTCGTTGCGGACGAGTAGCGCATTGGGATCCGGAGCAGTGAGCAGCCCCGCCGCCGTGCCGTTGATCGGGCTGCCCATGTAGCTCGCCCGGACGAAATCGCTGAATTGCTGGGTTGCTTTGTCGACTTCGGCCTGGGCTGCGCTCAACCGCTCGCGCGCAGCACTCGCCGCGGCCTTGGCCTCGGCCAGCTTCTGCAGCGCATCGGCGAGCTTTTGCTCGGCGAGCTCGGCCTTGGCCTGGAGGTTCGCTACCTGCTGCTGCAGGTCGGCTAGCTGGGCCGAGAGCTTGCCCACCTGGTCGGCAAGCGCGGCCTTCTTTGCCTTGGCAGTGTTGATCTGCCCATTGCTCGGATTGGGTGGCGGATCGCCCTGCGCGAGCGGCCCGGGGGCGGTCATCAGCAGTGACGCAGCCACGGTGAGGACGCCAAGCAGCGCAGCCATGCGTCGAAGCGGACTCGGCTGGCGGCTGGCATCCACGGCTAGGGCTCCCTCGTGAGCGGCCTCCGGACAGCACACCCAGACTGCCACTTGAGTCTCATCAGCGCCAGCAGTCCCGGCAGAAACTTAAGTACCAGGAGTTAACTAATCCCTACAAGCCGACGAAGTGGACAGGCATATAGGGGCATATTCATCACGTTCAGGGTGCCGGGGCTGTCAACAGCCGGGGCAGCACCTCGCCGATCGGCTCGCGGACCACGGCGGCGGCGAGGTCGGCATACGGCGTCGGTGAGGCGTTGACGATTACCACGGGAATCCCGTGTGCCGCGGCCAGGCCGGTGAGGCTCGCGACCGGCTGGACGGAAAGCGATGTCCCCACCGCGAGGAACAGGTCGCAGTCGCGGGTCGCCGCGACGGCGCGCTCGAGCACAGTGGCGTCGAGCGGCTGGCCGAAGAACACCGTGCCCGACTTGAGCACGCCACCACAGTGCGGGCAGTGCGGGTCGGGCTCGCCCGGGCGGACCCGGGCCAGTGCCTCCTGCATCGGCTCGCGCGCCCCGCAGCCGATGCACTCCGTCTCGCGGATCGAACCGTGCAGTTCCAGCACGTCCGGGACGCCGGCGCGCTGGTGCAGCCCGTCGATGTTCTGCGTGAGCAGCGCGCGCAGTCGCCCCTGCTCGGCAAGCGCCGCGATGGCCCGGTGCGCGGCGTTGGGTTCGGCGGCCAGGGCCGGATGGGCGGCGCGGCGCCGCCACGACTCGTGCCGGAGTGCGGGGTCCGATCGGTACCGGTCGAAGTCGACGTAACGCTGCGCGTCCGGGTCGCGGGTCCACAGCCCGGTCGGGCCACGGAAGTCGGGGATACCGGAATCGGTCGAGACGCCCGCGCCGGTGAGCACGGTGATCCGCTGCCTGGCCGCCACCAGGTCGATCGCCGAACTCACACCCGCTGTCACCACACGATTGTGCAAGGCTGGCAGGAAGGGTCCAACCACGCAGTGATATCTTGACGTCAAGAGACCTTGCGAAGGAGCCTGCGGTGCCAATAGAGAGCCAGAACAGCTTCGGATCCCGCGCCACGCTCGAGGTTGCCGGGACGTCGTACGACTACTTCCGCATCGACCGCCTCGACGGCGCTGTGCGATTGCCGTTCAGCCTCAAGGTGCTGCTCGAGAACCTGCTGCGCTGCGAGGACGGGATCAACGTCACGGCTGATCAGATACGCGCCCTTGCCGGGTGGCAGCCGGATGCCGAGCCGGGCACCGAGATCCAGTTCACGCCGGGACGTGTTGTGATGCAGGACTTCACCGGCGTCCCGGCCGTGGTCGACCTCGCCACCATGCGCGAGGCGGTGCGTGACCTCGGCGGCGACGCATCCCGGATCAACCCGCTCTCACCGGCCGAGCTGGTCATCGACCACTCCGTCATTGCCGACCTGTTCGGGGCGCCCGATGCCTTCGAGAGAAACGTCGAGCTGGAATATCAGCGCAACCGTGAGCGGTACCAGTTCCTGCGATGGGGGCAGACTGCGTTCGACGAGTTCAAGGTGGTACCGCCGGGGACGGGCATCGTCCACCAGGTCAACATCGAGTACCTCGCGCGGGTGGTCTTCGCGCGGGACGGGATGGCCTATCCGGACACGCTCGTGGGCACCGACTCGCACACGACGATGGTCAACGGCCTCGGGGTGCTCGGCTGGGGTGTCGGCGGCATCGAGGCGGAGGCGGCGATGCTGGGCCAGCCGGTCAGCATGCTGATCCCGCGCGTCGTCGGGTTCAAGCTGACCGGCGAGCTGCCCGACGGCTCCACTGCGACCGACCTGGTGCTGACGATCACCGAGATGCTGCGCAGGCACGGCGTGGTCGGCAAGTTCGTCGAGTTCTACGGCCCGGGCGTCGCCGCCGTCCCGCTGGCCAACCGGGCGACGATCGGCAACATGAGCCCCGAGTACGGGTCCACCTGCGCGATCTTCCCCATCGATGACGAGACGTTGCGGTACCTGCGCTTCACCGGCCGGCCCGACGAGCAGGTCGCGCTGGTTGAGGCGTACGCCAAGACGAATGGACTGTGGCACGAGCCCGACGTCGAGCCGCGGTTCTCCGAGACGCTCGAGCTCGACCTGTCCACGGTGGAGCCCTCGCTCGCCGGCCCGAAGCGTCCGCAGGACCGGGTACCGCTGGCGTCGGCCAAGCCGATGTTCCGGGAGGCGCTCGGAGCATTCACGGCCTCCGTGCAGGACGCTCAGGACGAGGCCGAGGACGAGTCCTTCCCCGCCTCCGACGTTCCGAGCTTCAGCCCGCAGGCGACGGTCCCCTCGGCAGCGCACGGGGCGAACGGCCGCACGTCGAATCCCACGCCGGTCACGCTCAGCGACGGCAGCGAGGCGGTGCTGGACCACGGCGCGGTCGTGATAGCGGCGATCACGTCCTGCACAAACACCTCCAACCCGTCGGTCATGGTGGCGGCCGCGTTGCTCGCGAAGAACGCCGTTGACCGGGGACTCACCCGCAAGCCGTGGGTCAAGACCACGCTGGCGCCAGGCTCCAAGGTCGTCATGGACTACTACGACCGCGCCGGCCTTACTCCGTATCTCGACAAGCTCGGCTTCAACCTCGTCGGCTACGGGTGCACGACCTGCATCGGCAACTCCGGGCCGTTGCCCGACGAGATCTCTGCCGCGGTGAACGACGCCGATCTGGCCGTGGTGAGCGTGCTCTCCGGCAACCGAAACTTCGAGGGGCGCATCAACCCCGACGTGAAGATGAACTACCTGGCGTCGCCTCCGCTCGTCGTCGCCTACGCGCTGGCCGGGTCCATGGACATCGACATCACCACCGAACCCCTTGGCACGGGAACCGACGGCCGACCGGTGTACCTGCACGACATCTGGCCGGCGTCGGCCGACGTCCAGCGGGTCGTCGATGAGGCCATCGCCAGCGAGATGTTCACCCGCGGCTACGCCGACGTGTTCGCCGGGGACGAGCGCTGGACCGGACTCCCGACACCGCAGGGCGATACGTTCGAGTGGGACCCGGACTCGACCTACGTACGCAAGCCGCCGTACTTCGAACGCATGTCCCGGGAGCCGCAGCCGGTCACCGACATCGTGGGCGCGCGCGTGCTCGCCAAGCTCGGTGACTCGGTGACGACCGACCACATCAGCCCGGCCGGTTCGATCAAGCCTGACTCTCCCGCGGGTCGTTACCTGATCGAGCGCGGCGTGGATCGGCGCGATTTCAACTCCTACGGGTCCCGGCGCGGCAACCACGAGGTGATGATCCGGGGCACATTCGCCAACATCCGGCTACGCAACGAGCTCGCTCCAGGCACGGAGGGTGGTTTTACTCGAGACTTCACGCACGCCGCGGGTCCGGTGACCACGATCTACGAGGCCTCAGTCAACTACGCCGTGGCCGGCACACCATTGGTCGTGCTCGCCGGCAAGGAGTACGGCTCCGGGTCGTCCCGCGACTGGGCCGCCAAGGGCACGGCGCTACTCGGCGTGCGTGCGGTGATCGCTGAGTCGTACGAGCGCATCCATCGGTCGAACCTGATCGGGATGGGCGTGCTGCCCCTGCAGTTCCTTGACGGCGAGAGCGCCGCGTCGCTCGGCCTGACCGGCGAGGAGACGTTCGCCATCACCGATATCACCGCCCTCAACGACGGCGCCACGCCCCGTACGGTGCAGGTCAGCGCCGACGACACCCGGTTCGAGGCGCGGGTGCGTATTGACACACCCGGTGAGGCCGAGTACTACCGGCACGGCGGCATCATGCAGTACGTCCTGCGGGCGTTGCTGTGAGCCCTTCGTGAAGTTGGTCGGCGATGCGGCGTGGGGGTAACGAAACGGTTGCGATGTGGTTGACGGCATCGCTTGGACATATAAGTTGACGCGCACAACATTCCTAGGCCGGTCTGGACGCGAATCCACCCGGTCCCACGTCCCGCGAAAGGCGGTACAGCCCATGCGCAAGAGCGCAATCGGCCTGGTCGTCGCAGGGGTCGCGGCCTCACTGGTGCTGAGCGCCTGCTCCTCGAGCAAGAAGAGCAGTTCCAATACCAGCACGCCAGCCGGTGGTGCCACATCGCCCGCGAGCACGCCAGCGACCTCCAGCTCGGCGGCGGCCGGCGCGATCGACGGCAAGGGCGCGAAGGTGGGCATCATCTGGCCCGATACGCAGTCGTCGAACCGGTGGATCACGTCCGACCCGGACGCGGCCAAGGCAGAGTGCCAGAAGGTCAACCTGAACTGCATCATGCAGAACGCGAACAACTCTGCTGACCAGATGACCACGGACGCGCAGAACATGATCAACCAGGGCGTGAAAGTGCTGCTGATCGTCAACCTCGACTCGGCGTCCGCCGCCAAGATCGAGAGTGACGCGAAGTCCAAGGGCGTCGCCTCGATCGACTACGACCGGTTCACGCTCGGCGGCAGCGCCAGCCTGTACGTATCCTTCGACGGCGTGGCAGTCGGGAAGGCGCAGGGCCAGACGCTCGTGCAGTGCCCGCAGGTACAGGGCAAGAGCACGGTCCAGTACGTCGACATCAACGGCTCGAAGACCGACAACAACGCGACCCTGTTCAAGCAGGGTTACGACGGCGTGCTGAACAAGCAGGCCGGCTGGAAGAAGCTCGCTGACCAGTGGATCGATAAGTGGGACAACCAGGTCGCGGGCACCACGTTCCAGTCGATGCTGAACGCGCACAAGGACCTCAACGCGGTCATGGTCGCCAACGACGGTATGGCCAACTCGGTGATCACCACGCTGAAGCAGCAGCACCTGAACGGCAAGGTCGCGGTGTCCGGGCAGGACGCGACGGTTCAGGGCCTGCAGCACATCATGGACGGCGACCAGTGCTTCACGATCTACAAGCCGTCCTCGAAGGAGGCCATCCCGGCGATCGACGCGGCGGCGCAGCTGGCCAACGGCCAGGTGCCGCAGACCACCACGACCGTCACCGACACGCAGAGCGGTCGACTGGTCCCGGCGATCCTGGCCCAGCCCATCCCGATCACCAAGGCCAACGTGGCCCTGCCGATCAACGATGGGTACACGCCAAAGGCCCAGACGTGCACCGGCGCCTATGCTGCGAAGTGCACCGCCGCGGGAGTCAAGTAGCAACATCGGGTAGTTGGCCGGGCGCGGGTGAGCGCCCGGCCGACGCCTGAAACGGTAAGGAGCTTGGGCATGGCAGACGCGCCGATCTTGCGCATGCACGGCATCAACAAGAGCTTCGGCCCGGTGCACGTGCTGAAGGATGTCGACTTCGAGGCCCGGACCGGCGAGGTAATGGCCCTCGTCGGTGACAACGGCGCCGGCAAGTCCACGCTCGTCAAGTGCATCGGTGGGTCGTACCCGATCGACTCGGGCACCTACGAGTTCGACGGGCACCGGGTAGTGGTACACAGCCCGCGTGACGCCGCTGCACTGGGCATCGAGATCGTGTATCAGGACCTCGCGCTGTGCGACAACCTCGATGTCGTACAGAACATGTTCCTCGGCCGCGAACGCGTCACAGGCATCATGCTCGACGAGGGAGATATGGAGGTGTCCGCCAAGCAGGTGCTCGAGAGCCTCCGGGTCCGCACCCTTGCGTCGGTGCGGCAGCGGGTGTCGAGCCTGTCCGGTGGGCAGCGTCAAACGGTGGCCATCGCCAAGGCGGTGCTGTGGAATCGCAAGTGCGCCATCCTCGATGAGCCGACCGCCGCTCTCGGCGTGGCCCAGACCGCCCAGGTGCTCGACCTGGTGCGGCGCCTGGCCGACCAGGGCCTCGCCGTCGTGCTGATCTCGCACAACATGAACGACGTCATGCAGGTCGCCGACAAGATCGCGGTGCTGTACCTCGGCCAGGTCGCGGCCACGGTAAACCGCGCGGACGTCAACCAGACGCAGGTCGTCGAGCTGATCACCAGTGGCCGCAGCGGCGATATCGGTCTGAAGAACGGGGCGGGGGCGGCAGCATGAGCGACACCGGAACCACGCCGGTCATCACCGAAGACCAACAGCTGGCTGAGCTCGCCGCAGCCGCGAGCACTGCGCCGATCGAAGGCGGCCTCCGCGAATATTGGCACGCCTACCTGCAAAGGGTCCGGGCTGGCGATCTGGGCTCGCTGCCAGCGGTGGGCGGGCTCGTCCTGCTTGTCATCATCTTCTCGATCGCGCAGAGCTCGTTCTGGTCACTCGGCAACTTCGGAAACCTGATCACCCAGGCCGCGCCGATCATGTTGCTGGCTATGGGTCTGGTGTTCGTGCTGCTGCTCGGCGAGATCGACCTGGCCGCGGGCACTACGTCGGGCGTGGGTGCCGCCACCACCGCGGCCTTGGTCTACAACGGCATGAACTGGGTGCCCGCAGTGATCGTTGCGCTGCTGGTCGGTTTCGTGATCGGCTATTTCGTCGGTTTCATGCGCGCGATCATCCGGGTGCCGTCGTTCGTGGTCACCCTGGCGCTGTTCCTCGCGTTGCAGGGCGTCGTGATCTGGATCGTCAACAGCGTCCACGCATCGGGCAACATCCCGCTGAAGAGCAGCGTCCTGAACGCGCTGGAGCAATCCAACATGCCGCTGTGGCTGGGCTGGTTCATGGGCATCGTGCTCCTGGCGGGCTACATCGCGATGAAGCTCTACGACCGGCATGCCCGGCGCAGCCGCAACCTGCCTGCCGAGCCGCTGCTGATCACCGGGCTGAAGGCGACCGCCATGGCCGTGTTTATCTTGGTGCCGATCGGGCTTCTCAACCAAGACCGTGCGCTGAACAAAGGCGCCACCGTCGAGAACGTGAACGGCAAGCTCGTCCAGGTCCCCCACAAGCCGCTGGAAGGCGTGCCGTGGGTGGTGCCGCTGGTGGTCGTGCTGGTAGTCGTTCTGGGCTTTGCGCTGTCGCGCACCCGTTACGGCCGGCACATCTACGCAGTAGGCGGCAACGACGAGGCGGCGCGGCGGGCCGGCATCCGGGTCGAGGCCGTCCGCATCTCCGTGTTCGTTGTCGGTTCGCTGATGGCGATCATCTCCGGCATCGTGCTGGCCTCCCGGCTCAGCGTGAACTCGGCCGAGGGCGGCGGAAACACGCTGCTGCTCGCCGTCGGCGCCGCGGTCATCGGCGGCACCAGCCTGTTCGGCGGCAAGGGCAAGATCACCGATGCGGTCATCGGCGCGATGTTGCTCGCCGTCATAGCGAACGGCATGTCCGACCTGATCCAGGGCGACAACAGCGCGGCCATCCAGTTCATCGTCACCGGCGGTGTGCTCTTGCTGGCTGCGACGGTCGACGCGCTGTCGCGCAGGCGAGCCGGAGCCACAGGCGTCTAGGGAGGTTCTGAACAATGCGCTGCTCCGCTGCGCGTAGCCCAGGCATGCGCGCGCACCCGGTCACGGCTCACCACCGGCGCCATCGTTCAGAGACGTCCTAGCGCAGACCCGGGCAGGCGACGGTGGCACGCACGGGCGCGGCTCGCCCGGAGGAGATCCGACGTCACAACCTGGGCTTGCTGCTCGAGCAAGTACACCGCGACGGTGAGCTGACGCGTGCCGAGCTCACCCAGCGGCTGGGGCTGAACCGTTCGACGATTGGGGCGCTGGTTGCCGAGCTCACCGATCTCGGCCTGATCGACGAGCGCGTCCCGACCAGCAACGAACGGGCGGGCCGACCGTCACACGTCGTGGCGCCGCGTGCCGACGGGCCGTTCGCGATCGCCGTCGAGGTGGACGTGGACAGCGTCGTGACCGCGGCCGTCAGCCTGGGCGGCGACGTGCTCGCTCGCTACGACCACACCTTGCCGGTGAACGGCACCACGCCCTACGACATCGCCGCGCGCATCGCCGCGGACGTCGCGGAGCTGTTGGCGTCGCAGCCGCGCGGCGATGCGCGCGGCGATGT
>Ga0318562_10000969_pt1 | contig 12914 bp, 13 predicted proteins | sample GRESIP066b5f18_FD_203688 | JGI IMG/M metagenome (GOLD analysis project Ga0318562, IMG submission 203688) | Tropical soil microbial communities from Luquillo Experimental Forest, Puerto Rico - GRE.SIPMG.066b5f18 | ecosystem: Environmental > Terrestrial > Soil > Tropical forest > Bulk soil...
CGCACAGCAATCCGCGAATCAGACTTCAAGCACGAATCAGGGTCTGCAGTCGATTATTAACTCCATGGGTCAGAATCAGTTTGGCAACACGCTGAATCTCGCTCAGCTGCTCACCGGCCAGAATCAACAGAACTTCTCGAACCTCCTTGGTGCACAGCAACTGCAGTCGAGTCAGCAACAAAACACAGGACAGAATCTGCAGAACATCCTGCAACTGATGATGGGAATTGGGCAGAACTATACTGGGAATCAGCTGCAACAGCTCAATCCTCTCCTCACCGCAACGCAGGCATCGACGTCGAGCCCAGCAACTGCAGGCGGAATTTTGTCGAACCTCGGAGTCGCGAATCAAGCATCGGGACAGAATGTGGCCTCAGGCCTTGGCGGCATTGCAAATGGAGTTGGGAACCTGATTCAAGGCATTAACTTTGGTTCCGGCGGCGCAACAGGCTCGTTCAGCGGAGGCAACTTTGGTGGGGCTTTTGTGAACCCGACAGCTGGCTACACCGGCGGAGGGAACTCCTACGGCTTCACAATGAGTTAAGGAGAATGAAATGGCTGGCGCATACGGTGAACCGATTTATCAAGCTTATGTAGACGCGGTGAAGTCGCGGCAACAAGCTGACTTGCAAAAGCAAGAACTGCAGCTCAACCAAATGAAAATGGGGATGGAGTATTTGAATCTCCAACAAAGTCTGCAAGAGCGGCAGATTACTTCTCAAGTCTGGCAGCAAATGAACGGCGGGCAAGGTGGCGCGGATGGGACTGCTGGCGGATCGGGTCCTAACCACAACCCGACGACTGGAGACGATCCGACACTAAAACAAGCCGCGGTGTATGATACGCTCGCGGCGAAACTCGGCGGCGTGAATCCGAAGATCTCAATTGACTACGCAAACAAAGCGAGTGAAATCCGAAACCGTTACTACACGCAGCAGAAAGATAAGCTCCAAATTGCCAAGGCGCAGACAGAGCAAGTAGCGAATGTGTTTGGTTCGATTACTGATCAAGGCGGGTATACAGAAGCTCTGGCGCAGTTGCAAGACCAGGGGATTGATGTTACTAAGTTCGGACTCTCGGGGATTTATTCAACTGACGCTCCGAAGCTCGAGTCGATCGCAAAACAGTCAATGACCTACGCGCAGAAGTTGACTGCCGCGCATCAGTCGGCGACAGAGCAACAAGCCGGGTTGACGTTGCAGGAGCGTATTCGCCATGACCAGGCAACCGAAGGAACAGCTGCCGCGCACTTGGCTCTGAGTGAACAGTCAAATCAATTGCAAGCTTCTTGGAAGCGCTTCGACATGGAGTATAAGTCGCGGGAGGAAGCTCGCGCGCAAGCCGGATTCCAGCGGACAACTGACGAAGCCATTGGCAAAGCTAAACACTACGCGCAGACTCCGAATCCGAAAACTGACAAGCCGTATATTGATTCTCTCATGGCTTCGGATCAGCGGTTTAAGGACTTGACGACGCAGCAAAAGCAGATGGCGAGCGCGGAGATTAATCTAACCGCTCGCAATGCACTGGGCGAAATGGTGACGAAGCCTGGGGACACTCCGAGTGCAGATGATTTTATGTCAGCCGCGCAGAAGGCCGCGGACGGAGTGGCGAAGAGGATTACTACGAAGTCTGGCGGGTTCTTTGGAATGACCAAGACAGCCCAAATCGCACCGAAGCAACCAGACACGACTGGAACCAAAGCTAATCCCTCGAAAGGCGCAGTGCTTCCGAAGACCGTTAGTTCACAAGCCGAAGTCAGCGCGCTTGCAGTCGGTGCGCAGTTCACACTCAACGGGAAGATTTACAAAAAAACTTCCGCGACTGAGGTGGAGGAAGTCAAATGAACATCGATGCGCTGTTCTCGGGAACCCCGCCTTTGCCTGGGGGAACTCCGGGTAATGAGAAGCCGGCAGCTCCTACCCCCGCGCAAGGCGGCAAACAATCAATCGACTCCCTGTTCGGAGGCGGAAATGGAGGAGAAGAAAAACCAACGTCGCCGCTCGCTGGCTCTCGATCGGCACTTCCGGAAGCGGGACAGCAAGTTCAAAGAGCAAGAGAGGAAGAGGGGGGAGCTCCTCCGCCGACTCCGGAAGACGTGCAAAGAAATCTGGTAGACTTGCGCGGACACACGACCTCGAGGGAAAGGGCGAAAGCTTTCCTCTCGGATTTGAAAGGCGAGAAGCATCTGAGTGATTTGATTACTGGGAGAGAGCCAGGAGCTCCGGATCCGAGTAACAAGAGATTCGGCGCGCAAGCTGACGTCTCGCGTGAGAAGATTGAACAAATGACAACCGGCTTTGCTATGGGCGATGTAGCAGGACCTGCGGCGGGAGTCAAAGCTGCTGCGCGCGCGATTGATGGAGTTACGAACAGGGCCTTCGGCGTTTCGATTCTGGATAAGTTCGACACTCAAGTTGGCGCGCAAGTTTCAAGCCTCTCTGATAAACTCTATCAACTCAGCAAGTCCGCGCAAGGTATGAAGATGCAGTGGATGACTGATGTGAAGAACTATCTGCCGAAGGATTGGAAAGAGCACGCGGAGGATATTTATCATTCGTTCGAAGATCCGGGTGTGAAGCTGAGTCCTCGAGCTCAGGCGCTGAAGGACAAGACTGTCCAGCCAATCATGGCAAAGAATGCTAAGATGAGAGAGCAACTTCGCGAGCTCGGTGTGAACGTTGGGCCAGAGGTGGAGAATTATATCGAGCGCGTGCCGGTGAAGTCATCAAGTCTCATCGATACTCTTCGCACGAATATGCCTGTGGGGAGGCCGAAGGGAATCTCGACCTTCGCGCCGGAGTTGCAATCGAGAAAGATTTTCGAGATGCAAGGGACGAGTGGAGAGAAAGATCTGCATTTTGTTCAGAACTCAGGGAATACCTATTCGGTCTGGCGGAATCAGGAGAAACTCGGTGGAGGGAAGTTCACCGCGGAAGAGCTGGAGAACAAGCAAATCACTTTCGAAGGGGAGAAATACAACCTCGCCACTGGTACGACGAAGAATATTGAGAAGCACGCGCCCTTTCAGTACTACCATGATCCGTTGCTCTCCGCAATCCAAGGCAATATTAATCTCAGCGAAGCCTTGACCAATGCGAAGTTTCTGGAGAATTTCAAAACTTCTCCCGAGTTCCGCGGCAGTGTCATCGCGCCGAGTAAGGCTGCACCAGAAGGCTTTCGAGAAGTCTCGATCCCACAGCTCAAAGGTTATAAATTCAGCCCGCGAGTAGCTAATGTTCTGGATGATTTCTCCGGCGCAGGCAAGGGCAATGATCCGCTTTCGAAGTTCAACGACATTACTCGAGTTGCAGTGTCAAGCTTGTTTTGGAACCCGTTGCCTCACATTATGAACGTGCTCGATCACAAGATCGTCGAAGGAGGCTTAGTTGGGAACCTCAAAGCACTCAGCATCGACTTACCTTCGACGGTTAAGACAGCAATTGCCGCGCACCGTGAGGTTACTCAAATGGGGCCTCTGTACCGAAAGGCTGTCAAGGAAGGAGCGGGGCTTATTTATCCGTCGGTTGCTTTGCGTGACTTTTCGGAGACGATGATTAATAAGCTCGGCACCGCGCCAGAGATGGGTATGGTAGCGAAAGCCTGGGGCTATGCGAATCCCGTGAATATGGTCAAGGCGATTTATCAACACTCGGCGAAGAGCTTGTGGTCCTGGAACGACGTGATTATGATGCACGCTTACATGTCGCATATGGCGGAAGGGCAGGCACTGCCGACAGCGATTAGGGAAGTGGAGAAACACATTCCTAACTACCGTGTGCCGGATCAAGTCATGGGCTCGAGGCTTCTTGGCCAGTCATTGCAGAGTCCTGGGGTAACAGCTTTTGGGAGATACGACTATGGGCGTTTGGCTTCTTATGGCAACATGGTTAAGGATCTCATTGGTCGAGACTCTTCTATTGGAGAGCGCGCGAAAGCCCTGGATCAAATGGCTATGCTTGCTGTCTCTAGCTTTATTATATACCCGGCTATCGATAATCTCGTGAGGGGAATTACGGGGAATGAACATGCAGGGATTAGAAGATTCGGCGCGGCGACTGTGCCTGAGGCGATTCAGAAATTCGCGCAAGGGGATTCGAACTGGGGCATGTTGATGGGGACTGTGATGCCGCTGAGTCCTGCGATGAAAGTACCGGTGGAGTTGGCGACAGGACGGGATACTTTTACTGGGAAGAATATTGCAGACGAAAAACTTCGCTATGGAATGCAGCAGCTTGCGCCAACTGGGCAGATTTACAATGCCTTTATGAATCCGAAGAAATCTGCGACTGAGGTTCTCGCAAACCAGATGGGGATTAACATTCCAAGCGAGGCGACGATAGCGGCCCGTGATCGCGCGAAGGCGAGAGAAGAGAAAAAGCGCTTGAAGGAGGAAGAATGAAAGTCTTGATTATTGACATCGACGGGGTCTGTGTGAGCATGGCTCTACAGGCTCAGCACGCCGGACATCAGGTAAAGGTTTTTATCTCCCCGCAGAAGTGTGACAATATCGGACGAGGTCTGGTGACGCGGGTGAGTGACTGGCGGGAACATATGAAATGGGCTGAGCTTATTGTGATGACCGGAGTTGGGAAGTATATGAAGGAGCTTGACGCATACTTCGACAAAGGTTATCCGATTCTCGGAACCAACTGGGACGCGGCACAACTCGAGATCGACCGGGAAGTCGGGATGGAAGTTTTCCGGCGCGCCGATATGGACGTTGTGCCTTATCGGATCTTCCACAGCTATGACGAGGGGATTGAGTATGTGAAGAAAACAAAGAAGGATTATGTCTCGAAGCCCCTCAACGACAACGCAGACAAGTCGACAAGTTATGTTTCGAAAGACTGGAAGGACATGTGCTTCATGTTGGAGAAATGGAAAAAGCAAGGAAAGACTTATCCGTTTATTCTCCAGCAAAAAGTCGAACTCATAGGGGAAGTTGGAGTCAGTGGCTGGTTTGGCCCCAAGGGCTGGATGGATACCTGGGAAGAAGATTTTGAGCATAAGAAACTCTGCGTCGGAAACATCGGGCCGAATACTGGAGAAATGGGAAATGTCTGTAAATACGTTGACAAGTCAAAGCTCGCGCGAGAGTTCCTCCTCCCGCTTACAGACACCCTGCACGCCCTGGGATTCGTCGGCAACTTCGCCATGGGGCTTCTTGTTTCAAAGTCTGGCATCCACCCAAGTGAGTGCACTGCTCGACTCGGCTGGCCTATTACCTTCCAACAACAATCTCTTCACCGAGAACCCTATGTGGAGTTTTTGAAGAAAGTCGTCGAAGGAGAAACCCATGCACGAGTCTCACGCGATATTGCAGTTAGCACTGTTATCGGCATTAAGCCTTTCCCTTATGAGGCTATGGCTAGCTCTGAAATTTGTGAAGGTTATCCTATCTGGGGTATTGACCAGGACAACTTCGACTCGATCCACCTGGCTCAAGTGCGAGCTGGTAAACCTCTTGGTGAGGATGGCTTTGTCACTGCTGGCCCTTATGTGGGTTGCTGTGTTGGTCGGGGTAGCACTGTGACAAGAGCTCGCGAGAGAAGTCTTGCCCTGGTTAGGGGGCTGGTTATTCCTAATTCTCCAATTTATCGTAATGATATTGGTGCAGATCTTGGGCCAGTGATTCAGAAGCTGCAAGCAAAAGGATATCTTGAGGAGTGGCCAGATGCCGATCAATAACGTTTCCCCTCCGCCGATTGATAACGATCCGCCCCCGCCGACGGATGAAGGGAAGAAGAAGCTACAGCAGTTTATCAGCAAGTCGACCTGGGGGTCGTTCAAGACCTGGCTGTCGTTGCAGGTAACCGCAGCGTTGAATCAGATTTTGCAATTGCTGCAAAATGTTACGTTTGACGGGAATAAAGGAGTCGGATCGATTAATGGCCTGCCTGCGACTCCGGGGATGGCGCAGTTGCTGGGGAGTGGGCAGTTCGGATTGTTTTTAAGTGGCGGGAAGATAAGAGCACAAAACTGGACTCCTGCGCTTGTAGTCGTGACAGGAAGTTATACTTTCGGCACACCTGTTGGGATTTATTATCAAGTAGGAAATTTGGTTTTTATCGAGTTTCTGGTTACTATAGCCACATTTACTACTGCTGGTTATATGCAGTTCTCTGTTCCTCCAGGACTGCCTCTGGGGACGGCAGCTGTTATGGCAGGGCGCGAAAATGCTATATCTGGTTATATGTTACAAGCATATAATAACTCATCAACCACTATGATTATCGCGAAGTACGACGGTACGAACAGTGTCGCAGCAGCTGGTGACCAGATGTTTATTACAGGAGTTTATTACACGCCGTAATCGGGCCGATTAATTTTGTTTATTATTGATATAAGGATTTTACCATGCCAGCTTCTGATCCTATCACAGCAATTGGGAATGTCGTAGATACTGTGTTGTCGCGTGTAATCCCAGATCCGCAGGCCCAAATGCAGGCGAAGCTTGCCGCGGGACAGATGATTCTGAGCGGCGAACTTGCTACGCTGACGGCGCAGTCAGGGATTATTACTGCGGAAGCGAATTCAACGAATAAGTTCGTGTCGAGCTGGAGGCCGAGCTTGATGTATTGCTTTATTGCGATTATTTTTAACAACTACCTGCTCGCGCCATATCTCCAGGCAATGTTCCATGTCGGGCTGCAGTTGCAGATCCCAGACCAAATGTGGGATTTGATTAGGCTCGGAGTCGGCGGATATGTAGGAGGCCGGAGTCTGGAAAAGATTGCCGGAGGGAAAGGAGTGAAGGGGATTATCGGCGGGGTCTTGAACGGTCCCGCGCAAAGCCAGCCACAGCCAGCTCAATCGCAGGATTCGCAATCTATTTTCAAGGGGAATTGAGATGACTTTCTCGACTTATCAATATGCGCGGCTTGCGGGCCAGTTCCTTACTACAACTGGCGCGACAACGATTGGTACGGTGCCGGCGTCGACTCAGTGGATGGTGCAAGATATCGAAGTAGCGAATGCGGCGGGGAGTGCGGCAACGATTATCTTGACAATGGGTGGATTTATTGTTTTTCCTATCCTTACGGTCCCAGTGAATCAGCTGCTTCACTGGACCGGGCTCTATGTGTTGAATGCTGGGGAGACGATCGTTGCGACCGCAGGTACTGCGAATATACTTACTGTAACGGTACACGGCCAAACGGGGGTCTGATATGTTTGGATTCTTTCCAGGCATTGGTTTAGGCAATGCGCTGATTGCGCCGCCAGGGACGAGTATTCCAATGGCGCAAGCTGCCGCGCCAGCGGGCTGGACTTCGAGCGCAGTGACAGATACGAGTTTTCGGTATAACTCAGGAACAGGCGGGGGCTCAGGCGGTTCGATTGCGTGGAGCTCGTGGAACTTTGGCGGGACGTTTGGTGTGAATACGTTTACGCTGAGTGTCGCGCAACTTGCCGCGCATAATCACCCAGCGACTGACAGCGGTCACATTCACACGAGTCCGGGGCACTTGCACCAAAGTGCAACGGGGTTTGGATTCTGGACGAACGCAGCAGGCCAGTCGTTGAACTTCCCGGGCGGGTCGAATTCGATTCAGAATGAATCGACAACGAACGCGGTTGCAGTGACTATTAATACCGACTTTGCGAACGTCACGACGTCGAATACAGGCTCCGGTGCAGGCATCTCCCCGACTTATACGACGCCTCAGGTTAAATACGTCGACCATATTCTTGCGGTGAAGTCATGAAAGAGAAAGCCAAGATGTGTCCGTTTCTGAAGAAAGCTTGTATTGAACATGAGTGCATGATGTTTACTCATGTGACGATGGATAATCCACAGACCGGCGCGGTAAAGGACGAGTGGATTTGTTCTATCGTCATGATACCTCTGATGCAGATGGACACAAGCAAGTGGACTCGGGGAGTCCAAGCCAGCGTGGACATGGCGCGCGCCGAGACGCAGGAGGGCCAACGTCGTTTTCTGGAGCTTGCTGAAGGCGCGCAGAAGATGAAACTAACTGGGAGTTAGCGATGCTAACCGAGGGCGAACAACAACTACGGGACAACGTTAAAAAGATCTTAGCGGCAGTCACGGAGACCAATGAAATGGTGAGGGAAGTGAAGTTGTGGCGGAAGTTTATCGCCTGGGCTTTCGCTTTCGTCACCGCGGCTTTGACACTGAGAGATCTCTGGGGATACATATCGAGGATATTTAGATGACTAATACACTGATTTACCCATCGCGGTTCATGGCCTGTGCGGGATTTATAATCGAACGGATTGAGAAGGGGTATGTAAATGACCCGAATGACCCTGGCGGAGAGACCAAGTACGGAATCTCAAAGCGCAGCTACCCAAACCTTGACATTCCCAACCTTACGGAGATGCAAGCGGTCGACGTGTATTATAGCGATTACTGGGTGCTTTGTGGGAGCAGCGCTCTCCCTCGGGGCCTGGATCTGTGGGTCTTCGATTGCGCGATTAATAGTGGACCTGGCACTGCGGTGAGGATGCTGCAAGGGTGGCTGGGTGTGGCGCAGGATGGGAAGCTAGGGGCGATGACCGCGGCAGCGGCTCAGGCTAACGTCGAGCCGGAAGGATTTCTTCTAGCTCGACTTGCCGCGTATCAGAAGGATAAGAATTGGGAGAGATATAAGAACGGCTGGACGAAGAGGTTGTTTATAGTAGCGAGTGGGATTTGATAGTCAGCGCGCGAAGAGATAGACAGAGCCGGATTCAGGTTTCATAGCAACAAGTTTAGCTTGAATTAACCCGCGCATGAGGGCTTCGAAGTCTTCATAGCGCGGGACTACACTGCGGATTAGGTTGTAGGCCTCGTTCATTTCGATCTTGCGGCGAGACTGGATGAGTTCAAGTAACCGGTCGGAGGAGACGGATTCGGAGGACTTCCCCACGCGATCGAAGACTTTCGGCAGGTCTTCCTCGAGCAAAGTAAGTTCATGCTCTGCTGCCTCGAGATCCCCGGCAGAGATTACCAAGTCATCTGATCTCGACGCGGAAAGAATCATGGCGAGTTTGTGAATGTGAGTCTGTTTCCGTGCGACGTACCCACCGAAACGAGAATCGTCCATCAAGCCATTCCCCTTCGATGCAAAGTGGCGTTGGTACCAGTCCGTGCCCCAATCCACGGCCTCTTGCGTCATTCCAAACTCGCCCGATAAGGCAGCTATTACCGACAAGTCCTGGGTGAGATTTGCTTCCATCTCCGCAATATTCACACCAGCTACTGCCATGCCAGGATATGCTACGAAGTTCCGCTTCTCCTCTGCGTACACGAAAATGCAGCGCGACATAAAACCGCCTCCGATCATATACTCGGGAAAGTTCCCAGAAATCCACGCGGGGGTGGTACAGGCGATCATGTTGATCCATGGATTGATCACCTCGTCATTACCGGAGCCTTTGGTTTCTTTCCGAAAGGTTCCTTCTTTTCCATCCCAGAGACTGACAAGCAGGTCGACCATTTCTCGGTCTCCTGGTGCCATGAGATTTCCGAATTCTGAGGAAGCAATTGTAAGCGGGGACATGTCGAGTTCAGTGCCATCTGGCAGTGTAAATTTTTCGCCAGCACCTGCAAAAGACTTAACGAGGGCTTGCCAGGTAATGACATCTGGCCCGAACTTAACTCCGTCGACTTTCCTCAGAAGCGACATGGCTATTTCGGCAGTAGTGGATTTACTTACTATACCAGGAGGTGCTACTAAAATAATGTACTCGTTGGTGAACCACTTGAAATAGACCTGGTCTAACCATACTTTGCGACGAAGAGCTCCTGCTACCGCGGAAACGGCGCACCAACGATAGAACTTCGTGGGCGCTTCCCCGAATCGGGTATAGTCTTCAAACGCCTTTATCCAGTCGCCAAATATTCTAGCCATGATTAATGATCCTGATTGTTGCAATTCTCCTCATGGGTCAGCCATTCGCAGTTGTCTTTACAATAAGGACCAAGACTGTGTTTCCGGCTGATCTCTTTTCCTTCGGGCCTAGGCCCCATGTCTGCGAGAAAATTGGAGAAATCTTTCCATTTGTCGCATACGTAAATACCCTTTCCGCCGTACCACTTATAGCTGTCGTCGGCGGGAGTATCACATCGCCGGTGCATTGCAAGCCAAGTACTATACGTCTTGTCTCTTTTATTGGAGTATCCGTGTGAAGTATTGGATTTTTTGATTGCTTCTATGTTAAGGCAGCCACAAGACTTGCTTTTACCGGAGAGTATGTTATTGCGAAGTACTAGGCTTACAGTACCGCATTGACATCTGCACATAACATGCTTTGAACCTTGCCTTTCTTCGAGCACAGTCCATCGTTCGAACTGTTTGCCGAGTATTTCTTGAAATTTCATGAGCAGTCTCCCCAGGATTTCTCCGAAAATTTCAGCCCCACAGGCATAATGAAAGGGTCGGCGTAGGGCACCTCGATCGTGCAGAGCTCTCTTATCTTCGCTTCGCATTTTTCTCTATCCGCAGTCGGAAACACCCCAACAAGGGAGTCGTGGACTTGAATCTTAACGAATATGGACCAGTGATTTTCCTCCTCGAATTCGTCGAGGGCAACGAGTCCACGATTGATAATACAAGAGGTAGTTGATTGGCCAATCCACGCAACTGCCTCGTTGTAGATAGTACCTTCAATGCGCTCGAGGAATGTTCGTCTATATCCGAAAGCATTGCGCACAGTTCGAGTAGTATCCATTTGGCGCTTGATTCGACTGTGCCAGTCGGAAACTTCGGGACATTTCTTGAGGTACCATTCTTGTACTTTAATGCACTTCGCAACGTCAAGTCCGATTCGCCCTGCCATGTTGACAGCCTGGCCGAGATAGTTAGTTCCGTGACAGAGGGATTTGAATTGGGTGTACGCGGGTTCTTGCTTTTTGGAGAAACTTGGGTCATTGAAATACTCCTTGCCCATTTCTACATAAGGCTTTTTGCCTTCGCGGAAGCATTGTTTGAGGAAGGCACAGTCGGATTCCCAAGCCACCGTGCGGAGGTCGGCGGAATCGAGGTCCAGGTCGAAGTAGGTAAATCCGGATGGAGGTACAAACATACGTCTCACATTTGGCAGTTTCGGCTTCTCTTCATTCATGTGGGTACTCCTTTCGTTCGGAAGTTATCCCGCAGAGGTAGTCGACTGAAACGTCGAAGTACCGAGCGAGAGTGAGAAGGTTCCAGTAACCAGGCACTGTTTCTCCGTGTTCGTATAGGGATAGGAGACCTGGTGAAATCCCTGTAGAAGTCCCGACGGACTTGAGTGTGGCTCCGCGCTCGAGACGGAGCTCGATGACTCGTTTTGACACCAGACATATAGACATGATGGATTCACTTTTCTTTTCCTGGGATGTTTTGGAGATTCATTCCGGAGCCGAATGCGTTTTCCGCCGACGAGTAGCGTAATGTTACGGTGCCAGCAGGATTGAAAAAACACCGCACGAGACCATCACCGTCCCTACAATCGCCAAGGAAAGTACTGCCGTAAACACTAACGCTGCGGTAGTTAAGAATCGCATCGACGAGTGGTCGGACGAGTGGCTCTCTCTGGGCGACTCGGTTAAGGCATTCATCGTCGCAGGAAGGCTGCCGGACTTTACCAGGCGCAGCTTTCTTCCCGCGTTTGTACTCGGGCCGGAGTTGGAGGTGGCCATAGAAAAACTCCTTCATTTGTTTAGGAGACTTTGGGTTAAGAGGCATGCCGGCCATGAACTCGATTTCGGCGAGAAGCCAGAGACCATAGGTGTGAAGTTCATGTTGGAGCTGCGCGCGGAGGCTTTCATCTTGCTCGAGTCCGCGCTCCATCATTCTGAATGTAGCCCACCACAGTCGCATCTGGAAATCATACTGTTCATCCAAGCCGAGGCTCCGTACAACGCCGTCAAGTGCCTCTGAACATTCGTATGTGCGGACGCAATCTTCACAGTTATATCGCCAGAGGATACGCTCGTCCATGTTTTTAGCCCATGTCTTCCCGTCCTCTTTCCAGAAACGGTAGTGCTCGCAATACATCGACGCAATGAAGTCAAGACTTTTCGGAAGTCCGAGGAAGCAAACATGCTGCGCGAGCATTGTGTCCCGGCGTAGCCGAGGAACGAAATACATGAACCGATGGATGTACTGCGCATCGTAGAGAAAGTTTTGTCCTTCAACTTCAACGTTAGGATGTGTGAGGAGCTGGTAGAGCAAGAACGTAATTTCAGCCTCCTCCTCGAACGACCAGTAGCCATTTGGGTTCCCTGATTTCATGAGGGGGATGCAGAGTGCATCAGTTTTAGACCAAGCAAAACCAATGCAAGCAGTATGATAATTGCGGGTCTCAATGTCAACTGCCAAACGGAGGGGGCCTTTGTCCAGGCGCTCCATGAGGTAGTCGATGACGTTGGTGACTTGGGTGAAGGAGGGAGCGACGAGGAAGTTCTGGACGAGCTTGGGAACGCCGTCTTGCAAGATTCCTCGAGCGCGACGGAAATCCTGGATACAGACTCGTCGTAGGTTGAATTGGCGCAGGACTCCGGCAGGGTTATAGGTTGGGATGACGGTGCACTGGTGTGGTCCGAGAACGTTGTCGAGGATGCTTCCGCGCCAGTTTCCAATCCCCCACTCGCCGGTGAGGAAGAAGAGAGCTGCGTTACCCAAGGCCAAGATGAGTGTAGGCTTGACTTCGAGTATTGTTTCTTCCAAGGCACGGACCCCTGCGTAGAGATCTTTTGCAATGACGCGCCCATTGTAGCGTATTCCACCGCGGGATTCAAGCTCGGCTTCCTGAGTCTTTGTAGAGGCGATCCAGTTATTAATGTCACCGCCTGGGGGGCGGAGGAAAGCCACGTTAGTCGAGGCATAGTCAGCCATCCTAAGCCCGGCTTCTCCGAGCATGAGAGCGAGTTCGATTCCTGAGAGTCCTACGAAGGGCTGCCCCTGGGTTAGTTCTTCCGCGCC
>Ga0318562_10000972_pt1 | contig 12899 bp, 11 predicted proteins | sample GRESIP066b5f18_FD_203688 | JGI IMG/M metagenome (GOLD analysis project Ga0318562, IMG submission 203688) | Tropical soil microbial communities from Luquillo Experimental Forest, Puerto Rico - GRE.SIPMG.066b5f18 | ecosystem: Environmental > Terrestrial > Soil > Tropical forest > Bulk soil...
CCGCGCTGTACCGGAAGCGGATCGACCTCGGCGACATCCGCTCGGTCGTCACCCTGGGAGCACAGGGCCGGCTGGACTCGATCTCCAACTCCCTGTGGCACGTGAAGCAGCGGGTGCGCTTGCCCAGCTGCGCCCCGGTGGGCCAGGTGCCGCTCAATCCCTGCGCCAGCGACGACATCGTGCAGTCCGACCTCGCCGCCTTCGCCCAGGAGGACCTCCGCTTCGGCCACCTCGTCCGGCTGGTGTTCGGGGTGCGGGGCGACGTCTTCCAGTGGAACGTGACCAACACCGATCCCAATCCCAACCCGGCCCCGCTGCCCAACCGGGGAACGGCGGCGGTGCAGAAGGCCATCGTCAACCCCAAGCTTCAGGCGGTGTTCTCACCCCTCGACACCTGGGACCTCTACCTCGACGGTGGAGGCGGCTTTCACAGCAACGACGCGCGAGCCATCGTCGCCAACGGCGGGAGCGGTGCCCTTCCTCGCGCCTGGGGTGCCGAGGTCGGGACCCGGCTGGCATTGCTCGGCCGGCGCCTCGACCTCGCCACCGCCGCCTGGTTCATCCACCTCCAGTCGGAGTTCGTCTTCGTCGCCGACGACGGGACTTACGAGGCCGCCGGACCCACCGACCGCTACGGCCTCGATCTCGAGGCGCGGTTCCAGATCCTCCCCTGGATGTGGGCCGACGTGGATCTCACCCTCGCTCACGCCGCCTACACCCAGAACCCCGGAAACGAGAGTGCGGTGGCGCTGGCGCCAACGTTCACCGGGCAGGCTGGATTGAGCGTGCTCCATCCCTCTGGCTTCCGCGGCCGGCTCGGAGCGCGATGGGTGGGGAGCAGGCCGGCGACGACGGACCCGAACGGCCTGCAGGCCCAGGGCTACTTCATCGTCGACGCCACGCTGGCGTACCGCTGGCGATTCCTCGAGCTCGGGCTGATCGTGGAGAACGTCCTCAACTCCAAGTGGCGGGAGGCGCAGTTCGCCAGCCAGTCCTACGTGGTGGGCCGTGATCCGCCGGTCCCGCCCAACGCCTATCCCCCCACCGACATCCACTTCACCCCCGGAAACCCGCTTGGCGTCCGGGGCACGGTGAGCGTGTACTTCTGACGAAGATGCTTGACCCCGGCCCGGAGCGGGCAGAACGCTCCCCTCGCCGTGGATCGACGCGCCGCTGCGCTGTCCGTGCTCCTTCTCGGGCTCGTCGAGGCCCGGGCCGCAGAGCCGTCGCCGGCTCCCGCCGCTCCTGCCCAGACGGCGGTGAAGATCCGCGACCGGGCCCTGCTCGAGCTCCACGTCCCCTGGGGTGACCGTAGCCCCGAACGGCGCGCTCGCGAGTCGACCGAAGCCATCGCCCGGGCGCTGGAGCTGCCCGGAGCGGACTCCATCCGCCAGGAGCCGATCGAGGCCGGGGTCGTCCTCCTCGCCGGTGCGGTGCCAGTCCTCCGCCTCGGCCCGGACGATGCGCGCGCGGCCGGAAGCAGCGACCTCGCGCTCTACGCCGCGTCGGTGACCGCCCAGCTCGACACCGCCTACCGGGCAGAGCGACGGCGGCTGGGGATCCAGGAGCGGGTGTTCGCCTTCTCCCTGCTGGTCTTCTCCGGGCTGATCGCCTTCCTCGCCCTGCGGGGGCTGGGGACGGTCGGCGGTCAGGTCGGTACCGCCATCCTCGAGGACCGGGAGCGCATCCCCGCCTTCCGTCTGGGCACGGTGGAGGTGGCGAGCCGGCGAGCGATGCGGGGCGCGGTGGCGCTTGCTTTCCGGATCGGCACCCGTCTGCTCCAGCTGGTGGTGGTCTACGTCTGGCTCCTCTTTGCCCTCTCGCTGTTCACCACCACCCAGGATTACGGAGCGCGCCTGACCGCCTCGGTGCTGCGCCCGGCGGCGGCGATCCTCGGCCGGCTCGGCGCGGCATTGCCGGCGCTGGCGGTGGCCGCACTGCTGGCGCTGGTCGTGGCGCTGATCCTCCGCATCCTGCGCCTCTTCTTCGCCAGCATCTCCAGCGGAGAGACCCAGGTCCGATGGATGCCGGCCGACCTCGCCGAGCCGGTGGGGATGCTCCTCCGGGCAGCGGTGGTGCTCCTGGCGCTGGTCTTCGCCGCGCCGCTGGTCACCGGCAACGAGGAGGGTGCGCTCTCCCGGATGGGTCTGGTGGCCCTGATCGCCCTCGGGCTCGGGCTGGCCCCGCTGCTCGCCTCGGTGGTGGCGGGCCTCCCGACCATCTTCGGCCGCACCTTTCCCCGTGGCGAGATGGTGGAGGTCGGCGGACGGATCGGGCAGGTCCGGCAGGTCACGCTGCTGGACATCCAGCTCGAGGACCCGCAGGGGGCGGAGGTGCACGTTCCGCATCTGGTGACGCTGTTCCGTCCGTCGCGGAGGCTCGGCCCGGTGCAGCGGGCCACCTTCGAGGTCACCGTCTCCGCCGCTGCGGATCAAGCCCGGGTGGGGGCGGTGCTCCTCGAGGCCGCGGGGTCGCACGCTTCCGGGGCCCGGGCAGAGCTGGTCGCCCTCGGCGCCTCCGGGGCGCGCTGGCGGGTCACGGGGATCCACGCCGACCTCGGTGGCCGGATCGCCGTCGCCCTCCACGACGCTGGGATCGCCCTGGGGACCGAGGAGCCCGCGTGACCCCGCTGGGCTTGCTCTTCGCGCTGCTCGCGGCGGCCTTCCTCGGCACCATCCTCATGGGCCGTCCAGGGCAGCCGCGGCGGGGGACGGCGTCGGGCTCTGGGTCGGCGCTGGCCGGCTTTCTGCTCGGGCCGACGCTGCTCGGAGTGGTGACCCCGGCGGTGGTGGACCTCTTCACCCCGCTGGCCCAGGTGGGGCTGGGCTGGCTGGCGCTGATTCTTGGGCTCGACTACGGCTACGTCGACCGTCGGCGCATCGCGCCGATCCGCAGAGCGGCCGGAGGGCTGGCTGGGGCCCTGGCGCTGGCGCTGGTGGCCGCGGTCGCCTTCGTCATCCTCCGGCGGCTGCAGCCCACCGGGTTGCCGTGGAACCAGGACGCCCGGACCTGGATCGAGGCCGGGGGAATCGGCGCGGCCTGTGCGGAGACGACTCGCCTCTCGATCCGCTGGGTCGCCGATCGGATCCACGCCGAGGGACCGCTGACCGAGCTGCTCACCGACATCTCCGATGCCGACGACCTGGTCCCGATGCTCCTCTGCGGGGGACTCTTCGTGCTCGAGCCACCGGCCGGCCTGCGCTGGGGCGCCCACCCCGCCCTCCTCTGGACCGGGCAGCTCGTCCTCGGGGCGGCGATCGGAGTGATCACCGCCCTGCTCCTGGCGCGCGAGTTCCGGTCCCAGTCGCTGTGGGGCGTGCTCTTCGGCACCTCGACCGTGGCCATCGGGCTGGCGGTGCGTGCCGACCTCTCGGTCCTGACCGTCGCCTTCGCCATGGGCGTCGGCCTGAGCCACGTCTCCGCTCACCGCCAGGCCCTCCGCGCGCTGGTCGTGCCGGTGGAGAATCCGCTACGGCTTCCGGCGCTCCTGCTCGCGGGTGCGCGGATCGACCTGGCCGCAGTTCCCTTCCTGGCGTGGATCGTCCCGGCGGTGCTGGCGGCGCGCGTGGCATCCAAGGTGCTCGTCGCCGCGTGCCTGGCCCTGCTCTCGCCGGCCGCCCGGAAGGCGGGCCCGTGGCTGGCGCCGGGGCTGCTCGCCTGTGGACCGACGGCACTCAGCATCGGTCTGGCCTTCGCGCTCCGCTTTCCGGGGCCGATCGGCGACACGGTGCTGGTCTGCGCCGCGGCCTCGACCCTGCTCGGGGAGCTGGTCGCCCCCGCCAGCCTGAAGCGAGGCCTGCGTCACGCCGGTGAGGCAGCGCCCCAGACTGGCTCCCAGCCGATGGTGAGGCTCGCCACGTGAGCGGCGGAGAGCAGAAGAGCCTCCCCTCCCGGGGCGTGGAGTTGCTGGTCCTGGCGGTTCTGGTGGGCCTGATGGTGCTCGCCATCCGGGCCACGCCCCACGGGCATGGAACCTCGGCCCTCGCCGCGCTGGGGTTCCTGCTCCTCGCCGGCACGGTGGTGGCCAGCGTGCTCGAGATCGTCGGGATTCCGCACCTCACCGCTTATCTGCTGGCGGGAATGGCCGCCGGGCCGTACGCGCTGGGGCTGGTCGACCACCAGGCGGTGACCGACCTCTCCCCGATCAATGCGCTGGCCCTGTCGCTGATCGCCCTGGCCGGCGGCGCCGAGCTGCGGCTGTCGCTGCTGCGTGACGCGCTTCGATCCCTGGCCTGGGCGACCTTGACCCAGAATCTCCTGGTGCTGCTGGGGATGGCGGCGGTGTTCGTCGCCCTCCGCCCCCTTCTCCCCTTCGCCGCCTCGCTCAGCACCTCGGCCCTGGTGGGGGTAGCGCTGGTCTGGGGAACGATGGCCATCACCCGGAGCCCGGCGGCGACGCTCGGCGTGCTTTCCCAGACACGGGCCAAGGGGCCGCTGGCCGACTTCACCCTGGCCTTCGTCATGACCTCCGACGTGGTGGTGGTGATCCTCCTGGCCATCGTCTTCACCATCGCCGATCCCTTGATCGAGCCCGGGACGCCCTTCTCCTTCGGTGCGTTCCGGCGGCTCGGCCACGAGGTGCTGGGGAGCGTGGCCGTCGGCTCGACGCTGGGGCTGATGCTCGCCGCCTACATCCGCTTCGTCGGGCGGCAGCTAGTCCTGGTGCTGGTGGTGCTGGGCCTGGTGATGACCCAGGTGATCGACTACCTGCGCTTCGACTGGCTGCTGATCTTCATCACCGCCGGATTCGTGGTGCAGAACCTCTCCAGCCAGGGCGAGAAGTTCATCCAGTCGATCGATCGGCTGGGCGAGGTGGTCTACGTCGTGTTCTTCGCCATCGCCGGGGCCCACCTCGACCTCCCGCTGCTGGGCAAGCTCTGGCCGGTGGCCCTGGCCCTCGGCGTCGGGCGGGCGCTGGTCACGGTCGGGGCCGGCAAGGTCGCCAGCCACCTCGCCCGGGATCCGCCCGCGCTGCGCACCTGGGCCTGGAGCGGGCTGGTCTCCCAGGCCGGCCTGGCGCTGGGGATCGCCGCCAAGATCCAGAACCAGTTTCCGACCTTCGGCGACGCCTTCGCCGCGATGGCGGTGGCGACGGTGGCCCTCAACGAGCTGGTAGGTCCAGTGCTCTTCAAGACCGCACTCGACCGGACCGGCGAGAGCACCAGGCACGAGGCGACCGAGCCTGCGCCGGCAGCGACCTCCTCGACGTGAAGATCGGTCCCCTCGACATCGACCGGCACGGGGCGGCGGCGATCGCCCTGGCCCGCGACGCCTTCGTGGAAAGCTTCGGGTCGGCCGAGCGCTTCGAGCAGGAGCACGGCCCCGACGGCAGCGGGATGACGCGGGTGCTCGAGGAGCGCCAGCGCACCGACCCGCTGTGGGTGGTCGGAGCGGAGGAGAACGGACGGCTAGCGGGTCTCCTGGTCCTCGGTGCCCTCCCCGGGCCGCCCCCGCGGGGGCATCTGATGTTGCTCGCGGTCGAGCCGGCCTGGCGCGGAACGGGACTGGCGAGCCGATTGCTCGTCCTGGCGGTGGAGACGCTACGCTCGGGTGGCTGGGACCGGGCGCGGCTCCACGTCACCGACCGCAATGCGCGGGCCTGTCGGTTCTACCGGCGCGAGGGCTGGGTGGACCAAGGCGAGCACCCGGCGGTGCCCGGCGTGCGGATCCTCGAGCATGACCTGGTAGCCGCAGGCGATCGCTGACAGCCTGCCGGGGCTCGGTGCAGCTTGCCGGGGACGCGGTCCTGCTCGCTGCATCGCTCGCGCCATTGGCCCAGAACGATGGGCCTGCCGCCTTCGACGACGTACGGTCGGCGGATGATCCTCCTGCCCCTGCTCGCCGCGACCACGCTCGCCGCGGCGCCCGACCCCATCGCCGACCTGCGCAACGAGGCCCGCGCCCTGGTGCTGATCCAGGGAACGCTGGAGTGGTACACCAAGACCCAGGGCGAGACGAGCACCCAGGCCGAGACGTACATCGGTCACGACCGGCTCTTCTCCAAGGAGTCGATCACCCGGGTGGACAAGGCGGCCAAGGCCTCTGGATTGACCGCGGACGAGCGGCGAGCCCGGGAGTTTCTCAAGGCCTACCTCACCGGCGAGTACCTCTCGCAGAAGACATCGGTCTTCGATGACGAGGCCCAGAACGCCGCCATCGCCGCCAAGGTGCGGCTGCCGGGCGTGGCGGAGCCGGTGCCCTACAAGGAGCTGGACCGGATGGCCGCCGACGAGAAGGACGCCGGCCGCCGGGGAGAGATCGAGAAGGCCCGTGCCGAGGTGTGGCGCACGGTCATCAACCCCATCCTCGAGCGGAAGGAGGCCACTGCCCGGAAGCTGGCCCGCGAGGTCGGGTACCCGAACTACGTGGCGATGTCGGAGGAGATCCGCCGCGGCCAGCTTCGGCCCTTCATGGTCGAGGGCCACCGCTTCCTCCAGGCGACCGACGGGCTCTTCCAGCAGCTCCTCGCCGAGGTGAGCCAGCGAGAGATGGGCATTCCGGCCTCGCAGCTCCGGCGCAGCGACCTGGGGCGGCTCTTCAAGGCACCGAGGCTGGAGAAGTTCTTCCCCGCCGACCTCGGTCTGGCCACCTTCCGGGCCTACCTCGGCGGGATGGGCATCGACTTCAAGACCGTCGCCGGCACGGAGATCAAGGTCGACGACTCCACCAACCCCCTCAAGGAGCCACGGGCGCAGTGCTGGGGGCTCCGGGTTCCCTCCGACATCCGGATCAACGTCAAGCCCAGCGCCGGGCTGGACAGCCTGAGCACGCTCTTTCACGAGGGCGGCCACGCCATCCACTTCGCCAGCACCACCACCCCGATCTGGGAGTTTCACCAGCTCGGGCCGAACACTTTCACCGAGGCGGTGGGCGAGCTCTTCCGCTACTCGTGGACCGACCCGGTGTGGCTGGGTCGCTACCGGGACTTCGTGAAGGACCACAACGCCCGCACCGGCCGGAAGGACCCGGTGATGAGCGAGGCCGACATCCGCGACGTGGTGCGGCTGCGGCTGTTCACCGACCTCTACTACCTGCGCCGCTACGCCTACGCGAAGCTGGTCTACGAGTCGGTGCTCCACGGCGGCTCGCCATCGCTGTGGAAGGGCATCTACGACCGGCCGACCACCGACCCGATGACCGTCTACCGGGAGGTGTTCTCCACCGCCTACGGCATCCCCCTCTCCGAGGAGGACGCGCTTCGCTTCCGGACCGACGTCGACGACACCTTCTATTCCTTCGACTACGCGCGCAGCTTCGCTCTTGCCCACCTGATGCACGAGGGCCTGCGGGCGAAGTTCGGGCCCGACTGGTACGGCTCGCCCGAGGCAGGAAAGCTGCTCCGCTCGCTGGTGGCCAATGGGCAGCGTCCCCAGCCGGACGAGGTGGCCCAGGTCTTCGGCGTGCCGTTCGACCTCCATCCCGCCGAGGTGCGCATCCGGCGTCTGGCCTCGGAGACCACCGCCTCGCGCTAGGGTACGGTCGTCACTCAACCGTCACCGAGCGACCCCAGTGTCCGGCGCTCCGACCCAAGCCCCGGAGACCGCTGATGCCTGGACGTGCCGTCGCCGTGCTCGTCGCCCTCGCCCTGACCGGCGGAGCGCGTGCCGGCGCCATCTTCCCCATCGACCGGGCCTCGGTCCTGGCGGGGAGCCGCTTCGACCTCAAGGTGGAATTCGACCAAGTGGTTCCCCAGAAGGACATCCGGGTGACGGTCGGCGGGACGGCGGCGGAGACGGTCTTCCACAAGCCGGGGATGTGGCTGGAGCGGGAGGACGGCAAGCCGGTCACCTCGTGGGTGATCCAGGGCGTGTCGCTGGAGAAGCCCGGGCCCGTCGAGGTCGTCGCCACCGGGGGTGGGCAGACGCTGCGCGTGCACTGGGACGTCTACCGGACCGGGCCGCGCAAGGCGAAGAACGTCATCCTCTTCATCGGGGACGGGCTCACCATGGCCCAGCGGACCGCTGCCCGGCTGCTCGCCCGCGGCATGGAGCAAGGGAAGTACAACGGCGCGCTGGCCTTCGAGGACTTCCCGCACACCGCGCTGCTGGGAACCAGCGGGACGGACTCGATCATCACCGACTCCGCCAACTCGATGAGCGCCTACACCACCGGTCACAAGACCGCAGTGAACGCGATGGGGGTCTACGCCTCCCGGGCGGAGAACGACTTCGAGCATCCCCGGGTGGAGACGGTGGTGGAGCTGGTGAAGCGCCGCACCGGGATGGCGGTGGGAGTGGTGAGCGACGCCGAGGTCCAGGATGCGACGCCGGCGGCGATGGTGGCCCACACCCGGCGCCGTTCCCGGAAGGCGGAGATCACCGGGAACTTCCTCGACGACGGGGTGGACGTGCTGCTCGGGGGCGGCCGGGCGTGGTTCCTCCGCGCCGGGACACCGGAGAGCAAGCGCAACGACGAGCTCGATCCCCTCGCCCGGTACCGCGCGGCGGGGTACGCCTACGTGGCCACCGGCGCGGAGCTGCGGACGGTGGCCGCGGGCTCCGACATCCGGAAGCTGCTCGGGCTCTTTCACCCCGACAACATGGACGGGGCGCTCGACCGGCGCTCGCTGGGAAAGGGCACCGTTCGCCAGTTCCCGGACCAGCCGGACCTCACCGAGATGACCCGTGCAGCATTGACCGTGCTCGCCCGCAACAAGGACGGCTTCGTCCTGATGGTGGAGGCGGCGCTGATCGACAAGTTCGCCCACCGCCTCGACTGGGAGCGCTCGGTCTGGGACACCATCATGCTCAGCAACGCGGTGCAGGTGGCCAAGGACTTCGCCGCGGCCCGGAACGACACGCTGATCCTCGTCACTGCCGACCACACCCACGGGCTGTCCATCGTCGGTACCACCGAGGACGGCCCCGGGGCTCCTCGCGACCGCATCCGGACCTACGCCGAGGCGGGGTTCCCCGACTACTCGGTACCTGACCGTGACGGATACCCAACCCGGGTCGATCCCAAGCGGCGGCTGGCGATCCTCTTCTCCGACACGCCCGACCACTGGGACAACGGCGGCCCTTACCTCGATAGCCCCGCGGAGCCGACCGTCCCGGCCAAGGACAGGAAGGGCTGGGTGCCCAACCCCGCAGAGCAGAAGCGCCCCGGGGCGGTGCTGGTGCAGGGCAACCTCCCCGCCACCGCCGAGGGAGGGGTGCACACCATGGACGACGTGGTCCTCGACGCCACTGGACCGGGCTCGGAGCGGGTGCACGGCTTCATGGACAACACCGAGGTGTTCCGGGTGATGGCCGAGGCGCTGGGGCTGGGGCAGCCGACGGCCCGGGCGCGGACCCCGGGCGCGCGTCCGTAGCGGAGTTCGAGCGTTCGGGGCGGCCCTGGCTTATAGGGCAGTGCCCTTGCACACCCACCATCCCGAGCTGTCACACGTTCCGGCGGGCAGGGTGGCGTTCGCCGCGGCGATCACCATCCTCGCCGGGGGCATCGAGCTGTGGACCTCGGCGCGGAGCGGGAGCCTCTTCCTCCTCGCCGACGCCATCCACCTCCTGGCCCACCTGGGCATCTTCCTGGTGCTGCTCATCCCTCCGGGGCGGCTCCACGGGGCCGGCGAGGACGTGGCCACGGTGGGGGTGCTGCTGATCGTTATCGGCATCGCCACCTGGGTGGTGCTGGCGAGCGTCCACGCCCTCCTCCATCCGGCGGGCGAGCCCCCGAACCCGGCGGCGATGCTGGTCTCGCTCCTCGGCCTGGCGGCGAACGTCTGCTCCGCGGTGCTGTTCCGGAAACCGGCGGCGGCCCATTTCTCCTTCCGCGCCGCGCTGGCCCACGAGCTGTCCGATGCGGCGATGACCCTCGCCGGCCTGATCGGAGCCGGGTGCATCGCCCTCTTCGGCTGGCACTGGGTGGACCCGGCGCTCTCGCTCTCCATTGGCGGCTGGCTGGGTCTGTGGGCCGGGCGGCTGCTCTGGAGACGGGCCCGGCTCGGCCCAGGCGTGTTCTTCGACCATTGACGCTGCGGGTCCGGACGGGGTTGCTGCCGGAGGACGGGGGGAGCACTCTCGGCCCCCTCACACCCGGCGGGGGACCTCGGCCATGGACTGGGAAGGCGGACGGCGCAGCGACAACGTGGACAATGCCCCCAGCGGCGCGGGGCGACCGATCGCCGTCGGCGGCGGCGTGCTGGGCCTGGTGGGCTTCATCCTCTACTACCTGCTCACCGGGACAGCACCACCCATCCAGCAGCAGACGGCCAGCTACCCCCAGGCGCAGCAGGGGACGCCCAGCCCGGCCGAGCAGCGGGAGGAGGATTTCGTCCGGGTGGTGGTGGCGAGCACCGAGGACACCTGGGCGGCGGTGCTGCCCGCGCAGGCGCAGCGGCAGTACGTCCGTCCACGGCTGGTGGTCTTCGACGGGGCCGTGGAGTCGGCGTGCGGCTTCGCCCAGGCGGCGATGGGCCCCTTCTACTGCCCGCCTGACCAGCAGGTGTATCTCGACCTGAGCTTCTTCGAGGACCTGCGGAGGATGGGTGCCCCGGGCGACTTCGGCCGCGCCTACGTCATCGCCCACGAGGTCGGGCACCACGTGCAGAACCTCCTCGGCATCGAGCGCCGGGTCCGGGTCCTCCGCTCGCAGGTGGGTGATCGGGCCTCGGCCAACGCGATCAGTGTCCTGACCGAGCTGCAGGCCGACTGTTACGCCGGGGTCTGGGCCCACCACGCCAATGCCAACTACCAGTCCACCAACCGGGGGCAGCTGATCCATCCGGAGGACATCGACTCCGGCCTCGCCGCCGCGGCCTCGGTGGGCGACGACCGCCTCCAGCGCCAGGCGACCGGTCGCGTGGTCCCGGAATCTTTCACCCACGGCTCCTCGGCTCAGCGGGTGAGCTGGTTCAAGACTGGCCTGCAGACCGGCGATCTCCGGAGCTGCGACACCTTCGGCAAGGCCGGGGTCCGGCTCTGATCTGATCGCTGGACCCATCGTTGCTCTGACAAACGTTTACGACATCCACGGGTCCTCGCTCACCCACTGAATGGGTGTTGTCCGGATTCGACGAATCGTCCAGCAGTGCACGGCCGGGACTTCACTCCCCGGCTGGATGGGCCCAGCTTCCCGGTTCATCTCTGTCCCGGAGGCCGACGACGGGCTGTGGCACCATGCGCCGCCATCGGGGAGGCTGACGTGGACTACGAGGTGACGACGGAGAACCTGCGCGGACGGGTGACCTCGCTCGGGTCGGCGAGCGGGCACACGGTGATCATCGACCGGCCCACCGCTGGAGGGGGCGGCGGCCTGGGGTTCAACGGCGCAGAGCTGATGCACCTGGCGGTGGCCGGCTGCGTCTCCAACGATCTCTTCCGGGAAGCATCTGCCCTGGGAATTAGGCTCGATCGGGTGCGGATCTCCGCCTGGGGAGAGTTTGCCGGCGATCCCCCGGTGTCGACCGGCGTCACCTACACCATCGAGATCGGTGGCGAGGCGACCGAGGAGCAGCTGCGTGCGCTGGTCGCTCGGGTGGATGCGATCGCCGAGATTCCGAACTGCCTGCGGCGAGGGACGCCGGTCAAGCTGGGCCGCGTGGTCACCGTTGCCTCAGGGAGCTAGGCGAGCGCGTGCGAGAGGCGATCGAGAGGCGAATCCAGGAGTTCCTCGGCGACCTGAACCTGGGAATCGCGTGGGTCAAGCCCGCGGTCCGGGGGCACGGCTTTCTTCCGCTTCACTTCGGGTGGGTGGCGATCATCGGAATCCGACCGGATGGTTCCTTCGTCCGCTGGGACCACGAAGGCGACCCCACCGTGGTGAAGGCCCTCTCGGACCCGTGGTCAGAGCGGATGGCGATCTGCCAGGGGGCGAAGAAATATCCGGAGCTGGCCGCCCTCCTCCCGCCGCGACCTCCGAAGGCGCGGGAGTGCAACTCCTGTCGGGGCAACGGAACGATCGACGCCCTCCCGCAGGTCATCTGCCGCTGCGGCGGCGTGGGCTGGGTCGTCCCCGGCGAGGCGGGACCGTTGCGGGGCATCGGGTAGCTGGAGTGCTCGGGGACCGGCCGTCGACCTGATCTCTGCGCGGACCCTTCCCAGAAGTCCGGAGACAGGTTCAGATGCGGGGGACCGCGCTGCGGCATGAACAGGCGGGGGGACGTTCCGATGGCAGCCCCATTCATCAGGCGGGAGCTTCAGGACAGCTTCAGGCAGGCCCTCCGCGACGCGAGGGACCGGCGGCACGAGTACCTCCTGCTGGAGCACCTGCTGCTCGCCTTGACCCGAGATCCGAAGGTGGTGAGGGTCTTGAGCGCGTGCGGAGTCAACGTGCAGCGACTCCGCGATCGGCTGGAAAAGTTCCTCGTCGAGGAGGTGGAGACGCTCCCCAAGCCGAGCGACGCCATGCCCCAGCAGACTCTCGGAATTGAGCGGGTACTCCAGCGGGCGGCCATCCAGGCCCTCAGCACCGATCGGAACGAGATCGACGCCGGAGACGTCCTGGTGACGATGTTCCGAGAGAACGACAGCCGCGCCCTCTCTCTCCTGAAGGAGGAGGGCCTGACCCAGGCTCGCCTGCTGGATGAGCTGTCTCCGGGAAGGGCGGGGGGCGAGGCCGATGACCGCCGGGTGGTGCAAGTCACCCTCCCCCGGGACGTATGGGTCGGACTGGTGCGTTACCGCAGCGAACGCGAGGTGCACCTCGAACGGGATGTCTCCACGGCAGAAGCCCTGGAGGAGCTGCTCAGGAAGGCGCTCGCCCTCGGGCCGCCCTCACCGCCGGCGTCCGACTCGGGTGAGTAGCGGGTATCGGACTGAAGTGCTCGGGGACAGGCTCGAACTGTCACGACCTTTCGGTCCGCGGATTTTAAGTCCGCTGCGTCTACCGGTTCCGCCACCCGAGCGTGTGCGTCAGGGACGTAAGAGCGGTCGAGCCATGGTGATGCATCCACTTTACAC
>Ga0318562_10000974_pt1 | contig 12883 bp, 11 predicted proteins | sample GRESIP066b5f18_FD_203688 | JGI IMG/M metagenome (GOLD analysis project Ga0318562, IMG submission 203688) | Tropical soil microbial communities from Luquillo Experimental Forest, Puerto Rico - GRE.SIPMG.066b5f18 | ecosystem: Environmental > Terrestrial > Soil > Tropical forest > Bulk soil...
CCGAAACCGGGGAAGCTGCCGTTCAGCCGGGGCGGGGCGGGCTCGGCCGCGCGCTGCAGGGCCGGGCCGAACGCGTCGGTGACGAGCCGCACCACGGTGTCGTGGTCCAGGTTGCCCGCCGCGGCCACCACCAGGTGCTCGGGGGTGTACCGGGCCTGGTAGTGCTCGAGGATCTGCTCCCGGGTGATCCCGTTGATCGACGTGGTGGTGCCGAGGATCGGCCGGCCGAGCGGGGTGTCCCCGAACAGCTTGGCGGTGAACGCCTCGTGCACGGTGTCGGTGGGGTCATCGTCGTTCATCGCGATCTCTTCGAGCACCACGTTGCGCTCGGCGTCCACGTCCTTCGGGGTGATCAGCGAACTGGTCACCATGTCGGACAGGACGTCCACGGCCAGCGGCAGGTCCCGGTCGAGCACCCGGGCGTAGTAGCAGGTGTACTCCTTCGCGGTAAACGCGTTCATCTCGCCGCCGACCGCGTCCATCTCCGCGGAGAGTTCCAGCGCGGTGCGCCGCCTGGTGCCCTTGAACAGCAGGTGCTCAAGGTAGTGCGTCGCGCCGGCGTGCGCGTGGTCTTCGTCCCGGGAGCCCACCCCGACCCAGATGCCCAGCGCCACCGAGTGCACGGCAGGCAGGTGCTCGGTAACAACCCTGAGCCCACCGGGAAGGATGGTACGGCTGACACGATGGTCTCGTTCGGTATCCATCTACTCGTGGTGCCCGCGGGTACGGTGCCGCGTCCGGCGATGACCCTCGTGCCCGTCGCGATCGGAACTCCGGTCGCCGCCACGGTCCCGATCGCCGCCGCGGTCCCGCGGGCGGTCGCCGCCGCGGTCGCGGTCGCCGCCGCGGTCGCCGCCGGACAGGTCCTCACCGGCCGCCTCGCGCTCGACCACCTCGACCGGTACCAGCGACAGCTTGCCGCGGTCGTCGATCTCGCGGATCTCGACCTGAATCTTGTCGCCGTTGCGGATCTGGGTAATGTGCAGCAGGCCGTCCTTGCCGGGCAGCAGGCTGACGAACGCGCCGAACGTCGTCGTCTTGACTACCGTGCCGAGGAAACGCTCGCCGACCTCGGGCATGTGCGGGTTGGCGATGGCGTTGATCGCGGCCCGGGCCGCCTCGGCCGAGGGCCCGTCGGTGGCGCCGACGTAGATCGTGCCGTCGTCCTCGATGGTGATCTCGGCGCCGGTGTCGTCCTGGATCGAGTTGATCATCTTGCCCTTCGGCCCGATGACCTCGCCGATCTTGTCCACCGGGACCTTGATCGTGATGATCCGCGGCGCGTACGGGGACATCTCGCCGGGCTGGCTGATCGCGCCGCGCATGACCTCCAGGATGGTCATCCGGGCGGTGCGGGCCTGCTTGAGCGCCGCGGCCAGCACCGAGGCGGGGATGCCGTCGAGCTTGGTGTCCAGCTGCAGCGCGGTGATGACCTGCTCGGTGCCCGCCACCTTGAAGTCCATGTCGCCGAACGCGTCCTCGGCGCCGAGGATGTCGGTCAGCGTCACGTACTGGCCGCCCTCGTGGATCAGGCCCATGGCGATGCCGGAGACCATGTCCTTGAGCGGCACGCCCGCGTCCAGCAGCGCCATGGTGGACGCGCAGACCGAGCCCATCGAGGTGGACCCGTTCGAGCCGATCGCCTCGGAGACCTGGCGGATCGCGTAGGGGAACTCCTCGCGGGTGGGCAGGACCGGGATCAGGGCCCGCTCGGCGAGCGCGCCGTGCCCGATCTCGCGCCGCTTGGGCGAGCCGACCCGGCCGGTCTCCCCGGTCGAGTAGGGCGGCATGTTGTAGTTGTGCATGTAGCGCTTGGTCCGCTCGGGGTTGAGCGTGTCGATCATCTGCTCCATCCGGAGCATGTTCAGCGTGGTCACGCCCAGGATCTGGGTCTCGCCGCGCTCGAACAGCGCGGAGCCGTGAACTCGGGGCAATACGTGAGTCATCGCCGACAGCGGCCGGATGTCGGTCAGGCCACGGCCGTCGATGCGCACGCCGTCCCGGATGATCCGCTCCCGGACCAGCTTCTTGGTCAGCGCGCGGAACGCGGCGCTGATCTCCTTCTCGCGGCCCTCGAACTGCTCGGCGAGCTTCTCGGCGGCCAGCGCCTTGACCCGGTCGGTCTCGGCCTCGCGGTCGTGCTTGCCCGCGATGGTCAGCGCCTTGGCCAGCTCGTCGGAGACCTCGTGCGCGACCGCGTCGTACACGTCCTGCTGGTAGTCCACGAACACCGGGTACTCGGTGTGCGCGTAATCGCGGAACACCGGGGACTCGGTACTCGCGCCGCTGGCCTGGGCGTCCTGGTCGGCGAGCCGCTGCTGCGCCTCGCACAGGATCTTGATGAACGGCTTGGCGGCGTCGAGGCCCTCGGCCACCGTGTCCTCGGTCGGCGCCACGGCGCCGCTGGACGTGTCGGCGAGCAGCTTGAGCGTCTCGGGGGTGGACTCGGCCTCGACCATCATGATGGCCACGTCGCCGTCCTCGAGCACCCGGCCCGCGACCACCATGTCGAAGGTGGCCTGCGCCAGCTGCTCATGGGCGGGGAACGCCACCCACTGGCCCTTGATCAGGGCCACCCGCACGCCGCCGATGGGACCGGAGAACGGCAGGCCGGCCAGCTGGGTGGACATCGACGCGGCGTTGATCGCCACCACGTCGTACAGGTGCTGCGGGTCGAGGGCGAGCACCGTCGCGACGATCTGGATCTCGTTGCGCAGGCCCTTGACGAAGGACGGGCGCAGCGGCCGGTCGATGAGCCGGCAGGTCAGGATCGCGTCCTCGGACGGCCGGCCCTCCCGGCGGAAAAACGAACCGGGAATCCGGCCCGCCGCGTACATCCGCTCTTCCACGTCCACGGTGAGCGGGAAGAAGTCCAGGCCCTCCTTGGGCTGCCTGGATGCCGTGGTCGCGGACAGGACCACGGTCTCGCCGTCGAGAATCACCAGGGCCGAACCTGCGGCCTGGCGGGCCAGTCGGCCCGTCTCGAACCTGATCGTATGGACGCCAAACTCGCCGTTGTCGATGACGGCTTCGGCGCTGCGGACACCCTCCACGGGTGAGACCTCCTTGCGGTAGATCCCGCACCCACCCGCCGCCGTGCCGCATGTGGCCTGGCTCGCCGCTGTGTTTGCCTCAACACTGGCGGCCGGCCGGTCTTCGATCGAAGCCCTCGGGTCTGTAGTTTGCTTAATGGGCGAACCCGGGGACCACTACCGAGGACCGGCCATGGCGCTCGGGGCCGGGGGCTACGGGATGTCAGTGTGGTTATTCAGTTTTCTTGCTGAGACCGGACCCGGGATCAGCGGCGGATGCCGAGACGCTCCCTAATCGCACGGTAACGGGCGATGTCCTTCTTGGCCAGGTACTTCAGCAGCCTCCGGCGGCGGCCGACCAGCAGCAGCAGCCCGCGGCGGCTGTGGTGGTCGTGCTTGTGCACCTTCAGGTGCTCGGTCAGGTGGTTGATCCGCCTGGTCAGCAGCGCGATCTGGACCTCCGGCGAACCGGTGTCACCCTCACTGGTCGCGTACTCCGTCAGGATCTCTTTCTTGACGGCGGTGTCGAGCGGCACGTGGCTCCTTAGAATTAGGTCTACTTGGGAGTTGATCCCCGAGGCGGCCGCTTGAGGGTGCAGCACGCCTCTATCTGCCGCGGCTACTCGCCGGGCAGCGTTTCACATTACCACGCGCCGCTGACCGGTTGCGCCGCGTCGGTCGGAGGCCGTTACGGAGGTTTTGTCCGTGCTTCTTAGACTGGATCAGTGCCCGATTCGAGCATGACCCGCCGCCTCTCGCTGGCCGCGCCGGAGGCCGGCCCGTCCGGCGGGGTCAGCGGGCCGCAGCGGCCCGCGCAGTCGCGGCCCGCGTGGTGGCCGGCCTGGTCGGTGCCGGCCGCGCTGCGGGCCCTGCGAGCGGTGCTGGTGATCCCCACGCTGTTCGCGGTGTGCTACGAGGGCTTCGGCAACCCGCAGATGGCCCTGTACGCGGCGTTCGGGGGCTTTGCCAACCTGGTCGTCGCCTCGTTCGGCGGCAGCAAGCGGGACAAGGCCATCGCGCACCTCGGGCTGGCGCTGACCGGGAGCGTCGGGCTGATCATCGGCACGGCGGTCAACGGGATCGACTGGCTGGCCGTGCTGGTCACGATCCCGGTGACGTTCGGCATCTTCTTCGCCGGCGTGACCGGGCCCAACGCGGCCTCCGGGGTCATCGCCGCGCTGTTCCCCTACGTGCTGTCGGTGGCCACGCCCGGCACGGTGAGCATGATCCCGGACCGGCTGGCAGGCTGGTGGCTGGCCTCCGCCGTGGCCACGGCAGCCGTGTTGCTGCTCTCGCCGCCGTCGCCGGGCGACCGGCTGCGGGCGGCGGCGGTGGGCTCGGCCCGGGCGCTGGCCGGCGCGCTGGACGCGGCCGCGCGCGGTACCGCGACCGCGGCCGACCACCAGGCCGGCCAGGCGGCCAAGCACGAGCTGATGAGCGCGTTCGCCAGCACGCCCTACCGGCCGACCGGGCTGGCCACCGCCGACCAGGCCATGGCCAGTGTGGTGCAATACCTCGAATGGTGCACCACGCTGGTGGCCGACGCCACCGACGGGCATCCGAACCTGGATCGGGCCGCCCGGCCCGATAGGCACCTGTTCGCCGAGACCGCCGTGGTGCTCAGGCAGAGCGGTGACCTGCTGGCCGACCGCGACGGGAGCGCCCCGCTGCCCGACGTCGACGAGCTTGAGCGGCAACGCGAGGTCAGCGCCACCTACCACCAGTCGGCGGTCCCCGGCGCGGACTACGACTCGTCGCAGACCGCCGCTCGGCACGCCTTCCACGCCCAGGTGATCGCGCTCGCCGTCCGGAACATTGCGGCGGACGCCCTCATCGCCACCCGGCGCGCCGACCCCGAGACGATCGCCGCCCGGCGCCGCGGCTGGTACGGCGCCCAGCCGGAGGGGACCGAGGCCGAGCGGCGGGCGGCCGCGGTGTCCGGTGCGGTCGGCGTCCTGACCCGGCACGCCAGCATCCGGTCGGTCTGGTTCCTGAACAGCCTGCGCGCCTCGGCGGCGCTGGCCGCGGCGGTCCTGGTGGCGGACGTGTCCTCGGTCCAGCACGGGTTCTGGGTGGTGCTCGGCACCCTGTCCGTACTGCGCACCAACGCGGCATCCACCGAGTCCACCGCGCTGCGCGCGCTCGGCGGCACGGTGATCGGCTTCGTGGTCGGCGCCCTGCTGCTGCTCGGCATCGGGACCAGCGCGCCCGCGCTGTGGGTGGCGCTGCCGATCGCCATCGCCCTGGCCGCGTACGCGCCGGGCACGCTGCCGTTCACGTTCGGGCAGGCGGCGTTCACCATCGTCATCGTGGTCCTGTTCAACCTGCTCGTGCCGGTGGGCTGGAAGGTGGGCCTACTTCGCATCCAGGACGTGGCCATCGGCTGCCTGGTGAGCCTGGTGATCGGCGTGCTGTTCTGGCCGCGCGGCGCCGCCTCGGTGGTCGGCGACGACCTGGCCGACGCGTTCCGGATCGGGGCTGCATACCTGACTGAATCGGTGGACTGGGCCCTGGGCGCCCGGCCTGATCCGCCGGACGCCGGCCGCGCGGCGGTCACCGCCGGGATCCGTCTGGACGAGGCGCTACGTGGCTTCCTGACCGAGCAGGGCGCCAAGCACCTATCCAAGGCGGACCTGTGGAAGCTGGTCATGGCCACCATGCGGCTGCGGCTGACCGCGTACTCGCTGGCCGGGCTGCAGGAGCCGGCGCACGCCCGGCACGACCGCCACCAGGGCATGACCTACGCGAAAAACGTGCTGACCCAGGCCGCCGCCGAACTAGCGGCCTTCTACGAGCGGGTCGCGGTGCTGGTGGGCCGGCCCGTGGCGCACGAGGTGGTGCTGCCGCTCAGCGTCCCGGCGTTCACCGGCCTGGACGGGACGACCGGCTCGGCCGGAGCCAGCCCCGAGGATGTCACCGCCGTGGCCCAGGTGAGCGCGGCTCTTGAAGTTGACGGGGCGGACAGGACCGATCTGGTCCGCATCCTCACCACTCCGCATCACCCGCACCTGTTCTGGGTCCATGAGCACCTGCAGCATCTCAGCTCGCACGCCCAGGCCATCAGCGAGCCAGCCAGCCACGTGGCCGAGCAGCGCCGCCAGCCCTGGTGGAGGTGACGGGCTAGCCCCGCTCGAGGCCGGTGTTGCGGACGGCGGGCAGGGTCAGGGCGGCCAGGGCGGCGGCGGCGGCGATCACCGCGAGGACCAGGCCGACCAAGTGCAGGGCGGGGACCGGCCCGTGGGTACGCGCCTGGGCGGCGTACAGCGCGGCGAGCAGGCCTATGCCGAACGATCCGGCGATCCGCTGCCCGGTGTTGAACAGCGTGTTCGCGTCGCCGAGCTGCTCGGGCCGCAGCGGTTCGGTCAGGGCCTGCAGCAGCGGGTTGATGATCAGCCCGATGGAGACGGACCGGCCGGCCAGGATCAGCGCGATCAGCCACAGCGACGTGGTCTCGGTCACGAGGAACAGGCCGAGGCTGGCCACGGCGAGCACCGCGAACCCGGCCAGCACGGTGACCCGCACGGTGAGCCTGGTCAGCAGCCGGGGAGCCAGCGCCGTGGACAGCCCGGTGATCAGCCCCTGCGGCAGCAGGGTCAGGCCCGCCGCGAGCGCGCTGCGGCCCTGCACCGACTGGACGAAGACCGGCAGCAGGAACACCGCGGCCCAGGTCACCACCGAGGCCAGCGCGCACAGCGCCATGGACAGGGCGGGCACCGGCTGCCGGGCCAGCGACAGGTCGAGCGCGGACTGGTCGTGGCGCAGTGCCCAGGCGGCGTAGCTGGCCAGCAGCACCCCGCCCGCGGTCAGCGGGGCCAGGGTGGCGGCCGAGGTCCAGCCGGATGCGGCACCCAGGCTGGCCCCGAACAGCAGAGCGGTCAGGCCGGCCGCGAGCAGGACCAGCCCGGGCAGGTCGAACCGGGCGCCGGGCGTGCGGCCGGGCGCCAGCGCGGCCGGGACGAACCGGACCGCGACCGCGGCCAGCGCGCCGAGCGGCACGTTGATCAGGAAGATGACGCGCCAGCCGCCGGCCCCGATCAGCGCTCCGCCGAGGGTGGGGCCGAGCGCCGGGCCGAGGAACAGCATGATGCCGGCCAGCGGCGAGATCGAGCGGGCGGCTCCGGTCCCGCGGCCGAGCAGCATGCTCATGGCCAGCGGCACCAGCGGCGCCGCGGCCAGCCCCTGCAGGACCCGCGCGGCGACCAGCACGGTAGCGTCCGGGGCCAGCGCGCACAGTGCGGAGGCGAAGGTGAACGCGATGACGCTGACCTGGTACACCGGCCGGGTGCCGAACCGGCGGGCCAGGTAGGCCGTGCCGGCCAGCCCGGCCCCGAGGGCCAGCAGGTAACCGCTGACCGTCCACTGAACCGTGGTCAGGCTGGCGTCCAGCTCGCGGGCGATCGGCTCGACCGCGACGTTCACGATGCTCGAGTCGATCATCGACAGCAGCGGCCCGGCCAGCAGCGCGTACTGCACCAGCGGGCCGAGGCGCGCGGAGCCGGTGGCTTCGGGGCGAGACAGCTTGGTGCTATCCGTGCGGGCGGTCACGGGCCGGTCCCGGGTTCGTCCCGGGCCGCCAGCTCGCCGAGCTCGGCCAGCCAGGCCAGCTCATGCTCGTGCCTGCGGATCAATTCCGCCGTGACCAGCTCGCCCCACCGCTCGGCGTGCGCGGCGGCGAGGTCGCGCATCGTCGCCAGGTGCGCCAGCTGGTCGCGCACGGCACGGGTGCGGGCGGCAAGCACGACGGCTCGTTCGGCGGAATCAAGAAGAGAGAACTGGCCGAGACGGGCCAGGAACTCCGTCTCATCAGCCGCCTGTTCAGGGGGGAAGTCGGCGAGCATGTCGTGTAGCAGTTCGCGGCCCACCTCGGTCAGCGTGTACACCAGGCGGGGCGGGCGGCTGTCCTGCGGCTGCGCGGCCTTGGTCACCGCGCCGGCCTCCTCGAACCGCTTGAGGGCGGGGTACAGCGAGTTGTTGTGCAGCACGATGCCGGTCGTCTGCTCCACCCGCTTGCGCAGCTCGTACCCGTGCGCGGGCCCGGACCGCAGCCGCCGCAGGATCAGGATCTCGATGTACGACACATAGTCCAGTATTACCTATGTCAGACTGGACGTCTATCTTCAGTAGCGGGCGCCGGTGACCTGGGCGGCGAGCGGGTCGAGGACGGTCAGCTCGTCCGGGGTGAGGGTGACGTCGAGAGCGGCGACGTTCTGCTCCAGCCACTTGATCCGCTTGGTGCCCGGGATGGGGGCCAGCGGGACGCCGAGCCGCTCCTCCTGGGCGTAGACCCAGGCCAGCGCGACTTGGGCGGGTGCTACGCCCTTGGCGTCGGCCACGTCGCGGACCGCATCCGCGATGGCCTGGTTGGCTTGGGCGGCCTGGCCGGTGAACCGCGGGTTGCGGCGGCGGAAGTCCTTGCCGTCCAGCGTGCTCAGGTCCACGGTGCCGGTCAGGAAGCCCCGGCCGAGCGGCGAGTACGGCACCAGGCCGACGCCGAGCTCGCGCATGGCGCCGATCGCGCCGGCCTCCACGTCGCGGGTCCACAGCGAGTACTCGCTCTGCACCGCGGTGATCGGGTGCACCGCGTGGGCGCGGCGCAACAGGTCGCCGCTGACCTCGGACAGGCCCAGGTAGCGGACCTTGCCCTCGGCCACGAGTTCGGCCATCGCGCCGACGGTCTCCTCGATCTCGGCCGTCTGCGGCGGGCGGTGCAGGTAGTACAGGTCGATCACCTCGACGCCGAGCCTGGTCAGCGACGACTCGCAGGACCGCTTGACGTAGTCGTGCTCGCCGCGGACGACGCGGTGCGCGTCGCCGCCCGACCGGTCGACGCCGAACTTGGTGGCCAGCTGCACCTCGTCGCGCCGGTGCGCGATGCCCCGGCCGACCAGGACCTCGTTGTGGCCGGCGCCGTAGATGTCCGCCGTGTCGATGAACGTGACGCCCAGGTCCAGGGCGCGCCCGATGGTGGCGATCGACTCGTCCCAGTCGGTGGCGCCGTACCACTCGCTCATCCCCATACAGCCCAGGCCCTGGGCGGACACGGTGAGATCGCCGAGCTTGGCAGTGCGCATGTGCTTGCTTCTCCTATTAGCTTGGTTGGCTTGGTTCCGCCTCGGCCAGGCGGCGCTCGTAGCTGCCGATCTTCGCCTCGAGCAGCTTCAGGGTCTCGCGCTGGCTGGCCAGAGCCCGCCGCACCTCCTCGCGGTGCCGTTTCAGCAGGTCAAGGCGTTCGGCATGTCCCGCACCCGACCGGACCAGCTCGGCGTAGCGCTGCATGTCCCGCACCGGCATGCCGGTGGCGCGCAATTTGGTCAGCAGCGATAGCCAGTCCAGGTCGCCGTCGCTGAACCGGCGCCGGCCGTCGCTGCCCCGCTCGATATGGCCGAGCAGGCCGATGCGCTCGTACCAGCGCAGCGTGTGCTGGGACAGGCCGCACTTCTCGGCGGCCTCGCCGATGGTCCAGGTCGTCACGGAATCGAGCCTATGAGTTAGAGCACGCTCTAACGCAAATGCCTCTGCTCACCGGCTAGCTGGGGGCGGCCCTGCCGAAGGTGACGGTGATGTGCTGGAAGCCGAGGGAGCTGAGCATGCCGTCGAGCATGCCCTCGGTGTTCTTCTGCGCCTCGGCCAGCAGCGGGCTCTGCTGGGCGGCGGTCTGGATCTTCTGCTGGGCCAGAATGTAGACCTGCTGCTGGCTGTTCGGGTTGCCGGAGAAGAAGTTACCGATCCGGTTGAACAGGCCCTGCTGCTGGGCGTACACGTAGGACAGCGAAACGTTAAGGGCGGCCGGTTCCAGCTGGGCCTTCGGCAAAGTGACGGTGACCGAAGTGCGGTCCGCGCTCACCTGGATGGCCTGGCTCTTCAGCCCGGAGAAGTCGACGAACGCGACGTCGGTCCCCTCTCCGATGAACAGTGTCTCGCTGCCCTCGAGGAACGACGGGAGCAGCGAGGCGCGCCGGGTCAGGTCGACCACGACCTCGAACGAGCCGCTGGCCGCCTCGTAGCGGCTTAGGTCGGTGATGGACTGCAAGATGACGGGTTCGCTGCGGACGGTGGTGGTCTCCGCGAACGGATTCCGCAGCTGCGGCAGCAGGTGCACCGCGGATAGCACCACGATCAGGACTCCCGCGGCCGCGGCGGCGACCACGATCCCGGCCAGCGACCCTACTCTCGGCGAGCGCGCCATGGTCATTCCTCATGTCGTGCGGAGGGTGCGCTTCAGCTACCCAGGCGGGCGCAGATAATTCGGCGTGTCTGGGATATTGTGCGGGGCCTGCTGATCGTGCTGTCCGTGCTGTTCGGCGGATTCCAGAAGGGCACCCAGGTCAAGGGGCTCGGCCCGGCGCGCTCACCGCTTTCGGTGTCCAGTTACTGGTAAGAGATCATGGACAGCCGCGGGGTCCGCGTGATTGTCTGCCGCGGGTTCAGCATCGGATGGTCCTTGACGTAGAAGTTCTTCCAGCCGAAGAACACCCGAGGGGGCGCGGCGCTGGTGATGCTGTCCCAGGTCTGCTGCTTGGCGGCCGGGGTTCCCTGCCCGTCCATATGGATGAGGATGGCCAGATCACGGTGCCGGGTGTCGAGCTCGCTTTCATTGCGGATCATCGACAGCCGGAACTGGTGCAGCACGAGAAGCTTCTGGGGCAGCCGGTATCGTGCGGTCAGGCCGGCCAGCCAGCTGATGACGCTGTTGACCTCGCCGATGCTCACGCTGCCGATCTGCCGCAGCGGCAGCTGGCCCGGGGCCAGCTTCCACTCCGGGTCCAGGGCCAGCCCGACATTGGCCTGCTCGAGCAGCGACTGATACCTCCTGGCCTGGGCGAGCAGGCTGGCCCGGCCGGGCTGCAGGTCCAAGATGACATAGAACCCGGCCGCCGTCGCCCGCCGGACCCACGGGCGCAAAGAGGCCACCGAGGACTCGGACGAGTAATTGCCGTCCCGACCCGGGCCGGCCTGGGCGACGGTGGCGATGATCTCGAAGGCAGGTATGACCCGGGCCCTGGTCAAGTGCTGGTACGCCGCGGCGGCCTTCCTGGCCCGGGCGACGCTGGCCTGCAGGCCCTGCTGGCCCAGGGCGCCGAGCCCGGGAGCACCGGGGTGACCGTAGAGGGCGACCAGCAGGTGCCCAGGGAACAGGACCCGGCCGCCACCGGGCAACTGCGCGTCGGCCCGTACCACGGCGATCCGCGAGGTCAGCTGGGCCGCCGGCGACACGGCAGACGTCGCGCCCACCGTGACGGCCGCCAACAGCACGAGCACCATGGCGGCCATGAGCGGAACCCGAGCGCGGCCCCGGTCGGTCCGCAAACCCAGCGCGCGGCATCTGGGCAGCACGAGCGCACCCCTTCGTCACAAGCCCCTCCGCGCCGTTCGGACGGAACTGTCCGTTACGGAAACGCGGCGGCGTGACGAGCATATTGACCGTGCTGGCGGGAATCCGGGAATTCCCACAGTTCGGGCGTGGCGCCGGTGTGCCATAGTCCAGGCATGACGGTATTTGATGACCTGGCCGCGGAGCAGGAACGGCTGGAAGGCATCCTCGGCGACCTAGGCGAGGCGCAGTGGCGGTCGCCGTCGGGGGCGGCCGGCTGGATGATCGCCGACGTGGTGCTGCACCTGGCCCAGTCCGAGGAGTCGGTGGTAGCCACCGTGTCAGGCCGCGACCTGCGGGCCGGCCTGAGCGACCGGGCGGGCGGGACCGTGGACGAGCTGATGGCCGAGCTGGTGCGGGCCGAGCGCGGGCCGACCCCGGACGTGGTGTTCGGGCGGTGGCAGCGGGCCCGGCGGGCGGCGCTGGACGCGCTGCGGGCCGCCGATCCAGACCGGCCGCTGCAGTGGGTGGCCGCGCCGGTCAAGCCGACCACGCTGGCGACCACGCGGCTGGCCGAACACTGGGCGCACGGCCTGGACATCACCGGGCCGTTCGGCATCGAGTTCCGTGATACCGAACGGCTGCGGCACGTAGCCTGGCTGGCCCACCGCACGCTGCCGTACTCGATGACGCTGGCCGGCCAGCAGCCGGCCCCGGTCTGGTGCGAGCTAACCGCCCCGGACGGCGCGTCGGTGTGGCAGTTCGGCCCGCCGGACGCGGACTCGGCCATCGCCGGGGCGGCCGGGGACTTCTGCCGGGTCGCCGCGCAGCGGCTCAGCCCGGCTCAGTCCCGGCTGCGGACCAGGGGCCCGCACGGCGACACGGCGCTGCGACTGCTGCGCACCTACGCCGAGTAGGCCGCCGAGCCCGCTGCCTACGCCAAGGAGCCAGCCGGGCCCGCTGCCTACGCCGAGTAGGCTGCCGGGCCCGGCCCGGCCGGGTGCCACACCTGGATGGTCAGCGTGCTGTCGCGGTGCACCAGCTCACCAGGGGCCGGGGTCTGGCCGACGGCCAGGCCCTCAACCGGCATCGGGTGCGACGTCAGCTGGACCGGGGCCACGTGCAGGCCGACCCGGCCGGCGACTTCCAGGCACGCCCCGTAGAACAGTCCCCTGATGTCCGGCACCAGCACCCGGGAAGACCGATCGGGCCCCCGCCAGGACGGGTCCAGGCCCTCACCGGGGCGCACGAAACCGATCTCCTCGTCATACGATTCCCGGACGGCGGGATCGGCCAGCACGCGCCAGGCCTCCTCCACCGCCTGCCGCGCCCGGTCCGCGGCCGACAACACGTCCGGCGAGGCGCCCGCCAGCGGGCCCGGCTGGAGCGCTGCCCGTCGCGCCTGCCACGCTTGGCGGATGTCCTCCCGCGGTGCGTCCGGGAGCACCCCCAGCACGTCGTACCACGTGATAGTGGTGGTCATCGGTCACCATCAAGGCTTGACGGCATAAGGTGCACTCCCATCGGCACGGACGCGGAC
>Ga0318562_10000976_pt1 | contig 12872 bp, 10 predicted proteins | sample GRESIP066b5f18_FD_203688 | JGI IMG/M metagenome (GOLD analysis project Ga0318562, IMG submission 203688) | Tropical soil microbial communities from Luquillo Experimental Forest, Puerto Rico - GRE.SIPMG.066b5f18 | ecosystem: Environmental > Terrestrial > Soil > Tropical forest > Bulk soil...
CGTCTTCCGAATGAACCTCAACCAGCAATCGCATGGCGCGACATGGGAGGCGCATAAGCGCCTGCTCAGCTCTCTGACGCCGATCGTCGATTGCGGCGTGCGCTATGTCGATGTGATGTGCCAGATGACGAAGGCGCATCCGGTCAAGGTGCATGCGATCGGCGGAAGGTTGACCGATGAGGTCAAGATCAACAATTATGGCCAGCTCCAGGTGACGTTCGCGGATGGCTCGGTCGGCTGGTACGAGGCCGGCTGGGGGCCGATGATCAGCGAGACCGCCTTCTTCGTGAAGGACGTGTTCGGGCCGAAGGGCTCGGTCTCGATCGTGATGGCGGAGAATGCCGGCGGCGTGCGCTCGGACGACATCAACGCGCACACCAAGACCAACCAGATCCTGCGCCACCATGCCGACATGTCGAAGCCCGACGAGCGCATCGACATGTCCGATGAACCCGACCACCACGCGCTCTGCGAGCGTGAGCAGCGCTATCTCCTGAAGGCAATCGACGAGGATATCGACTTGGCGGAGCATATGAACGATGCGGTCAAAAGCCTCAAGATCGTGCTCGCAGCCGAACAATCCATTGCGCTTGGCGAGGTGGTGAGATTGTGAGGGCCAGCTTCAAACCTCTCCCCTGGCGGGCCTGGCGGGAGAGGTCGGACACGGCGCGAAGTGCCGATCCGGGCAAGGGGGGCAGCACCGGCGCTCGGAAGGTCGCTCCTCTATTCACTGCACACCTCAGCCGGAGCCCTTCGCTTCGCTACGGGCTCCGACCTCTCCCACCAGGTCCCGCCAGGGGAGAGGTTGAGCGCCGGCCCGATACCTCTCCCGCGCGGCGCGCCTTGCCCTTGCGCCCAATCGCGATTGTGACTTCAATGGCGGTCGAGCAGCGGGCTTCGACAAGACCACGCAACATCGGGGAGGAAAGCATGAGCAAGCCAATCATCGCCGGCGCATCGCTGGTATCGGTCCTGGCACTGGCGGCCGGCCTATCTGCGGGCCGGGCGCAGGCTGCCGATAAATATGTCGTCGGCGTGTCCAACACGCTGATCGGCAATGGCTGGCGCGAGGAGATGATCTGCTCGATCAAGGCCGAGGCCGAAGCCTCGGGGCTCGTCTCGAAGGTCATCGTCGCCAATCGCAATGGCGGCCCCTCGGAGCAGATTGCCGATATTCGCAACCTGATCTCGGCCGGCGCCAACGCCATCATCATCAACCCGTCGGATCGCGATGCGTTGAACCCGGTGATCAAGCAGGCGGCCGACAAGGGCATCGTCGTCGTCGCCGTCGACCAGGCCGTCTCGGCGCCCGAGGCCTATGTGCTGACGAATGATCAGGTGGCCTATGCCAAGGTCGGGGCGAAGTGGCTCTTCGACAAGCTCGGCGGCAAGGGCAACGTGGTCGAGATGCGCGGCATCGACGGCGTCCCGGCGGATGCCGATCGCCATCAGGGCTTCAACGAAGTGCTGAAGGATTATCCGAACATCTCCGTCACCTCGGTGTTCTCTGGCTGGGCCCTGAACAAGACCGCGCAAGTGACGAAGGACCTCCTCGCCTCGGGCAAACAGATCGATGGGATCTGGACTTCGGGCATCGATTCGACCGTGGTTGATGCCTACAGAACAGCGCAGAAGCCCTTCGTGCCGGTCGTCGGCGCCGACAATAACGGCTTCATCGGCCAGCTCATCATGCTCAAGGATACGGGGCTCTCGGGGGCCGCCGTGAGTAATCCGCCCGCGGTCGGCGGTGCGGGTCTCGGCCTTGCGCTCGACGTGCTGCAGAAGAAGGAGCATCCACATCTCGTGAAGATCACGCCGACCGTCTGGGAGAATAGCGGCGCCGGGCTCGAGCTTCTGAAAAAGGCCTATGATCCGAAGCTCGACCCATTCTACAGCGTCGCGATCGATGTCGCTCCCTATACGAGCTACAACATGGCGCAGATCCTCGCCTGCAAGGGCCCGTGATCCGAAGATTGCCGGTTCAAGGGCGCGTGAAGTCGGCCGGTTGACCGACAAGCAGCGAAGCATGACGAGCGGGCGGGCGAAAAGCGGTGGCGACGACGACTGAGACGGCATCGACGCCACCTGTCCGCCCTGCGTCATTCGCCGCCTTGCGGATGTGACGCATGGCTGCGCCTGCCCAACTCCTGCGCATTCGCGGCGTCGCCAAGCGCTTCAATTCGGTCGTCGCGCTGCGCTCGGCCGATCTCGAGGTGCGGGCCGGAGAGATCCATGCGCTGATGGGCGCGAACGGGGCCGGCAAGAGCACGCTCGTCAAGATCATCACCGGCGTGCTGACGGCCGATGCCGGCGAGATCGCGCTCGCCGGGCGCGCTCGCGCCTTTCGTTCGCCGGCCGAGGCGCGCAAGGCCGGCATCGTGTCGGTCTACCAGGACCCCGCCATCGTTCCCGATCTCAGCATCGCGCAGAATATGCGTCTCGCCCGCGTGCCGCTCGATGCCGTGAAAGGCGCGATGTGCGATCTCGGCATAGACCGCCTCGACATGTCGCAACCGGCGCGCGAGGTCGATTTCGCCACGCTTCGCCTGATCGACCTGTCGCGGGCGCTCGCGTCTCGCCCCGACATCCTGCTGCTCGACGAGATCACGGCAGCCCTGCCGGCCGATCTCTCAGAGCGGGTCTTTGCGGTGATGCGGCAATGGCGGCAGAGGGGCAGGAGCGTCATCTTCATCTCGCATCGCATCGCCGAGGTCGCGGCCATCTGCGACCGCGCGACCGTGCTGCGTGACGGCGTCTCGGTCGGGGTGACAGAGACGAAAGGCGCCGAGCACAGGATCGTCGACATGATGCTCGGCCAGGAGGTCGCGCGCGAGGTCGCCGAGGCCGCGGCCCCACCTGCGAGCCGCGCGGGTCTTGGCACCAGCGAGCCCTCTCAGGCCGCGCGCCCCTCGGCTCCGGCGGCGCTCGAAGCGCGCGATCTCGTCTGCGGGCATGGGCTGCGCGGCGTCTCGTTCAGCCTGGCTCCGGGCGAGGTCCTCGGCGTCGCCGCGCTCGAGGGGCAGGGTCAGGAGGAGCTCTTCGACTGCCTCGCCGGCGTGCGCCGCGCCGATGCCGGCGAGATCAGCAGCAGCGGACGGAGGCTCAGCCTGCGCCATCCCGCCGACGCCATCCGGGCGGGCCTCGTCTTTGTGCCGGCCAATCGTCTGCAGGCCTTGCTGCAACAGCGATCGATCCACGAGAATGTGGCGCTCGCTTCCTTCGGCGGCCTCGGCACCTGGGGGCCGATCGCGATCGGTGAGGAGCGCCGCCGCGTCAACGACGCGGTGGCGCGGCTCCAGATCGACACGCGCGCCTCATCGGAGCTGCGCCGCCTCAGCGGCGGCAACCAGCAGAAGGTGGTGATCGCGCGCTGGCTGGCCTCGGGCTTTCACGTACTCCTGTGCTTCGATCCGACGCGCGGCATCGATATCGGCACCAAGCGGCAGATCTACGCGCTCATGCGCGAGATCGCGGCGCAGGGCGCCTCGGTGCTGCTCTTCACCTCGGAGCTTCCCGAGATCCGCCTCGCCTGCGATCGCGCCATCGTGCTCTTCGGCGGGCGCATCGTGGGCGAGATGCCTGCCGAAGAGGCGGACGAGACGCGCTTGTTGCGCGCAGCGCACGGTCTTGCCGCACCGGCGCAGGCGCAAGGATGAGCGCGCTCTCGCCCGCCTCCCCTCGCCGCGCCGGCGGCTCCATGGCGCGGCGCCTGCGCTCGCTCGGCATGCCGCTCCTCTTCGCCGCCGCGATGCTCGCGACCGTGCTGGTGCATCCACGCTTCGACGCCTACGACCTGCAGTCGCTCGCGCTCGGCGCACTGCCGCTCGCGCTCGCAGCCGCGGCCCAGACGATCGTCGTGATCAGCGGCGGCATCGACCTCTCGGTCGGCTCACTGATCGCCGTCTCGAACGTGCTCGCGGCGAGCCAGATGCAACATGCGAGCTTCCCGCAATCCATCGGCATCGCGGCCCTGATCCTCGGGCTCGGCGCCCTCATGGGCGCGACAAACGGGCTCCTGGTGGCCGTCTCGCGCATCCCCGACGTCGTTGTGACGCTGACCACCGGCTTCATCTGGGGCGGCGTCGCGCTCCTCATCCTGGAGCGGCCGGGCGGCGGTGCGCCGCAGGCCTTCCTCGACATCGCGGCCGGCACCGATCTTTCGCCCTGGCTGCCGAACGCGCTGATCGTGATGGTGCTTGCGATCGCTGCGATCTGGCTGCCGATCCGCTTCAGCCGCATCGGGCTTCTCATCTATGCGACGGGGAGCGACCCGGTCGCAGCCTTTCGCAGCGGCGTCGATACGCGGCGCGCACGGCTGCTCGCCTATGTATTCGGCGGCATCGCCTGCGCGGCGGGTGGCATTGCGCTCACCATGACGACAGGCATTGGCGCGCCCTTGGCCGGCACTTACTACACGCTGAGCAGCGTCGCGGCTTCGGTGATCGGCGGGGTGAGTCTCAATGGCGGGCGCGGCGGCATGCTCGGCCCGGTGATCGCGGCGCTCCTCCTCACCTTGATTCCGACCGATCTCATCTTCCTCGGCATCGACCCGAATTACGGCCAGGTAATCCAAGGCACGCTGATCGTGCTCGTGGTGATGATCGGCGGCTTTGCGGCCTTCATGCAGGAGCGCAAATGAGCGCGGCGCTCGACTTCCTGCGGCGGCGAACCATCTTCGCGCTCGTGCTTTTGCTCGCGGCCTTCATCCTCGGGATCGAGATCGCGCGCCCGGGAACGGTGACGCCGCTCTGGGCCTCGAACGCGCTGCTCTTCGCGGCGCCTCTCGCCATCATGGGGGCTGGGCAGACGCTGGTCATGCTCACGGGTGGCATCGACCTCTCGGTCGCGAGCGTCGCGACGGGCTCGGCCTATCTCCTCGCCACCAACGCCGCTTCGGGCGACCTCACGGCGCTTGCGATAGCTCTGTCGCTCGGCCTCATCGTCGGTGTGGTCAACGGCCTCGGCGTCGCGGTGCTCAGGGTGCAGCCGCTGGTCATGACGCTCGGAACGGGGCTCATGACGGGCGGCGTCATGATCGTCTACAGCCAAGAGATGCTGGCGAGCCAGCCGCATGTGCCCGCGATGATTCAGACGCTCGGCGCCGGCAAGGTGCTCGGCCTCGTCCCGGTCGACCTGTTCCTCTGGGTCGCGGTCGCGGCTCTGATGCTGTTTGGCCTTTCGCGCACCGGCTTCGGGCGCCTGCTCTACGCCATCGGCGATAATCGCGAAGCCTGCCAGCTCGCGGGCATCCGCGTCTGGCGCGTCATCTTCGTCGATTACGTGCTCTGCGCGCTTTTAGCCGCCATCACCGGCCTCGTCCTCGTGGGTGGCACCAACGCGGCCGATCTCAGCCTCGCGGATTCCTACCTTCTCCCCTCGGTCGCCTGCGTCATCATCGGGGGAACCTCGATTTTCGGCGGACGCGGCGGCTATGCGGGGACGATCGTCGGCGCCCTCATCCTCACCGTGCTGACGAGCCTCCTGACCCTCCTTGATGTGCCTGAACCGATCAAGCAAATCCTCTACGGAGCCATCATCTTGTCGCTTGCCGCCGCCTATGCGCGGCTCACCGAGGCGTAAGACAGCCGGACCGCCGGCTGCCAGCCGGTATGCCATCAAGACAGGCGGTAACCTGACGGCAAAATGCCGGCGAACCGATCTCTGGAGACTTTCGGCGAATTCGCTCTACATTCTCCTCACGCGACGGGACGCGAGATCCCGCGAGAGGAGGACCCCATGCGCCTTCCGACTGGTTTCGCCGCCTGGGCTACGGGCTTCGCGCTCATCGGGTGGGTCACATGCGCAGGGGCGCGGCCTGCCTCCGCGGTCGAGATCGCGATCTCCTGCGGCGCCGTCGGAAACGCGCTCGAGCTTTGCAAGCAGGGCGCCGAAGCCTGGGCCAAGAAAACCGGCAACAGCGTCAAGGTGATCTCGACCCCGAACAGCACCACTGAGCGCCTCGCCCTCTATCAGCAGCTGCTTGCGGCGGGCTCTTCCGATATCGACGTCTACCAGATCGACGTCATCTGGCCGGGAACGCTGAAGAGCCATTTCATCGACCTCAAGCCCTATTCCAAGGGCGCCGAGGCCGCGCACTTCCAGTCGATCGTCGAGAACAACACGGTCGACGGCAAGCTCCTGGCCATGCCCTGGTACACCGATGTCGGGCTGCTCTTCTACCGCAAGGACCTCCTCGCCAAATATGGCGCGAAGCCGCCCGAGAGCTGGGCCGAGCTCAGCGATATCGCGGCGCGCATCCAGGATGGCGAGCGCAAGGCCGGCAACGACAAGATGTGGGGCTTCGTCTGGCAGGGCCGCGCCTATGAGGGCCTGACCTGCAACGCGGTCGAGTGGATCGACAGCTATAAGGGCGCGCTCCTCGATGCGTCGGGCCATGTGACGGTCAACTCGCCGGCCGCGAAGCAGGCGCTGACGACCGCTTCCGGCTGGGTCGGCAACATCTCGCCCGAAGGTGTGCTCAACTATCAGGAGGAGGAGGCGCGCGGCGTCTTCCAATCGGGCAACGCGGTCTTCATGCGCAACTGGCCTTATGCCTGGGCGCTCGCCAACGCGGCGGACAGCCCGGTCTCCGGCAAGGTCGGGATCACGGCCTTGCCCAAGGGGGGCGCCGACGGCAAGCACAGCGCGACACTCGGCGGCTGGCAGCTCGCCGTCGCCAAATACTCGAAGCATCCTGAGCTTGCGGCCGATCTCGTGATGTATCTGACGACCGAGGCCGAGCAGAAGCGGCGCGCCATTGCTGGCGCCTATAATCCGACGATCCCCTCGCTTTACAAGGACCCCGAGGTGCTCGCCGCCAATCCCTTCTTCGCGGATCTCGGCCCTGTCCTTGCCGGGGCGGTGGCGCGCCCCTCGCGGGTGACCGGCGTCAACTACCCGAAGGTGTCGAACGCCTTCTGGGATGCGGTGCATGCGGTGCTGGCGAAGAGCACGCCTCCCGAGCAGGCGCTCGCCGAGCTCGACCGCAATCTCAAGCGCATGCTGCGCTGAGATCCCGGCCAGGGCGCCGCAGCCAGGATGGCGGAAGCCGTCACCCTCGTGGCCGGTGCCGCGAATGCACCTGCCCGCCCCTCGGCGCTCACACGGCAGCGTGTGCGCGCCGCCTGGCTGTTCCTTGCGCCGATGCTCGTGGTGCTCGCGATCGTCGCCGCCTGGCCGCTCCTGCGCACGTTGTGGCTTGGCTTCACCAATGCTCGTCTCGGCGAGATGGGCGATGCCCGCTTCATCGGCTTCGGCAATTACCTCATCTATGCGGATGGCGAATGGGACGGGCTCCTCGTCGATCCCAGCTGGTGGCGGGCGGTCGGTAACACGCTGCGCTTCGCCGTCGCCTCGGTCACGCTCGAGACGGTGTTCGGCTTCGCGGTCGCGCTCGTGCTCCATCGCAGCTTCCCCGGCCGCGGCCTGGTGCGCGCCGCGATCCTGGTGCCCTGGGCGATCCCGACCATCGTCTCGGCGAAGATCTGGTCCTGGCTCCTCAACGACCAGTTCGGGGTGATCAACGACCTCCTGCTGCGCCTGCACCTGATCGCTCAGCCCGTTGCCTGGACCGCCAATCCGAGCACGGCGATGATCGCGGTGATCATCGCCGACGTCTGGAAGACGACGCCGTTCATGGCGCTCCTCATTCTCGCCGGGCTTCAGATGCTGCCCTCCGATTGCTACGAGGCGGCCGAGATCGACGGCATCCATCCGGCGAAGGTCTTCTGGCGCGTCACCTTGCCGCTCGTCTGGCCGGCCGTGATGGTCGCTGTGGTGTTCCGCGGCCTCGACGCGCTGCGGGTCTTCGACATCATCTATGTCCTGACCTCGGGCAGCGAGGACACGCAGTCGATGTCGGTCTATGCCCGCAAATATCTCATCGACTTCCAGGAGGTCGGCTACGGCTCGGCTGCGGCGAGCCTTCTCTTCGTCACCGTCGCGGTCTTGACCCTCATCACCCTCATGTTGGGGCGGCTGCGCCTCGATCGCGAGGGCAACCGATGACCCGGGATCGCCGTCATAATGTGCGCCCCCTGGACTTGCGCCTTGTGTCGCGCCTTCTCGGCCGCATGGCCTTCTGGTCGCTGGTCGCGGCGATCGTCGCGATCTCGCTCTTCCCCTTCTATTACGCGCTGATCTCCTCGCTGCGGCCGGGCTCGAGCCTCTACGAGATCCGCTATGTGCCGAGCGAGGTGAGCTTCGCCAATTACGTCTCGGTGTTCCGCGAGCAGCCCTTCGCACTGAGCATCCTCAACTCGCTCGCAGTCGCGACGGGCGTCGTCACGGTCTCGCTGCTGCTCGGCGTGACCGCGGCCTATGCGCTCGGCCGCATCGACTTCAAGGGACGCCGCCTCCTGCTGCTCTCCATCCTCGGGGTCTCGATGTTCCCGCAAGTCGCGGTGCTCGCCGGCATCTTCGAGCTCGTGCGCGGCATCGGCGCCTACAACACCATCTTCGGCGTCGCGCTGTCGCATCTGATCCTTACCCTGCCCTTCACGGTCTGGGTGCTGACGACCTTCATGCGCGACTTGCCGAAGGAGGTCGAGGAGGCGGCCTTCGTCGACGGTGCCAGGCCCTGGATCGTCGTCACCCGCATCTTCCTGCCGCTGCTCTGGCCGGCGCTCGTGACCACCGGGCTCCTCGCCTTCATCACAGCCTGGAACGAGTTCCTGTTCGCGCTCACCCTCGTGCTCTCGCCTGAGCGCCGCACGGTGCCGGTCGCGATTGCGCTCATTTCGGGGGCGAGCACGCAGGAGCTGCCCTGGGGCAACATCATGGCGGCCTCGGTCACCGTGACCGTGCCGCTGATCTTGCTGGTGCTGGTGTTTCAGCGGAAGATCGTTTCGGGTCTCACCGCGGGCGCGGTCAAGGGGTGAGCATGGCGCGTGTCGAGCTGAGACGGGTGCGAAAAACCTTCGGCGGGCTCGAGGTGGTGTCGGGCGTCGACGTCACCGTGCCCGACCGCTCCTTCACGGTGCTGGTCGGGCCCTCGGGCTGCGGCAAGTCGACCCTGCTTCGCCTGATCGCCGGGCTCGAGGACATCAGCGGCGGCGACCTCCTGATCGACGGCATCCGCGTCAACGACGATCCGCCTGCGCGGCGCGGCGTCGCCATGGTGTTCCAATCCTATGCGCTCTATCCGCACATGACCGTGTTCGACAACATGGCCTTCGGCTTGCGGCTGACGAAGGCCGGCAAGGAGACGGTCGAGCAGCGGGTGCGCGTGGCCGCGCGGGTGCTCGAGATCGACGGGCTGCTCGACCGGCTGCCGAAGCAGCTCTCCGGCGGCCAGCGCCAGCGCGTCGCCATCGGCCGCGCCATCACGCGCGAGCCCAAGGTGTTCCTGTTCGACGAGCCATTGTCGAATCTCGACGCCGCGCTGAGAGTCCAAATGCGCATCGAGATCGCCAAGCTGCACAAGGAGCTTAGCGCCACTATGGTCTATGTGACTCACGATCAGGTCGAGGCGATGACGCTCGCCGAAGAGATCGTGGTGCTGAATGCCGGACGGGTCGAGCAGGCGGGGCCGCCGCTCGAGCTCTATGAGCGGCCGCGCAACATCTTCGTCGCGGCCTTTATCGGTAGCCCGAAGATGAACCTCCTGCCGGCGCGCATCGCGCTCGCAGTGCCCGGCGGCGTCGCGGTCGAGCTCGAGGACGGCGCCCGCATCGCGGTACCCGTCGCGGCCGACCGGCTCAGCGTCGGCGACAAGGTCACCTTGGGCATTCGCCCCGAGCATCTTGCGCCAGCGACCGAGGGACCCTTCCTCGGCAGCGTGGCGCATATCGAGCGCCTCGGCGCCGAGACCTATGTGCATCTCGCACTGAGCCAACGTCGCAGCCTGGTGCTGCGCCGCGATGGCAGCCTCGATATCGGCGAGGGCGCGAGCCTCAGACTGAGCCCCGTCTGGGAAGGGGCGTATCATCTCTTCGCCGCCGACGGCTCAGCCCTTCCGGCGGCCCCGTCCGCCATGCATCCCTCGCGATCGCCACGAAAGGAAACGACGCAATGAGCATCCGTGCCCTGGTCTGGGGTGAGAACATCCATGAACGCACGAACCCCGTCGTCGCCTCGGTCTATCCCGAGGGCATGCACCGGGTGATCGCCACGGCGCTCGCCGAGGATCAACGCATCACGGTCGAGACCGCAACCTTGCAGGATGAGGAGCACGGCCTCACGGCCGAGCGCCTGGCGCGTACCGATGTCCTGTTCTGGTGGGGACATAAGGCGCATGGCGAGGTCGCCGATCGGATAGTCGAGCGGGTCCAGACCCGCGTCTGGGAGGGCATGGGCCTCGTCGTCCTGCACTCGGCGCATTATTCGAAGATCTTCAAGCGGCTGATGGGCTCACCCTGCAGCCTGAAATGGCGCGAGGCCGGCGAGCGCGAGCGCATCTGGGTGATCAATCCGAGCCACCCGATCGCCAAAGGCCTCGGTGCCAGCTTCGAGCTCGCGAACACCGAGATGTACGGCGAGCCTTTCAGCATCCCCGAGCCGAAGGAGACGGTGTTCATCTCCTGGTACGAGGGCGGCGAGGTGTTCCGCTCGGGCGCGACCTTCCAGCGCGGCGCCGGACGGATCTTCTATTTCGCGCCGGGCCACGAGACCTATCCGATCTATTTCGACCCCAATGTGCGCAAGGTCCTGCGCAACGCGGCGCATTGGGCCCATAACCCGGCGCCCGCCTGGACGAGCATCGTCACCGCGCCGAACGTACCGGTCGAGCAGGCACCAGAGCGCATCGAATCCAAGGGGCCGAAGCTGCATAAGCCCGGCGAGGAAGGCTATCGATGAGCGAGCCCATGGTCCGTATCCTGATCCTCGGCACCGGTGACTGGGCCGCGGCCCATGTGGCGAACTACGCGAAGATCGCCGGTTGTCGCGTGGTCGCCGGCGTCGACGCCGATGCGGCGCGCGCCGAGAGCTTCTGCGCGGCGCATGGCATTCCGCGCGCCTTCGACAGTCTCGATGCGGCGATCGCCTGGGGCGAGTTCGACGCGGTGAGCAATGTCACGCCCGACCCGACCCATCATCCAACGACAATGAAGCTCATCGCCGCCGGCAAGCATATGTTCTGCGAGAAGCCGCTCGCGCCGCGCCATGACCTTGCGCTCGAGATGACTCAAGCCGTCGAGGCAGCCGGCCTCGTCGGCATGGTCAACCTCACCTATCGCAATGTGCCTGGCCTGCAGGAGGCACGCCGCATGATCGAGGCCGGCGCGGTCGGCGAGGTCCGCCATGTGGAGGCGAGTTATCGCCAGAGCTGGCTCGTCGGCAATCACTGGGGCGAGTGGCACAGCAACGCGCGCTGGCTGTGGCGGCTCTCAAGCGAGCATGGTTCGAAGGGCGTGCTCGGCGATATCGGCATCCATATCCTCGATTTCGCGACTTATGCGACAGGGCTCGAGCCGGTCTCGCTGCAGGCTCGGCTCAAGACCTTCCCCAAGGCGCCGGGCGACCAGATCGGCGCCTATCGGCTCGACGCCAATGACAGCGCCGTCATGTCGCTCGAGCTCGAGAATGGTGCGCTCGGGATCATCCATGCGAGCCGCTACATGACGGGCTACGGCAATGCGCTGCGCTTGCATGTCTTCGGTGATGCCGGCGCGCTCGAGCTCGAATACAGCCATGAGACGACCTTGCTGCGCGTCTGCGACGGCGCGAAGGTCCATGACCTCGCCTGGCGGGGCATCATATGCCCGTCGGTCAAGACGAATTGGGAGCACTTCGTCGAGGCGGCGCGCGCTCGAAAAGGCCGCGAGCCGAGCTTCCGCCGGGCGACCGCGCTGCAGAAGGTGCTCGACGCTTGCTTCGAGCCTGAAAGCCAGGCGGCGCTCGCGCTTCCCGGTTCCGCATGACTCAAGCGGGCTTGCCGCTTTCGGGCTTGGCGAAGACGAGCTTCTGGTAGACGAGCCCGATGCCGATCAGCACGACGCCGAGTCCGATGAAGGAGAGCGCCCGCAAAATGCCTTCGAGCCCGGCGAGGTCGAAGAGGAACACCTTGAGCGCGGCGGCGACGACGAAGCAGGCCGAGGCGAGGCGCGCCTCGCGCGAGCCGCGCCAGACGCCATAGGCGAGGAGCAGCACGCCGAGCCCGCACCATGCGGCCGAATAGGCATAGACCTCCCCTTGCGTGAAGCCCTCGAGGAGGCCGAGCGACGGTCCCTGAAAGAGGCGGCGAAGTTCGAGACTCGCATAGGCGAACAGGAACGCGATGGCGCCGATGCTCGCCGGGACTGCCATCGCGCTGAAGCCCGCCGCGCGCGCCCGCCGCGCAAGGACGACGCACAAGGCGAAAGGCAGCGCATAGCCGACGGCGAGCGCATTGAAGAGCGGGCGCGAGATCGCTTCGTCGCTCAATAGCGGGTTCGCGAAGAGAGCAAGCCCGAGCACGGCGATGACCGCCGCCGCGACGAAGAGGCAGGCGGACAGCGCAGGCGCCAGGTTCTCTCGTGTCGCAGCTCCTCGCCCGGCGAGCAGGATCGCGCCGATGAGGAAGAGACTCGTCTGGCAGCCGAGCTCGGCGACGCCGGCGCCGAGCGAAGCCTCGATAATCTGGCCGTGGAAGAGGACGCGCAGCTGCAGCACCAGATAGGCAAGGAGCAAAAGCCCGGCGCCGAGCATCGCGCCGAGGCGAAGCCTCGGAGCGCCGATATCGCGACAGCGGCGCGCCAGCAGCGCGGCCGCGGCGGCCGGCAGGAGATAGCCGATGATCAGCGCATTGAGGATGCGGCCCCCGCCGACGGGCGATGCGACGCGCAAGGGGTTGGCGTAGAGGCCAAGACCCAGCACCGCGACAATCGCGGCGGCGATCGCGGTCGCCAAGGCGGCGAGCCGCAGGAAGCCGTCGAAGGGGCCAGGCATCGTGG
>Ga0318562_10000978_pt1 | contig 12868 bp, 15 predicted proteins | sample GRESIP066b5f18_FD_203688 | JGI IMG/M metagenome (GOLD analysis project Ga0318562, IMG submission 203688) | Tropical soil microbial communities from Luquillo Experimental Forest, Puerto Rico - GRE.SIPMG.066b5f18 | ecosystem: Environmental > Terrestrial > Soil > Tropical forest > Bulk soil...
CGAGGCAAGGGCCGTCGAACTGATCGCCTCCGACGGAGCTGTCGTCGGGGCACGAATCAATCACGACGGCAAGGACATTCGTGTGCATGCCCGTGCGGGCGTGGTGCTCGGCACCGGCGGGTTCGAGTGGGACGAGGCGCTCGTCGAAGCGTTCCTGCGCGGGCCGATGCACGGGCCGGTGTCGCCGCCGAACAACACCGGCGACGGTCTGCGGATGGCGATGGCCCATGGCGCCGATCTGGCCAATATGGGCGAGGCGTGGTGGGTGCCGATCATCCAGATTCCCGGCGACACGTTCGAGGGCAAGCCGCGAAGCCGGAGTGTGCGGCTGGAACGCACCCGGCCGCGAAGCATCATCGTGAACAGGGCCGGTAAGCGATTCCTCAACGAGGCAGGTGAATACAACTCGATGGCGGGCCCGTTCCACCATCTCGATCCGCGCCACGGCTACATCAACGACCCGGCGTGGATCGTGTTCGACGATCAGCACCTCAAGCGCTACGGGTTCCTCGGCGTGGAGCCCGACGGCCCGGTGCCGCCCTGGTTCTGCCAGTCGAGAGACCTCGAGCAGCTGGGCGAGAAAACGGGTATCGACGCCGAAGGGCTGGCCCGCACCCTGGATGCGTGGAACGAGAACGTCTCTCACGAGGTGGATCCGGACTTCAGCCGTGGCTCGAGCGCTTACGACGGCTACTGGGGCGACAACGATGCCGCGACGACGGCGGGTAAGACGCTCGGCCCGATCGATACGGCTCCGTACTATGCCGTGCCGGTCACGGTGGGTGCGATGGGAACCAAGGGCGGTCCACGGACCGACCGCGACGGTCGTGTCATGCACGTCAGTGGTGCGCCGATACCCGGCCTGTATGCCGCCGGCAACGCCATGGCGGGTGCAACCGGGAAGGCATACGGCGGAGCGGGCGGAACGATCGGCCCCGCAATGGTTTTCGGTTTCCGCGCCGGCTACGCCGCCGCGACGGGGAAGTCCGCCGACTGACGGTCACCCCGAGATGTCAACCCCGTCGTAGCAGGAGAGCATTTCAGATTTGGGCAGCGCCATCTGCAGGTAGACGTCGATACGGGCGATCTTGCCGAGATCGCCGAACTCATAGACCGACATCGAGTTCGCCGAGTGGACGGAATCCCCCACCCTGCTTCGTTCTTCGAGCTCGAGGAACACCACGCCGTCGGCCTCGGTGATCCGCTTGAACGAGCATTCCCAATGCGACGAGGTCGCCCAGTTGGTCAGAAACTCGACGTAGTCCTGCCAGTTCATGACTTCTTTGAAGTTCCCGACGCGGACGAAGTCGCCGGTATCCACCAGATCAGCCAGCGGTGTCCAGCTATCCACGGTGAACCCCGGCTGTTTGGCTGCATCCACCAGACGCTTGGTGGTCATGCAGTACTCCAGCACGGCGCGGCGCCGTCCGGAGTAGTCGTCGACGATCTCAGCGACGTCGCGCAACGCGATGCGATCCTTGAAAGTCACCGCTGCCCTTTCATGTACCGGTCGATTACGGAATGGTAATGCCCGATTACCACTTCCTCTTTGACCAACGTCATGTGGTCCAGGCGATTGTTGCGCAGACCGAGCTGCTGACGCGGCATCTGCACGTAGTCCTGATGCAGCGCCTCGAAGTACTTGTAGCTGCCCGGCTCATCGACTTCGATGAGATCGACGGTGAAGGCGTCCCGGTGCTCCGGTGGCAGGTACATATAGCTGGCGACATGCCAGATACACCGGTTCGGATCGCCGTCCGGGTGCGGGACGGCCATGATGACGTGACATTCGCCGGCCCGGATCGTCATGAAGAAGTTAGGGAAGAGCACCCAGCCGTGGTTGTCACTCATCTGAGCATCGGTCAATCCGCTTACATCCAAACCGATTCCGGTCAGGGTGTCGCGCGTCGCATGCTGCAGGAGCGTGCGTGCGCTGATGCCGTCGGGAAATTCAAGGGAACCGTCCTCTGTTTGGTACTGCTTGACAAGTTCGGTGAAGCGCGGCAGTACCGCGGCGGTCGACGGGAAGGTGTCCGGCAGCGCGAGGATTCCCTCGACCTGCTTCTCCGGGCTCGCACCCTGCACCTCGAAGGGGGCCATCGCGACACTGTGGTGCTCGAAAAATCTGTATCGGCTCGTGGCTGGATCGATGGCGATGACGCTGAGAAGCTGAGGATGAATGCCGTTGATGTGGTAGCCCTCTTCGAAGGCGTCCATGACGACTTTCCAGTTGCAGTCAAGTGGCTCACGGACATTCATCACCGTGACCATCTCATCCAGGTGGTAGGGCGCCAGCATGTCGGCGATCTCGTCGCCGATCCACTCCGATAGCGGCGCGGCTTGCGGGTCCGGGTTGATGAAGATGAAACCGGCGAAGGTGTCGACCGGAACCTCGATCAACGAGTTCTCGTCCTTGTCAATCGGACCCGCCAAGTTCTCGCGCAGGACGCCCCGCAATCGGCCGTCCAGATCGTAGGACCACAGGTGGTACCGGCAGAGGAAACCACGCTTGGCGTTTCCGGTCCTGCCGGTACACAACACATTGCCGCGATGCCTGCAGGCATTGACGAAGCCTCGAAACTTCTCGTCCTTGCCGCGCGCGATCACGAAGGACTGGTCGAAGATCCGGTACTCCATCCAGTCGCCGACCTTGGGCAGGTCGTCAACACGGCCTGCGATCTGCCAGACCCGCATCCAGATCGCCTCCCGCTCGCGACGCTGATATTCGCGTGAGGTGTAGCGGTCCGTCGAGATGCGCATGTCAAAAGTGCCTGGGCCGATGTCGGCCAGTCCCAACGCCGTGTCCACCCACTCGCCGGGTCGTGTCGCTGATGTCATGGCTCTCCTTGGTCGGATCGGTCGAAATATACATTAGTGTATGTAAAATACAATAATGTATATTTGGGCCGTCATGGAAATCTCGCCAAAGCCGACGAAGCCGCGGACATGGGAGAATCGGCGCGTGCCGGAGCGCTGGACGAGGGAGCGACGCGTCGAGCACACCCGAAACCTGCTACTGGATGCCGCCGAAAAGGCCTTTGCGGAACGGGGTCCGGGGGGCGCCGCACTTGAAGACATCGCCGATTCCGCCGGCTACACCCGAGGTGCGATCTACGCCCACTTCGGCGGTAAGGAGGAACTGTTCCTGGCCGTCATCGAACGCCAACGGCGGCGCTTTCTCGACGGCTTCGCCGACGTCATCTCGTCGTTCCGCCAACTCAGCGACCTGAACCTCGACGAGCTTTCCCTGCGGTGGCGCGAGCTGATGAGCGGGGATGCCGAGCGCGCGGCCGCACTCGGTTATGAAATGACTCTTTATCTGGTGCGCAATCCGGACGCCCGCGAGCGTCTCTCAACCCAGCGCTTGGAGACGGTCCGGTGGCTCGCCGACTACATCACTGACGGCGCCAAAAAAATCGGCGGTGTGTTGACCGTTCCCGCCGAGTCGCTGGCACGGGTCATCCTGGCCACCAACGAGGGGATCACCTTGAACAGCCACGTGGACGGCGAGGACCTCTATCGGCCCTTCATGGAGCTCATCATCTCGAGCATCCGGCCTGACGGTTGAGGCGCAATCGCACAGCCCGCAACGTCAGCTTTTGCCGGTTTTTCTGCTGTCGTCCAGTCCTAGCCGCTGGTGTACGACTTGGCGCGCCAGGTCCAGGATTGCCGGATCGTCGTGGAGGACGAATTTGGTGTCAGCGCCTAGGAGGATGGCGTGCAGTTCGAAGGCGAGCCGGTCGGGGTCCTCGTGCGCGGGAAGTTCGTGCTGTTCAAGCGCGGTGACCGCAAAGGCGCGGAGCAGCGCGGTGAAATCGGATTGGATGGCGGCGACCCGTTCCTTGACCGGCCCGGCGTGAGTGCCCATCTCGAGCGCGGTGGCAGCGAAGAAGCAGCCGCCAGGGAAGACGCGACGCTGTAGGTAGCTGAAGAACGCCTCACACGCCGCCGCCAGCTGGTCAAGACCGGGGTGGGCCGCGAGCGCGGGCTGTATGACTTCTGCGTCGAGGATCCGCTGCGCCTCCTCGACGGTCGCCAGCTGGAGCTCCTGTTTGGAGCCGAAGTGGGCATACAGCCCGCTCTTGCTGATGCCTGTCGCTGCGGCCAAGTTCCCGATCGAGAGCCCCTCCAGCCCGTCGACCGTGGCCAGCGAGGCGGCGGTACGCAGGATCGCGGCGCGGGTTCGTTCGCCGTCGGCGCGCGGCTGTCGTTGTGCGCGGTTGCGCACATTCCGCGCCTCAGTTCTCATGTTGACAAGATAGCACGATCGGTCGTACTTTGACGCTAGTACGAACGGTCGTGCTAACTATTCCCAAGGGAGTTTCTCATGCAGGCAACCAGCATCGTCAACGGCGTCGACCTCGATCGCCTCTCCGCAACGATCGGCGCCGTCACCGCCGACCGCGCGCTGGCGCGGTTTCAGTTCCGAGCTCACAACCATTGGATCGAGGGCGCCTACAGCCGCACGACGATCCAGGACTTCTACGGCGCCGGCCAAGAAGACGGCACCCGCACGGAGCCGTTTACCGTGCACACGGATGAGCCGCCGGTCCTGCTCGGCGAAAACCGCGCCCCCACCACCGTCGAATACGTCCTCCACGCGCTGGCGGCATGTCTGACCGGCACGATTGCGTACCACGCCGCCGCCCGTGGCATCGCGCTCGACGGCCTGGAGACCACCATCCACGGCGATCTGGACCTACACGGCTTCCTCGGCCTCGATGGCAATGTCCGCCCGGGCTACGAGCAGATCCGGGTCACGATCAAGGCCAGTGGCGATTTCGACGACGATCAGCTCGCCGAGCTCACGAGCCTCACCCGCTACTCACCCGTCCGGGACATCGTCAGCAATCCCGTCCCCGTCGCCATCGACCTAGCCCGCGCCTGACCGATCCGTCCCTGGCGACCGGCGCGCGTGCGGTTGCCGGGGACTGTCGGGCTGTGGACGCTTTCGGCGTGCTCGACGACGCCGTCGCGCACCGGCCGCGTCAAGCGCCGTACTCGATGTGGTGGCGAAGCTGCTGGAGCCCGGCTTCGATACGCCGGCCCAAAATGCCTTGCGCGAGAGTGCCGGTGATCCATCCGGCTACGAAGCCGGCGAACTGGATGGTGACCGACATGGACACCGTCGCACCGTCCTCGGCCGGGGACACGTCAATGTGCGCGTGGTGGCGGGTGCCCTGCAGCCAACGCCAGACCAGGGTGTGCTCGGACGGCGGCTCGACCCGTATCCGGCTGCCCACGTGGATCGTTCCGACATCGATATGGAGGGCCCACTCCTGCGACCCATCGGGGTTTCGGGTGATGGGATCGAACTTGCCGAAGGCATCCATGATCGGGAAGACCACGACGGGGTCGATCGCCACCTTCGCGACCTCATCAACGGGTCGACGGACCGACGCGGACCTGGTGACCGTACCCATCAGCCCAGCACCGGGATCACGGTCTTGGCAGCGAGGCTCGACAGCGCCACCTGCATCACAGACGTCACGTACCCGTAGGCCTGGTCCCAGTCCGGGTCTTCGCCGAATAACTCCCAAAGGTCGATCGGCGGCAACACCTGCATCCGGATCTTGGCAGGGATAGGAATGTGCGGAAGGTCGCCGGGCAGCAGGCCCCACGGGATGCTCAAACTGAGCGGCAACGACTTCACCCGAAACAACTTGTCGAGCCGGAGCAGCTTCGCCATCTTTCTGCCGTCGTTGAGGACGAAGAATGTCTCCTGGCCGCCGACAGCGACCACGGGCACGATCTTGACCCGGCGCTCGTGAGCCAGCTTGAGGAAGCCTTTCCGACCGTTGAACACGATCTTGTTGCGGTCCCTCCAAGGCCGCAACGCCTCGACATCGCCGCCAGGGTAGACGAGCACGTTGGCGCCTTCGGCCAGGAGTTCCCCAGCGGCTGACTGGCCGGCCTGAACCATGCCGTACTTGCGGGCGATGTCGCCGATGACCGGGATGCGCACGACGACCTCGTGGGCAAGTGCGACCAGCGGGCGCCCCTCCACCGTCATGAACGTGTGGTAGGCCAGGGTGAACATGAAGGTGTCGGGGGTGTTGGCGCCGCCACTGTGGTTGCCGACGAAAAGAACCGGCTCATCGGGAACGTTGTCGAACCCGTGCACCTCGGCCCGGAAGTAGAGCTGAACGGCCAGCCAAAGGTGAGGCAGCGTGTCGCGGATGAACTCGGGATCACGACCCTCGAGTCCTTCCGGCGTCCTCGCCAGCACCCGGCTCAGCACTTTGAATGGTTTGGTCAAGGCGGGTCCTCCACCTCTGTGTCGGCATCATTCTGCCGCCCTAATTCTGATGCAGATCGACCGGCGCGCCTGGACTTTCGCCATGTTGGCGGCCGCGATGCGGACATCGCGCGCCGCCCCTTCGGTCTGGGGGCGGCCCGTCAAACGCAGCCGGTATTTCATGCCGGCCCCCGTGCGCCAGTGCCTACCGCCTCACCAATACCGACACGACCAAATCAGCCAGGCCCGAACCTAATTGAACGGATGCGGAGGTAAAGCCGACGAACGCGCCCGGTCACCGCGCGACCGGTCGTAGCGTTTTGATTCTTCCTACAACGGCAGGAGTCGCCATGGGTGGCGAGGATCGTGCAATCCAGCAAAGGGCCAGCGAAATCGCGGCTGACGCCGCTCACAAGTGAAGAAGCCGACTGAGACCGAGTAGGGCAAAGCGAGCTTGTCTAACTAAGGGGCCTTGGTCACTGCGCGTGTACGGGCACGTTGCACCAACCGAGCACGTTCGTCATGTGTACACGCTGCAGGCCCGAGCGGTCGATTTCATAGTTCGGGATCAGGTCGAGCAGGGTCTCCAGCGCCATCCGGCCCTCCATCCGCGCGAGTGCGGCGCCAAGGCAGCTATGAATGCCGTAGCCGAAGTTCAGGTTGTAACCGACCTTGCGCTCGCGGTCGATGTCGAAGCGGTCGGCGTCGGGGAAGAACCGCTCATCGCGGCTGGCCGACCCGTTGATCAGCATCACAGCGTCACCCGCCGGGATCGTCTTGCCGTGCATGGTCACATCTCTTGTGGTGGTACGGATCTGGTACTGCGAAGGACCCTCGTATCGCAGTAGCTCCTCGAATGCCGCCGTTATCTTGCTGCGATCTTGCCGCAGCTTCTGCCACTGGTCGGGGTTGTCGGCGAAGACGACGACGGCGTTTCCTACCAGCTTGGTCACGGTCTCGGCGCCCGCACCGCCCAACATGGTGCAGAAGCCGGTGATCTCGATGTCGTCGAGCCTTCTGACCTCACCGTCCTCGACGATCTCTGTTTCGATGAGCTTGCTGATCATGTCGTCCTGTGGTTCGGCGCGTCGCTGCTGAATCAAGTCGTAGTAGTAGGCGCCGGACTTCATCACCGCCTCGATGCTCTCAGCGGACATGCCGATGCCCTCGTCGCGTTCGAGGCTCTTGTCGAGCCACAGCCGCTGCTGTTGTCTGTCCTCGGCGGGCACGCCGAGCATCGACGTGATGATCTCCACCGGGAACAGCGCCGCGAAATCGGCCACCGCGTCGAACGACGACGGATCGAGTTGGCTGACATAGCGATCGATGGTTTCCCGGACGAGGGACTCCAGGGCAGTGACCGCCCGCGGTGTGAAGACGCGGTTCACCAGCTTGCGCATCCGCTCGTGTTCGGGCGGATCCAAACTGATGATGATCTTGCCGAGCGCGTCGTTTGCCTGCCCCGAAACCGCCGCCTTGACGATGTCGAGCGTCACACCCTTGGCCGACGAAAAGGTCTCGTAATCCTTTATCGCCGCGGAGACGTCTTCGTAACGAGTCAGCGCCCAGAAGTCGTACTTGTCGCTGTAATACAGCGGTGCCTCGTCGCGCATTCGGCGATAAGTCTCGAAGGGCGAGTCGAAGTAGTCCTCCGAGTACGGATCGAAGACGACAGGATCACCCGAAACAGTTGGACTCGAAACGCTCACAGATCAAGCTCCCGTCTGGTTGTGTCGCTGATCGAACAGTGGAACATTCCCCCACCGTGTCGTGGTGGGATCCATGGACAAGGCTGGCACCCTTGGCAATTGGACTTTTCGGCGTCGATGCCCGTGACCAGGACCCGCGGTCATGGCTCCACCGGGATGGCGAACAACTGCTCCGCCGCGGCGTAGGGATCGGTCCGGCCGTCGGCCACCAGCTCCGCCAAGCGATCCAGATCGGCGTGACTCCTCAGGCGCGTCTGCGCCAACGACAGAATCTGCGCGCGGGCACGCGCCTTACGGCGCTCCGGACTGTCGGCACGGGCGTGCGCCTCAATCGCTTCGACCAACTCCTGAATGCCCTCGCCTTGTGCGGCAACAAGTTTCAGGATCGGCGCCTTCGTCTCTGCCCGCAGGTCCCGGACGGTTTGATCGGCGCCTTCACGGTCGGCCTTGTTCACCACGACGATGTCGGCGACCTCCAGCAGGCCTGCCTTGGCGGCCTGAACCGCATCGCCCGCACCGGGATTGAGGATGACGATGGTCGGATCGGCGATGGCGGCGATCTCGATCTCCGACTGCCCGACGCCGACGGTCTCGGCCACGATCAGGTCATACGACAATGCGGCCAGCAGCCGGGTGGCAGCGGGCACGGCGGCGGCGAGCCCGCCGAGGTGGCCACGAGTCGCCACGGAGCGGATCAGCACGTCGGGGTCGTTGATGTGTGCCGCCATCCGGATCCGGTCGCCGAGCAGTGCGCCGCCGCTGTACGGCGAGGACGGGTCGACGGCGAGAACCGCCACGCGCATGCCGCTTTCGCGATACGCGCCGACCAGCGCGGCCACCGTCGTCGACTTCCCCGCACCAGGAGGACCAGTCACCCCGATGATTCGCGGCGGTGTCGTGGCACCGAGTGCATCGAGCACTTCGTCACGCCGCGAGCCTTCGACAAGGCTCAACAACCGGCCGGCCGCTCGGGTGGACCCGCCGCGCGCCGCCGTGATGAGCTCGTCGATGGTCATCTGAAAATAATGGCCTACGGTGCCGTGCCCAATATCGCCGCCGAAGCGGCTCCGTCGACCTCGATGACGGTCGCCGAGTTCACTCCGCCGGCGATCACCAACTGGTCCATGCCTGCGCGGATGCTGGCCGCGGCGCTCTGCACCGCCGCCTGGCCCGCGGCACAGTGCCGGTTCTGGGCCAGGCCGGGCACCGAGGTCAGCCCGGCGGTGATCGCGGCGTGGCGCGCGCCGCCGCCGCAGTAGCGGGTCTCACCCACGCTGACGTCGTCGATCGCGCCAGGATCGAGGTCGGCGACAGCACGGGCCACTGCGTATTCGCCGAGTTGGTAGGCGTCGGTGTCGCGGAGCGTGCCCTTCATCGCGGTGCCGATAGGCGTGCGCAGCGCGGAGACGATGACTGCTCCCGGCATAGGTGGCTCCGTTTCGACCGTCGTGAGAATGTTATTCTCACTGATCGAGAGTGCCAGTTGCAAGAAGGGGAATCATATGCAAATCGCCGGTAGCTCCGCGATCGTAGTCGGCGGCGCAGGCGGCCTGGGTGAAGCGACCGTCCGCAGGCTGCACGGCGCGGGCGCCAAGGTGGTCGTCGCTGACCTGGCCGATGACAAAGGCAAGGCGCTGGAAAGCGAGCTGGGCGTGCGCTACGTGCCTACCGACGCCACCTCGGAAGAGTCCGTCAACGCGGCGATCGCCGAGGCCGTGTCGTTGGCACCACTGCGCATCTCCGTCGATACTCACGGCGGGCCGGCCAGCGGCGGCAGGCTGATCGGCAAGGACGGATCCGCGCTGGACCTCGACGGCTTCAAGAAGACGATCGAGTTCTATCTGACCGCGGTGTTCAACGTGATGCGGCTGGCGGCCGCGGCGATCGCCAAGTCCGAACCGCTCGAAGAGGGCGGCCGCGGCGCGATCGTCAACACCGCGTCAATCGCCGGCTACGAGGGCCAGATCGGCCAGCTCCCCTACTCGGCGGCCAAGGGCGGCGTGCTCGGTATGACGCTGGTCGCCGCGCGGGACCTGTCGCCGCTGGGCATCCGCGTCAACACGATCGCCCCCGGCACCATCAACACCCCCGCGTACGGCAAGGCGGCCGACCAGCTCGAGCAGTACTGGGGTCCGCAGGTGCCGTTCCCGAAGCGGATGGGACGGTCGACGGAATACGCCCAGCTGGCGCAGAGCATCATCGAGAACGACTATCTCAACGGCGAGATCATTCGCCTGGACGGAGCGCTGCGCTTCCCGCCGAAGTGACGCTCGAAGGTAAGACCGCGTTCGTCGCCGGTGCCAGTCGCGGCATCGGTGCGACGGTCGCCGCCGCCCTCGCGCGCGAGGGTGCAGCGGTCGCGGTCGCAGCACGCACCGAGCACGAAGGCAAGATGCCCGGCACGATCCATTCTGTCGCAGAAGCGATTTCATCGTCAGGCGGTCGGGCGATGGCGGTGTCGTGCGACGTCACCAAGGAGGATTCGGTGGAAGCGGCGGTGGCCGCAACGGTCGCCGAATTCGGCGGGATCGACATCCTCGTCGCGAACGCCGGCGTGCTGTGGCTCGGACCGGTGGAGTCCACACCGCTCAAACGATGGCAGCTGTGCCTCGACGTCAATCTGACTGGCGTCTTCCTGGTGACCAAGGCGGTGATCCCGCATGTGCGTGCGCGCGGCGGCGGCTCGCTGATCGCGATCACCACTACCGGCGTGACGATGCTTGACAGCGGATCCAACGCGTACTGGGTATCCAAGGCCGGCGTCGAGCGGTTGTACCTCGGGCTTGCCGCCGACCTGAAAGACGACAACATCGCCGTCAACTGCCTGTCGCCGTCGCGGGTGGTGCTCACCGAAGGGTGGCAGGCGGGCGGAGCGGGCATGGAGATTCCGCCGGAGATGGTCGAGCCGCCGGAAGCGATGGCCAACGCCGCAGTGCTACTGGCACAACAGAATGCGAGCGGCATCACCGGCACCATTCAACGCTCCGAATCCCTCACCCTCTAACTGCGAGCAGGGGGCGCCTTCCAGCCGCGAGCGTGCGTGTCTGCACACCGACACGCCGCAAAATTTCAGCAGAACACGCACGCTCGTCGCACTGCGAGCGACCCCTTAGCCCGCGAGAAGACGCAAAAGTCCGCATTTTTGGTTAATTGGGGGTGCCTATTGCGTCTGCTCGCACACAATTCCGGTGTGCCAAAGATCATGGGCATCTCACACATCGACTTGACGGTCTCCGACTGCGATCGCACTGCGCAGTGGTGGCAGGACGTGCTCGGCTACACGCTCGTCCACCAAGTACATGAAGCCGCCTTCGAATGCCGATCGATGATCCACCCGTCTGGCATCGCGGTGACGGTGATGACCCACAGCGGGACCGCCGAGGCAGGTCCCTTCGATGAACGGCGCGTCGGCCTTGACCATCTGGCGTTTCGAGTGGCGGATCGAGCGGAACTAGAAAAATGGGTGGCGCATTTGGACACCCACGCCGTGCCGCATACCGGGATCATCGACACCGGCTACGGGCCTACGGTCGTCTTTCGCGACCCCGACAACGTGCAGCTCGAGTTCTACGTACATCGGGATCCAGCCGAGATTACGCACCTGACGGATGCCGATTCTGCTGAAGCACAACGGATCTTGCGAGCAGTGACGTAAACACCCTCCACGAGCGTGCCCGAAATGTTGGTCGAACACGGCGTGTTGCTCAGCAGACACGCACGCTCGCGGGGAGAGGTGAGGGCTATTTGTCCTTGGCGATCAAGCCGTCGACGATCTTGTTGAAGTCGGCCGTGCCGAATGACACGTACTCCGCGAGGTTGGCGTAGTCGAGCGAGGCCATCACGGCCTTCTCCAGTTGGATGTTCATCAACCGCTTGGTGGCCTCGACCGCCTGCTGCGGCAACTCCAGAAGCTTCTTCGCGCACGCGATCGCCTCGGCCAGCGGGTCTTCCACGACGTGATTGGCCAGCCCCAGCTCGACGGCACGCTGGGCCTTGATCCGCACGCCCGTCAACGCGAACTCCTTGGCTTGCAGCAGGCTGATCTGCGAACCCCACACCAGCGGCCCACCGTCAGCGGCGACGAGACCGATCTGCACGTGCGGATCCGCGAAGTGCGCGGTCTCGGCGATGTACACGATGTCGGACAGCGCGGCCAGGCTGCAGCCAAGCCCGACGGCCGGCCCGTTGACGGCGGCGACCACAGGGATCCGGCATCGGACCATACCGATGACCAGATCGCGGCCGTGCTTGATCGTTTTCTGCCGCAGCGCTTCGTCGTTGCGCAGTTCGTCGAGATAATTGAAATCGCCGCCTGCCGAGAAGGCCCGGCCCGCACCGGTGATGACGGCCGCCCGCGCGCTGGCGTCCTCGTTGAGCGCCTCCCAGATCCTGGCCAGCCCGACGTGCAAGTTGTCGTTGACCGCGTTGAGCGCGTCGGGCCGATTCAGCGTGATGATGCGCAGCGCGCCGTCGGCCTTGACGTCGATTTCGTCTGGCATTCCATACATTTCAGTTCCTTCTGTTCTTCGCGCGAGCGCTCATCACACTCCCAAACCCAATATTCGCTGCGCGATGATGTTCTTCTGAATCTGGCTGGTACCGCCCATCACGCTTTGCGCGCGGCTGTACATATAGGCCCCGAACATTTCTTCGTCATCCGACCCGACCGTGGCCAGGGCGGCATGCCCGACCGACTGCTCGACCCACGTCATCAGCAGCTTGTCCAGCGACCCCTGCGGGCCATGGGTGAGCCCGTCGAGTTGCTCGGACAATCTCCTGCGTACATGTAACCGCAGCATCTCGGTCTGCACCCATGCCCATGACAGCTCCTCGGGGGGCGGACCGTCGATGCGGGAGGCCAACTGGCGCACCGTCTTTCCGTATCGCGCTGAGAAGCCAAGTGTCGACGGCTCTCGCTCGT
>Ga0318562_10000983_pt1 | contig 12825 bp, 11 predicted proteins | sample GRESIP066b5f18_FD_203688 | JGI IMG/M metagenome (GOLD analysis project Ga0318562, IMG submission 203688) | Tropical soil microbial communities from Luquillo Experimental Forest, Puerto Rico - GRE.SIPMG.066b5f18 | ecosystem: Environmental > Terrestrial > Soil > Tropical forest > Bulk soil...
GTTATTAACCACGGGTTCCGATGCGGCCCTGTCGGGGCTTTTTTACTGTCCGATTAACGGCTTTTCAAGACGTGCTGCCTAAGGTCTGGGGCACGCCAAGCTCGCAATACGAAGCCGAGGCGCAGAACAACTTAGTAACGGAGCCGCTACATGAAGTCGATTCTCTCTCGTTTCGTCAAAGACGAGTCCGGCGCCACCGCCATCGAATACGGCCTGATCGCCGCTCTCATCTCGGTCGTTATCATCACCGCCGTGAAGACGGTCGGCACGGGCCTCCAGACGACCTTCAACGCGGTCAGCAGCAACCTGTCGTCGAACTGACGATCGCTGGTCTTTTGATTTTCAAGGGGCCGGCGCTTTGCCCGGCCCCTTTGCTTTGGCGCCGGCTGCGACGATGGCGGCGGCGAGACGAGGTTAACGGCTTCTCAAGCCCTTGCCCGTCATGATGCGGGGGGCGATCGCTGCCCTTCACGGAGCCGGACGGGACCGGGCTGGCAGCGGGACGACGACATGCAAGAACGCATGAACTCTGGACAAGCTCGCACCTATGGGACACGCTGAGATGGCCGGCCTCATCTTCTTCGGCATATTCCCGGCGCTGATGACGTTCGCTGCGGCCTATGACCTGACCACGATGACCATCCCCAATCGGCTGACGGCCGCGGTCGCCGTCGCCTTCCTGGTGGTGGCGGTGCTGAGCGGCATGCCGTTATCCGAGATCGCCTTGCATATCGCTGCAGGCCTTGCGGTGCTCGTCCTGACCTTCGCGATGTTCACGGCGGGCTGGGTCGGCGGCGGCGATGCGAAGCTTGCCGCCGCGATCGCGCTCTGGCTCGGCTTCGCCGATCTTCTCGACTATCTCATGCTGGCCTCGATCCTCGGCGGGCTCTTGACGCTCGGCCTCCTCGCCGCGCGGCGCTATCCGCTGCCGCGGCCGCTCGTCAGCTTGCCCTGGGCCATGCGGCTCCATGCTCCCGAGACGGGCATCCCCTACGGCATCGCGCTCGCCGCCGCGGCGGTCGTCATCCTGCCGCATGCCGAGGTGCTACTGCGCGCCTATCCCGGCTGAATTTGCCATTCGTTAATGACGTTTCGCCACTCGCGGTTAACCATGCCTTGACCTTTCCCTGATCAAATCGGGACGTTCAGCGTGCGTCTTCGCGTCAGGTTCGGGTCATCCTCATGAAACCAGCTCGTATCGCCATCATCGGCGTCGCGCTCGCGGCCGGCTTAGGTGCTGCCTACCTGTCGAGCGGCGGCGGGCGGGAGGCGCCCGCGCAGGCGCCGCAAGTCGCTCCCGAGCCCGAAAAGGTCGCAGCGAGCGAGGTGCTCGTCGCCGCGACCGATCTGCCGCTCGGAATGAAGGTCGGCCCAGCCGATCTCAAATGGCTGCGCTGGCCGGCCGACGGGCTTGGCCCCAACATGATCCTCAAGAAGAACGCGCCCGACGCCATCGCCCAGAACGCGGGCTCAATCGTGCGCGAGCCTTTCGTCGCCAATGAGCCCGTGCGCAAGGAGAAGCTGATCAAGACCGATGCGGGCTTTCTCGCCGCCATCCTGCCCGGGGGCAAGCGGGCCCTCGCGATCAGCATCGACCAGCGCGGCTCGAACAGCGCGGGCACCTTGATCCTGCCCAATGATCACGTCGACGTCGTGCACATCTACAAGGATTGGCGCGCCTCGAAGGCGCAGGGCACGGACGTGTTTGCGAGCGAGACGCTCCTGCAGAATATTCGCGTCCTCGCCATCGGTCCGAACATCGAAGAGAAGAACGGCGAGCGCGTCGCGGTCGGCGAGACGGCGACGCTCGAGCTCGAGCCCGATCAGGTCAACACCATCGCGCTCGCGCAGCGCACCGGCTCGCTCACCCTCGCGCTGCGCTCCGTCGCCGATGCCTCCGCCAGCGCGCCACAGGTGGCCACGGCCGACGGCAACAACCAGTATTCCATCGTTCGCTACGGTGTGACGACCACCGTCGGAGGCAAGAATTGAGCGCAAGAATGAACGAACGGCCAAGACACATCGCCATGCTCGCTCAAGTGACGCGCTTCGCATCGAAGCTTGCCCGACCGGCGCTGCGAGCGCTTATGGTCGCGGCGGCGTTCCAAGCCGCCGCACTTGGCTCCGCCGCCGCGCTCGATTACGGCGACGACGCGCCGAGCACCTTGAAGATCGCGAGCGTCAACCCGTCGGTGCCCCAGAAGCTCAGTCTCGGCATCGGCAGGTCGATCATCATCGAGCTGCCGCGCGACGCCAAGGAAGTCTTCGTCGCCAACCCCAAGGTCGCGAACGCGGTGGTGCGCTCGACCCGCAAGGTCTTCCTTATCGCCATGTCGGACGGCGCCACCAGCGTCTTCATCATGGATGCGCAAGGCGCGCAGATCGCCAATCTGGAGATCCTGGTCGGGCGCGACATGAACAAGCTGCGTCGTACCCTGAAAGTCGCGATGCCCAATTCGACGATCAACGTCACCTCGGTCGACAATACCGTGATCTTGACCGGCGAGGTGGCTTCGGCGCTGGAGGCGCAACAGGCGGCCGATATCGCGGCCGGCTTCATCGGCCATGTCGACGCCACCGGCAAGGACGACAAGGGCAATGTGATCAACTCGCTGACGGTGCGCGCCAAGGATCAGGTGATGGTCAAGGTCACCATCGCCGAGATCAGGCGCGACATCATCAAGCAGCTCGGCATGGACATCACCGGGACGAATTGGCGCATCTTCAAGTCACCGACCAATTTCCTCCTCGATTTCCCGACCACCAACGGCACCGCCCAGCCGGTGTCCAACACGGTCTTCAACATTACCGGCTCAGCCGGCGCCGCGAAGACATCGGCCAGCATCAGGGCGCTCGAGAGGGATGGCATGGCCCGCATCCTCGCCGAGCCGACCCTGACCGCGATCTCGGGCGAAGCGTCGAAATTCACCGCAGGCGGGACCTTCCCGGTCCCGGCCAGCGTGCCCACTTGCAGCCAGACGAGCTGCGTGATCGGCATCGACTTCAAGCCTTACGGTGTCACGCTCGGCTTCACGCCCGTCGTCCTGTCGGCGGGCCGAATCAGCATGCGCATCACGACCGAGGTGACGGAGATCGACTTCGAGAACACCTTCCAGACGACATTGAACGGCAATAACAGCATCAACGTTCCCGGCACGCGCACCCGGCAAGCCGAATCGACGGTCGAGCTGCCCTCGGGAGGCGCGGTCGCCATCGCCGGGTTGATCCAGCAGAACGTCGTTGCCCACCTCAATGGCCTGCCGGGCTTGATGAAGCTGCCGATCCTCGGCGCGCTGTTTCGCTCGCGCGACTATCAGCGCAACGAGACCGAGCTCGCCATCATCGCCACCCCCTATATCGTCAAGCCGGTCGCGCCGAGCGAAATCGCCCGCCCCGACGACAACTTCGTCGACGCGACCGACGCGCAGGCGCTCCTGCTCGGCAAATTCAACAAGATCTACGGCGTCGCAGGCTCGAACGGGCTCCCGAGCAACTATCGCGGCACGGTCGGTTTCATCCACGATTGAGGCTCGCGCGCCATGCAGGCTCATATGCGAATATCCCCGACCTCGATGAACAGGACGCGGCGGCGCCTCTTGGCAAAGGCCGCCAATCCCGCCGCGAGGCTTCTTGCCGCCAGCCTCTTCGCCGGGTTGTCTGTTACGCTCGGCGGTTGCGGCGTCGATCGGATCGTTCCCAATGCCGGGCGCGATCCCTCCGACTATCGTGCCAGGCACCCGATCGTCATGGCAGACAAGAGCCGCACGCTCGACATCTTCGTCGGCGCCAATGCGGGTCCGCTCGATCCCCGTCAGCGCGAGGATCTGCGGGCCTTCGTGCAGGAATTTCGTGCGCACGGCAAAGGCGTGATGACCGCCTTCGTGCCGATCGGCAGCACCGATCCGCGCGGCGACGCCCGTGGCATCGCGGCCATCCGGGCTGCGCTCGAATATGGCCGCTATCCGATCCCGCTCACGGTTCAGACCTACGCGGTCGAGGACCCGTCGCTCGCGGCGCCGATCCGCCTGAGCTTCGCCGAGCTCGCCGCCAAAGTCCCGCATCCCTGCGGCCAATGGCCGAAGGACCTCTCCGGCTCGACCACTCGTGAGGGCATCGAGAACGAGCAATACTGGAATCTCGGCTGCGCCTATCAGCATAATCTCGCCGCGCAGGTCGCCGATCCGATCGATCTCGTGCGACCGCGTGTCGAGGATCGCATTGACGTCATCAAGCGCTCGATCGAAATCGGCAAGCTGCGCCAAGGCCAGGATCCGGCTACCAGCTACGATACCAAGAACAAGGCGACCATCAGTAATGTAGGCTCAGGAGGGGGCAGCTGATGAGCGACCTGTTCGGAACGCGACGCCCGGCTCCGGTAAGCAACGAGGACGCGCAGCTTTCCCATATTGTGCCCTTGCCGCGCATATCGCTGCAGGTCTTCTGCGAGACGCCTGAATTCGCCGCCGCGATGGAGGCTGCCGCCGCCGATCGTCGCATGAGCAAGGTACATGTGAAGGTGCAGATGGGCGGCGCGCCGGCGGCCGTCGAGGCCTATTCCGAGGCGGCGACCCCCAACGTCATCGCCATCGAATCGGTCGGAAGCCGCGACATGCTGCTCGAGAACCTCGACCGCCTGTCGAGTGTCTGCGACCCCGACACCAAAGTGGTCGTGATCGGCCATGTGAACGATGTGCTTCTCTACCGCGAGCTGATGCGGCGCGGCATCAGCGAATATCTGATCGCGCCCGTCGATCATCTGACCTTCATCCAGTCGCTGTCCGAGCTCTTCCATGGCGAGAATGCCGAGCCGCTGGGCAGGGTCATCGCGGTCTATGGCGCCAAAGGCGGCTGCGGCGCCTCGACGATCGCCCATAACCTCGCCTGGACCATTGCGCGCCATCTCGAGATCGCGACCGTGATCGTTGATCTCGATCTGGCCTATGGCACGGCCGGGCTCGACTTCAACCAGGATCCGCCCCAGGGCATCGTCGATGCCGTCTCGACGCCCGAGCGTCTCGACGCCACACTCCTCGAGCGCCTCCTGTCGCCGCTCGCGGACAATCTCAATCTCCTCGCGGCGCCGGCGACGCTCGATCGCCTCTTCGATTTCGAAGAGCACGCCTTCGATCAGGTGCTCGACCATCTGCGCTCGAGCGTGCCCTGCATCGTGCTTGATCTTGCGCATCAATGGAGCGCGTCCGTCAGGCACTTGCTGCTCGCGGCCGATCACATCGTCCTCGTTGCCGAGCCCGACCTCGCCAATCTGCGCAACGCAAAGAGCCTGCATGAGCTCTTGAAGTCGGCGCGCCCCAACGATGCCCATCCGCGCCTCGTGCTCAACAAGACGGGTGTGCCGAAGCGGCCCGAGATCGGCGTTGCGGATTTCGCCAAAGCGGTCGGCGCGGAGGCGACCCTGATCCCCTATGACGCTCAGCTCTTCGGCCAAGCGGCCAATAACGGGCAGATGATCTCGGAGATCCAGGCCGGCGGTAAGCACGCCGAGATCTTTCAGCTTCTCGCCCGCCACCTCACCGGCCGCAGCGAGATCCGCAAGACGAAATTCGCCCTGCCGCTCAAGCTGCCCTTCCTGAAGAAGATCGCGTCGAGGAAAGGGTGATTCGCCACGAATCCATGGCCGGAGATCGATCGCCAAGGATTCCTTTTGCGTGGACTCCATCGGCAGGAAACCGATTGGGCAAGGACTCACTTTGCAAGGACTCACTTAGTAGGAGTCGCTTGAGGTACCGCTGAATGTTTGGAAAACGTCCATCAGGCGCAGGCGCCGCGCCGGCGCTGAGACAGGTCGCACCGGTCAAGACGCCGTTCGCACCGGCCAGGATGCCGGCCGAGCCGGTCGTCGCGCGTGCGCCTCTGCCTGCCTCGGCGTCGGCTCCGGACCGGCAGGAGCAGGCCGCAAGGCCGCCGCTGCCGCAACCGGTGGCCTCGGTCATCGATCAGCCGCGCTCCGAGGACTACTACCAGACGAAGAGCATGGTCTTCGGCGCCCTCATCGAAGCCATCGATGTGAGCCAGCTCGCCAAGCTCGACACCGACAGCGCACGCGAGGAAATCCGCGACATCGTCAGCGAGATCATCCGGCTGAAGAACGTGATGATGTCGATCGCCGAGCAAGAGGACATGCTCGACGATATCTGCAACGACGTCTTGGGCTATGGGCCGCTCGAGCCGCTTCTGGCGCGCGACGACATCGCCGACGTCATGGTGAACGGGGCCCAGAAGACCTACATCGAAGTCTCGGGCAAGATCCAGCTCACCTCGGTGCGCTTTCGCGACAACGCCCAGCTCATGAATGTCTGCCAGCGCATCGTGAGCCAGGTCGGCCGACGGGTCGACGAATCCTCACCCATCTGCGATGCGCGCCTGCCTGACGGCTCGCGCGTCAACGTCATCGCGCCGCCACTGGCGATCGACGGGCCGGCCCTCACCATCCGTAAATTCAAGAAGGACAAGCTGACCCTCGATCAGCTGACGAAGTTCGGCTCCATCTCCACGGCCGGCGCCGAGATCTTGAAGATCATCGGCCGCGTGCGCTGCAATGTGCTGGTCTCCGGCGGCACGGGCTCGGGCAAGACGACGCTCCTGAATTGCCTCACGCGCTATATTGATGACGATGAGCGCATCATCACCTGCGAAGACGCGGCCGAGCTGCAGCTGCAGCAGCCCCATGTGGTGCGCCTCGAGACCCGCCCTCCCAATCTCGAAGGGCAGGGGCAGGTGACGATGCGCGACCTCGTCAAGAACTGCCTGCGCATGCGCCCTGAACGCATCATCGTGGGCGAGGTGCGCGGTCCTGAGGCCTTCGACCTGCTGCAGGCAATGAACACCGGCCATGACGGCTCGATGGGGACGCTCCATGCGAATTCGCCGCGCGAGGCCCTCTCGCGCATCGAATCGATGATCACCATGGGCGGCTTCGCGCTGCCCTCGCGTACCATCCGTGAGATGATGTCGTCGTCGATCGACGTCATCGTCCAGGCAGCGCGCCTGCGCGACGGCTCGCGCCGCATCACCCATGTGACCGAGGTGATGGGGATGGAGGGCGACATCATCATCACCCAGGACATCCTGGTCTACGACATGGACATGGAGGACGGCACCGGCAAAATCGCCGGCCGCCATATCTCGACCGGCATCGGCCGGCCGCGCTTCTGGGAGCGCGCCCAATATTATGGTGAGTCGGCGCGCCTCGCGACCGCGATCGACGAGCTCGAGACCAAGGCTCCCGGCAAGTGAGCGCCGGGCCCGCTCCGGCCCGGGATTTGAGAGGCGTTTGCGCGATATCTTAAGAATTCGTTGACGTTCGCGTTGCAAGGATCGCGGCATGGAGCTCGGCCCTCTCGTCACCGGAATTCTGGCTGCGGTGTGCCTTGGCGGCATCGCCTTCGCGATCATGCCCTATCTGTCGGGCGAGGTGCGCGCCGAGCAGCGCCAGGACCAGTTCACGAACCGCGCCGACGCTCGCGAGGTCACCTCCGCGCAGCGCACGGCGGCGAGCCGGCGCGAGCAGGTGTCGAAGAGCTTGAAAGAGCTCGAGCAGCGCCAATCGGCGAAGAACAAGTTCGATCTCGCGGCCCGCATCAAGCAGGCCGGTCTCGACTGGCCGAAGTCGCGCTACTACCTCATGAGCCTCGGCCTCGCCCTGCTCACTGGGCTTGGGGCCTTCGTCGTGAGCCGCAACCCCTATGTAGGGCTCGGCGGCCTCCTGATCGGCGGGCTCGGCCTGCCGCGCTGGACCCTCTCCTTTCTCATCAAGAAACGCTTGCGGAAATTCATCGATGAGTTTCCGAACGCCATGGACGTCGTGGTGCGCGGCGTCAAATCGGGCCTGCCGCTCGGCGATTGCATCCGCATCATCGCGACCGAAGCCGCCGATCCCGTGCGCACAGAATTCCGCCACATCCTCGAATCCCAGACGCTCGGCCTCTCGGTCGCGGAGGCTTGCGAGCGGCTCTATCAGCGCGTTCCCATCACGGAAGCGAACTTCTTCGGCATCGTCATCGCGATCCAGCAGAAATCCGGCGGCAATCTTGCCGAGACGCTCGCCAATTTCTCGCGCGTCATCCGCGAGCGGCGCAAGATGAAAGGCAAGATCCAGGCGATGAGCGCCGAGGCCAAGGCCTCGGCCGCCATCATCGCGAGCCTGCCCTTCATCGTGGCGATCCTCGTCTATCTGAGTAGCCCCGACTACATCTCGCTGCTCTGGACCACCTTCCATGGCAAGTTCACCTTGCTGATCGCCGGGCTGTGGATGTCGGCTGGGGTCTTCGTGATGCGCAAGATGATCAGCTTCGATTTCTAGGCCAGGGTAGGCGCCTTATGGTCGATACGATTTTCTACAAGCTGGTCGACGGGCAGTTCCTGTTCATGGTGCTGATCGCCATCGCGACCGCCGCGACCATCGTCACGCTCGGCTTGACCTTCGTCGAAGGCGATCCGCTCGAGCGGCGCATGAGGGCGGTGTCGGTCGAGCGCGAGGCGATCCGGGCTCGCGAGCGCGAGCGGCTGAACAAGAGCGCCGGGCCCAAGATCACGCTGCGCCAGGAGCCGACCGCCTATATGAAGAATGTGGTCGAGCGGCTCAACCTGTCGAGCTGGCTCGGCACCGACACGGCGAAATCGCGCCTCGCATTGGCGGGCTATCGCGGCAAGCAGGCCGAGACCGCCTTTCTGTTCTTCCGCCTGATCGCTCCGATCGGCCTGTGCGTCCTCGCGCTCTTTTACGCCTTCGTGATCTTCGGCGACGGGTATTCGATCGTCTTTAAGCTCGGCGCCGTCGTCTTCGCGCTCTATATCGGCGTCAAGCTGCCCGAAATCTTCCTCTCGAACCAGACGAGCAAGCGCCAGCTCTCGATGCGGCGCGCCTTGCCTGATGCGATGGACCTCCTGCTCATCTGCGTCGAATCGGGTGTCTCGATCGAGCACGCCTTCCGCAAGGTCGCGGCCGAGATCGGCTCGCAATCGGTGGCGCTCGCCGAGGAGTTCACGCTGACCACGGCCGAGCTCTCCTATCTGCAGGAACGGCGCCTGGCGTATGAGAATCTCGCGGCCCGCACCGGGCTCGAGGGCGTCAAGTCGATCACTACGGCGCTCGCCCAGGCCGAGCGCTACGGCACGCCGCTCGGCCTGGCGCTGCGTGTCCTCGCTCAGGAGAGCCGCGACCATCGCATGAACGAGGCCGAGAAGAAGGCGGCGGCGCTGCCGCCCAAGCTCACCGTGCCGATGATCCTGTTCTTCCTGCCCGTTCTCTTCGCCGTGATCCTGACGCCCGCGCTCGTCCAGATCTTCAACTGGGATTGAGGCTCGACGCTCCGGCGCCGGAGTTCGTTCGCAGCTCTTGGGGCCAAGCTAACTCGATATCAATTCTTGGCTGGAAAGCTGTGATCCGGGCGCCCGCCGGACGCCTTCAGCAGCAGGGACACACGGCATGTCTATCGCGATCGGCCGCGCAGCCGACCCAATCCCGGTCGAGGGCGGCGCCGTTTCGCCGTTGCAGTCCCTGCCCGTCATGGTCGCCATCGGCTTCGCCCTGACGCTCGCCATGTCATGGGGCAACGCTGCCGAGGTGTGGCGGACGGGTATCTTCGCCAACACCGACGATGCCATGCGCCTCGTGGAAGTGCGGGACTGGCTCGCCGGACAAGCCTGGTTCGACCTGCACCAATATCGGCTCGATCCCCCCGAAGGCGCCCAGATGCACTGGACACGCGTCATCGATGTGCCTTTGGGATTGCTCATCCGGCTCTTCTCGATTGTCCTGCCCGGCGAGGCCGCCGAACGGCTGACGCGCATCGTCTTTCCGCTGGCGCTGCATGCCGGCGTGTTCGCCGTCGCCGCGGGTCTCGCGCGCAAGCTCGCGGGCCCGGCCGCCATGTTGCCGGCAACGGTGATCATGGTGCTCTCGGGCGCGGTGCTCGTGAAGTTCCAGCCTGGGCGCATCCACCACCATGCCCCCCAAATTCTCCTTGCCGTGTCGATTCTCTGGGCGACTGTCGCGGCGATCGATACGAGGAAGCTCCGGACTGTTGCGGCCGCCGCGGCGCTGTCTGCCGTGTCGCTGTCGATCAATCTCGAGAACCTGCCCCTTGTCCTCGTCGAGGTTGCGGCCTTCGCTGTGGTCTTCGTCGCGCAAGGCGAGCGTTTCCGCGACACGCTGATGGTGTTCGCGCTGTCGCTTGCCGTCTGCTCGCTCATCGTCTTCGTCGTCACGGTCGGGCCGTCGCGCTATCTCATCGGCGCTTGCGATGCGTTCTCGACCGCGCATCTCGGCGCGATCGTGCTCGGCGCGGCGGCGCTCGCGCTTCTCGCTCGACTTTCCAAGTACTTGACGAGCCCGATGGCGCGCCTCGCCGGCTGCGCGCTCGGCGCCGCCATGGTCGTCGGCGCCACGGCTGTCACCTATCCGGCGTGCCTGCACAATCCGCTCTCGGCGGTCGATCCGCTGCTGCGTCGGCTCTGGCTCGACAATATCGAGGAGGACGCGCCCTTGCTGCATCTCGTGGCCGCCTACCCGGCGAATTTCGGCATCTTCGCGCTCGCCCCGCTTTTCGGGTTCGCGGCGGCGCTCGCGGCCGCGTGGTCCAATACGGGCGACGCCAGGCTGAAATGGCTGATCGCCTGCGCCTTCATGGCCATCGCGCTCGCCACCGCGATGTGGCAGGTGCGGGCTCTCGCCGAGGCGTCGGCTCTCGCCGTGTTCGGCGGCGCTTGGATCGTTGTGCGCGCGATCGACTGGGCGGCTCGACGTTCGGGCGCCGTGGCGATCCTCGCTCCGTTCGCGCTCTGCCTACCGTTCTGCTCCCTTTTCTGGGTGATGATCGCGCCGGCACGGGCGCAGTCGGAGGAGGCAAAGGGGCGCGCCGAATGCCTTGCGCCCGCGGCGATCGACCAGCTTCGCGCGCTGCCGCCCTCGCTGCTCCTTGCCCCAATCGACATGGGGTCGGAGATTCTGGCCGGCACCCGCCATTCCGTCCTTGCCGCGCCCTATCACCGTAACAACCACGGCAACCGCCAATTGGTGGACGCCATGATCGCCGAGCCCGACGCCGCGCCAAAAATCGTCGCTGACAGCGGGGCTTTCTATCTGGTCTTCTGTCCGGGCATGCCCGAGCTGAAGATCTACGCAGCCGACAGCCCAAAGGGCCTCGCGGCGGCCCTGCTCGCCGGCAACACGCCGGCATGGCTCGCCCCTGCCCCGATCACGGGCTCGCCCTATCGCATCTTCAAGCTTCGTTGATCCGCAGGCCCGAAAGGCGAATTTATCCCGAAAGCCGTTAGTCTATTCCGACAGCTCAGCCTGCTGGTCCGGCGCGGCCGGTGCCTTCGCATCATTGCGGCGCGGGATCGCCGTCACCGCCATGTCTCTCGCCGGGCCTTGGTCCTTGGCGAGGCTCTTGCCGCGGATCGCGTCCCAGGTGTTCGGCTGATCGATCATGGCGCGGATCTCCGCGACATTGCTCGCAGCGTCGGTCGGCGACAGATCATGGCGCAGCGTCTGCGTCGCCGTGTCGAAGCGCCCTTGCAGGGCAAGCACCAGCGCGAGGTTCTGGCGCACGCGCGGATCGGCCTTCGGATTCTGGGCCGCCTCGGTCAAGGTGCGCTCGGCCTCGGGCAGCTTCTTCGAGAGCGCGTAGGAGAGGCCGAGATTGGAGAGCACGCCGGGATCGCCGGGCTCGATCTTCAGCGCCGCGAGATAGAAGGACTGCGCCCTCTCATGCATGCCGATCCCGTCCGACGCGATGCCTTCTGTCGACAGGATGCGCCAATCGGGCCGATCGGGCGAATGGGCGCGCGCCAGCACGCCGAGCGCCTGGTCATATTCGCCGACATCGACGAGGGCCTTGCCATAGGCGGCCAGCACCTCCTGGTCCTTCGGCGATTTGACCGCAGCGACCTGCAGCACGGCCTTCGCCTGATCCTTCTGGTCGATCGCGGCGAGGGCGCGCGCATAAGCAAGCGAGGCGGTCTTCTCGCCCGGATTGGCGCTGTAGCGGCGGCCCCAGCTCTCGGCGTCGGCCCGCAGATTGTCGCGCGACTGTGGCGCGGTCTGGGAGACGGTCAGGCTGTGGCCGGGCAGGCAGCCGGAGAGCGACGTCGCCATGGCGGCGGCCACAAGACCGGTGACCAGGCCGTGCCGCCAATGCGGGCCGTGTCCCGCGCGTCCACGATGAGCCGTCATGGTCGAACCTCGATCCCTAAGCCGTTCCGCTTGCCTCTTGCCCCGTCATTTTCGTAAAGCGTTAACTTTAATGACGCGTTAAGCGCCGCTCAGCCGGGATCTCGGGCGGCGCTTTCCGTCGATCGCCACTCCAACCGGGTTCCAGACCGATGAGCACGCTCGTCACCGAGGCCGCAGCGGCGGCGACGCCGATCCATCTCGCCTTCCCCGCCGACTGGCCGGCCCTGCTCGCGAGGCTTCCGCAGTTGGCGCAGAGCTTTGCCGCGGCTTCAGGCTTCGAGGCGAAGCCCGGCCGCCATCTCGTCTTGCCCGCCGCCGATGGCAGCCTCGCCGGCGTCGTCTTCATCGAGGATCAGTCGAAGAGCCCGGCCATGCTCGCCTTCGCGCGCGGCAGCCTCGCGAGCCTTCTGCCGCCCGGCCTCTATCGTTTCGAGGGCGAGCCCTTGCTGCCCGGGCTCGAGAGCCTGGCCTGGCTCACCGAGCTCTACTGCTTCGACATCTACCGCAAGAAGGATGAGGTGGCGCGCGAGCCGAAGCCGAAGGCGAGGCTTGCCGTCGCGGCAAGCGTCGATGCGGCGCGTGTCGAGCGACAGGCCGCCGCCATCGCCTTCGGGCGCGATCTTATTAAC
>Ga0318562_10000985_pt1 | contig 12824 bp, 14 predicted proteins | sample GRESIP066b5f18_FD_203688 | JGI IMG/M metagenome (GOLD analysis project Ga0318562, IMG submission 203688) | Tropical soil microbial communities from Luquillo Experimental Forest, Puerto Rico - GRE.SIPMG.066b5f18 | ecosystem: Environmental > Terrestrial > Soil > Tropical forest > Bulk soil...
CAGCGCCGTCCTGCCGCTGCTCGTCGTGATCGCCGTCAATCTTGCGATGTCGCTCATCATCTTGCCACGGCTCGACGCTTCGTTCCTGGCCGAGGATCGCTGGGGAAGCACGTCGCTGAGCGCGGTTGCTGGAGTGTGGTCGGTTGCCGTCGCTCTGGCCGCCGCGGTTGGCGCCGTCATTCTGTGCAACTGGCGGCGCTTGCCAGCGCTTCGCAAGACCATGGATGCCGGGGCCAATGCCTGCGTGCTTCCTGCGCTGAGCGTCGCGAGCCTTGTCGGGTTCGGCGCGGTCATCGCGTCGCTGCCCGCTTTCGGGATGGTGCGAGACTGGGTGTTGGGGATCGAGGGCGGCCCGTTGGTGTCGCTCGCCGTTGCCGCTTGCGGCGCTGACCGGCTCCGCGTCAGGGGGGCTGACGATCGCGCTCGACGCGCTTGGCCGGACCTACATGGACATCGCCGCGCGGCACGGTATCGATCCCAGCCTCTTGCATCGCGTGGCCGTGATCGGTTCCGGCACCTTGGACATCCTGCCCCATAATGGCGCAGTTGTGAGCCTGCTTGCTATCTGCGGCTTGACGCACCGCGAAAGCTATCGCGACATCGTCATGGTCGGAATCGTCAACTCTATCATCGCCCTCGCAGCGGTGATCGCGATCGGCACTGTGCTCGGGTCCTTCTGATGCCATTCCGCTTTGGTGCCAACTCCGCGATGGCGCGCCGACTTCAGAGCGGACAATGATCACGGGAGTGAAGCGAAGCTTGGTTCGCCGGTTTCGATCGTAGGACTGTCGCGTAGGGACAGGCCACAAGCCGACGCATCAGCGACGCGAAGGACGCAAGCCGGCGATTCTCGACGGGTACTCCCCGAATAAGCGCTGATACTGACTTGCGAAGCGTCCTGGGTTCGAAAATCCGTATCGCACCGCGACCTCGGTAACGGAGACCGATCCTTCAGATCGCATGATCGCCTGATGGGCAAGCTCGAGCCTGATCCGTCGCAGCGACGCCATCGGCGATGTGCCACGGAACGCATGAAACGCCGCCTGGAGGGCGCGGCTGCAGCATCCCGCCGCCCGGGCGATCTCCTCGAGCGTCAGCGGCAACTCCGCATTGCTGCGCATGAACTCCTCGGCGCGCCGTACCGTGGCGGGTGCGGCCGCTCTCGCCCGGCCGCGCAGTTGCATCGACCGACTATGCGTGGCCGCCAGCACGATGGTGCGAAGAAACAACTCCTGGGCCGACGCCGCAACGATCTCGTTCGAGAGCGGCGTGTCCGGATGGTCGAGCTCGGCATACAGCCACTCCGTCAGGCGGCGCAGGCCGGCGCCCGCAGCGCTTGTGACATCGATGCCCGCATCGAAGTCCAGCCCCTGAACGTCAGGGCCATCCAGCATCTCGGTCGCTTGGCGGCGCAACAGGCCCGACGGTATCCAGACATTCGTCTTGACGGCTCCATTGCCGGTTCTCAGCACCGTTCCCGGCGTTCCGTGAAAGATCACGCCGCCGACAGCATTGGTCTCGGCAAGCGAAGCGGGCCGTGGCTGGCTGAGTGCGCCCTTTCCCTGTTGCAGGAACGTCAGACAATAATGGTCGAGGCCGGGTGATCCGATGACCATGTCGGTCGCCTCGCGATCCGCCATCCGCACAAAGCAGGTACGGCCGAGTTTTCCCACGGAGACGGTCGTCCGATATGAGTCTTTCTCGCTCTTGTACTGCTGCCAGTCCCCCGCGCGATACGCTCGCGCAAGGAACTGCGGCGGTGTGATGGCACTCGTCGGAGTCGGCTTGAACAACTCCCACATGGTGGGAGTGATCTCATAGGGGTCGCCAACCTCTACGGTGGTAACCGATCCGGCCATAGCGCCCTCCTGGGACAACCGACCGTGCGATCCGCTCCAGGCTCTATAGCACGCCTGCTAGCCTGCGGAGGCCGCAATCTTGAAAAAGAATCGTTTTCTGTCCTGCTCTTTCGCTTCCTGAATAGCTGTCCTCTCATCAGCCTGGCTACAGTCAGTCACAGTAGGCGCAACAGTCTTCGCGAGCTGAAAGCACGTTCGGGAAGCCGTGAATGCCTCCGCGAATAAGAGGCTCTGGGACGCACACGGCGACGGCTGTTTTCTGGCATCGACAGAAGAGCGGTGACCTCATGCAACCAGCATGGAAGGACGCCAAGATGAACAGCTCCCCTGCTATCCGCGCTGTTGCTGCCTCCGGACGCTCTTGGGCGCATTCCTTGCGCTTGGCGCCCCAGTTGCGGCGCCTGTTTCAGCGCGTGGCCAGCATGACAGACGTCAAGCACCCGACCGCGGACACGATCCTTGAGCGGCACACACTCGGGCGCTGGAACGACAGTACGGAACTGCTGCTCAACGACCGTCTCATCGGCCTGCACGATAAATCATTCACCGTCGACTAGGCTCTCGCCGACATGGTCGAGATACAGAACCTTGGGGCGCCGGCGATCGCGGCCGGTGGAACCTCTCACCAGCTCGGGGATGCTGTTGGCAGGAGGGTAGCGCCGCCTCTTGGAGCACCTCCGGGCGCGGGACGGATCCGGACCGTGACGTCGGCTCCGCAGGTCGCATGCGATCGCGACGATGCAGAGGCTGGAAGGCGCGGCGTGCTGGAAGCGATTGCGCTTGGCATCACCGCTTGGTCGCAACGATGGTTTCCCGACACATTTATCTTCGCTCTTCTCGCATTGGCATCGGTCGTCTTCGGTGCCCTGCTTATCGGCGCGCGCCCGAGCGCGATTGCCATGGCTTTTGGCGACGGATTCTGGAATCTGATCCCTTTCACGATGCAAATGGTCATGGTCGTGATCACCGGTCATGTCGTGGCCAGCGCGCGGCCGACCGATAGACTGATCAAGAAGCTCGCAGGGCTACCGAGATCCGGCCGCGGGGCAGTGGTCTACGTCGCGATCGTGAGCATGACGGCGTCGCTACTGAGCTGGGCGATGAGCGTCATCGTCGGCGGATTGCTGGCGCGCGAATTGGCACAGCGGCGTGAACTGCGCATGGACTATCGGGCTGCGGGCGCCGCAGCCTATCTGGGCTTGGGCGCGACCTGGACCCTAGGGCTGAGCTCGTCTGCGGCGCAGCTGCAGGCAAATCCGGAGAGCATGCCCAAGGAATTGCTCGCGATCTCCGGAGTGATCCCGTTCACCAAGACCATATTCCTTTGGCAGTCCATCGTCATCGCGGCTGCCATCATGATGATCGCAGGGGCGGTCGCCTACCTCTCGGCGCCGAAGTCGGACCGCGCGGTCACCGCAGAGAGCCTTGGCATCGAAGTCACGACACGTGAGAACCCAGTGTCCGCACCACGCCGGCCTGGTGAGTGGCTCGAACACAGCCCCATCCTCACGCTATTCCTGATCTCCTTGGGCTGTGGCTGGCTGCTTCAGGAATTCGCCGCAAGAAGTGCGATTGTGGTGATCTCGAGCCTCAATGCCTATAATCTTGCGCTGCTCCTCCTCGGCCTGCTGCTGCATTGGCGTCCGCGCCGTTTTCTGGACGCCTTCTCTACGGCGGTCAGTGCGACTGCGGGCATATTGATTCAGTTTCCGATCTATGCGGGCCTCGGCGCCATCCTGGTCCATGCCACAGGTGATTACGGCCTCAGTGGTCGCCTCGCGACGATTGGCGCCCATGCGGCCTCGACTGACAGCTTCCCTGTGCTGGTGGGCCTGTGTTCCGCCTTCACAGGGATATTCCTTCCATCCGGCGGAGGCCGATGGATCATCGAAGCGCCATTCATCATGCAGGCGGCAAATGGCTTGCATGTGAGTTTGGGCTGGGCAGTGGTGTCCTTCAATGCCGCGGGAGCCTTGCCCAACTTGATCAACCCGTTCTGGATGGCTCCCCTTCTCGGCATTCTCCGGCTCAATGCGCGCGACCTCATGGGATTTACGTTGACCCAGTTCCTGGTGCTGGGGCCCATCGTCCTCACCCTGCTTTGGGCGCTGGCCAAGACCTTGTCTTCGCACCCTCTCGTTTAGCGCGATCGCTGTTCAGTCGGGAACCTTCTGCCTATCGCGTCAGTTGCTGAAGCGCGGGACTAACGGTTCCAGGACGGGCCGATGAAGGCACGCATCCATGTGATCACCCTGGCAGTAGCCGACTTCGAGCGGGCACTCGCCTTCTACCGGGCGCTCGGGCTCCAATCCGCCGGTGTGACCGCAACCGACTTCGCCGGCGACGATGCGCATCCCGCAGGTGCAATCGTCATGTTCCACCTCGATGGCGGTCAGATCCTCGCCCTTTACCCGCGTAGCGAACTCGCTAAAGACGCAGGCATCGTGCCTGGGCCCGCGCGCAGCGGGGAATTCAGCCTCGGCCATATCGTCGCGACGCGCCACGAGGTGGACGCGCTACTCGCCAAAGCGGCAGCGGCCGGAGCACCCGTCACTGAACTGCACGACAGACCCTGGGGCATCTACTCCGGTTACTTTCGCGACCCGGACGGACATCTGTGGGAAATCATCCACAATCCAAACGGCGCCGAAGGCGGCGGGTGAGCGAAGGCGCGATCAATCCCGGCGGGGCTTGCGCAGAGTGAAGGTTTCGAACAGGGAGACCTGCCCGTCCGAACCGACGACGTCGTAGTAGGTGACCTTGATCGACGTGTCGCCGCCGGGTTGCGAGCCGGGATCGAGAACGAAATTCGCGAAACCATAGGCATGCGCCGAGTTGCGCACCGCCGACCACGGGGCATCCTCCTTCACGAAGATCGGTTTCATCTTGCCCGTATTGGGATCGCGCTCGCCGACCCCGGTCACGACGCGGGCGGCGGGCGGATCGAAGAACAGATCATGCGATGGAACCGACGTTCCGCCGCCGCCGATCAGCATGTGCACCGTGCCCTTGCTCGTATCGATCACGTCCTTATCAGTCGAGACGGGAATGGGTGTGAGGGTCGCATTCTGCTGCTGCCCGCGAATGGGGTGCGAGCGCTCATAGTGATGCTCATGCCCGCACACGACGAGATCGACGCCGAATTTGTCGAACAAGGGCAGCCATTCCTGGCGGACGCCCAAATCGGCGCCATTGAAATAATTGACCGTCGAAATGACGAGCTGGTGCATGCACACGATGATCCAGTCAATATCGCGGTTCGCCTGCGCTGCGGCGAGCTCCTTCTCCAGCCACGCTTTTTGCGCCCCCTTCGAATAGCCGCGCACATAGGTATCGCCGCCATCCTGATAGGCGACATCGTCGTTGTGGAGGCTGATCACCCGCACGGAACCTGCCGTGAACGCATACCAGAGGCCGCGCGTCGTCTCGTTCTGGCCTTCGACGGGCGGTAGCGAGAAATACGTCTGATACGCGGAATAGCCGATCGGGCCGTTGCCACGCTCGTTCTCGTGGTTGCCGGGGCACGGCATCCATGGACGATTGCGCGCGCTGCGACTGTTATTGTGCCAGAAATCCCACCAGTTGCGGATACGGTCATCGGCGACGTTGGCGTAGACCAGATCGCCATTGAACAGATGGAACAAGGGTCGCTGACGCTCGACGCCCATGGTCGTGTCGCCTGCGGCGGGCGAGCCCAGATTGTCGTTCACGAAGGTCCGCTTGAGCTTATCCGGAGCAGCGATCTCTGTCTGCACTTCCTTGGTGAGGCCGGGCGTGCCCTGATCGCCGAAGCTCGTGAAGCTGAGGGGCGCACGGCCGCGCGGCGCGGTGCGAAAGCCGCTGAATTCAGGCTCGGCGCCGTCGTGCAGCGCGGCATAGAGATAGGAGGAATCCGGCTTCAAATCGCCGATTTTCGCGTGATAGGCGTAGACGCTCTTCTGGGATTTTCCATCGACGTAAGTCGCTTCAGTCGCCGCGACGATCCGTTCGAGCTTGCCGTCGAGTCGGCCGACCACAACGCGCGCGTTCTTGACGGGTTGCTGCGTGTGCCAGGACACGACCATTTCGGAGGACGCATCCGCGCCGAATTGCAGATGCAGCCCGGACACCATGGGTGTCGCCACCGGATCGAGCGGCTTGGACACCAAGTCGGACGGCTGAGCAGCCTCCGCCACCGCCGTTCGCGGCGCCAAAGTCGAGAACAATGCCGCTCCGGAGATGCCAGCCACAGCAAGGAGCTTCCTGCGGCTGAGTTCAAGGCTGGGCTCTTCGCTCATATGCGTCATGTCCGCGCAAACCATTCCCTTTGAACCACGACTAAATCGACGCCTCCCAAAGCAAGGTGACAGTATGATGTCGAGAAGACGCGCGGTTCAAATTGTTCCCAGCCGAGATCGGCGGGCGACGCGCAGCCCCGCGCCTCGCGCGAAAGCTGAGCGACCGGCTCTGAGGCTGGCCACGACACGTGCCTGCCCGCGACCCTTGGATCGCGCTAGGAGCCCCTGCCCCGCTGCCGCCCCCCGACTACCCGACTGGTCGTGCCGTTGCGGCCGAACGGCTCGCACGCTCGATCGCGGCGCCGATCAGCTGTGCTGCCTCTTGCGCATCGCCCCAGCCGGCGAACTCGACCCATTTGCCGGGCTCGAGGTCCTTATAGTGCGAGAAGAAATGCTCGATCTGCCGGACGGCGATCTCAGGCAGATCGCTGTAATTGCCGATGTGAGCGTAGCGCAGGGTGAGCCTCGAGGCCGGGACGGCGACGATCTTCTCGTCCTGCCCGGCTTCGTCGCTCATCTTGAGCACGCCGACCGGGCGAACCGCGATCACCGCGCCTGGGAAGATCGGCCTGGTGTTGGCGATCAGCACATCGCAAGGGTCGCCGTCCTCGGACAAGGTATGGGGATGAAGCCGTAATTCCCCGGATAGCGCATCGGCGTGTAGAGGAAACGGTCGACCACGAGGGTACCGGCCTTCTTGTCCAATTCATATTTGATCGGCTCTCCGCCGATCGGAACCTCGATGACGGCGTTGACCTCGTGCGGTGGGTTTTTCCCGATCGATATGGCGTCGAGATGCAACGTTGCTCTCCTTCAAAGCGCCCGATGCGAGAGCAGCCCCCTCCGCGGGGCGTCGGCTTGACCGGCGCCCTCGAACATCGGCTTCACGCTGCGAGAGCGTTTCCCGATCTGATAGAATTAGATCGGGGCTCCGCGCCGCCTGGGCCGTGCTACTTGTCCTCGTATTTGAACGAGACCTTCACCTTGGCCCGATAGGTCTCGACCTTGCCGGCCTTGACCAGCATGTCGAGCTCGACGACTTCGGCAACGCGAAGATCGCGCAAGGACTCGCCCGCGCGATCGATCGCCGCAGCGGCCGCCTTTTCCCACGACTCGGTGCTTGTGCCCACGAGTTCGATGATCTTGTAGACGCTCTCGGTCATAGCGCTCTCCTATGCTTCGGTTACGAAGATCGATCGCCTGCGCTGAACACTGCGGCCTAGTGATCAAGCCGAGGTTGGCGCATGCGAAACGCACCGTCACTTCTTGCCGTGGCCTCCATTCGCGCGGCTGACGCTGTCGCGGAACTCTTCCAGGCTCTCCTTCAGCCGATCCTGAATGATCTTGACTGCGTCGCTCGTGGACTGACGCGCCATCTGCGCCGTTTCCTGGGCGCCGTGAAGCGCGACGTCGAAGACCTTCCTCGCGAGCTCGGTTTGCTTCGCAACGGTCTCTTGCGGATTGCCGAGCGGTTGGAAGGCTTTCACCATCGCCGACGCTTCGCGCAAGCCTGCTTCCAGAACCTCGCGTTGCTTCTGCGCCACCGATTGGGCTCCCTCCGCCGCGACCTTCGCCGACTGGCCAAGCGCATCGAGATTCTTGCGCTGGCTTTCGATGAGCTTGTCGACGTCGAGCTTCGGAAGGCCCATGCCGTCTGCGAATTTGCGCAGCATGTCCATGTAGGATTGGGTTTCGTGAGCCATCGTCGTTCTCCTCTTCTGGTTGCCCGATGACGATCGTGATTCCTTCCGGCCTCGATGCGATCGGCGCTCTTTCTCCCTGCGATTTTGTCGCGCCCCGCTCAGGATTCGTCGGCCAGAAAGCTTTCGATGCGCCTTGCCGTCTCTGCCGCGCGCGTCACGATGAACAAATGCCCGTCATCAACGATCTCGAGGCGGGAATTCGGGATGAGGCGGGCCAGGATCTTGCCGTTGGCCACCGGCACCAGCGGATCGTCCCGCCCCATCAGGATGAGCGTCGGCTGCCTGAGCGAGGGCAGCCAAGGCAGGCTTGTCCAACCTGTCATGGCGAGCAGCTGGTAGAGATACCCCATGCCGCTCGCGCCGTGCATCGCCCGCGCATGCCGGGCGATCAATGTGGGGTCGCTCCTGAAGGCGCCGCCATAAAGCTCGGGCGCGATCTTGCTCATATAGGCTTTGTCGAGATAGCGCCGCGGCGTCAGCATGCGCAGCATGATCAGCGGGTTGCCCGGCACCATGATGGAGCCCGGCGAGGTCGCAGCCAAGATTAGCCGCTTGCACATCTCGGGAAAGCCGAGCGCGAATTCTTGGGCCATGCCTCCGCCCCAGGAGACGCCCGCGACATCCACTTCGCCATGGCCGAGATCGGCGACGAGGCGAGCCGTCAGGCGGGCAATGGTCGAGGGGCGATACGGATGTGAGGGCAGTGGCGACGCACCGATGCCCGGCATGTCGAAGATGATGGCCGGTGTCGTGGTCAAGGCGTCGAGGAACGGCTTCGCCAGCTGCCAGTTCGCGCCGATGCCATTGAACAGGAGCAGAGGTCTGCGAGACGGGTCACCGCGCTTTGTCGCCACATTGAGCAGCGCACCTCCGACCTCCATCACGCGGACCTCGATGGTGGCCGACCGACCGTCCGGTACAGCGCCGTCAGGCTGAAGGCGAGATCCGTCGCTCATTCGCTCTCCCACGAGCTCAACGCTCAAAGACATAGGAACCAGGCGCGGGCGCAGTCGGGGGATGACGTTCGCTGCCGATCGAAGCCGGCGCTGCGATCTCGCTATCGGAGCGCTGATGCAGCCAATCGCGCCAATGAAGCCACCAGCTCCCCTGGCGCTTCTCGGCACCGGCAAGGAATGCGTCAGGCCCGGCCCGATCGATCGGCCCGGTCACGAAGGAGGCCTTCGGATTGCCCGGCGGATTGAGCAGGCTTTGCAGATGGCCGCTATTGGACAGGACGAATGCCGCGTCCTCGCCCACGATCCGGGCCGTGTCGTAAACGGTCCGCCAAGGCGTGATGTGATCGGTCACGCCGCCGACCACATAGGCGTCGACCTTGACCTTGCCCATATCCACCTTCCGCCCGTTCAAGGTCAGCCTTCCTGGATTGACGAAGGGGTTGCTGCGATAGAGATCGATATAGTCGCCGTGCAGGCGCGCCGGCAGCCGCGTCGTGTCGGCATTCCAGTAAAGGATATCGAAGGCCGGTGGCGCATTGCCGAGCAGGTAGTTGTTCACCCAGTAGTTCCAGATGAGATCGTTCGGGCGCATCCAGGCAAACATGCGCGCGAGGTCCTGCCCGTCGAGGACGCCGCGTAGGCGCGACGCTTCCTTCGCGGCCTGCATCGTCTCGGGCGTGATCAGCGAGCCGAAGGTCGTGTCCCCCGCACCGCCCGTGTCGAGCATGCAGACGGCAAGCACGAGATTCCTGATCTTGTGCTCATTCGCCGCGGCGAGCGTTGCGAGATAGGCGCATGAGGTGATGCCGCCCGAGCAGGAGCCCATCATGGTGACGTCGGGAGCGCCCGTGATCTCGCGGATGGCATCGACGGCGGCGTCGAGCGCCGCCACGTAGGTGTCGAGACCCCAGTCGCGATGCTCTGACGTCGGATTGCGCCAGCTGATGCAAAAGGTCTGGATGCCGCTCTCGAGCAGGAAGCGCACCAGGCTCTTCTCGGGCATCAGATCGACCGCATAGTATTTGTTGATCTGCGGCGGCGTGATCACGAGCGGCCGCTGCCGGACCGTCTTCGTGATCGGCGTGTATTGCATCAGCTCCAAGAGCTCGTTCTTGAACACCACCGAGCCCGGTGTGGTGGCAAGATTATCGCCCACCTTGAAGGCGGAGGTGTCGACCTGCGACGGCAGCCCCCCATGCTTGGTCAGATCCTCGATATAATGCTTCAGGCCCTGCAAAAGGCTTTGCCCACCAGAATCGATAAGCTTTCGCATCGCTGCGGGGTTGGTCAGCAGGCTGTTCGTCGGCGCAACCGCGTCGACAAGGATCGTCGCCGCGAGCTGGGCACGCGCCTTGTCGACATCGCCGAGGCTGCTGCGCTCGACGAAGCCGGTCAGCGCATGGCCCCAGGCGAGATAGGCCTTGAGCAGGGCGCTATGCAGGAAGCTGCTCTGCCAGGCTGCATCGGCAAAGCGCTTGTCGCCTGCCTGCGGCTTGCGCTCGGACTTACCGCCCGCAACCGCGACGAGCTCTGTGAGAAGGGTGAGCCATTGATCCGCAGCGACCTTCGGATCGTTCATCATCGCCTTGAACAGAAGGCTCGTGCCCTCGAGGAGGTCCTTGCCGCTGAGGCCAACCAGCGGGTTCAAAGCGAGGGTGTGGCGCGATGCCTGCTCGGCCATGCCGTCCGAACGCGTATCGCCCTTGTGCTCCCCGCTCATGGCTGCGCGCCTTTGGCAGGAATGAGGAGAGCGAGCGTCTCGGCGATCAGGGCGGGCTTGTCCGAGCCTTCGAGCTCGAGCGTGTTGCCCGTCTTCATGATGACCTGCCCGTTATCCTTGAATTCGGCGCCGAGCAGAGTGACCCGCAGGCGCACGCGCCCACCCGCCGGCACAGGGGCAAGGAACCGGACCTTGTCGATGCCGTAATTCAGGCCTGCGGCCGCATCCTTCGGAATGATCCCGATCTGCATCGAGAGCGGCGCGATCATCGAGAGCGCGAGGTAGCCATGCGCGACGGGGCCGCGAAACGGGCTTTCACGCCTCGCCCGCTCGACATCGACATGGATCCATTGATGGTCTCCGGTGCAGGACGCGAACATGTCGATGCGAGACTGATCGATCGTCACCCAATCGGACAGGCCGAGCTCCTGGCCAATCCTGTCCTTGATCGCGGAAAGCGTCAGTTCTCCCACGGATGTCTCCTCCCCAAGCCTTCAGCACCAAAGCCTCTCGCAACAGTCGCGGCCGGGCGGCTAGTCGCTAGTGTATGTCTCGCGCAGCTCCTTCTTGTTGATCTTGCCGACGCTTGTGCGCGGCAGATGGTCGACGAACAGGATCTTCTCGGGGATCCCGTATTTCGAGATCACGCCCTTATCGGCGAAGGCCTTGAGATGCCCTTTGATGTCGAGGTCGCTCAGCGCGCCGCCCGCGTCCTTTACCACCAGGGCCAAGGGCCGCTCGCCCCATTTCTCGTCCTTCACCCCGATCACGGCGGCCTCGGCCACGCCGGGGCAGTGGGAGATGAGGTCCTCGAGTTGCAGGGACGAGACCCATTCACCGCCCGTCTTGATCACATCCTTGATGCGGTCCGTGATCTGCACATAGCCCTGCTCGGTCATGACCGCGATGTCGTTCGTGTGCAAATATCCGCCCGACCACAGCTCCTCGGACGCCTCCGGATTGTCGAGATAGCCTTGCGTCAGCCAGGGAGCGCGCGCCACGATCTCGCCTGCCGCCTTGCCGTCATGCGGAACATCCTTCATGTCGGGATCGACGATGCGCAGATCGACGAGCGGCGCGGTCAGTCCGGCCTTCGTCCGGATCTCCACTTCCTCGTCGGGATTCCCGCTCAGATCCTGCGATCTGACCTGGGCTACCGAGAGGATCGGGCCCGTCTCCGACATGCCGTAACCGGCGAATATGTCGATGCCAGCCGCAAGCGCCTGTTTCGCGAGCGCCTTCGGCAGGGCCGAGCCGCCGATCACCATCTTCAGGCCGGCAAGGTCGGTGCCGGCCGAAGCTGCCGCGCCGAGCACCATCTGCAGGATGGTCGGCACGCAATGCGTGAAGGTGACACGCTCACTCTTGATCAGCTTGAGGAGCAGCGCCGGATCATAGCGCCCGGGATAGACTTGCTTCACGCCGGCAAGCGTCGCGGTCCAGGGGAACCCCCAGGCATGCACATGGAACATCGGCGTGATCGGCATGTAGACGTCGTCGCGGCAGAAACGCCCTTGCTTGCCGGCGACGCCGAAGAAGGCGAGCTCCGCCAAACAATGCAGTACCACCTGGCGATGGCTGAAATAGACGCCTTTGGGCAGTCCGGTCGTGCCTGTCGTGTAAAAGGACGTCGCCTGCGCGTTCTCGTCGAAATCCGGAAAATCATAATCCGGTGACGCTGAGGCCAGCAATTCCTCATACTCACCGACGAAGGACAGATCGCCCTTGCGCGCCGGGTGCTTGTCGCTCATCAGGACGAGCTGCTTGACCTTCGGCAGGCGCGCCTTGATGCCTGATAGCAGTTCCACAAATTCGTCATTGACGAGAAGCACCGAAGATCCAGCATGATCTATGGTGTAGGTAATCTGTTCGGGCGACAGCCGGACATTGACTGTCTGCATCACGGCGCCCATCATCGGAATGGCGAAGAAAGCCTCGAGAAATCTGTTGCTGTCCCAGTCCAGCACGCCGACCGTATCGCCGGGCCGCACGCCGAGCTTGTGGAGACAGGAGGCGAGGCAACCGACGCGTTCTCTCAGATCCCGGTAGGTAAAGCGCTTCAGATCGCGATAGACGATCTCCTGGTCCGGCGCTTGCAGGAGCGGGGCATGCCAGAGCTGCTTTATGAGCAACGGATATTGATAGGCTGATTTGGCGACCTGGATTAGCCTTGCGGTCACTGCGGCCTCCCCGCGCGTCCTCCACGCAACTCGCCCATGCGCCCAGTATGCCGGGCTGCACCATGCTTGGCCGGCAATTTTGTCTTGGCCGACAATTATAGGCCAGCCATTTTGCCAGCGAGCGCCGAT
>Ga0318562_10000987_pt1 | contig 12812 bp, 9 predicted proteins | sample GRESIP066b5f18_FD_203688 | JGI IMG/M metagenome (GOLD analysis project Ga0318562, IMG submission 203688) | Tropical soil microbial communities from Luquillo Experimental Forest, Puerto Rico - GRE.SIPMG.066b5f18 | ecosystem: Environmental > Terrestrial > Soil > Tropical forest > Bulk soil...
GAGGTAGGTGATGTGGTTCCGGATCAGCGTCAGGGTGCACTGATCGGCGGCCCAGACCTCGACGTTCGCCTGGATCAGGTAGCCCTGGATGATCTGCGTCCCGACCCCGGCGATGAAGATGCCGTGCACGTTGTGGCCGGTGGTCGTCCACACTCCGGTGAACTCGACGGTCTGCTCCTGGCCCGGCCCCCCGGCGACGATCGCCGACTGGGAGATCACCTGGTGGCTGGAGAGGGTCTGCCAGAGGATGTCCTCGACCCCGGCGACGGTGGTCGGCACCAGAGGCCCGAAGGCGAAGACGAATTCGACGATGGCGTCGCCGGTCGGAGAGGAGACGTCGAGACCGTTGCTCGACTCGACCGGGACCCAGTTGGTGTCCGGCATGAAGTAGGCCCAGGTCGCGTCCTGGCGATGGGTCCAGTTCGCCATCACCTGGGCATCGGGAACCGTGCCTCCGCACGACTGCGCCGACTGGAACTGGCCGGCGTTCCCATTCCCGCCGCCGCACCCCGCGCCGAGGAAGGCCGCGAACAGAAGGAACGGAAGGCGGAGGATTCGACTCCGCGACGACGGCTCCACCCGAGGGTCTAGCAGGCGCATCCGGGCGCCCTCCCGTCCGCACCCTACACCCCCGGCGCGGAGAGGGGGCAATCGATCAGATCTTCACCAGGATCGCCGCGGTCATCCGGTCCTCGGTGTGGCGCAGGTCCGGGGCCCAGTTGGGGACCAGCGCGCTGGGGTTGCCATTGTTGCCGCCCGGAGGCGTCACTCCACCCTGGCCGGCGAAGTAGTTCACGTTGGCGTGGCGGTGGTTGTACTCGATGCGGAAGGTGAAGAACTGGATCGGCATCCAGTCGAAGGTCAGCGAGGTGTCCCAGGCCTTGAAGTCGGTGCCAGGGCTGGTGTTGAAGTACGGCGTGCCGCTGAATGCCGTCGCTCCGTTGATCGGCGGGAGCAGGACCAGGTAGCGGCCGGGATTGATGATTCCCCCCAGGCCGACGGTCATCGCGAACAGGTCGTGGTCGAACCACAGCCGGTTGTAGACCATGCCACCCAGGAAGTACTGCGCCGGGTTGTCGCCACCGGTGCAGCTCACCCCGCCGCCGAACTCGCAGCCGGCGTCGAAGGTGACCGAGAAGGCGGCCTTGCTGATGAAGCTCTTCGGACTATCGATGTACTTCACCTGCACGCTGTCGTCGGTGTGGATGCGCAGGCGGTCCTTGATCCCCAGGGTGTCGGCGCCGAAGTACTGGTTGAAGACGAAAGAGAGGTTGCCGGTGGGACGCCACGCGACCTGCAGCCCTAGCCCGGGGGTGCTGTTGAAGCGGCCGTAGGACTGCCAGCCGTTGACGATCCACGGCTCGATCTTCAGCTTGTCGCTGGTGAAGATCTGGATCCGGAGCCCGTTGAAGAACCACGGGGTGTTCGAGGAGACGTACGACGGCTGGTAGGCCCAGTTGTCGAACTGGTAGTAGCTGAAGAGCCCGACGTAGGAGAGGAAGATCCCGGCGTCGACGTTGATCCCGTTCAGGGCATCGAAGTGATAGCCGCCGTAGCCCTCGGAGATGTAACGGAAGGCGTCGGCCAGGTTCCACTGCCCACGGGCAGTGCTGGCGTCGTTCCGCGGCGTGGTCTGGGAATACATCCCGATCTGGGTCATCAGCCGCCCCCGCACGTTCTTCCAGTGGAGGTCGCCACCGATGCCGAGCATGGTGAGCTGGACCTCGCCGGAGCGGAACACCTCGCTCGAGCCGCTGATGGTGTCGTCGGCTGGATGGGCGAAGTCGTAGTGGTAGCTGGTGTCCACCCGGAACTCGAAGGTGAACACCTGCGTGTCGAGCGGTGAGGTGTTGGTGCGTGGGTTGCCGGTGAGCCAGGTGAAGTCGGCGAAGGCGAACGGCTCCGGCTTCTGCTCTCCCGCCGATTCGTCGACCGGCGGGTTCGGGGTTGCCGAGGGCGTCGGGCCCCCGGGCATTGCGTCCTCGGCGAGGGCCGGATCGGCGAGAAGCGAGGCGATCGACGCGGTGAGCAAGAGGTCGCGGCGGAGCTTCGGCCAACGGAGTCCGCTGGGTGCATGGATCATGGGGCCCCAGGCGTTTGCAACCGATGTGCCGGAGCTCAGCGACCTCGGAGAACGATCCACGCCGCGGCGACGCGGAGCGCGTGCTCGTCCTTCTCCCAGGGATCAACGGCGTCCACGAGGTCGCGTGGTTGCGTCGTGGAGGTGACCGGTGGGAGCTGGAGGACGAACCAGCGACACGTGACACACCCTGACACAGCCCACAGCTCCAGCCGGGCCATTCGCCGCGCCTCGCTCCGGGTTTGAGCTCCGAGCAGGCGTTCCGCAGCGGTGAGCGCGAGCTCCCGACGGTGCACACCATCCAACACGCCTCGGTCGAGGAGCACGTCCCGTGCCGGGCTCTCCCTGGGCGCACGCGGGATGCCGGGCTTGCAAATGGCGAGATGACCGGCGTCGCGCATTGCGATCTGCACGATGCCGGAGGCGTCCAGTTCACTCGCCGCATCTGAAACGGAGTGGCCCGGTTCCTGCTCCAGTCGCCGCGACCGATGCTCGACCTACTTCTCATTGCCGCGACCGTCGTCTTCTTCCTCGTCGCCGACGCTTACGTCCGGGGTTGCGACCGGGTGGTGCAGGGAGACGGCCGATGACCGTGGACGACGTCGTCGGCCTGACCCTGACGGTGCTGCTCACCGCCTACCTGCTCTACGCGCTGGTGCGCGCCGAGCGCTTCTGAAGGGGACCGCGTGACCCTCACCGCCTGGGCCCAGCTCGCCATCTTCGTCGTTCTCGTGCTCGCCACCACCCGTCCGCTGGGGATCTACCTCCACCGGGTACTCGAGGAGGGGAGGCTTCCGCTGCCGAGGCTCCTCGGTCCGCTGGAGCGCGGGCTCTTCAAGATCTGCGGCGTCGAACCTGCGGAGGAGCAGACCTGGGCGGAGTATGCGCGCTCGCTGCTGCTCTTCAGCGTCCTGAGCCTCCTGGTCACCTACGCCATCCTCCGGCTCCAGGGATTGCTCCCCGCCAATCCCCAGCACTTCCCCGGCGTCGAGCAGACGCTGGCCTTTGACACCGCGGCCAGCTTCACCACCAACACCAACTGGCAGTCGTACAGCGGCGAGTCGACCATGAGCTACCTGTCGCAGATGGCAGGACTCGCCTGGCACAACTTCGCCTCGGCGGCGGTCGGCATCGGGGTAGCCCTGGCCCTTGCCCGGGGCATCACCCGCCAGCGAGGCCCGGGCGGGGCGCGGACGCTGGGCAACTTTTGGGTGGACCTGATCCGCGCCACCGTGCACGTCCTGCTTCCGCTGAGCCTGATCTTCGCCCTGGTGCTGGTGAGCCAGGGCGTGGTGCAGAGCTTCGCCCCCTACCGGGAGATCACCACCCTCGAGGGCGGCGAGCAGCTCGTCACCCTCGGTCCGGTCGCGTCCCAGGAGGCGATCAAGGAGCTGGGCACCAACGGCGGTGGGTTCTTCAACGCCAACAGCGCCCATCCCTTCGAGAACCCGAGCCCGTTCACCAACCTGGTCGAGCTCTGGCTGATCTTCGCCATTCCCGCCGCCCTCACCTACACCTATGGACGGATGGCGAGGGACACCCGGCAGGGGTGGGCGATCCTCGCCGCGATGGGCCTGCTCTTCCTCGGAGGAGCGGTGGTGGCGCACTGGGCCGAGTCGCGGCCCAACCCCGCGCTGGCCACCCTGGCCGTGGATCACGGAGCGGGGAATCTCGAGGGAAAGGAGGTCCGCTTCGGCACCGCTGCCTCGGCCCTCTTCGCCACCGTCACCACCGGGGCCTCGTGCGGAGCGGTGAATGCGATGCACGACAGCTTCAACCCCCTGGGTGGGCTGGTGCCGCTGGTGAACATCCAGCTCGGGGAGGTGGTGCTGGGCGGGGTCGGCGCCGGTCTCTACGGGATGCTGGTCTTCGTCGTCCTCTCGGTCTTCATCGCCGGGCTGATGGTCGGGCGCACCCCGGAGTACCTGGGGAAGAAGATCGAGAGCCGGGAGATGAAGCTGGCGATGTTCTACGTGCTGATCTTCCCCCTGCTGATCCTCGGGGGCACCGCGGCGTCCTCGGTGAGCGGGTGGGGGCTCTCCTCGCTGAACAACGCCGGCCCGCACGGACTGAGCGAGCTGCTCTACGCCTTCACCAGCACCACCGGGAACAACGGCTCGGCCTTCGCCGGGCTCAACGCCAACACCCCGGTGTGGAACGTGGTGCTGGGGCTGACCATGCTCGCCGGACGGTTCCTGATGATCGTCCCGGTGCTGGCCATCGCCGGCTCGCTGGTGGCGAAGAAGGTGGTCCCTCCCGGCCCGGGGACGTTCCCCACCCACGGACCGCTGTTCACCTTCCTCCTCACCTCGGTGGTGCTGATCGTCGGCGCGCTGACCTTCTTCCCCGCCCTGTCGCTGGGACCGGTGGTGGAGCACCTCGCCGGACTGCACGGAAAGCTCTTCTGACCATGGCCACCTCGCGTGAGCTGTCGCTGTTCGACCCCTCCATCGTCCGGCCAGCGCTGGCGGAGAGTGTGCGCAAGCTCTCCCCGCGGGCGGTGATCCGCAATCCAGTGATGTTCGTGGTCGAGGTCGGGGCGGTGCTCACCACCGCCCAGCTCATCCGCGACGCGTTCCTCGCCCACCCCTCGGCACCGCTGTGGTTCACCGGCTGGGTGACGGTGTGGCTGTGGTTCACGGTGCTCTTCGCCAACTTCGCCGAGGCGGTGGCCGAGGGTCGGGGAAAGGCCCAGGCCGAGTCGCTGCGGCGGATGCGGAAGGACATCGAGGCCCGGAAGCTGGTGGAGGGGAAGGAGACCCGGGTCCCGGCCTCCAGCCTGCGCAAGGGCGACCTGGTGGTGGTCGAGGCCGGGCAGTTCATCCCCGGTGACGGCGAGGTGGTGGAGGGCATCGCCTCGGTGGACGAGAGCGCGATCACCGGCGAGTCCGCCCCGGTCATCCGGGAGAGCGGGGGCGACCGGAGCGCGGTCACCGGTGGCACCAAGGTGCTCTCCGACCGGATCGTGGTCCGGATCAGCGCCAACCCCGGCGAGTCCTTCCTCGACCGGATGATCGCCCTGGTGGAGGGCGCTGCCCGCCAGCGGACGCCCAACGAGATCGCCCTCCACATCCTGCTGGTGGGGCTCACCGCGGTGTTCCTCTTCGCCTGCGTGACCCTGGTCCCGCTGGCGCTCTACAGCGGGGTCCGTCTCTCGGCCACCGCGGTGGTGGCGCTCCTGGTCTGCCTCATTCCCACCACCATCGGCGGGCTGCTCTCGGCGATCGGCATCGCCGGGATGGACCGGCTGTTGCGGAAGAACGTCATCGCCCTCAGCGGCCGGGCGGTGGAGGCGGCGGGCGACGTCGACACTCTGCTCCTGGACAAGACCGGGACCATCACCCTGGGGAACAGGGTGGCCACCGAGTTCCTCCCCCTGGCCGGGGTGCGGATCGAGGACCTCGCCGACGCGGCACAGCTCTCCAGCCTCGCCGACGAGACCCCCGAGGGGCGGAGCATCGTGGTGCTGGCCAAGGAGCGTTACCGCTTGCGCGGTCGCGAAATGAGCGAGGCGGGCGCGCACTTCATCCCCTTCAGCGCTCAGACGCGGATGAGCGGGGTGGACCTCGGCGGCCGGGTCATCCGCAAGGGTGCGGTGGACGCGGTGTCCCGCCACGTGGAGTCGCTGGGGGGCACCGTGCCCGAGGAGGCGAAGACGCTGGCGGCGAAGATCGGCGACAGCGGCGGGACCCCGCTCGCGGTGTCGGAGGGCGCCCGGGTCCTGGGCATCATTCATCTCAAGGACGTGGTGAAGGGGGGAATCAAGGAGCGCTTCGACCGCTTCCGGGCGATGGGCATCCGCACGGTGATGATCACCGGAGACAACCCCCGGACCGCGGCGGCGATTGCCCGCGAGGCGGGGGTGGACGACTTCCTCGCCGAGGCCACGCCGGAGACCAAGATGCGCCTGATCAAGGAGGAGCAGGCGAAGGGGAAGCTGGTGGCGATGACCGGCGACGGGACCAACGATGCCCCGGCGCTGGCCCAGGCCGACGTGGGGGTGGCGATGAACACCGGGACCCAGGCGGCGAAGGAGGCGGGGAACATGGTCGACCTCGACTCCAACCCCACCAAGCTGCTGGAGGTGGTGGAGGTGGGGAAGCAGCTGCTGATGACCCGGGGGACGCTGACCACCTTCAGCATCGCCAACGACGTGGCCAAGTACTTCGCCATCCTCCCTGCGCTCTTCGTCGGGGTGTACCCGGAGATCGCCCCGCTGAACGTGATGAAGCTCGCCTCGCCCTACTCGGCGGTGCTCTCGGCGGTGATCTTCAACGCCCTGATCATCATCGCCCTGATTCCTCTCGCCCTCCGGGGAGTGCGCTACCGGCCGGTGGGCGCCGCGGCGCTGCTCAAGCGCAGCCTGCTGATCTACGGCGCTGGCGGGGTGGTGGTGCCCTTCGTGGGCATCAAGCTGATCGACCTGCTGCTCGGCGCGGTGGGGCTGGTCTGAGCATGGACTCCATGGGCAAGCAGACGCAGATCGCCGTCCGGGTCACCGTGGTGACCCTCCTCCTCACCGGGCTCGCCTATCCGCTGGTGACCACCGGTCTGGCGCAGGTCCTCTTCCCTCGCGCCGCCCGGGGCAGCTGGGCCACCGACGAGGCAGGCCAGGTGGTTGGCTCGGAGCTGCTCGGGCAGGGCTTCGCCGCCCCGGCGTACTTCCACTCCCGCCCCTCGGCAGCGGGGAAGGACGGCTGGGACCCGACCGCCTCCGGCGGCTCCAACCTCGGGCCCACCAGCCAGAAGCTCCACCAGGGTGCGGCGGAGGCCCTGGCCCATCTCCGGGCGGAGAATCCCGAGGCGAAGGGCGATCCGCCGGTGGAGCTGATCACCGCCTCGGCGAGCGGGCTGGATCCCCACCTGTCACCGGCGGCGGTCCTGTGGCAGGTTCCCCGTGTGGCACGGGCGCGCAACGTCGCCGAGGAGCGGATCGAGATGCTCGTCCGCTCCCGGATCGAGGGCCGTGACCTGGGCATCCTCGGTGAGCCGCGGGTGAACGTCCTCCTTCTCAACCTCGCCCTCGACCGCCAGTTCGGCGCGCCGGCCGGCGCCGAGGGCGCTGCCACCCGGAGGCCATGACCGGAGCGCCCGAGCGCCAGGAGTCCCGTCCTCGGGCCGAGGACTTCCTGGCGCTGGTGCGGCAGGGAAAGCGCGGGCGGCTGAAGCTCTACATCGGCTTCGCTGCCGGAGTGGGGAAGACCTACCGGATGCTGGAGGAGGCCCACGCCCTCGCCGAGCGCGGGGTGGACGTGGTGATCGGCTATGCCGAGCCGCACGGGCGGGCGGAGACCGCGGCGCTGCTGGAGGGCCTGCCGCAGATCCCCCGCAAGGTCGTCGAGTACCGCGGGGTGAAGGTCGAGGAGATGGACCTCGACGCGGTGCTGGCCCGCAAGCCGCAGGTGGCCATCGTCGACGAGCTGGCCCACACCAACGCCCCGGGGAGCCGGAACCGGAAGCGGTGGCAGGATGTGGAGGAGCTGATCGGCGCGGGGATCAACGTCATCGGGGCCTTCAACGTCCAGCACCTCGAGTCCCTGAACGACCTGGTGGCCCGGGCCACCGGAGTGCGGGTGCGGGAGACCATTCCCGACGGCTGGCTGAAGACCGCCGATCAGGTGGTGAACCTCGATCTGGCGGTGGAGGACCTCGAGGAGAGGCTGCGGACCGGGAAGATCTACCCCACCGAGAAGGTGCCCCAGGCGCTGGAGCGCTTCTTCCAGCGGGGGAACCTGGCCACGCTCCGCGAACTCGCCCTTCGCGAGGTGGCCGAGTCGCTGGAGCGCGACACCTTCCGCCGCGAGGCCACCGGGGAAACTCCGGCGGTGGCCACCGCCTCGCGGGTGATGGTGTGCATGGCCTCCTATCCCCCGCGGGCGGCGCAGCTGCTTCGGAGGGGCTCGCGGATCGCCGGACGCCTCAACACCGACTGGTTCGTGGTCTACGTCGAGACGCCCAGCGAGGGACCCACCCGCATCGATGCCGAGGCCCAGCGGCATCTATTAGAGAACATCGAGCTGGCCCGGGAGCTGGGGGCGGAGGTGGTGCGCCTGCGAGCGGCGGACCCGGTGCCGGCGCTGCTCGACTTCGCCAGGAGTCACAACGTGGGGCTGGTGCTGGTGGGCCGCTCGCACCAGCGTGGGCTCCGGAGGCTGCTGGGGCGGACGGTGGACATGCGCCTGGTGGCAGAGGCCACCGACCTCGACGTGCAGGTGGTGGCGCTCGGCGAGGCGAACGAATGACGCTCCGGGCGCGGCTACTCCTGGCCCAGGGCCCCCTGGCGCTGGCGCTGCTCCTGGTTGCGATGGTGGCGGTCCTCACCGCCAATTCCCTGGGCCGCACCGGGGAGCGGATCCTCTCCGACAACTACCGGAGCGTGCTCGCCGCGCAGCGAATGAAGGAATCCATCGAGCGGCTGGACAGCGCGGCGCTGTTCATCGTCATCGGCGAGGAGGCGCGGGCCACACCCCTGATCGAGGAACACCGCGGGGCGTTCGAGCGTGAGCTGGTGGTGGAGGAGCACAACATCACCGAGCCGGGGGAGGAGGAGGCCGCTGCGCGGCTTCGCGCGGCGTGGGACGCCTACCGGAGCGACTTCCAGGCCTTCCTCGAGCTCCCCGCCGGCGAACGGCGCGAGCGCTACCTGGCAGTGCTCCAGCCGGGTTTCCAGCGGGTGAAGGCTGCCGCCGACGAGATCCTGGCCATCAACCAGGACGCGATGGTGCTGAAGAGCGCCCGGCTCCGGAAGGAGAGCGAGTGGCTGGAGCGAGGGGTGGTCCTGGCGGTGCTGGTCTCGGGGTTGCTGGGCCTGTTCGCCTCGGCGGCGCTCACCGCCCGGGCGCTGCGGCCGGTGGGGGTGCTCGGCCAGGCGGTGCGCCGGCTGGGGCAGGGCGACTACGCCGCTCGGGCGCGGGTCCCGGAAGGGGGCACGGAGATCGGCCAGCTGGCCTCGGACTTCAACGCCATGGCCGAGTCGCTGCAGCGCTACCGGGAGAGCAGCCTGGGAGAGCTGCTCGAGGCGCAGACCGCGGCGCAGGCCACCATCGACAGCCTCCCCGACCCGGTGCTGGTCTTCGATGCCGGGGGCAAGCTCACCAACTCCAACCGCGCGGCCACCCAGCTGCTCGGAGTTCGCGGCGGAGAAGGAAACATCGCCGCCGCCCCTCCCGAGGTCCGCGAGCGGGTGGAGCGGATCCGCGATGAGGTGCTGGGCGGGGTGGCCAGCGTCCAGCCCCGTGGTTTCGAGGATGCGCTCCTGGTGGAGACCGGGGAGGGAAACAGGGCGCTGCTGCCTCGGGCCAGCGCCATCTCCAGCGACGAGGGGCGGCTCCTGGGAGTCACGGTGGTGCTGCAGGACATCACCCGCCTGCGGCGCTTCGACGAGCTGAAGGACGACCTGGTGGCCACGGTGGCCCACGAGTTCCGCACCCCGCTCACCAGCCTGCGGATGGCGATCCACCTCCTGGCCGAGCAGTCGGTGGGCCCGCTCAACGAGCGCCAGCTGGATCTGGTGTTCGCCGCCCGCGAGGAGTGTGAGCGGCTGCAGAGCATCGTCGACGATCTGCTGGACCTGGCCCGCATCCGCTCCGGGCAGCTGGAGCTCCACCCGCGCTCGCTGGCCACCCAGCGGGCGATCGGGGAGGCGGTGGAGACGGTGCAGGGAGAGGCCGAGCGCGCCGGGGTGGCGCTCAGCACCGACATCGATCCCGGAGCGACGAGCATCACCGCCGACCCGGACCGGATCCAGCTCGCGCTGGGAAATCTCCTGGCCAACGCCGTTCGCCACGCCGAGCCCGGAGGACAGGTCCGGGTCCACGCGCTGCGCGGCGACGGTGGGGTGCGGATCGAGGTGCAGGACGACGGCCCGGGCATCCCCCCCGAGCACCAGGGTCGGCTGTTCGAGCGCTTCTACCGGGTGCCCGGCTCCCCGCCCGGAGGCGCGGGCCTCGGACTGTCCATCGTCCGCGACGTGGTGGAGGCACACGGCGGCCACGTCGGGGTGCGCAGCGGCCCCGGCGAGGGCTCCGCGTTCTGGATCGAGCTCCCCGATCAGTCGCCGCTGCCGCCACCCTCGTAGCGCTTCCGCTTCCGCCACAGCGTCGAGGCGTCGATGCCCAGGACGCGCGCCGCCTCCTCCAGGCTGGGGGTGGCGGCGAGGACGCGGAGGATGTGTTCCCGTTCCACCTGCTCCAGGCTGAAGGCTCCGCCGAGGGTGACCGCTGCGGCGTGGGTGGCGGCGATGCGCTCGGGAAATGCCGCGGGTGGAAGGAGGTCTGCCGGCCAGATGATCGCCGCCCGTTCCACCGCGTTGCGCAGCTCGCGGACGTTCCCCGGCCAGGCGTAGCTCTCCAGCACCGCCAGGGTCTCCGGAGCCAGCTCCAGACCGGGTCGGTGGAGGGTGGTGGCGAAGTGGCGGACCAGGCGGCGGCCGAGGGGAAGGATGTCCTCCCGGCGCTCGCGCAGCGGAGGCACCACCACCTCCACCACGTTCAGCCGGTAGAAGAGATCCTCCCGGAAACGCCCGGCGCGCACGTCCTCCTCCAGGTTCCGGTTGGTGGCGGCGACGATGCGCACGTCGGCGTGGCGGGTGCGGTTCTCTCCCACGCGCTCGAAGGCCTTCTCTTGAAGGAAGCGGAGCAGCTGCGCCTGCGTGGACGGCCCGAGCTCGCCGATCTCGTCGAGGAAGAGGGTGCCGCCCTCGGCGGTCTCCACCCGGCCGGGGGTGTCGCGGAGCGCACCGGTGTACGCGCCCCGGGCGTGGCCGAAGAGCTCCGAGACCAGGAGCTGGTCGGAGAGGGTCGGGGCGCTGACGGTGACGAAGGGCCGGGAGGCACGGCTGGAGAGCCGGTGCAGGGCCCGGGCGAGCATGCTCTTCCCGGTCCCGTTCTCGCCGCGGACCAGCACCGTGGCATCGGAGGCCGCGGCGCGACGGAGCAGGGAGAGCGCCCCCTGCATCGCCGGAGCCCGGGTCTCGAGCAGCGACTCGCTGTCCAGCCCGGTGAGCCGGTCCTCGAGCGTCTCCACCCGCGCCCTCAGCAAGCGCCTCTCGTGCAGTCGTTCCACCACCGCCCGGAGCTGCGCCGGGGTGAAGGGCTTGGGGAGGTAATCCCGGGCCCCCCGGCGCACTGCCTCCATCGCGGTGTCGATCGAGGCGTAGGCGGTGATCACCACCACGTCGAGGTCGGCGTTCTCGGCGAGGAGCAGCGGGAGCAGGTCCAGCCCGCTCCGGTCGCCGAGCTTGAGGTCCACCAGGGCCACGTCGGCAGGAGCGGCGGAGAGCGCGGCCAGAGCGGCCTCCGCGGTGCCGGCCTCGCGGACCTGGCAACCGGCCTGCTCCAGGCACACCCGCACCATCGCCCGGATGTTGCGCTCGTCGTCGATCACCAGCACCCGGTCGGGTCCGGGCAGGGGCGGAGTCGTTCTGTCCTCAGGGGCGTCCACGGAGCCCCTGCTTGTAACGCTCAGGGGGAGCGGATCAAGCGGGGTCGGGCCGCGGCGGAACGGCGGTGATCGCCCGGAGCTCGGCCGAGGGAGTGATCACCGCCCGGGCCTGGTCCGCCGCCTCCTGCATCGAGCCGGCGAACTGCAGCTTCCCCGGCGCGGCCTGGAGCGCGGAGCGGGCCAGCACCCGGGACGGCTGCTGCTGGACCCCGGCGAGGATGACCAGCGCCTTCCGCTTGTGCAGGCGGGCGATGGCCGATTCCAGCGCCACCAGACCGGTGACGTCGAGCACCGGCACGTGGTGCATGTCGAGGATCACCACCCGGCTGTGGTCGCCGACGTACTGCAGCGCCTGGATCGCCTTCTGGGCCGCGCCGAAGAAGAGGGGGCCGGCGATCTCGTAGACCACCGCGCCGCGGGGCAGTGCCGGATGGGCGCCCTCGTCGCCCGAGACCAGGGCCCGGGTACGGAACACCTCCGACATCCGTCGCATCAGGAGCAGCGCTGCCAGGACCACCCCCACGGTGACGCCGACCACCATGTCGAAGAGCACGGTGAGCGAGAAGCAGGCGAGAAGCACCGCCACGTCGCTGCGGGGAGCCACCCGGAGGATGTGGAGGAAGTGCTTCCCCTCCGCCATCCGCCAGGCGACGGTGAGGAGCAGGGCCGCCATCCCTGCCAGCGGCAGCTTCCCCAGCACCGGGGCGGCGAGGAGCATCGCCAGGAGCAGGAACACCGCGTGGAAGGCGGAGGCGAACGGCGATCGCCCGCCGCTGCGGATGTTCACTGTGGTGCGGGCGATGGCGCCGGTGGCGGCGAAGCCCCCGAAGAAGGGAGCGAGGAGGTTGCCTGCGCCCAGGGCCAGCAGCTCGGCGTCCGGGTCGTGGCGGGTGCCAGTCATCCCGTCGGAGACCACCGCACAGAGGAGCGACTCGATCGCCCCCAGCAGGGCGATGGCGAAGGCGCTGGGGAGCAGCTCGCGCAGCGTGCCGAACCCCAGGTGGATCGGGGCGCCATCGGGCCCGGTGGCGTTCCACGGCCAGTCGAAGCTCGGGAAGTGGGCGGGAATCTCCCCGAACCGGCCGGCGATGGTCTCCACCTGGAAGCCGGGGACAGTGCGGGTGAGCACGGTGGTGACGGTGGTCACCAGGCCGAGGGCGATCAGCGCCGCGGGAATGCGTCCCGAGGTGAGGCGGGGCCAGGCCACCAGGAGGAGGAGGGTGGCCATGCCGACGCCGAGCTCCACCGGTCGGAGCGTGGGCAGCGCCCGGACCAGCGCTTCCACCCGGGC
>Ga0318562_10000991_pt1 | contig 12795 bp, 8 predicted proteins | sample GRESIP066b5f18_FD_203688 | JGI IMG/M metagenome (GOLD analysis project Ga0318562, IMG submission 203688) | Tropical soil microbial communities from Luquillo Experimental Forest, Puerto Rico - GRE.SIPMG.066b5f18 | ecosystem: Environmental > Terrestrial > Soil > Tropical forest > Bulk soil...
CAGTAGCAGGTATCAGGTTTCAGGTATCAGGTTTCAGGTTTCAGATACGAGCAGCCGCAATCACAAACAAGGGCGCGGAGGGAACACCACCTTCCGCGCCCATTTTGTTTTCCTTCTGTGCGCAACAAACTCCCGAGCCCCATCCTCGCGGTTTCTTTCTATCGCGAGGGTGGGATACCACTTATTTCTACGTTGTCTTCTCGGTCCCTTGGTCCCTTTGTTCCTGTCTTACTCCGTTCTGAGTGCCTGCACCGGGTCCAGCCGCGAGGCGCGCCACGCCGGCAGCATACACGCCAGCCCAGCCACGGCGATCAGTATCGCCGCCACTGCCGCGAACACCGCCGGATCGAGCGGACTGGTTTCATAGAGCATGGAGCGGATCAACCGCACCACAGCGGCGCTGCCGGCGAGCCCCAGCGCCAGCCCGAGCACCGCGGGCCGCAGGCCATCCACCAGCACCAGCCCCAGCACCGACTCGCGCTGAGCGCCGAGCGCAATGCGGATGCCGATCTCCCCGGTGCGCTGCGTAACCAGGTACGCCAGCACGCCGTACAATCCCGCCGCCGCCAACACCAGGGCGACCACGGCGAACGCCAGAACCAGGATCGAATCGAACTGCGAATCGATGGTTGACTTGCCGATCGCCTCGCGGATCGTCATCACATCCGATACCGGCAAGTCGGGATCGAGCTGGCCGACGATCCTCTGGACCGGCATGGCCAGCGCATTCACGTCGCGGGGCGCGCGCACCACGATGGTGGCCACGCTGTAGTTGTTGCCGTAGATGGGCCAGTACAACGTAGGCTGCGGCGGGTCCGATGGAAGCCAGCGCGTATCGCCTACCACGCCCACCACCTCGGCGTCCCCTTCGTTGAAGGTGCTCTTCAGGTGCCTTCCGATGGGATCTTCGCCGGGAAAGAACGCTTTCGCCGCCGCCTGGCTGATGACAGCAACATGCGCCCGTTCAAGGCGCTCATCGGTCGTAAACATCCGGCCGTGCAGCAGCGGAATTCCAATGGCGGGGAAGTATCCCGGCTCCGCGCCGCGGGTCATCATGTCAACAGGCGCCACCGTGTCCGGGTGTTCCTGCACTCTCATCATGGTGTCGCCGCCCCAGCCTTCGCCGGGGGCCTTGCTCACCAGGCCAGCCGACTGCACGCCGGGCAGCGCGCGGACGCGCGCAATCAGGTCTTCAAAAAACGCCACACGCTGCTCGGGCTTCTTGTAGCGCGCCTCGGGCAGGCCGATGCGCATGGTAAGCACGTTGTCTACGTTGACGCCGAGGTCGGCGTTGCGCAGGCGCTGATAACTCTTGATCAGCAGGCCCGCGCCCACCAGCAGCACCACCGTGAGCCCTACTTCCACGACCAGCAGCGTGCGCCGCAACCCGGCCTTTGCCCGCGCCCCGCTCTGCGCGCGCGACGATTCCTGCAGCGCGGCGAGTATCTTCTGGCTGCCCGAGCTCAGCGCCGAGATCAGCCCCGCAAACAGCGTGCACATCGCGATCGTGCCCAACGCAAACGCAATCACCACGCCGTCGATGTGAATCGACTCCACGCGGTGCATGTCCTGCCGCACGCGTACCAGCCATGCCAGCGCAGCCCACGCCAGCGCGAGCCCCAGCGCGCCGCCTCCGAGCGAGAGCAGCAGGCTCTCCACAATGCGCTGCCGGATGAGCCGCACGCGTCCGCCGCCGAGCGCGGTGCGAATGGCTACCTCGCGGGCGCGGGCCGCGGTGCGAGCCACCAGAAGGCTGGCCACGTTCATGCACGCGATCAGCAACACGCACCCGGTCGCCGCAAGCAGCGCATAGAGTGGCGTTTTGTAACCGTACACGGCATCGTCGAGCATCGACAGGCCCATAACGCTGTTGTGCACCGCTGGCTTGGGATGCGCGGCAACAATCTGCTTCTGCACCGCGCGCAGCCTGTCAACAAGCGCGGGCAGGGTCACGCCGTCTGCAAGCCGGGCTGCCACCAGGAACTCGTGATCCTCATAGGACTTGAGCAACGACGGAGGGGCCTCTTGGTTCAAAGGCGTCCACACCTGCAGCGGATCCGAGATCATCCTGCTCAGATACAGGAACGAAGGCGGCAGCACACCGACGACCGTGTACGGCTTCGCATCCAGCCAGATGGTTTTACCAACGATGCCCGGGTCGCCCGCATAACGCCGCTTCCAGAATGCGTTGCTGAGAATCACGGTGGGCGGTGCGCCTGCGCTATCGTCCTCGGCGGAGAACGTTCGCCCAATCACCGGCTCTACTCCGAGAACTCTAAAAAAGTTCCAGGAGCACCATGCGGCGTTGATCTTCTCCGGAAGGCGGCCGGCCTCGGCGGAGAGGTTGTAATCCTGCCAGGGTGAGGTGAACGCCATCGCCGCCATGCCCCGGGCGGCCTGCTGCCACTCCTGCATGCTGCCCGCGTCCACCGGAAGGTACGGGCTCCACGACGGATGATTCCCTCCGACGTCGCCTTCGTAGATGGAAGCAAGGCGGTCCGGTTGTCGGTAGGGCAACGGTTTCAGCAGCACATTGCGCACCACCGTAAACAGCGCGACATTGGCGCCAATTCCGAGCGCGATGACGATGATCGCGATCAGCGCAAATCCCGGCGTACGGGCCAGGGCGCGCGCCCCGTGGCGAACGTCGTAGGCAAGCGAATCCAGCCACGCCCAGCTCCAGGACGCGCGCGCCTGTTCGCGCAGCAGCGCCGGGTTGCCAAACGCGCGCAACGCGGCGATGCGCGCCTCTTCCCGCGACATCCCGGCAGCAACGTTCTCCGCGATCTGCCGCTCGAGATGGAAGCGAAGTTCATCGTCGAGCTGTGCCGCCGCCCTGCCGCGCCCGAACAGCATGGCTAATTTCACGCCGACAACGTCCATCCATCGCATAACGACTGCTCCTCGCTGCATCTCCAAACCAACCACACTTCGATTAGTGTGGCGAGTCCGAAATTGGTCCCGAAAGCGACTACATGTCATTCGACTGCGTTGATCGCTTCGCGATCAACTTCCTTCAGGATGACGGCATTTTTTTGGGTCCGAACTTTGGACTCATGACACAAAGTGCATAATCCCTGTTCCCTGCATTACTCCGTCCTCAACGCCTGCACCGGATTCACGCGCGACGCGCGCCAAGCCGGCACCACGCACGCCAGAGCGGCGACGGCCATCAGCGTGGCCGAGACCGCGGCGAACACCATCGGATCGAGAGGTTGCGTCTCGTAGAGCATGGCGCGAATCAACCGAACTACGCCGGCGCTCCCGGCGATTCCCAGCACAAGCCCAAGCACCGCCGGGCGCAGGCCGTCCGCCAGCACCAGCCCGAGCACCGATCTGCGTCGCGCGCCGAGCACGATGCGAATACCGATTTCGCCCGTGCGCTGCGTAACCAGGTACGCGAGCACGCCGTACAGGCCCGCGGCCGCGAGCACAAGCGCGATCAGGGCAAACGCCAGCACCAGGATGGAGTCGAATTGCGAGGCGATGGTCCATTTGCCGACGGCTTCTCTCAGGGGCATCACGTCGGAAACCGGCAGGTCGGGATCGAGCTGGCTGACGATTTTCTGGACCGGCATGGCCAGCGCATTCACGTCGCCAGGCGCGCGCACCACGATGGTGGCCACGGTGTAGTCATTGCCGTAGATGGGCCAGTACAGCGTGGGCATGAATCGCTCGGTGATTCTCCAGCGGGTGTCTCCCACAACTCCGACAATCTCATAGGCAGCCGCTTTGCCGACAGAGGAATCGCCGCCGTCCGCCGGCTTGAGATGCTTGCCGATGGGGTCTTCGTTGGGGAACATGAGTTTTGCCGCGGATTGCGAGATGACCACTACGTTCGCGCGCTCGAGGCGTTCGTCGGGCGTGAAAACACGCCCGCGGAGCAGCGGAAGCCGAATGGCGGCGAAGTATCCCGGATCCGCGCCGCGGATCATCAAGTCGGGAACCTGGTTGCGCGGCACCGGCGGGTGTTCGACAACGTTGAATATGCGGTCTCCGCCATAACCCTCTCCCGGGGCTCTGCTCACCAGTCCTGCCGCTTCGACGCCGGGCATGGCGCGGACCCGCCCGATCAGGGTTTCGAAAAAACCAACCTGCTGAACCGCATCCCGGTAGCGCGCTTCCGGCAGGTCCACGCCCATGGTGAGCACGTTGTCGAGCGGCACGCCAATGTCATTGCCCCGGAGGTGTTGATAGCTCTTCAGCAGAAGCCCGGCGCCGACGAGGAGTATGACAGTGAGGCCGACTTCGAGGACCAGAAGCGTTCGGCGAAGCGCCGTCCCAGCGCGGCCCCCGGTGTGGGCGCGGGAGGATTCCTGCAAGACGGCGAGGATGCGCGAAGGGCCCCACCCGAACGCGGCGATCAATCCGGAGAAGATCGCGCACAGGCCGATTGCGCCCAGCGCGAAGCCGGCGACCAGGCCATCCATGTGCACGGCGGCGATGCGGTTCATGTCCGGGCGCAAGCGCACCAGCCAATGCACCGCCCCGAAAGCGAACAGAAGGCCCAGGGCGCCTCCGGCAGCCGACAGGAGCAGGCTTTCAACGATCCGCTCGCGCAGCAGGCGCATCCTGCCTCCTCCAAGCGCGGTTCGAATCGCCAACTCCTTGCGCCGCGCGGCCGCGCGCGCGACCAGGAGGCTGGCGACGTTCATGCAGGCGATGAGGAGCACGCACCCGGTGGCCGCAAACATGGCATACAAAGGTGTTTTATAGGAGCCGACGCCATCCTCGAGCATCGTGCGTCCCAGCGCGGAATCGTGAATCGCGGGGCGGGCGCGCGTCGTCTCGATATGCTTTTGAACGGATTGCAATTGCGTCACCAGGCCGGCAAGGGTGGTTCCTGCATGCAACCGCGCCGCGACCAGGAATTCGTGGTCGTCGAAAGACGTCATCAGCGGGGGAGGCGCTTCATGGGCTACCGGCGTCCAGAACTGCACCTTGTCGCCGCCGTATTCACTGCTGAACAGGAACGATTCAGGCAATACGCCGATCACCAGGTAAGGCTTGGCATTGAGCCAGACAGTTTTCCCCACGATTGCCGGGTCGCCGCCGTATCGCCGTTTCCAGAATGGGTAGTTGAGCAGAACGACTGCCTGCGCGCCGGGCCAGTCGTCAGCAGGGGTGATGCTGCGGCCCAGTGCGGGGCTGACTCCCAGCACCGAAAAGAAGTTTCCTGAACACCAACCCGCTTCGACCAGTTCAGGAAGCTTCGCTCCTTCCGCCGACACGCTGTAGTCCTGAAACGGCGAAACGAGCGCCATGTCCGCCTTGTCGCCGGCGGCCGATTGCCACTCTCTGAAGCTGCCCGCGGCTACCGGCATGAAGGCATTTGGACCGGAGCGACTGGATTCAGTCTCATAAAGCATGACCAGGCGATCCGGATCGCGATAGGGCAGCGGCTTGAGCAGAACACTGCGCACCACGGTGAAGATGGCGACATTCGCGCCGATACCAAGCGCCATGACCAGTATCGCGATGACCGCGAATCCCGGTGTCCTGCGCAGGGTGCGGGCGCTATAGCGCACATCGTGCAGCAACGATTCCAGCCATCCCCAGCTCCAGGTGGCGCGTGCCTGCTCGCGCAGCAATGCCGGGTTGCCAAACGCGCGCAGAGCAACCATGCGGGCTTCTTCCCGCGGCATGCCCGCAGCTACGTTCTCCGCGATCTGCCGCTCGAGATGGAAGCGAAGTTCATCGTCGAGCTGCGCCGTCGCCCTTCGGCGGCTTACCAGCATGGCAAGTCTCACAGCAAGAAGATCAAACCATCGCATCGACAGCTCCTAATGGTTAATGCCTGTCCTTCGGTCCCTGTATTACTCCGTCCGCAGCGCCTGCACCGGGTCAACCCGCGAAGCGCGCCACGCGGGAACGATGCACGCCAGCGCGGCCACCAGCAGCATCGCCGCCGACACTGCCGCGAACACCGCCGGATCCATAGGCCGCGTTTCATAGAGCATGGTGCGCATCAGCCGCGTAAGCCCGGCGCTGGCCGCAAGGCCCAGCACCAGTCCGATGAACGCGGGCCGCAACCCGTCGCCCAACATCTTGCCAAGCACGCGCTCGCGGGGCGCGCCCAGCGCCAGCCGGATCCCGATCTCTCCCGTGCGCTGTGCCGCGAGGTACGACAGCACGCCGAACAAGCCCACCGCCGCCAGCAGCAGCGACAACGCCGCGAAACCGGTGAGCAGCGTGGTGTTGAAGCTCTGATCCACCGTCGATTTCCCCAGCAGCTGGTCCATGGTGAGCACGTCGGCCACGGGCAGATCGCGATCCATTCCCTCGATCACCCGCTGCACCGGAAGTGCAAGCTGCTCCACATCGCGGCGGGATCGGATCACCAGCGTCCCGTAGTTTTCCCGCCCTTCGGTCAGGTTGAAGTACTTCGTGGGAAACGGATCTTCGCCGATCGCAAATCTCATGTCCCCGACAACGCCTACGATCGTGTAGAGCCTGTCATTGGTCTTGATGTGCTTGCCGATGGGCTCTTCGCCGGGAAGGAATTCCTTTGCGAGGCCGTCGCTGATGATGATTTCATTGGCCTGCTCCAGCCGCAGATTCTGATTGAACGTGCGCCCGCGCAGGATGGGAATTCCCATGGCCGCGAAGTAGCCCGAATCCACAGTCCGCCCCAGGGCGTCATTGGCGGTTCCCACAGGCAGCGGCGGGTGCTCCACGATGGCGAATCCGTTGTCTTCCCACCAGCCCTGGCCGGGAACGGCTGTTGCCATGCCGGCGGCGTCCACTCCGGGCAGGGCGCGCACGCGTTCGAGCAGGGTGTTAAAGAAATCAACCGGAGCCGGGCCGGGCGTTTTATAACGCGCGCCCGGGAGCCCGATGCGCATGGTGAGCACGTTTTGGGTCGCGCAGCCCATGTCGGTGGAGCGCAGGCGTTCGTAGCTCTTCAGCAGCAGGCCGGCTCCGATGAGCAGCACAACGGTGAGGCCGACCTCGAGGGTAAGAAGGACCCGGCGCAACGTGGCCCGCGCTTGCCCTCCGATTGCCGAGCGCGAACTCTCGTGCAGCGAGCCGAGCAGTTGGCGGTCGCGAATAGTCAGCGCGGAGATAAGCCCCGCGAACAACGCGCAAAGCACGATCACCCCGACGGTGAACGCCGCCACCACCCCGTCGATGGATATGGCGTCAACCCGGCTCATTTCGTTGCGGGTGTGCGTGAGCCATTGCAGCGTCAGAACCGCCAGCAACAGCCCCAGGGCGCCGGCGGCCATTGAGAGCAGCAGGCTCTCCACCAGGCGCTGGCGCAGCAGGCGCAGGCGGCCGCCTCCCAGCGCGGTGCGGATGGCCAGTTCCTTGCGTCGCGCGATGGCGCGCGCCACCAGCAGGTTGGCCACGTTCATGCACGCAATCAGGAGAAGACAACCGGTTGCCGCGAGCAGCACGTAGAGCGGGCGCTTGAGATTGCCCACCATGTGTTCAAGCAAAAGGCGGCCCTTGACTCCCGCATTGACGAAAGGCATGTCGAGGTGCGCGTCGTGCACGCGCTTTGAGATCACGCTGAGATCGGCGACAGCCTGCCGCGGAGCGACCCCTGGATTCAGGCGTCCGACCACGCCGAACATGTGATCGTTGAGCATCGCCATGAGCCCGGGCGGCTTGTCGCGATAAACGGAAGCCCACACCTGGGTGGCCGGCTGAGGAAAGGCAAACCAGTCGGGCATCACGCCGATCACGGTGTAAGGTTTGGCGTCGATGTAAACGGTCTGGTTGAGAATCGCGGGATCGGCGCCGAAGCGGCGTTTCCACAGGCTCCAACTCAGGATGGCGGTGAAGTTGGCAGAAGGGGTGTCGTCCGCGGCACTGAAGTCACGCCCAAGGGCGGGCCGCACTCCGAGGGTGGTGAACAGGTTCCAGGAAACCAGCGCGCCCGTAAGCTTTTCGGGCATCTGCCCTCCGGAGGCGGACAGGGCGAATTGAGTGTCTTCAACCAGCGCGAGATTGCTGAAGCTGCGATTCTGATTCCGCCACTCCGCAAACATGCCCCCGGAAACAATGTTGTAGTTGTCTTCCTTCAGGTTGCTCTCGTAGAGCATCATCAGCCGGTCGGGGTCCTTGAACGGCAAGGGCTGCAGCAGCACACTGCGAACCACCGTGAACAGCGCCACGTTCGCGCCGATCCCGAGCGCCATGACGAGCACGGCGATGATCGCGAAACCGGGCGTGCGGCGCAGGGTGCGGATGCCGTAGCGAACCTCGCGCACAAACTGCCCGGCGCCGTGCCAGCTCCATTTCTCGCGCGTCTGTTCCCGAAGCAAGGCGGGGTTGCCAAATGACCGCAGAGCGGCATATCGGGCTTCTTCGGCGCTCATGCCGGCCGCGCGATTCTCCGCGATCTGCCGCTCGAGATGGAAGCGGAGTTCTTCATCGAGCCGCGCTCCCGCGCTTCTCCGCCCGAACAGCATGGCGATTTTTATACCGACAATGTCCATCCACCGCATCATCCGGCCCCTGCTGCCCAGTTGCCTCCCAGGTCTCAGAATCGAGACCTCCACCCCACGAACAAAGACCTGTTCGTGGGGCCCCGGACCTGGGGCACCCGGCTTTCTTGGTCCTTGTTCCCTCGGTCCCTTGGTCCCTGTCTTGTTACGCTTCGGCGACGACCAGGTTGATGGCGGCCGAAAGACGGCTCCAGTTCGCGGCTTCCTTTTCCAGTTGCTCGCGCCCCGCGTTGGTCAGCGAGTAGAACTTGGCCTGCCGCCCGGTTTCGCTTTCCGCCCAATTAGCCTTGATCCAGGCCTGTTGCTCCAGCCGGTGAAGCGCCGGATACAAGGAGCCCTGCTGCACCTGCAGAACCTCGCCGGAGACCTGCTGAATCCGCTTGGCGATGGCCCAGCCGTGCATGGGTTCGAGAGAAATGGTCTTGAGGATCAAAAGATCGAGAGTGCCCTGAACGAGATCGCTTGGCTTTCCCATACCTTGACTATCTACAATTCGGCGTTGTAGATAGTCAAGGTATCTGTGACGAACGGCGAGGCCAAGCAGCGCGCGATTTCCTTTCGCGCGAATCTCACATCCTAAGAATCAGCGGCTGATTGCTGCCGCGGTTTTGCGGTTTCTCTTGGCGCGAGTGGCCGATTTCGTTGTATGCTCCTGTTCGCGAGGGAGGTCGTTCATGAACACTTCACCGGTCCGCGTCATCACCGTCGAACGCGAATACGGGTCCCGCGGCGGTGAGTTCGCGCACGATCTCGCCCGTCGGCTGGGATGGCGGCTGCTGGACTCCGAACTGCTGACCGCCGCGGCGCGCAAAGCCTGCGTGCCCGAAGATTTGGCCGCGCAGTTCGATGACCGGCTCGATCCCTGGTATTACCGGTACGGCAAGGTCTTCTGGCAGGACCAGCTCTACTCCACCGCCACCGAATCCGAAGAAAAGGTCTTCAACTGCGAACGGATGTATGCCCTGGTCAAGCAGGAGATTCTCGATCAGGCGAAAGTCGGCGACTGCGTGATCGTAGGCCGAGGCGGGGCCGCGGCCCTGGCCGGCAAGCCGGGATGCTTTCATGTATTCGTGTATGCCACCCTGGCCGCCAAGCGGGCGTGGTTTACGCAGACGTTCCCGGACCGGGCGCTCCACGCCGAACAGGAGCTGGCCGCGCATGACAAACGCCGCGCCGCGGCCATCAAGCAGTATTACGGTCAGGAATGGTGCGCCCGTGGGATGTACCACATGCTGCTGAACTCGTGCGTGGGCTTCGAGCCGATGATCGCGGCGGTGCAGGGGGCGATCCAGGCGCGGACGGTCATGACCCAGGCCTGCGCAAGCTGATTAGACGCTCACCCGCCGGACCCGCCCCCCGATCCGCGTAAACACTTCCCACGGAATCGTTCCGCACGCGTCCGCATGATCGAACGCGGTGATCGTTCCCTCGCCCTGCGATCCGAGGATGACCACCTCGTCGCCCGGTTCAACGCCCGAAATTTCAGTGACGTCGATAACCGCCTGGTCCATGCTGATGCGGCCAACGAGCGGTGCACGCTCGCCGCGCACCAGCAGGGTGAAGCGGTTGCCGAGGCTCCGGTCGAGCCCGTCGGCGTAGCCCGCGGCGATCAGCGCCAACCGCATCGGTTCGGTGGCGACAAACGTGCCGTTGTAGCCGATCTCCGCGCCCGGGGATACGTCGAGCAGGCTGACGACGCGCGTCTTCCACGTCATCACCGGCTGAAGGTGGCGGCGAGCCTCCGTCAAAGCCTGCGGCTCGGCCTCAAACGGGGGCGCAAACCGCGGGACCACGCCGTAGAGAGCCAGCCCGGGGCGCAGCATCAGCTTCAGGCCGAAGCGCCGCGCGAGAGCCGCGATGTGCTGGGCATCATTGCCGAGCAGCGCGGCTGAGGCGCCCACGCTGAGCCACTTCGCCGCGGCAGCCAGTATGACGCGGGCGAGAGCCTCCTCAAGGCGGCCGAGCTGGGCGGCAGACGAACGCCCATTGGATTCGTCGGACGCATACAGGTGTGTCGTGACTGCCTCGATGCGCAATGGCGACCTCGGCCCGAAGCGCGCCAGCACCGGGTCGAGGTCCGCGAGCGTGCGGCCCTGGCGGCTCATGCCGCTGTCGATCTCGAGGTGTACCGGGACGGATCCCGGCTCAGCGCTGCGTTGGCGCGCGGCAGACTCGATGGCCTCGAGTTGGAACGGCTCCCACAGCACCGGCGTAAGGCGATGATCAACGACGGCCGCTTCCTGCCCGGGAAACACTCCGCCGATGATGACGATTCGGGAGTCAGGGCAACGCGCGCGCGCAGCCATCCCCTCCTCCACGCTGGTTACGCCCAGCCAGCGCGCGCCGGCGCGCACCGCGGCCGGCGCGCACAACGCCAGAGAATGCCCGTACGCATCGGCCTTCACAATGGCGAGCAATTCGGATTCGGGCGGCGCCAGTGTTCGCAGAAACCGGAAATTGTCTTCGAGTGCGCGGGTTGAGATTTCAACCCAGCAGGGGCGGCTTGGCATTGAGCGATCCAAGCTCCATTTTATCGTCTGGGCTTCGGCGGTTTACCGCAGCAGAGCGAAAGCGACCACCGTCTCGCCGACGGCTCCGGTTTCGGCCAGCAGTTCGTCTTCCAGTGCGTGCGGCACCGCCATCTCGCAAGCGGCGATCTCCTCTTCACTCGCGCCCACAAAGCACAATTCGCAGCAGCCCAGTGCATCGGCATCAGCCGCATCTTCCTCGTCCACGCGGACAGGAGGCCCGAACACGCGGCAGGTCATCGGACGCCATGCATACACATCGCATCGGCCGGTCGCGGGATCGAGCGCGGGACATGGGGCGTCATTGGCGAATTCCTCGAAGCGCTCCTGCTCCTCGATGGAAGCGCCAATCTCGCCCGTTTCGATATCGCCCGGAAACGCGGGCCCGTGCTCATCGATCCACTCCTGGGCGCGCCGCGCGACCTCGGCCGCCAACTCCGGATCTGCCGCGCGCAGCGCGTCCATTCCCGCGTGCAATCGCTCCGCGTCGAGCGCATTGATCGCGAAGGCGCCGTGGCAGCATTGCGTGCAACCCATGCGGCACGCCAGCCACGGCCCCGCGCGCCGCGCCGCATCGGCCAGCGATGCGTCCATGATCTGCACCAGTTCGGAGTCGCGCGCGGGAAGGGTCATGTTTCCAGATTACGGGATGTCTTGAACCGCGAACAATCTGTGGCAGACTGGTGCGCATGGCAGGATCTTGCCCGGATTCACGCATCCTGCGGTTCTCCCAGAAGTTGCAGTCAATTTAGGAGGTGAAATGCCAAATGCCGCCCTGAACCGAAGTGACCCGCGACAAACAAATGACGCGGTCTTGACATTTGCTTGCACCGCGGTCGCAGGAATGGATGTACGATTCGTCCATGGCTGCGTACCGCGTGGTTATTCGCAAATCCGAGGAAGGGTATAGCGTCTCCTGTCCCGATCTTCCCGGCTGCTAGTCGCAGGGAGCCACGGAAGCGGAGGCGCTGGCGAACATGCAACTCGCAATCGCGGAATACATAGACGCAGCCGAAGAAATGGGCCGGCGATAGTCGAGGTCTGCGGGCGATGGGCATGGAGGCGCTACTTCGGCCGTTCTTTTGGGCGCGTGAGCACAGAGACGAACATGTGCCTGCGATTGCCGGGATAGAGTATCGCAGCGCAATCGCAGCACTGGAAGAGGCGGGGTTCTGGGTTCTCCGCGAAGGCACACACGTGGTGATGACGAATGGAACGCGCATCCTGACCATCCCATGCCAGGATCCCGTCAACGCCCTTACCATGGACGGAATCGTGCGCGATGCGGGCCTGAGTCCGAATGAGTTTCGCCAGCTGCTTTAAGGTCCTAAACCAAAAATCGCCGTCATCCTGAACGAAGCCGCACGAAAGTGCGGCGCAGTCGGAGGACCTGCATTTCAATAAAAGAATGATTGGGCCGCTAGAATGCGCTTCTTGCGCCCGGTGCCGTATAGTCGTTGCGGAGGCCGCTCCCCATGCGCATTCATCCCGCAATCGTAGTGTTTTGTTTCGGATTCATTTCCTCGACTCTGTTCGCGCAGCGGGGCTTGCTGCTAGTGGCACAGAAGGGCGACAAGAGCCTGGCCATCGTTGATCCCGCGGCGGGCAAGGTGCTGGCAAGCGTTCCCGAGGGCGGCATAACCGGCCACGAGGTCACGGCTTCGCCCGACGGCCGCTTTGCGTATGTGCCGATCTACGGCAACTCGGGCGTTGGCAAGCCGGGCACCGACGGCACCAACATGGTGGTTGTCGATCTGGCCGCGCACAAGGTGATCGGCAACGTGGACTTCGGCCACGGCGTCCGGCCGCAC
>Ga0318562_10000992_pt1 | contig 12795 bp, 8 predicted proteins | sample GRESIP066b5f18_FD_203688 | JGI IMG/M metagenome (GOLD analysis project Ga0318562, IMG submission 203688) | Tropical soil microbial communities from Luquillo Experimental Forest, Puerto Rico - GRE.SIPMG.066b5f18 | ecosystem: Environmental > Terrestrial > Soil > Tropical forest > Bulk soil...
TCCGGCGATTCTCCGCCCGGGTCCTGGGAGCGACGGTTGCTGCATCGGTCTGTGCCACGGCGGTCGCCCGGGTGATGGCCGGGCCTCGTCCGGAGCTGGCGGTTGCTCCGTTCTCGGACGTTCCGTTGACCGCCCTCCCCGGGTTCATGCTCCTCGGTCTGGTCGCCGGTCTGCTGGCGATGGCCTACAACACCGGGACGCTGAGGGCGCTGAAGCTCTTCGACAGACTCTCGCCAAGATTCCGTCCTCTCGCCAGCGGGGCCGTGGGCGCCGTCGCCGGCGTGCTCGCCATCGTCTGGCCGAGAGCGCTCGGGGGTGGCGAGCCCATCGCCGTGCAGGCCGTGGCCTTTCCGCTCGGGCTCACCACCGGTGGGCTCGTCGCCTTGACGCTCCTCCGCTGGCCGCTCTGCATGTTCTCTTACGCGACGGGGAGCCCGGGTGGCGTCTTCGCCCCGATGCTCTCGCTGGGGGCGCTGCTCGGCTTGGTCACGGTCCGCCTGGCGCACGCCTGGGGAGTCCAGGATGCCGGCGCCTCGGCGGTGGTCGTGGTGAGCATCACCGCCTTCTTCACCGGCGCGGTTCGATCGCCCCTGACCGGCGTGGTCCTCCTCCTGGAGATGACCGGAGCCTTCCCGCTGCTGCTCCCGATGCTCGCCGGCTCGGGGGCCGCTTACGTCTTGACCGAGTTCCTGAGGAGCCCCCCTCTGTACGATCTTCTCCGGAGACGAGACGAGCGGCTCCAGCGGCGTCGCAGCAAGGCCGGCGCGCCTGTGGTGGCGGCGATGGCTCCGGAACCCGGCGGATAGGCGGAGGTCCGGGAAGGAGCCTTCGTTGGAAAGGGTACTTTGGTGAAACGTCTTCCACGCGCAGCTCTGCCGGCCCTTCTCCTCGGCCTTCCTGCCCTCGGCGGCGGGGACGGTCCAATTCCCGTCGTCCCCGATCGTTTGAGCGTCTCGTTCTGTCTCGGAGAGTACGCGGACGAGCTCAGCGCCCTGTCCCCCTCGGCACGCCGCGCGGAGCAACAGCAGGATGCCTACACCTTCTGCGTCCGGACCACGGCCGCCTACGAGTGCCCGAGCTACGGCCCGGACGGCCAGCTCCGGAAGAAGCGGCGCATGGCGACCGCCCACGGCACCGCCTTCGGCCTGCGCCGTGAAGGGCAGGGGACGCTGCTGGTCACCAACCAGCACGTGGCCGAGTGGCCCGCGGTGACCGACGAGGACCATCGGGTGGACGGCGTTCCATCGGGATGCAAGCGGGTCTCGGACTCGCTGCGCATCGTGGACAACGAGTCGGACAACTACTCGGCCGACGACCTGCCGCTGACGCGCGTGGTGAGCGACCCGGCGCTGGACATCTCCGTTCTCCGCTCATCCAAGACGCTGCCGGTGCTTCCCTGGAAGATCGGGCACAGCGGCGGGCTTCGGGTCCGGAACGTGGTCGACGTCCGCGGATTCCCGCTCGGGGTGTTCAGCGCGACCAACGTCGGAAAGGTGGTGTCCGAGCACGACCACGACAGCTTCAGGGACTGGAACCACGACGACTTCGTCATCGACGCCCTTCTCTCGCAGGGCAATTCCGGCTCGCCGGTCCTCGCCGTTTCGTGCAAGAGCGGCGAGTTCGAGCTGGTCGGCGTCTATCACGCGGGCTACACGCAAGGGAGCGCCCTGAACGTCGTGGTCGGCATCGATCAGCTGACCGCGTTGCTGACCACTCTGAAGAGGGAATCGCCGCGTGATGACGGGCAGACCGGTCTGGACAATGTGCGCCGGTCGCAGCTCCTGACCTCGGTGCGGACGACGCTCGATCCCTACTTCCCGTTCGGGAGCCTGGTGGCAGCAGTCAGGGCACGCGACGACGGCGTGCTCTTCTACGAGCTGTTCTCCTCCGATTTTCCGACCAGGACCGTCCCGGTGGTGGTCCTGGAAGACCTCCCATCGGCAACGACCGCCGGCTTCGGTGGGGTGGGTCGAATCTGGTTCGGCAACCGTCGGGGTCTCAAACCCTACGAGCGCGAATCCCTTGAACCGGAGATCCAGGCGCTCGTTCCTCGACTCATCGACGCCTTCCGCAAGCAGAGCAGCCTCACCTTCGCCCTTCGCGCGCACGAGCTCACCCCGATCCAGACCCGGGCCGAGTTCGACGCTGCGGCCCAGCTGCAGCGGGACCTCGACCAGCGAGCCTCGAAGGTCCAGGATCTGGCGCAGACCGCGGCGGAGGTCGCCGGGCGACTCGGGCCATCCAGCGCAGATGCGGCGGTCGCCTTCCTCGATGCGATGGCTCCGCATCCGCCACAGGCGCCGCCGGTCGCACCGGCGCCAGGGTCATCGACCTCGTCTCTCGGCGGGTCCATGACTGCCACGCCACCGGCTGCCCCGTAAGAGGCTCGTCCCGCGACGTGATGTCGACGAGGTCGACCGGCTCGCTTGCGCCGGCCCGGACCATAACCTCCTCTGGTAGCTTTCACGGGTTCCATTGACGGTAGAGAGTGAGGTGCCCCATGCGGAACGCGAGAATTCCTCCGGCTCCGCTGGCCCAGTTCGTCGACCCTCTCCCCATCCCTCCACGGTTGAGGCCCGCGGTTGGCAGAGCGCCGCTGACCGTCCGGCTCCGCACCGGAGTGCACAGGTTCCACCGCGACCTGCCGGAGAGCCGGATCTGGGGGTACGAGGGAATGTTCCCTGGACCGTCCATCGAGGCCGAACGAGGCCCGCCTGTCACGGTCGAGTGGCGGAACGAGCTCGAGCCGCCTTTCCCGGTGGTGGTGACGCGCGCTCTCGCGAATGCGGCTGACGGCGTGCCCGTCCAGTGCGTCCCGGGGCTCAGCGGAGGCACGCCCGACCCCGGCGCGGCGGCCCTCGCCGGTCACGTGGTCGTGCACCTCCACGGGGGCCTCACTCCAGCAACCTTCGATGGATGGACGGAAAATCTCTGCGCCCCCGGGCAGAGTGCGCTCTTCCAGTACCCGATGGACCAGCGTGCCGCGCTGCTCTGGTACCACGACCACGTCATGGGCGTGACGCGCTTCCAGGTCTACGCCGGCCTGGCCGGCTTGTGGATCATCCGAGAGCCGCGAGAGCGAGAGCTCGGGCTTCCGGAGGGCCCGCCGTTCGAGGTTCCACTCCTCATCCAGGACCGCAACTTCACCCTGGACGCGAGGGGCTCGCTCACCGGGCAGCTCCTTCACAAGACCGCCCCCGACGTCATGGAGGCCTTCGCGCCATTCACCGTGGTGAACGGGAAGGTGTGGCCAGTGCTTGAGGTGCGGCCAGCGACGTACCGGTTCCGGGTGATCAACGGGTCCAACGCCCGGACCTACCGGCTGGTGCCGTTCCGGAACGGAAAGCCGGATTTCGAGCGCGTGTGCCAGATCGGCACGGACCACGGATTGCTGCCGGTCCCGTGTGGGCTGCCGGCGGATGGGCTCGTCCTTGCCTCGGCCGAGCGCGCCGATCTCCTGGTGGACTTCTCGGACTTGCCAGCCGGCGCGGAAGTCACTCTCTTCAACACTGCCTCCGCTCCATTCGACGGTTCACGATTCTCGGCGGCCGAGGCAGCCGGCGCCGGAAGCCTCGAGGGCCTGCTCCCGTACCCGGAAGTGATGCGGGTGCGTGTCGTCGAGGGGAAACCCGTGCGTCGGGCGGGTCCCCAGGCGCTCGCGACCGATCTCGATCCTCCGCCGGCCGAGTTGCTCGCCGCGGCGCCGCGCCGGACCATCCTTCTCGTCGAGCGGGAGATGGAGGGCGAGCCGAACATGCTGACCCTTCGCGAGCTCGGTCCCGCTCCGGAAGGTCAGCCTGGCCCGGTGGTGACCATCTCGGACGGTGCGCAAACCACGCGTCATCGGGTCGTCGCCTCGCACTTCGAGGACGCGGCGACGTTCTATCCGGTGCTGGGGCAGTACGAGGTGTGGCGGCTGGTGAACCTGACCACCGACACCCACCCGATCCACGTCCACCTCGACCCCTTCAGGATTCTGACCCGGCGGCCACTCCGCCATGAAATTCCGAAGGGGGGAATGGGCGACCTGGAGCTCACGGCAGCGGTGACGCTCGAGCGCGCCCCGGGCGACGCGCTGGAGCATGCCATCGACGAGAACGAGCGCGGGCTCAAGGACACCGTCCGCGTCAACCCAAACGAGCTGGTCGAGATCGTCGTCCGGTTCACGAAGTACGGGGGCCGCTACATGTACCACTGCCACATCCTCGAGCACGAGGACCGAGACATGATGCGCCCCTTCGTCACCATGCCTCCGGAGCTGATGCCCTTCATGGGCTGACCGACGGGGACGGCTTCACGGCGCACCCGATCAGCGGGTCACGAGCACCTTCCCGGCGCCCTCGCCCGCGCGGCGGAAGGCGTCGCGGATCTGCGCGAGGGGAAAGCGTCCGGCTAGCGGGAGAATCAGCTCGCCGCGAGCTACCTCCTGACCGAGCTCCACCAGAAGGCGTCCATCCGCGTGCGCGGTGATGGCCTTGACGGTGACGTGCTCCGCTCCGCCCGAAGGTGCGCCCACCGCGCTTGCCAGAACGCCGCCGGGGCGAAGCCGCGGGAGGAGCCTCCGGGTGGTCTCTCCGCCGACCGTGTCGGCGATGCCCGCGAGGAGGGCAACGCGCTCCACCGCCGCCGGATCGTCGAGGGCGAGGACCTCGTCGGCCTCGAGGGAGCGGGCTTCCTTCGCTCGTTCGCCGCGCACCCCCGCGACCACCCTCGCTCCTGCCTTCCGCGCGACGTGGACTGCGACCCGCCCGACCGAGCCCAGCGCGCCGGTCACCAGCACGCGGTCTCCCTGCCCGGGCTGGATCGCCTCGATCAGCTGCGCTCCGGTCAGCCCCACGACGGGAATCGCTGCCGCATCGACGAGCTCGAGGCCAGGGGGAATCCGTGCCAGCGAGGTCGCCTGTACGGTGGCGTACTCGGCGAGCGCATGACGCACCTGTCCGAAGACCCGGTCCCCGATCGACAGCCCGGAGACACCGCTGCCCAGCTCGACCACCTCACCCGAGGCATCGAACCCGAGGATGGACGGGAACTTCTGGGGAAACCATTCCTTCACGTCGCCGCTGAGGATCTTCAGATCCAGCGCGTTCAGACTCGAGGCGGCGACGTGGAGCTTGACCTCACCGGCCTTCGGACGGGGTTCCTCGACCTCACGCAGCTCCAGCGCATCCACATCGCCATAGCGGGTCAGCACGGCAGCTTTCATCACCTGCTCCAGGAAGGGGAGGGCGAAGGCCTAATGCTGACGCCGCTGCCCCGCCCCGCGAAGCGCGGAACGCTCGGTTCGTCCCCGGGCAACGAGGCGGTCGTTCACTAGCGGTCGAACGTGGACGCCCTGGATCGCGGATTCCAGACCCCCCTGGCGGAGCTGGCGCTGGCGAGGATGCTCAGCGCGTTGCCGGAGCGCTGATCACCAGCGTGTCCCGTCAGTGTCCTTCGCCCGCGCCGAGGTGCGCGACGCCCCAGAACCCATCGTTGTGGGTCTCCGAGACCGGGGTGTGCGTGAGCGGGCCGTCACGCGTTCCCGCCAACACCACGTCCCCGCTGGGCAACAGGTGCAGGGCGCGAACCTGGACGTCGCGGGGTAGGGGCAACTCAAGGAGGCTGCCACGGCTCAGGTCCGGCTCCAGGGTGAGGAGGAGTCCCTTGCCGTTCTCGACCTCGCTGTTGGTGTCGACCTGCACGTAGTCCGTGCGGCCGCCGACGATGATCCGGCCGTCCGGCATCGGCGCCAGCGCCCAGCCGAAGTCGTCGCGGGAGAGATCGAGCGTCCGGTACTCCAGCGTCGAATTCTCGTCGACGCGGCCACGCATCACCGCCACATCCCACTCCATCGTCCGGTTGGGGGCATCGTGCTTCGTGATCCGCGCCGCCCCGGCGATGAAGACCACCCCGTCCTTCACCGTGATCGCGCTCGGGTGATCGACGGCTGGACCACCGAAGAGGCGTCCCCCGCCGAACGTCCCGGCGGTGTCGAACTTCTGCACCAGCGCGTCGTAGCTGCCCAGCGGCGTCAGCGGGGCGCGCCCGAAGTGCTGCCCGTAGATGGGGACGTCGTCCTCGAAGATCTGCGTTGCCACGTAGACGGCGCCCTCATCGCGAGCGACGAGCGAGGGCGAGAACTGGAAGGCCGTGCCGACGTTCGCCGGCATCACCTGGGTGCCCCACAGGCGCCGACCGGTGGGGTCCAGCCGGTAGAGCTTGAACCCGTACGTCCACTCCGCCAGAAGATACAGGCCTTCGCCGTCGGCCACACCCACCACATGGCTTCTCGATCCGAGCTTGAACGGGCCGTCGATCGGGAGCTCGTGGACGCCGGACGCGTCGTAGAAGAGGTTCTCGCGCGGCCCGGGAATCTCCTCGAGCTTAGCCGTGGCAAGTGCGTCCCCGTTAGGCGACAGGCGCAGGATCTCGAGGTCGAACTGCATGTCGCCGTCGTCATCACGCATCACGAAGACGCTCAGCTCGCCACTGGGGTGAACGACGAAGCTCGACACCTTCGAACGCTCCGGGAAGACAAACCGCTGTTCGAGGTGTCCACTCGGAGCGTACCGTTCGAGGACCGGCACGCCGTCCAGCTGGGAGGGACTGGAGGTCTCGTCGCGAAGGAGCCACACCTTCCCGTCCGGATCGGCGTCGAGCGCGGTGATCGTCGTCCGGAAGGAGGCGGGGACGCTGCGGGCGGCGATGGCAGTGGGCCAGCCTGGTGCTGGCGCGAGATCGATCGAATCGAGCTCCCCGACAGGGCTCCTCACGCCCATCGGGGCGCCGCAGCCGATGAGAAGGAGAAGTGCCCAGGAGAGACTCCGGGGCGTGCGTCTCCGAGCGCCTTCGAGGGTCGGCGACGATCGCTGGTTGGCTCCGCCGGAGCTCGCTCCTGGCGGGTGGGTCGGAGCGAGCCTGAACGCCGGCGCGGTCGGGAGACCGGGCATGGGAACCGCCCTTTCTAGGAAACGTGGTGTCTCGGCGAGGAACGCGAGTGCGCCCGAGGCGGCAAACTCGGCGCGTAGTTCTGCTTCTCGTCGTCATCGCCTCGACGTCAGCGCGGCGCGACCCGGTCGAGAAATGCCCGGACCCGCCGGGCGATCTCCGGAGTCGCCTCGTCGAGCGCGAAGTGTCCTGCCTCGAGGAGGTGCGTCTCGGCCCCCGGGTGGTCGCGCCGCAACGCCTCCACCTCGTCGACCGAGAACGAGGGATCCCACTTCCCCCAGACGACCAGGAGGGGAGGCCGCCCTCGCCGCAGCCAGGACTGCCACGACGAATACGACGCGACGTTGGTGCGGTAGTCGTAGAAGAGGTCGGCCTGGATCCGGTCCTGCCCGGGCCGGGAGAGGAAGGCCAGCTCGTCGGCCCAGAGGTCCGGGTCATACCGATCGACGTTGGGGGAGTGCCCGACGTGACGGGTCCGGGTGGCGGCCTCGGAGAGGAAGTTGGCGCGCAGGGCGGCCTCGTGCGCGGCCCGGTTTTCCCAGAACGCTCGGCGGGTGTTCCACAGCGCGGGGACCAGACCTTCGTCGTGCATGACCGCGTTCTGGATGACCAGCGCCATCACTCGCTCGGGGTGAGAAACGGCGAGACGCATCCCGACCGGCCCCCCGTAGTCCTGGAGGTACATCGCGTATCGCTCGATCCCCAGCGAGCGGGTGAAGGCATCCATCGCCTCCGCGAGATGGTCGAACGTGTACGGGTAGGTCTCCGGCGAGGGAGCATCGGAGTGTCCGAAGCCGGGGTAGTCCGGTGCGAGGAGGCGCCACGGCCCGGCCACCCGAGGCAGGAGGCCCGCGTACATGCGGGACGAGGAGGGAAACCCGTGGAGGAGGAGCAGAACCGGGCCATCGGGGGGACCTGCCTCGCGGTAGAAGACCGTGACGCCTCCGGCCTGCACCGTTCGATGGTGAACCGGCCACTCCCGCTCATTGCCAGGCGGCAGGCTCCCGCCATGGGCTCCTCGGTCGTCCCTGGGCATGCGCAGGCTCCTCGAAGCAGGTGCGCGGGGTGCTTAACCACGGCTCACGGACGAAACCCGGTAGTCGCCCGTCAGAGTGCCCAAGCCCTGAGCGAAAACTGCTGCGCCTGATTCACATCCATCATGAGCAGCAGGCTCCTGAACTGGTCCTTCCCGTAGTAGCTCCAGCTGGCGCACATCGGCGTCGCCGGGTCCCCGGTGCGAGCATGCGTGTCGCACGGGTATGTCTGTGACCGGTCGGGCCTGCCCAGGACTCCCTCGATGTCCGTCCCTGACATCCCGAAGCGGAGCTGCTGGCGTGAGACGCGCTGCAGCTCGGCCCAGGTGTGCTGGCCCTTCGGCAGTGACCGCGCGCACGGGAGGATGTTCATCGAGAGAAGCACCAGCAGCGACCGCGTCCACGGCATGAGCTGAGGCTACCGCACGTCCGCAATGAGTCCTCGCTGGGCGCCGCGTTTCGATTGCGGTCGCCTTGCAGCGTGGAAAGTCGCCCGCGCTCATCGTGCACTGTGCTGAAAGCCAAGCGCGGTCGTTCCGACGAAGGTGATCGGGCTCAAGCCTCGCGCGGGGTCTCAGTGGTGACCCGGGGTGACAAGGCCGAGGGCTGCACCGACAGCTCTTGCGGTGACCGTCCGGGCCTTCAGTCGGCGCAGACTATGCCTCGGCTCATTCGGGACGCCTACGCAATGGCCGCGCGAGAAGTGACAGGTTCAAGACGGCGGCCCTGCATCGGGTCGTCGGCATCCCGAAGAGCTTGTGGGCCTCCACGAAGTGGAATACGGCCCTCGTGAATCCACACGCGACCCGAGGTCGGCCATGCCCGAGCGGAGCAAAGGGGCGCAGCCCCTGTCCCCCTGGTGGAGGCACGGAACCCTGCTGGTGATGATCTTCGGGTTCTCCGTTCTGACCCTCGTCACCGTCCTCACCTACACCAACGCCCCTCCCATCCCACGAGAGGTCGTCGATCACACCGGGCGGGTTCTCTACACCGGCGCCGAGATCGAACAGGGACAGGAGGTGTTCCTCAAGCACGGGCTGATGGAGCACGGCACGCTCTGGGGCCACGGCGCCTACCTTGGCCCGGACTACACCGCCGAGCACCTCCACCGGGAAGTGGGCGTTCTGCGCGACGTCGTCGCCGAGTCGCGGTTCGGGAAGCCCTTCGCCGCGCTTTCGACGGGGAACCAGGCCGAGGTCGCGGAGCAGGTGCGGACCCAGCTCAAGATCAACCGGTACGATCCGGGCACGGCGACCTTGAGGCTGTCGGCGCCCGAGGTGGCGGCCACCCGAGCTCTGGAGCGCTACTGGGGCGAGTACTTCTCCAAGGAGAACGTCGCGCCTGGCTTGCCACCAGGGACAATCGCCGACCCCGGCGAGGTCCGGCTGCTCAACGCCTATTTCGCGTGGGCCACCTGGGCTACCGTGACGCAGCGACCGGGCAAGGACTACACCTACACCAACAACTGGCCGTACGACCCGGACGCGGGGAACCGCCCCTCCACCGCAGCGTACGTCTGGAGCGCGCTCAGCCTGGTCTCGTTGCTGGGCGGCCTGGGCCTGATTCTTCTGATCTTCGGAAAGTTCCACTTCCTCGGCTGGGAAGGCGACGAAAAGGATGTCGCCGCTCAACCGGTGAAGTCTTCGGCGCTGACGCCGAGCCAGAAGGCGACCGGCAAATACTTCGCGGTAGTGGCGGTTCTCTTCCTCCTCCAGGTCGTGGTCGGGGGGGCGCTTGCCCACTACCGGGTGGAACCGTTCTCCTTCTACGGGCTGGACTTCATCGTCCACCTCGCTCCGTACAACCTGCTCCGCACCTACCATCTGCAGCTGGCGATCTTCTGGATCGCGACTGCATGGGTCGCGGGCGGGCTGTTCCTCGCGCCGCTGGTGGGTGGCGGAGATCCCCCGGGACAGCGGGTGCTGGTGGACGTCCTCTTCTGGGCGCTGGTCCTGGTGGTGGGAGGAAGCCTGGTGGGCGAGTTCCTGGGCGTGACCGGTCGCCTCGGCCAGCTCTGGTTCTGGCTCGGCCACCAGGGTTCCGAGTACCTCGACCTGGGTCGGTTCTGGCAGCTCCTGCTGATCGTCGGACTGCTTCTCTGGCTCTTCCTGATGTTCCGGGCCCTCCAGCCGGCGATCCGGAAGGAAGGCACCCGCGAGCTGTCGGCCCTGTTTCTCTACGCGGCGGCCGCCATTCCGCTGTTCTACCTTCCGGCGGTCTTCTACGGCCCGCGCACCAACTTCGCGGTCATCGACAACTGGCGGTTCTGGATCATCCACCTCTGGGTGGAAGGTTTCTTCGAGCTCTTCGCCACCGTGCTGGTGGCGATCATGTTCCGCCACCTGGGGTTGGTCTCCACCCGCACCGCGACCCGTCTGGTCTACCTCGATGCGATCCTCTTCCTCACCGGCGGCATCATCGGGACGGGGCACCACTGGTACTTCACCGGGCAGGGCACGCTGAACATGGGTCTCGCGGCGTGCTTCTCGGCCCTGGAGGTCGTTCCGCTCACCCTGCTGACGCTGGACGCGGCGGGCTTCATCCGGCTCCAGAGGCGCGCCTCATCGAACGGCGGGGACCTGGCCTCGAAGCACAAGTGGGCGATCTACTTCTTCATCGCCGTGGGGGTCTGGAACTTCATCGGGGCTGGCGTCTTCGGCTTCCTGATCAACACCCCCATCGTCTCCTACTTCGAGATGGGGACGATGCTCACCGCCAACCACGGTCATGCGGCGATGTTCGGGGTGTTCGGCATGCTCGGACTGGGGGTGTTGGTGTTCTGTCTCCGGTCCCTGCAGAGCGATGCGGCCTGGCGGGTCACCGAGAAGTACGTGAGGGTCGGCTACTGGGGGCTCAACGCCGGCCTGGCCTTGATGATCGTCCTCGACCTCTTCCCTTCCGGGGTGCTCCAGCTCTGGGACGTGATCAGCCACGGGTACTGGCACGCCCGGAGGCTCGACTATCTGATGTCCGGCACCTTCCATGTCCTGGAGTGGGTCCGCGTCGCGGGCGACCTGGTCCTGATCGTCCTCGGTGCTCTTCCCATCGCCCTGGCCGCGCTCTGGTCGTATTTCCGGGCGGATCGAGCACGGGCGGCGACCTAGGCGCCGAAAGCAAGGTCAGGCGCCGTCGCCGAGACGGTCTCGAGTGCGAGGCGAACGCCCGAGGAGCGCCCCTCCGTCTGTGAACTCCACGACGGCCGACGCTGGACCGGGTCAAGAGTCCGTCGCCCCGTAGTAGGAGGCCGAAGGGTTCACCGGCCCGCGATCCGGCGAGGAGAGACTCCGATGAGCACAATCACCACCAAGGACGGCGTCGAGATCTTCTACAAGGACTGGGGCCAGGGGCAGCCCATCGTCTTCAGTCATGGCTGGCCGCTGTCGGGCGATGACTGGGACACCCAGATGATGTTCTTCGTCGGGAAGGGGTTCCGGGTCATTGCCCACGACCGCCGTGGTCACGGCCGCTCATCGCAGGTGGGCGACGGCCACGACATGGACCACTACGCCGACGACCTCGCGGCGGTGACCGCCCATCTGGATCTGAAGAACGCCATTCACGTCGGGCACTCCACCGGCGGCGGCGAGGTGACGCGCTACATCGCCAGGCACGGGCAGAGCCGGGTGGCCAAGGCGGTGCTGATCTCCTCGGTCCCGCCGCTGATGGTGAAGACGGCGAGCAATCCGGGAGGCCTGCCCAAGGAGGTGTTCGATGGCCTCCAGGCGCAGACGGCGAACAACCGCGCGCAGTTCTACCGGGACTTCGCCTCGGGCCCCTTCTACGGGTTCAACCGTCCTGGCGCGAGGCCCGTGGAAGGCATCGTCCAGAACTGGTGGCGGCAGGGAATGATGGGCGCAGCCAAGGCCCACGTCGACGGCATCGTCGCCTTCAGTCAGACCGACTTCACCGAGGATCTGAAGAAGATCACCGTGCCGGCCCTGGTCATGCACGGGGATGACGACCAGATCGTTCCGTACGCCGATTCGGCGCCGCTCTCGGCGAAGCTCCTCAAGAACGCGACGCTCAAGACGTACAAGGGCTTCCCGCACGGGATGCCGACCACGCAGGCGGAGGTCATCAACGCCGACCTGCTGGCCTTCTTCAGACAGGGCTGAGCTCCGTCGAGGGTGCTCCAGCGGGTGGGCTCCGGATCGCCGAAGCGTCCGGAGCGCTCGCCGCGGTTGTGTGCCTGGCCGGCAGGCGGCCCGCGAAGCGCCCGAACTTCCAGCGGTTCTCCGGTCCCGGTGGAATACCGGGGGAGGGTGGTCCGTCCTGATGCGTGAGGACGCAACCATGAGAAAACTCATTGCAGCGCTTCTGCTGATCGCCCCCCTTGCCGCCGGCGCGCAGACGGCTCCCACCGGTGGGGACAACACCGAGCCGCCCATCCCTCAGCCGGAGATGGTGCCGCCTCCGCCGGACGTCACTCCGGGACCGCCGGTGACCGAGCCGGCTCTGCCCCCGCAGGCGCCCACGCCGTACGTCCAGCAGCTTCCTGCACCCGCCCCGGCTCCCTCCGGCCAGTGGGTCTACACCTCGCAGTACGGATGGATCTGGATGCCGTACGGGGACGCGTACGCCTACGTGCCCGTGGGCGGCGCGGCGCCTGACATGTACGTCTACTACCCGGCCGTTGGCTGGACCTGGGTGGTCGCCCCGTGGGTGTGGGGCCTCGGCCCTCGGCCTTACTTCGGCGTGTACGGGTTTGCCCGCTTCGCCTGGTACGGGCGCGGCTTCGGCCGGTGGTACGCCTTCGCGCCTCGCTACGCCGGGTGGGGGGCGCGTGGGTACTGGGCGGGCGGGCGCTGGAGCGCCCCGCATGTGGCCTATC
>Ga0318562_10000993_pt1 | contig 12789 bp, 11 predicted proteins | sample GRESIP066b5f18_FD_203688 | JGI IMG/M metagenome (GOLD analysis project Ga0318562, IMG submission 203688) | Tropical soil microbial communities from Luquillo Experimental Forest, Puerto Rico - GRE.SIPMG.066b5f18 | ecosystem: Environmental > Terrestrial > Soil > Tropical forest > Bulk soil...
CGGCCACCGCGACGGCCGCCGCGTGCGCGAACCGGTTGCTCGACCCGATCACGAAGGTCTCGAACGTGTACTTGGAGTTGAGCCGGGTGCCGCCCAGCCGGGGGCCGACCGAACCAGGCGCGCCACCCGGGCCCGGCGCCATGCTGCCGTGCTGCCCCGGGTCCTGGCGGGTCGGCTCGTGCAGGCCGGATATAGGTCCGGAAATAGGTACCGCATCCTGGGGCGGGGGCGCGTGCCTCAGGCCGTGGTCGGCTTCAGGGAGTCCCGTCGGCCGCGGCCCGGGGGGCTCGGTCGCGAGGTCGCCAACCGTCGCCGGCAGCGCACCACTGAGCTGCGGCGCCGGATCGACGGTGACGGCGAGCTGGATGTCCCGGCCGAGCTGCTGGGACAGAGCCTGGGTGATCAGCGGGCGCAGCCTGGTCTCCAGTTGCTCCTTGACGAATTCGTTGGGCGTGGCGATCAGCGCCGTGTTCTCCACCAGCCCCAGCGGGCGGGTGAGCTTCAGCCAAGCCCGCTGATGCGGCTGAATCTGCAGGTCGGCCAGTCCATCGAGGGATCGTGCCCAGACTTCTGCCAGGTCCGAATTAGCCACTTGCGCGCTCCCCTCGCATCCCCATGCCGCGAGCCGGGCGCTCACGATCCACAGAACTATCCACACGTTGTGCACGTGTGGCTTCCCGGCTGCACGCGGTGACCGTGGCAGCGCGAAGACAATAGCTTTCCACAGCCTAAGCCGCCGCGGCGGGGCACGGGTGGCAAACGTGGGGGTTCTAGATGGTAGCCTGGGGTGAATCCGAGGGCGGCACGCGTGTCGATCGAGCGTGCCCGCAGCACAGATTAGCCCCCACCTGGAGCCCTAGTGAGCAAGCGCACGTTCCAGCCGAACAATCGGCGCCGCGCGAGGACGCATGGCTTCCGGCTGCGCATGCGCACCCGGGCGGGCCGGGCGGTCCTGGCCGCCCGGCGGCACAAGGGCCGCGAAAGGCTGAGTGCCTGATCCTGCCCTCCCAGTCCCGGATGCGTCGCGGCGCGGAGTTCGCGCTGGCCGTACGCACCGGGTCCCGGGCGGGTCGGCCGCGGGTGGTGGGTCACCTGCTCGTGCGGCCGGAGGAGAACACTGACGGGATCCATGACGGGGAGCCGGCCCGGGTAGGATTCGTAGTCAGCCGGGCGGTCGGCTCCGCGGTAACCAGGAACCGGGTCAAGCGGCGCCTGCGTGAGCTTATGCGCGGGTACCTTCAGTCCCTTCCTGGCGGTAGCCTTCTTGTGGTGCGCGCAAACGCTGCGGCCGCGCACGCGAGCCAGTCAGATCTCGCCGCGGATCTGGACCAGGTGATCAGCAGGTTGCTGCGGCGGCAGGTTGGGACACACGTCGGTAATGCCACAGACAGGAACACAGAACGGCACGGGCCGCACCGCGACGGTACCGGCGCGGCTGCTCATGGTCCCCATCGCGGGTTACCGGCGGTTCGTAAGCCCGCTGCTGCCCCCGCGGTGCCGTTTCGCGCCCTCGTGCAGCGAGTACGCCCTCACCGCACTGGCCGAGTACGGCGCGGCGCGCGGGCTGTGGCTCGCGGTCAAGCGCATCGCCCGATGCCATCCGTTTCATCCCGGCGGTTACGACCCGGTGCCGATCCGTGTACATCCCGCCAAGCCCGCGAGGAGCTGACCGGTGAGCATTCTCAACCCGCTGGCTGACCTGGTGGCGTGGGTCATCATGCGGATCCACGCCGTGATGGGCGCCATCTTCGGACCGGCCAGCGGAGCGGCGTGGGGCCTGTCCATCGTGATCCTGGTCATCCTGATCAGGGTGTGCCTGATCCCGCTGTTCGTGAAGCAGGTGCACGCCCAGCGGAAGATGGCCCAGCACGCGCCGCAGCTGGCCGAGCTGCGCAAGAAGTATAAGAACGACAAGCAGCGTCTCAACGAAGAGACGATGAAGTTCTACAAGGAAAACGGGGTCAACCCGCTGGCTGGCTGCCTGCCGATGATCCCGCAGTTCATCATCTTCTTCGCGCTGTTCTATGTGCTGCGCGAGATCGCGCAGTGGAAGCCGGGCCAGGCACCCAAATACGGGCTGACGGTCCCGGTGCTGGAAAGCGCGCAGAAGGCGACGATCTTCGGCGTGCACCTGTACGACAAGCTGCTGTTCCCGCACACGCCGGGGATGGGGCTCGTTCCCTCGATCGTGGCTGCTATCACCGTGGTGCTCAGCGCGACGACCACGTTCCTGACCGTCCGGCAGAGCGCCAAGCGCGGTCTCATGCAGACCAACGTGGACCCGGACAACCCGATGGCGGGCATGCAGAAGTACATGATGTACGTTGTCCCGTTCTTCTCGCTGACGGGCTTGTACTGGCAGTACGGGCTGGTGCTGTACTGGGTGGCGACGAACGTGTGGACGCTTGGCCAGCAGTACTTCATGTTCCGGAACTGGACCACCGAGCCGGTGCCGGCGGCGGGCGCGACGGCCGCGGCCAGCGGCACGGCGCGGGTCACGCAGAGCTCGGCGCGTCCGGCGTCCGGCGCGAGGACTGGGCCCGCGAAGGCCAGCACCGCGAGGACCGGGCCCGCGAGGACCGGCACCGCGAAGACCGGCACCGCGAAGACCGCGACCAGAACGGCGAAGGCGGCATCGGGTGAGACCAAGACCGACTTCGACCCCAGGGCCCCGAAAGCCGCGTCCGGTGAGACCAAGAGCGACTTCGACCCCAGGGCCCCGAAGGCCGCGTCCGGCAGCTCCCGGACCGGGTCGGGCAATGCGGGCCCGGGGGCGGCCGCGCCGCGGCCTAAGGCGGCGTCCGTCGGCGCGAGCGCGGGATCCGGTACGGTGCGAACCGGCAGTGCGCGCGGCGATGCGGCCGCCGCCTCCGCGAACGGGCAGAATGGTGCCGCCAAGCGCAGCCTGCTGCGGCTGGGCCGCCAGAAGCAGGAGCCCGCGCCTGAGCCGGAAGTGCCCGCCACTAAGGTGGTCCGGCAGCAGCCGGTCCGGCAGGCCAAAAGCAAGCGGTCGGGCAAGCGCTAACCGGCGCGCCCGTACCTTAAACAAGGACTCAGCACGGCGGGAGGTCCGGTCTTGAGCCAGGACGTGGAGGTCACGGACGAGGAGGATGCCCTCGACGAGGCCGAGAGCACTCCCCAGCTCGGCGATCTCGAGCTCGAGGGCGATATCGCCGCGGACTACGTCGAGGGTCTCCTCGACATCGCCGACCTGGACGGCGACATCGACATGGACGTCGAGGGCGACCGGGCGGTCGTCTCGGTGGTCGGAGCGACCCTGGACGAGCTGGTCGGCCACGACGGCGAGGTTCTCGAGGCGCTGCAGGAGCTGACCCGGCTGGCGGTGCACCGGCAGACCGGCGTCCGGGCCCGGCTGATGCTCGACATCGGCGGCTACCGGGCGCGCCGCCGGGCCGAGCTGGCTGACTACGGGCGTACCGTGGCCGAAGAGGTGGCCCGCACCGGTCAGCCGAAGGCGCTGGAGGTCATGTCGCCGTTCGAGCGGAAGATCGTGCACGACGCGGTGGCCGCCGCGGGCCTGCGCAGCGAGTCGGAGGGCGAGGAGCCCAACCGGCGGGTCGTGGTCTTCCCGGTCCCGTAGTGCCCGGCTGCACCTGGTCCGGCTGGCGATGATCGCGGAAGTACCGGCCGTTCCGGCGCCGCCGGCGCCGGCCAGCGCGGCCGACGTTTTCGGTCCGGCGCGGCCGACCGCCCTGGCCTACGCCGGGATTCTGGCCACCCGCGGGGTGCAGCGGGGTCTGCTCGGCCCGCGCGAGGTGCCCCGGCTCTGGGACCGGCACCTGCTGAACTGCGCCGTGGTGGCCGACCTCATCGAGCAGCGGCGGGGCACGCTCCTGGACCTCGGCTCAGGCGCGGGGCTGCCCGGCCTGGTGCTGGCCATGGTGCTCCCCGACGTGACGGTCACCCTGCTCGAGCCGATGGAACGGCGCTGCCGATTCCTGACCGAGTGCGTTACCGAACTGGGGCTGGCCAACGTGTCCGTGCTGCGGGGCCGGGCCGAAGATGTCACGCTAAGAACCGATGTGGTTACGGCGCGTGCGGTTGCTCCGCTACCCCGGCTGGCCGAACTGGCCTTGGGCGTGGTACGGCCGGGTGGGATGGTTCTGGCGATCAAGGGGCGGACGGCTGCGGAGGAACTGAGGGCGGCCGGACCCGTGCTGCGGCGAATTGGTGCTCGCGACGCCCAGGTTGTGCGGGCGGGGCAGGGTAAGGTCGTTCCTGCGACAACCGTCGTGCGGTTCTTCGCTAGATGAGGCAGGGCATAGGTGGGGCCTAGCTATAACCGGCCGGGCGCAGCGGGACTGGGCTGGCCGGACGGGTCGCTGGTGCAGGAGGTGACCGGCACCGCGCCGGCCGGCGCGCCCGCCGGTGCCGGTACCGGGGTCGGCGGCCTGGGCTGGCCGGGCACGGGCCTGAGCGCGGGCCGGGAACCGAGCCGGGAATCGAGAGGCGTTCAGGTGAGCGGTGAGGCGTCTGGAGTCAGGGCCGTCGAGAGCACCATGGACGGCGGGCGGCCGCAAGTGCCCGCTCCGCCGGTCGTCATCCCGGACATCCCGCGCGATCAGGCGGACACGCCGATCGGACGCGCGGCCGAAGCCGCGGTGGGCGTGCGGGGCCTGGCCGACCGCCCGTCGTGGCCGCGCCCGGCCCGCTGCCGGGCCATGACGATCGCGAACCAGAAGGGCGGGGTCGGTAAGACGACCACCGCGGTCAACCTGGCCGCCAGCTTGGCCCTGCACGGCTCGCGGGTGCTGGTGATCGACCTTGATCCGCAGGGCAACGCGTCGACCGCGCTGGACGTGGACCACCACGCGGGCGTTCCGTCCGTCTACGACGTGCTGGTCGAAGACCGCCCGCTGGCCGAGGTCATCCGGCCGGCCGGGGGGATGCCGGGCCTGTTCTGCGCACCGGCCACGATCGACCTGGCGGGCGCGGAGATCGAACTGGTCCCCGTGGTGGCCAGGGAACTGCGGCTCGCCCGCGCGCTGCGCGCCTTTGACGCCTCGGACCTGGACTACGTGTTCGTGGACTGCCCGCCCTCGCTGGGACTGCTGACCGTCAACGCGCTGGTCGCGGCGGAAGAGGTCCTGCTGCCGATCCAGTGCGAGTACTACGCGCTCGAAGGTGTCCAGCAGTTGCTGAACACCGCGGAACTGGTCCGGGTGAACTTCAATCCGGGCCTGCACGTCTCGACCGTCCTGCTGACCATGTACGACGGGCGGACCCGGCTGGCCTCCGACGTAGCCGACGACGTGCGCGCCCACTTCGGCCCGTCGGTGCTGCGCACGATCATCCCCAGGAGCGTGCGGGTGTCCGAGGCGCCGAGCCGGGGGCAGTCGGTCATCAGTTATGACCCCGGGTCGAGCGGCGCGATCGCCTACACCGAGGCAGCCAAGGAATTGGCGATGCAATCGGCCGGTACCCGCCAGGGAGCGTGAGGCAGTGGCGCAGCAGAGGCGCGGTCTGGGTCGAGGGCTCGGGGCGCTGATCCCGGATCCCGCCCGGCTGGGCGGCGGCGATGCCGCGCGCGGCGCGGCCGCGGCCCAGGGCGCCGGCCCCGGGCCGGCCACCGAGCCCGGCGCGGCGTCGCTGGGCGAGGTCGCCGGGGCCCGCTACGAGGAGGTCGCGGTCACCGCGATCACCCCGAACCCGCGGCAGCCGCGGCGCAGCTTCGACGAGGAGTCCCTCGGCGAGCTGGCCGAGTCGATCAAGCAGGTTGGCCTGCTGCAGCCCGTGGTCGTCCGTGCGCTCGGACCCGGCCGGTACGAACTGGTCATGGGCGAGCGCCGGTGGCGCGCCGCGCAGCGGGCCGGGCTGACCGAGATCGGCGCCATCGTCAAGCAGACGCAGGACGACGACCTGCTCCGGGACGCGCTGATCGAGAACCTGCACCGGCAGCAGCTGGACCCCCTGGAAGAGGCCGCGGCCTACCAGCAGCTCCTGGACGACTTCGGCGCCACCCACGAGGAACTCGCGCGCAAGGTCGGCCGCTCCCGCCCGCACATCAGCAACACCCTGCGGCTGCTGAACCTGCCGCCGGCCGTGCAGAAGCGGGTGGCGGCGGGCGTGCTCAGCGCGGGCCACGCCCGGGCCCTGCTCAGCCTCGACAGCGCCGAGGCTCAAGAGCGCCTGGCTCGGCGGATCGCGGCCGAGGGCCTGTCCGTCCGCAGCGTCGAAGAGATCGTCGCGGTCGGTTTCGAAGAGGTGCCGCCCCGGCGTTCGGTCCGTACTGCGGCCAGGCCGCCGACCGCTCCGGGCCTCCGCCGCCTGGCGGACCGCCTGTCGGATCTGTTCGAGACGCGGGTCAAGGTGGAGATGGGCCAGCGCAAGGGGAAGATCGTCGTCGAGTTCGCCAGCCCAGACGATCTGGAGCGCATTGTCAAGGCGATGACCCCGGCCGCATCGCTGGACGCTGAGAGCTAGCCGACCCCGCTTTGATTCACGTGAAACACCGCGCTTACTGACCGGCAGCAGTGGCCTTGATGTCAGCCAGGAATTCGTCGACGTCGGCCGCTGTGGTATCGAAGGCGGTCATCCAGCGGACGACCGAATCGCGCTCGTCCCAGACGTGGAAGGTCCAGTCGCGCTGCAGGGTAGCGATGTGCCGGGGCCGGAGCCGGGCGAAGACCGCATTGGCCTGGACCGGATGGACGATCTCAACGCCGTCCACGCCGCGCACCCCGTCGGCGAGTCGGCGTGCCATGGCGTTGGCGTGTGCGGCGTTGCCCCGCCACAGGTCATCCTGCAGGAGCGCACCGAACTGGGCCGCCACGAAGCGCATCTTGGAGGTCAACTGGGTCTGCTGCTTGCGCAGATACGGCACGTCGGCGGCCAGGCTCCCGCTCATCACGAGGAGCGCCTCCGCGCCCACGGCGCCGTTCTTGGTGCCGCCGAAGGTGAGTACGTCGGCGCACTCCGCGAGCTCAGCCGGCGAGCAGTCCAGGTAGGCGATCGCGTTGGCCAGGCGGGCTCCGTCCAGGAAGACCCGCAAGTCGCTCGCCCGGCAGAAGTCGGCTATCTTCCGCAACTCGGCCAGGGTGTAGCAGGTCCCGAGCTCGGTGGACTGACTCAGCGCCACGACGCCCGGCTGGGAGAAGTGGTCGTCACCGCGCCCGCCCAGCTGCCCGCCGATCAGCTCCGGGGTCAGCTTTCCGTCCGGTGCCGGTACCGCCAGGAGCTTGGTGCCGACCAGGCGCTCAGGGGCGCCGCACTCATCGGTATTGATGTGCGCGGACGTCGCGCAGATGACCGCCTCGTGTCGGCGCAGCAGGACGCTGAGGCCGAGGACGTTCGCCCCGGTCCCGTTCAGCACGAGGAAGGCGCCGCCGTCGGCCTGGAACGTCTCGAGCAGTTGGGTGGTGACCCGCTCGGTCCATGCGTCGGCGCCGTAAGCCACGGCGTCGCCGGAGTTGGCCTCCATGATCGCGCGGAGTACCGCCGGATGGGCACCTGTGTGGTTGTCACTGCCGAAGCTCTTGCGTTCCGCCATGAACACGAGCCTAGGGGACGGCCGTGGGAGCGATGCTGGCCGTGGCTGGGTCCTGGCTGGGTGCGCGGCCGGCCGCGCCGCGGGCGCAGTGCCGGGTCCGCCAGGCCGCGGCCGTGGTGGCGGCCAGCGCGGCCGCGCAGGCGACCCCGGCCAGCCCGAAGGCCGCGCGCGCGCCAAGGTGCTGGTCGGCCAGCCCGGCGCCGAGCGGGCCGAGCACCGCCGTGGCCGCCCAGATGCCGTTGAGCAGTCCGACCGCCATGCCCAGGCCGATGCCGCGCCGCGCGGCCGCGCCGGCGGCCAGCGGATAGCTGACCGTCCACAGGACCGACCGGGCCGCGGTGCCGGCGCACAGCGTCACGAGGAGAGCCAGCGGTCCCGTGCTGAGGACGCCGAGGAAGAGGGCGGCTGTCACGGCGAGCATGCCGCCACCGATCACCGGCACGCTCACCGCCCGTCGGCCGGCCGCGGTGGTCAGCGCGCTCCCGGCCGCGAACAAGATCCCGGCGACGGCGAAGTACAGGCCGATCTGTCCGGCGGAGGCCCCGGCCGCGTGCAGCCGGGCCGGGACCAGCAGAGCGCAGGCCCCGGTGCTCAGGCCGGCGGTCACCACCGCGGCGGCGGCCCCGATGAGGTCGCGGTCCTTGGTGGCGGCCCACCGGCCCGCCGTGGCTGCGGTGGCTGCCGCCGCCACAGCGGTCGCCGCGCGGGGTGCCACCGGGCGGGGTACCACCCGGAGCGTCGCGAGCCCGGCGGTGATCACGGCGAAGCCCGTCGCGGTGGCCAACAACGGGACGGTCGGCCCGAGGTGCTCGGTGAGCACGCCGGAGACGGCGGGTCCAGCCACCCCGCCGACGCCGGCGCTGGCCACCGATCCGCCCAGGGCCGACGGCCCGCCCACGTCGGCGAGCCAGCACAGCCCGGCGGTCCAGACCATGCCGTAGCCGGCGCCGAAGGCGAGCCGGGCGGCGAACAGGGCCGGGAAGCCGCCGGCCACGGCTTGCGCGAGGGTCGCGGCGGCCATCAGCAGGCCGGCGGCCAGGGTGATCCGCCGGGCGCCGAACCGGTCGGACAGCGTCCCGGTGGGCAGCGACACCGCCAGCGCGGCGAGCCCGGTCGCGCCGAGCACCATCCCCTGCTGGAATCCGGACAGGCCGAACTGGCGGGTGTAGCCGGGCATGACCGGGACGAGCGCGAACTGGGCGGCCGCGCTGGCCAGGATCAGCCCGTAGATCAGCAGGCGGAACCGCCGCCCGCCAGCCCCGGTCCCGCTGGCCTGCGTCATGGTGCCCTCCTCGCTGGTTTCGCCGGTCAGTTTAATATGAGAGAAAGTCCAACTAAAGTGAAGAAATGTCGCATATTCGATCGATTCAGCCGATCAAAAGTGGACTGGGGCTGCGTGAGCTCCAGGCGGTCCTCGCGGTGGCCGAACTTGGCTCATTCCGGCGGGCGGCCACCGCGCTCGGCTACACCCAGTCCGCCCTGTCCCACCAGGTGTCGGCGCTGGAAGCGGCGCTCGGCCAGCCGCTGTTCCACCGGCCGGGCGGCCGCGCGCCGGTGCGCCTGACTCCCGCGGGCGAGGCGGTTTGCCGCCGGGCCCGCCGGGCGCTCAGCGAGGTCGAGGCGGTGGCCGCCGATGCCGAGCAGGCGGCCCGCGGCGAGGTCGTCCGGGTCCGGGTGGGCGTCACCCAGACCGCGGCGGCTGAGATCATGCCCGCGGCCCTGCGTGCCTTCCGCGACGACCATCCGGGGGTCGAAGTGGTGCTGATCGCGGCCGACGACACCGAGAGCTCCCGGGCCGCCCTGCGCCGCGGTGACCTGGATCTGGCGTTCTCCTACAATCCCGAGAGCGACGAGTACGTTGAGGCTGTCGCGGTGCTGGCTGATCCCTGGGTGATCCTCACCCGCCGGGACTCTGCGATCGCGGGCCTGGATCACCCCGGCTTCGGCGTCCTCGACCAGCGCGACCTGGTGGCCTGGACCCGCCGGTGGCGCCCCCAGGCCGAGCTTGAGGACACCTGGGCCCGGCGCGGCATCGTGCCCAGGATCGTCTATCGCACCGATGACAACCTGGCCTTGCAGCGGCTGGTCGCGGCCGGGCTAGGCCACGCCTGCATCGGGCGGGTGGCGGCCAGCCGGGCCATCGATCCGGCGCTGACCTGGCTCGAGCCGAACGATCCCGCGGCTCCGCGGGTGATCGCCCTGTGCTACCCGCGGCACCGCCCGGTGAGCGCCACCGCCCGCTCGCTGATCACCGCCATCCGCGGCCAGGCCGCCTGACCCGCGCCGTGCTAGGCACCGCGGGCGGCGGCCAGCTCGAGCAGCCGGACGCAGATGGCGCCGAACGAGTGACCCGAGGCCTCCAGCGCCATCGGCAGCGTGCTGGTCTCGGTCATCCCGGGCGAGACGTTGACCTCGAGGAAGTACGCCGTGCCCGCCTCGTCCACGATCATGTCGGTCCGGGACAGGTCGCGCAGCCCGAGGACCGAGTGCGCGGCGATCGCGATCCGGGCCACCTGGGCCGCGACCTCGCCGGGCAGCCGGGCCGGGACGTAGAACTCCGTCTTCCCGGCGGTGTACCGAGCGGCGTAGTCGTAGCCGCCGTCGCCCGGGACAATCTCCACGGCGGGCAGGGCCTGCGGACCCTGGCCGAGATCGATCACCCCGACGGTGACCTCGGTGCCCGAGATGAACCGCTCGATCAACGCGATGTCGCCGTAGGCGAAACAGCTGAGCAGCGCGGCCGGCAGCTCCGTCGCGAGGTGAACCGGTCCCGCACCGAGCGCGGAACCGCCCCGGGACGGCTTGATGTACAGCGGGAGCCCGAGCTTGGCGATGATGAGGTCGATCACCGCGGCTGCGCCGAGGTCGTGGAAGGTCTCCCGGGGCAGTGTCACGGACGGCGGCGTGGTCACCCCGGCCGCGGCGGCCAGGGCCTTGGCGGTCGGCTTGTCGAAGGCCATCTGGCAGGCACTGGCCACCGACCCGACGTACGGCGTGCCCAGTAGCCCGAGGACCTCCCGGATCGCGCCGTCTTCGCCGGAGGCGCCGTGAATGACGGGGAATACCGCGGTGGGCGGGTGGGTGCGCAGTTGGGTGAGCAGCTCGGCGTCGGCATCGGCCACCACGGCGTCGATGCCCGCCTCGGCCAGGGCGTCACGCACCCGGTAGCCGGAGTGCAGCGATACTTCCCGCTCCGCGGACAGCCCGCCGGCCAGGACCACCACCCGATCGAGTTCGTACATGATCTACCGGATGCCGGGTGCCGGGCCGAAGTCGTCCCGCAGCTCGATCTCGGTCTCGATCACCGAGGCCAGTCGGCGGATCCCCTCGCGGATCCGGTCCGGGCTGGGCAGCGAGTAGCACAGCCGGGCATACTGGCCGCCCGAGCCGTCCGCGTAGAAGCCGGTGCCCGGCACGTAGGCGACCCGCGATGAGATCGCCCGCGGCAGCATGGCCTTGGCGTTGACGCCGTCGGGCAGCTTGAGCCACACGTAGAACCCGCCACCCGGCCGGGTCCAGCGGCAGCCCGGGGGCATCATCGTGTCCAGGGCGTTCAGTGTGGCGTCCCGCCGCTCGCGGTAGAGCTCGCGGAAGTCCTTGACCTGCTCGAGCCAGGGCTGGGTGGTCAGGTACTCGCGCACCGTCAGCTGGGAGAAGCTGGAGTGGCACAGTACCGCCGATTCGGCGGCCAGGATCAGCTTGTCCCGGATCGCGGCGGGCGCCACCGCCCAGCCGACCCGGACGCCCGCGGCGAAGGTCTTGGAGAACGTGCCGAGGTACACGACGCCCTCATGGTCGTCCGCCCGCAGGGCCCGCATCGGGTCGCCGTCGAAGCCGAGCAGGCCGTACGGGTTGTCCTCGACCACGAGCAGGCCCGCGCGCTGGCAGATGTCAAGGATCCGGGGCCGCCGCCCGGCGGCGAGCGTCACCCCGGCCGGGTTGTGGAAATTGGGCACGGTGTACAGGAACTTGGCCCGCCGCCCGGCCGCGGCCGCGCGGCCGATCGCTTCCTCGAGCGCCTCGGGGATCAGCCCGTCGTCATCCATGGCGACATGGACCACGGCGGCCTGATAGCTGGCGAAGGCGCCCAGGGCGCCCACGTACGACGGCGCCTCGGCCAGGATCACGTCGCCGGGGTCGATGAAGATCCTGGTGAGCAGGTCGAGCGCCTGCTGGGATCCGACGGTGACGACGATCTCGTCCGGGTGGGCCCGGATCTGCTCCAGCGCCATCACGTCGCAGATCCGCTCGCGCAGCCCGGCGTCGCCCTGCGCGGTGCAGTACTGCAGCGCGGTATCCCCACGGTCGGCGACGAGCTGCCCGATCATGCCGCCGACGGCATCCAGCGGAAGCGCGGCGACGTAGGGCGAGCCGCCGGCCAGCGAGATGATCTCGGGCCGGGCGGCGACAGCGAACAGGGCCCGGATTTCCGAGGCGACCATGCCAACGGCACGTTCGGCGTACTGACCGACATAAGGGTCAATTCGCTGTGGCTGCGACGCGGGCTGCTCTTCGGCCGTCACGGCTTCTCCTGAAGTCGGCTCCTGAGGTGGTCCAGTATCATGCCAGGATAAGGGGTACCTCCTGGGCACGCTTGTGGATTCTGCCGGGGATCGGCCTACCGGGGAACAGGATGTCGCGCCGTATCGTCAATATCACGCTGGACAATCTCGGCGACTTGCCGCCGAAGTGCCGTAAATGTGTTTTCTGGGAACTGGGGCCGGTCAGCCGGGCCCGGGCCGAAGAAAGCGGCGACCCGGAACTCGAGAAAGAGTCGTGGGTGTCTTCGGTGCTGCTCGAATGGGGCAGCTGCGGGAAGATCGCGTACGTCGACGGCGTCCCCGCCGGATACATGCTCTTCGCGCCCCCGCAGTACGTCCCGCGCTCGATGGCGTTTCCCACCAGCCCGGTGAGCGCCGACGCGGTGCTGTTCATGACCGCTCACCTGCTGAGCGAGTTCGCCGGCGGGGGGATCGGCCGGATGCTGGTGCAGACGATGGCCAAGGATCTCACCCGGCGCGGCGTCAAGGCGATCGAGGCCTTCGGCGACCGGCGCTGGGAGTCGCCGTCTTGCGTGCTGCCGGTGGATTACCTGCTCGCGGTGGGGTTCAAGACGATCCGCCCGCACCACCACTATCCGCGGCTGCGGATGGAACTGCGGACCATCCTCACCTGGCGGGAGGACGTCGAGGTCGCGCTGGAGCGGCTGCTTGGCTCGATGACGCCGTCGACCCCCCAGGGCGCGCTCCGGCCCGTGTAACGGGCCGGGCCACCCCGGA
>Ga0318562_10000994_pt1 | contig 12779 bp, 25 predicted proteins | sample GRESIP066b5f18_FD_203688 | JGI IMG/M metagenome (GOLD analysis project Ga0318562, IMG submission 203688) | Tropical soil microbial communities from Luquillo Experimental Forest, Puerto Rico - GRE.SIPMG.066b5f18 | ecosystem: Environmental > Terrestrial > Soil > Tropical forest > Bulk soil...
TGAAAAGTTGTCCCCTGCGAAGGGCACTTGCCATCCCGCGAAGGGCACGTGTGATCCCCGCAGGGATATTTCCGGAACTCCAGGAAAGGAAGTCAATGAGCGCGCCAGTCACGATCAAGGGCCGCCTCACCCGCGACCCCGAGCTTACGTTCCTCAGCTCAGGCAAGCCGATGGCAAAGTTCTCCGTCGTCACCAACGACAGATTCAAGAACGACAAGACCGGGGAATGGGAGGACAAGGACACCTCGTTCTGGGACTGCACGGCCTTCGGCCCGATCGCGGAGAACATCTGCGAGTCCGCCGAGAAGGGCACCGGGGTTATCGTCACCGGCAAGGTACGCCAGGAAACATGGGAGAAGGACGGCGAGAAGAAGTCCAAGTTCGCCGTCATCGCTGATGACTTCGCGGTGTCCTGCAAGTTCAGGATCGTGAAGGTCACCGAGGGTGCCTCCTCTAACGGCGGGGGCAAATCCTACAATGATGAGCCGCCGTTCTAGCCATGGACGAGTGTGAGGCTGAAACGCGAATCGACTGCGCGCGTCCCGGCTTGTCGGCTGCGCTTATCTTCAACTGCGACGGGCGTCATCACCATCCGGATGATGACGCCCCGTGGCTGCATCACGATCCTGAATTCGGGATGGACTGGTACAGGAAAGAGACGGAGAAACCCGGTGGGCTGGAAGATAGTCCGTGACTATCAGCGGGAGTTCTGCAAGGAGAGCGGCGTGTCGGGCCGCTGGCGGGTCTCCCCTGACCCGAAGCGCGCTCTCATGAAGAAGCTCTTCGAGGAGGCTTCCGAGTTCGCGGAGAACGAGGAGGCTTCCGAACTGTACGACCTGAGGGATGTTCTCCAGGAACTTCTGCACGTGTGTGATCCTGATGGCGTGTGGGAATTCCGTCATGCCAGGAAAATCGCCAGAAGGGGACTTTTCGCGATGCACCTGGAATGGTGCCCCATCCCTGAGGGTTCGGAGCTTGACCCGGAGAAAGAGGATTACAGGGAATGAGTGACTGCATTTACATCGGCATAGGGAATTCTGATGACAAGCTCTCCCAGGCGGAGTGGTCGGACTTCGTGAGGGACGCGCTGGAGGCCTGCCAGGTCGCGGGCACTATCATCGGGGCGTGGTTCTCCGAGCCCACCGCGAGGTACCAGAACGGCTGCTTCTGCATCCGCCAGCCCAAGCCCGCGAAGGAGAAGTGGCTCCGCGCGCAGCTCGCGAACATCGCCCTTGAGTATGAGCAGGACGCCATCTCCTGGGCGGAGGCGAGCACGGATCTCATCCGGGGGAAAGATGCTCAGGAAGTGTGACGGCTCCCCCGCGTCCGGGACTACTCCTAACGGCTTCTGCTCGTGCAGCGGGACATTCGACGATGCCAGCCGGGAGATGCAGTACCCGCACAACCTGAAGCCGTATTACAACTACTACGGGACGGCGGTCTCCGCGAACATCATCCTGCCCTCAGGTTACGGCGGTCAGGGCAGCATGAACTGGCCGCTGAACCTGACCGGCCCGTCCTCGGCGGGGACGTACGTCCTGGCCCCGAGCCAGTGGGTCCAGGACCCGCTCCCGCCGAACGCGGAGACGTTCTCCAGGTACGAGCTGGAACGGTTCGCCAAGGCGTACGTCACGCAAGTGCTCCCAGGCGACAAGATCGTCATCTGCATGGATGATGACGTGAAAGACGAGCAGATCGCGCACCTCGCGCAGTTGCTCAAGGAACAGAACATCGAGGGGATCATCATCCGGTGCGCCCGGGCCGGCAAAGGCTATACGCCGAACCCGCCCTTCCCGGAGCGCAGCCAGGATCAGCGGCTGGACTACATGGCGCGCATTCTCGACCTGTGGGAGCAGCGCCCAGACCTGACCCTCTCGGAACTGCTGTGCTGGTTCCGGGGGGAGAAGATAACCGACGAGGACTTCTCCGCTGCGGCGGAGATACATTTCAAAAAGGTGTTCGGTGGAATTCACGGCGAAAATAAGTGATGTCAATGCTGCTGTGCAGCATGCTGTCAGCGGCATCCCGTCTAATCCCCTGATGCCCGTCCGCGCGGGCATGCATGTCAGGGCGGGAGAGGATGCCGTCAGCTTCACCGGCTCGGACGGTGATATCACCTTCACCGCGAAATGCGGCACGGATCTCGGGACTTTCATTCCCGGTGAAGTGGTGGTGCCCGGCAAGATGCTCGCGGAAGTAGTCAAGAACCTGCCCGGCGAGAAGGTGCGTTTCTCTGACGGCGGCACCCACCTCAGGGTCTCATACGGCAGGGGATTCAAGTCCGAGTTCAGTATCCGCATCGCGGAGATGGAGTACCCGGCGTCCCCGCAGCCCGCGTACCCCGCTGGGGTGATCGCCTCGGACATCTTCGCTGACGCGATCCGCAGGACCGCTCCCGCCGCGTCCAGGACGGGCGACCCGGCGCTGACGGCGGTCCGCCTGGAGGCGGGCGACGTGCTCACCGTGGTGGCCACGGACAAGTTCAGGGTCGCCGCCGTGACGTGCAAGTGGTTCCCCGAGGGCTGGGACGTTCCTGCGGCCCTGCTTCCCGCGAGGGCCGCCGAGCGCTTCGTCAGGGGCATCACGGGCGATGTCGAGGCCGGCTGGAACGAGAGCGTGTGCACGCTGAAGTCGGGCGAGCTGGAGATGACCACCAGGCTCATCGCCGGCACCTACCCGGACTGGCGGCAGGTCATCCCTGATTTCGAGCCTGACGTGGAGGTGCCGCTCGACGCGCTGGCAGGTGCCGTGAAACGCGCCCAGCTCGCCGCTGAGAGCGACTCCCCGGTCAGGCTGAGGTTCATCCCCGGGGAGCTGATCGTCGAGGCCCAGGGCGGCTCAGGGCGGTCTCAGGAGCACCTTCCGGCAGGGTACGATGGCTCGTTCTCCGCGCTGTTCGGCATCCAGTACCTCCTGGACGGCCTGAGCGGCTGCGACGGCGAGTGCAGGCTCGGCTTCACGGAGCCCCTGAAGCCCGCCTACATCTACTCAGGGACGTATCACTACACGCTCCTCCCCAGGAGGGAGATATGACCACGCGCACCATCACCCGGCAGCAGGCCGAGGACTGGGAACTGTCCTGTGCCGCGCCCGGGGAATTGCACAGGGAGACGATCAGCAGGCATCGCTGGTACTCCGTCGAGCTGGTGGTGTTCACCGCGCCGGATGACGGACTGGCCTACGGCTTCACGTGCGACGTCCCCGCGACCGAGCTTCAGGAAGGCATGGACCCGTGGGATGACGCGGAGGAGATCGAGCTGACCCGTTTCGAGTCCTACGAGGCGGTTGTCACCTTGTGGAGGCCGTGTGAGTAGCATGGTCAGCCGCGCCCAGGTGGAGGAGGCGCTGTGGCGCATCTCGGGCAGGACATCATGGCAGGAACTTGAGAAAGTCCTGAAGGTCATCGACGCGTACGCGGTGACGATGGCGCACCGCCTCGGGTGCGAGCAGCCCATTCCCGCCAGGGGCAGGGTGAAGGACTACCTGTGCAAGAACTGCGGGCAGCGCAAGGACATCACCGCGTTCCCGCTGCCCAAGCAGAAGAATCCCAGCCTGTCGTATAACTGTCTTGACTGCCAAGGTGTTACCGTTGCGTGATATCGCCCGCCATCAGGTAGCATACTATGAGTGGATGGACGCGGCGGAGTGCGCCACCGTCGATCCCGAGCTTTTCTACCTGACGCCGCATGAGAATGACACCTCCTTGCGGGTACGCCAGGCGGTCAGGATCTGTGAAAACTGTCCTGTCATCGAGGACTGCCTTGAATACGCGTTTGAGATAGACGATCAATGGGGAATCCTCGGCGGCAAGACGCCAACGATGAGGTCGCGAATGTCATGGTCACCATCGAGTTCCACCAGTGCATCGACAACGCTGCCATCCGCTGCGCGGAGATCGCGCGCAATGAGCGCCTGAAGGGGAAGCTGAAATCGGCAGCCCTCTATGAGGAAATGGCTGCCGAGTTCAGTTCCCTGATGCGATGGCTTTACCATTACATGGCCGAGCGCCATACGGAGAGCCTGGCGGAGGCCGGGACGCTCATCCGGGGCTAGCCCCGGGTTTACCTGCGGGGCGGCGTGCAGTCCATGTGGCAGCCGTCAGAATGGACGTAGCAGTGCGGGCCGCCCGTGTGGCAGTTAGCGTGCGGCCGGCTGCAACGGCACTGGCAGGTCCCCGTCTTATTGCAATTCATCATTCCCATGAGTCAGTCCTCTTCCGGGGCGAGAAAAACGGAGTGATGCGTCCCGTCCCGTCCCCATGTTCCGTGCCCGGTCGGTGATTCAGCCGACCAGATGCCCTTGTCTTCATCGCGCAGCGACTCTAGCAGCACCTTCCCGAGGAGCTTGTTCAGGTGATGCCGGAAGAGATCCTCCCAGACATCGCAGGTAACGCCGTCCGGTTCCTCTCCTTCCGCGAACAAGATCTCCATGTCGTCCACCATGAGGACAGACAGGGGATTTCCCTTGTGATCCGTCGTGTTTACCACCCGGATGTTTCCGGGCATGTCAAGTGTCAGTCTCATTACCATTCTTCACTCTCGGGCGTGATGATTTCCAGCCGCACCACGCCGATGGTGTTGAGCGCGGCACGGACATCGTTCAGCAGGTCATCTGCCTCATCTGCGCGGTAATGCTTCACGCTGGTGAAATTGCCGGTATCCGTCCTGATGAGGATCACAGCACGAGCACCTGCCCCGCCTGGATGATCCACGGACCGGACAGGTGATTCAGCGACGCCAGCGTGTTCCAGTGCGTCCCGCTGCCCAGTTGCTCCCGGGCGATCTTCCACAGGTTGTCACCCGCACGGACAGTATACGTGCGGACGGGACCGGCGGCAGGGAATACGGGATGATGCGGCTGGAACAGTCCGGACGGCTGCGGGGTGACGTGCACGGGCAGCGACGTCCCCACTTGCGGGCCAGTCGCGAATGCCATGTTGTATACGGTGCTGCCGGCATAGGACGCCAGCCCGAGGCACAGCAGGAACGCCAGCCCGATGACGGCGAGCCCTAGCTTGCTGACTGACTGGGGGTCTCCCCTGTGCCTTCCCTGTTCTCTGGGCACACCTGCTCCTTGCTGAACGTGCGGACGGCCCGCATCTCCAGGATGTCAAAATAAAGATCGGTGAACACGCGGGACACCTTGAGCGCTTCCCCGATTACCTCGGAGTCGCCAAGCTCCCCGGGCATGTCGATCTCGCTTGTGAGCACGTCCCCTTCGCGGGTGACGGTGATGGTGACCTTCACTTCCCGCGCTCCAGGTAGGGGCGGCCCCGCCGGCTCGCGTGCGTCCTGGCGACCTTCAGCTCCTCCACGCCCGAGGCGAACAGCTCGCTCTGCACCCCCTGGGAGTGCTTGCCGCAGACGTACAGGCTCCTGCCCGGCGCGGTGATCAGGTAGATGGCAGTGGACTGCTTGCCCTTGTCGTGCCTGACGACGCAGGGCTTCGGCTCGAACGCGCCACGGCAGCTCGGGCAATAGTCCTTGCGCGAGTGCGGGCGGTCACCGATCAGCCAGCCCTTGAGCGCCGCCGCTTCGAGCGCGCCCTTGACGAGCTGGCCTTCCGGTCCCTCGACGCCGCAGTTGGCGCACTCGGCCCTGGTGATCCTCTTCATTCTTCTTCCTTTTCCTGTTGTGGATGGTACATGGACATAGCCGGCTGTCTCATCGATTTCGATCTCAGGCATCAGTGCCCCTTCGCCACCACGTAGCGGATGTAACCGCCGTAGCCCGCGAGCGAGCCCAGGACGATCACGGCGAACCAGACGGCAGCGGTGATGCTGCCCGTCCTGTCACGCACGGGGAGATCCTGCTCCATGATCCACGCGGCACGCTCGCGGATCGTGGGCGGCAGGGGCCAGCGCGGCAGGTGCCGGCGGGCATCCGGGTCGCCCCTCTTGAGGGCATCCCGCGTGCGGTCAACACTGCGCCCGACGAAGTACATCTGCACAGTGTCGCCGGCCGGCGCGTACACCCTGTGCACGACCAGGCCGGTCAGGACGCCGATCGCGGCCGGCTGCCACGGATAGCCTGACAGGTAAGTGCCCAGCGCGGACAGCCTGCCGTTCAGGTGAACCGGGTTATGGATGACATGCCCGTGGGTGAGTGCCCACTGCTGCCAGATCCATGGTCCCGCGTGGTTGATCAGGAAGATGCCCACGGCCACCGGGATGAACGCGGCGATGAGGATCAGCACCGGGCTGACCGCCACGTACCAGCCGGGAGCCTCCCACCGGGCCTTTTTCCAGTTCGCCAGCAGGGACTTGACGAACAGGGTAGCGAAGACGCCCTCGTACACGTTGCGGACGTCATGCCTGTCCGCGTTCCAGCCCTTGTAGGTGAACAGCTTGTCCCAGTCGGGCTTGAGGTAGAGGAACGTGTGGCTGCCGATGTGCCAGCGGAGTTCGATGAACAGGTAGTAGAGTGCGGAGATGATGAGCGCGCCGATGTTGGCGGCGACGAAGCCCCAGGCGGCCTGCTGAGCCCAGCGGAGCCTGATCGGCTTGTCGTTGACGAGGATGCGCTTCGGGACGGCGACAGCGGTCATGGCAGCCGCCTCCCGCGCTCATATCCCCTGAGGACTTGCACTGTTCCGTCAGGATCGGTGTCCAGGAAGCGGACAGGCTTGCCCCAGAAGAGGATAGACGTTGCCCAGAGGCGCAATACAGGCACTTTCACTGGTACTGCACCACCAGGTTCTCAATGTCGGTGATCAGCTTCACGCGGTCAGCGTGCGTTGTGAAGCCATCCTGCTTCACCGCGTCCAGCACCTTAGCCTCGAAGGCCTTGCGGTTCTGCGGGGGGATCTCCAGGCTCTTCGCGAGCGCCTCACGGTTGGCCTTGGTCTTCATCGACTGGAGCCAGGTGAGCTGCTGCATGGATGAGCCGTGCACGGGGACGCCCGCCTTGACGAGCGCCTTCTCGCCGTCCGCCGTCCCGTTGGTGAAGCCGGGGACAGCCGCCAGCGAGCTTGCGTGCGAGACCGGGGACTGGAACGAGTGCGAGCTGTGAGAACCGCACGCTGTCAGTGCCAGCGCCACGGGAACAGCGGCGAGCAGGGTCTTGGCCTTGTTGTTCACTTTCGTAATTCTCCATCTGTGAGATCCCCTATCAGGGAGCTGAATCCGCCGTTGTAGGTGAAGAGCCTGAGCCGGCCCTCCGTGTCCTTGTAAGAGATATCGACGGTGTAGTCAAGGTCTGCGTACCCGAGAGAGTTCTCGAATGTGTAGGCCCTGTCATCGACATCAACGACTTCGACTGCGCCTGCCGCGTACCTGTCGTTGATGAATTCCTTTACTGCGCTGTAAAAATCTGCTTTCCATCCCATCATGATTCCTTACTGCGGCTTGCCCGGCTTCTTCCCTCCCCTGACGTAACCGCATTCCGGGCATTCCCATGTCGCAGGCCATGCAGCCTGTTCCATTGTCGTTCCGCACCTAGGGCACTTCGGCGCGGGCATTATTTCTGCCTTTCCGCTAGAGCCAGCCGTGCCTCGGTAACTGCCTGGAGCAGTTCACCGAACTCGCCGTCCGGGAAGTCCATCGTCCCGTTCGCTGACATGCGCACCGAGTCCTCATCGACGATGATGAGTACCTGCGCGCAGTTCGTCAGGGTCTTCATCCAGGTCATCCTCTTCGGAGCCTGACGCTCCTTCCCGATGACCGTCTTGCGGATCTCGACCCTCGGGTTCTTGCCGCCGACGTACTTCGCCTTCCACTTCTTCATGTCCTCGTCGGACATGTTGGGCGTATACACGCCGGGAGGCGCGCTGTCGGCGCTGATCCCCTTCCATTCCTCGATGGACACGACCCGCCCTGGCTTGTCCCAGTCCAGCACGCTCATGCGATTGCTATCCCTGTCCCGATCAGGACAGCTATGATCCCGCCGATGATGCTCATCATCCCGGGAAAGACGAGCAGGTCAACCCTGTCGAACCTGCCCAGCTTGCCGGAGGAGTCCATCATCATCAGTCCCTTCCAGACCAGGAGGAGCCCCAGGGGGATCGCGATGATCCCCCCGATAAGAATCCAGTTAAGAACGAAGTGAATGCTCACGTTCATTTCTTGTCCACCTTGTACAGGTGCCAGACGAGCCCCTCGGGGGTGCGGGAGGTCGTGCCCGCGTAGCGGGCGTTCTCAGGGAGGAGATGCCCCGTGCCGAAGGCCCGGAAGGTGACTTCCTCTTCAGGGAACTCGTCGTTGTTCTCAGCCCAGAACTCAACGTGGTACAGGCTGCCGTCAACGTGGAGAATCCTCGCCATGTCGCCACGGGTGAGCTTGAACGAGTGCTCCTGGTCATCCGCCGGCACCACGTACCGGAATACGCGCCTCACAGGTAGGTCCCCGTCTCCGTGAAGTAGTCGTAGCCGTCTGCGGGCTCGCCCTCGCGGGCCTGCATCGCTTTCTTGAGCTGGGGCATGATTTTCTGTGCCCTGGAGAATCCCTCCATCACGGCATGGACGGCATCGGAGATCTCCGCGCGCAGCTCATCGCTGTCCAGCGTTATGCCGGGCATCGTCTCCTTCATCTCCCCGAAGAGCACGTCCCATGCGCCGTCGCTGTGTATCGCTGCTTCCGCGAACTCCAGCACCATCGCCATGTCCTGCATGTCTGACACTAGCTGCCTTCTTTCATCTATACCTGGCGTTGAAATGTCAATGTGTAGTCTAACCATTCCAGTACTGTCCATATTCCCTCCCTGGGGCTACGCTGGTAAATTGAACACTTGTCGAGTCCAGTGGAGGTGTGTGGGACAGCGACTCCCCGCGACCGTGGAGCGGGACGCCATCATCGTCCAGCAGATGCTCACCCGCCAGTCATCGGCGGAAGAGCTTGCCGAGCGGTTCGGGATCTCGCGCAGTAGGGTATACCAAATTGTTTCTCTCCGGGCAGGAGGCGACGTCCCCGACAACGTGTCATCGGATGTCCACCTCCTGAGACTGGAGCAGCTCTTCTTCGAGATGCAGCGCCTTGCCCTCGGTGCGCCGACTTACAAGATCGCCGCGACGGGCACCGTGGTGGTCTTCGACGATAAGCCCGTGGCGGACAACTCGGAGAAGATCAACGCTGCCATCGCCGCGCTGCGCATCGACGAATCTATCAGGAAGCTTACCGCGAGAGACAAGCCGAGGCGCAAGGAAATCCCTCATGACGAGGCTATGCAGCGGGTACGGGAGTACCTGGAGAGTCTTCCTCAGGCCGAGGTTGTCCGTCCAGGCGACGCCTGAGCACTCCCAGCATGTCCGCTACCAGCTTGTCCTCATGCCGCCGGCGGGCTTCCGCCAGCGCGGTGAACTCCTCCTTCTCTTCCCTGCTCGCCTTCCTGTAGAGCACGCGCAGCTCAAGATCGTTCAGGCGCTGCGCCTGCTCATCCGTGCCTTCCCATTCAGTCATCCCAGATCCTAATATTTCAGTGCCCCGACTGCCTCGGTGCAGATCAGCCGGGGGATTACCTCGTACTTACCACGGGACTCATGGTGAACCCGCAGCCCCCGGATGTCCGGGGTGTATTTCCTCCACGAGTCGCTGCCGTCCGTGACGAACCACAGGATCTTGACGCCAGACCTGAGCAGCCTGGTCAGGTCTGCCTTCCTGGCGTCGATCTGGCCCTTCTCGTGGATGCCGTCCGTGAGGATCACCAGCAGCCTCGCGAAACCCGTTCGCATCAGCCCCAGCTCGCCCTCCAGGGCTTCCAGCGCCTCGTGGAGGTGATGGGAGCCACTGGGGGTCTCCAGCTCGGGAACCCGGGGAACCCTGTCCCTCGGGCCGATCACGGCATGCACCGCGTCCCCGAACGTGACCATGGCGAGCTGGGCGTCCATGATCCCCTCCGCAGCCTTGGCCAGCGACCACGCCCCGGAAACAGTTGCCGCAGCGGCCGCGTTCTGCGAGCCCGAGACGTCCTGGGCGATGGCTACCTTCAGCGGGGGGACCGGCACCCGCCTGCGCTCCTTCCTGCGCACCGTGCTGATGCTCTCCGGGAATCCCATCTCCCGCAGCGCCGCAGCCTGCCGCGCCCGGGCCGCGTTCAGCCTCCCGGGAGGAAGATCGGCATATGTCAGGGTCTTCGCCCGCTCAGGCGAGTATGCTGTCATCAGAGCCCTGCGGGTGGACCTGGCCAGGGACATCTCCTGCCCGGTGGGATCACGGTAGCCCGTGACCGGACTGTCCAGCCCTGCCGTGGAGTCAGGATCGGGACCGGCATGGAACACCTTGTCCGCCTGCTTCCTGGCGTCCTTCTGCCTGGCGCTCTCCTTCCTGTTATCCCGGACAGCTTTCGCCAGGCGGTCCCTGCGGCGCTTCTCGCCGTTCTCGCCGCTCGCCTCGCCCGAAGAGTACCCGGACAGCTTCTGCATCTCCCCGAGCATCTCCCCGAGCGCCTGCATGACCTTCTCCGCGTTCTCGATCTGCTGCGCGGTCGGATGCCCGCCGTTGTCGCCGGTCAGCTCGAACCACCTGCGCCCGAGATCCAGCATCAGGTCGGGATCGCCGTCAGGCGCGTCGATGGCTTCCAGCCATATCTCGCGCATCTTGTCATAGTCGTCACCGAAGACCTGCCTGCCCAGCTCCTCCAGCCGGTCAGTCTCATAGGTGGACTCCATGGAGCCGGCGTCGATCCTGCCGTGGGTGAGCAGGCACATCCTGGCAACGACATGCTTCTTGTCCAGGTTCTTCCCGTCCTCCAGGGCTTCCGTCAGTTCCCGGAGGGTAATCTCCGTGGCGGCGGCCTGGAGCCACGGCTGATCCTGGGGGCGGAACCTGATCTGTCCCGCTTCCACTCGTGGCTCCTCCAGCAGCAGCGCAGCGCCCGCCCAGTCCTGCTGTACCCTGGTCAGCTCCCCCCGGTCCGAGCGGCGCTTCAGCTCAAGCAGCCACCCGGTGTGGCGTCCGTGCCCCGCCTCGTGGCTCAGCACGCCCCACAGCGCGGGATACCGCTTCCTGTTGCCGTGCTCCAGCGGCCTGACGTCCGTCAGCTTCATCCCGTCAGGGATCAGGTTGCCGTTCAGCTCGACGATGCCTGACTCCAGGAAAGTGACCCCGGACTCCTGCGCCGCGTCATCGACGAGATCGCCCTGCTGATCGAACGCGCTGTCCTCGTAGCCCGCGTCAGGGGCGATCTTGACGATGAGATCGTCCCTGCCCGAGAGCTTGTCGATGACCTGGGTCATGTCGCCCGAGATGCGCAGCCACTCGCCCTCGGGCACGCAGCGGGTACTGGTGCCGAAATGACGTGTCATGAATGATCACCCAACTGCCCGCCCAGTTCGAGCAGCGGGATGTCCTTCCTGAAGATGACCCGCAGCTTCTCGTTCACCTTGTCCCTGTCCGGGCCGGCGGGAGCGAGCCCGAGCAGGTTGGCGGCAGCCGCCGTCTCCCCCCACTGCTGGGAGATGTCACGGAACGTGAGCATCTCCCTGAGCTGCGGAATCCACAGCTCAAGATCTCCGTTGTCCCTGTCCACCAGGAGCGCCTTGACCAGCTTGCGCATGTTCTGGGGCACCCCGAGGGACGCCGCCAGCTCCAGGTCAGACTCGACCCTGATGTGCGTGCGGAACCGGGACGCGAGCGCCTCGGGCAGGTACGCTCCCCGTGCCCCGGGGTTGTGCGCCCCGATGACATAGAATCCCGGCTGGATCTTGACCCTTTCCGGCCCGAGGTTCCCGTCAGCGTCCCTGACGATGTGATCCTTCAGGATGATCTCGCCCCGCCCGTCCATCGCCGGGTACATGACGGCCAGGACGAGGGAGTCGATCAGGGTGATGTCATCGACGAACAGAACCTCCCCGTTCTTCATCGCCTTCGTCATCGGGCCGTCAACCCAGAACCACTTGCCCTGCACGTCGGTCGGGTACCACTGCCCGGCGAAGTTGTCCGTGCTGGTGTTCTCGTCGCCGGCGATGGTGTGCAGCCCGGGGAACGCTGCCTCGACGAGCGCGGTCTTGCCCGTGCCGGGCGGACCGTACAGCAGCGCGAAGATATTCTCGTCCCTGAGCTGCTGGAGCGCCTCGACGTCAGGGCGGCCGTACAGGTCACGCATGACGTAGGTTTCCCCGCTGGCACGCTTGACGGTCTTGCGGGGCTTCCTGGCGTCAGGAACGTCCTGCACCTGCTCGCTGAGCACGCGGATGCCTGTCACCTCGTCAAGGTGATCCTTCAGCATCCCTCTCAGCCTGCCGCGCGCTTCTGGCACCTTCGCTGTTCCCTTCTGTTTCGCGATTGCCGCAACCTGCGCAGTCGGCTGGTAACCGGACGGCTTGCCCGCGACTGCGTTCCACCGGTACCCTGCGGGGCGGGCCGCCGGGTCGTAGACAAGATAGTTGTCCTTGACCAGGCGGTTCAGCGCTTTCCTGACAGAGCCCGCGTGCGCGGGGAAGCCACGGATGACAGCGACGTCAGCCGCGACCTTGTTCACGGCCGGCACGAATGCGGAGCCGGCCTTGTCATAGCCTTCCCACATGTAGTCCCTGACTATCTTAGCCAGCCCGCTGACGTTTGCCATCGTCCTCCCTCCTCCCGCATTATCTCATACCGTCACGATTTCTGTCAACGTCATGAACCCTAGGTTCGGGGCTCCCTGTAGAACCGCCTGGCATATCCCGGGGACTCCCGCACCAGGCGGTCCTCGACCGCAGCGCGCACCCATTCGGAAATGGGAGTGTCCATGGCCTTCAGCTCTTCGAGCTGCCTGGGCGTGAGCTTCACCGGGACGAGTACCGTGGCAGCCTCGTCATGCGGGATCACCGGATGCTCCCCTCTGGCGCATGATCTCGTCCAGCCTGTC
>Ga0318562_10000995_pt1 | contig 12759 bp, 10 predicted proteins | sample GRESIP066b5f18_FD_203688 | JGI IMG/M metagenome (GOLD analysis project Ga0318562, IMG submission 203688) | Tropical soil microbial communities from Luquillo Experimental Forest, Puerto Rico - GRE.SIPMG.066b5f18 | ecosystem: Environmental > Terrestrial > Soil > Tropical forest > Bulk soil...
GCAGCGCACCGAAGTTGCGACGCGAATCGTACGAAAGCCAGGTGCGCACGAGCGCCACAGCGTCGGCCTCCGGGAGGCTGCCCTTCGCGCGCCAGAGATCGAACGCTTGACGCAGCGGCTTTCTGTACACGGCCAGCGGGGTTTCGAGCCTCGCCATGATGGCCTGGGCCTGCGCATTGTCGAGCGGCGACACCAGTTCCCGGAACGAGCGCGCGTAGGCTTCGGCGAAGCCGAGGTGCTCGTCCGCTTCGAGCACGCGCGCGCGCGCATAGATGCCGTCGAGGATCGCACGCTCGACCAGGTCGTCGAACGGCTTGCCCTGGCGCCGGCTGCGAAGCGACCTGTTGCTGTCGTAGGCGGCACGGTAGGCGTCGCTGACGAGCTGAAGAGCGGTCACGTTGGCGAGGAAGACGTCGGTGTCCGCCTCCTGGTAGACCGGCAAGATGCGCTGCGCCAGATCTCGCATCAGGTCCGCGGCAGTGGCATCGTCGGGATCGCGCGGTGGCCGGAAGCCGAAATCCAGCGCCCAGGCCCACGTGGGCAGCGCAAGAATCAGCCGGATGAGGGCGCGGCGCGCGCGACGGGGCGTTGACCCAGGGTGTCTCATGCTCGCTGCTCCTCGGGCACGGCATTCGGCGCCTTGACCAGATGCACCACCTGCGTGAACAGCCGGTCGTGCGCCTCTCCGGCTGAGCCGATATGGACGATGCCCGTGTGCGCGAGCTTGTCCAGCACGTCGATGATCAGTTCGAGCGTGTCGTCGTCGAACGCGCCGAAGGCGTCGTCCATGACCAGCCAGGGAGGTGCCTGCAGCACCACGCGGGCGAAGCCCAGCCGCAGCTGCTCGTCCATGCTGAGCTCGCGTTCCCAGCGACCCGTCTTGTTCAGCAATTGCTCCAGCCGCTGGAGGCCCACACTCGCTAGCGCGGCCAGCATGGCCTCTCTCGGATAGCTCGACGGCTCCATCCCATACGACAGCACTTCGGCCAGTGTGCCGCGGGGAAGGTAGGGCGTGCCGCGCGGCATGAAGTGGATCGCCTGGCCGCGGGGCCGGCGCACGATGCCGGAGCCCCAGGGCCAGAGGCCCGCGAGTGCCCGGAACAGCAAGGTCTTCTCGGTGCCCGGCGAGCCGAGGATCAACAGGCGCTGACCGGGGTGCACGACGAGATCCGGGGCGTCCAGCCGCTCGTGCCCGGTCCAGGCGCGAACCTCGAGCGCCTCGATCGCGAGCGTTCCGGCTTCGCTTTCCTCATAGGCGATGCGACTGCTGCCCGGTTGTGCCTCCAGATCGGACGCCAGCATCCGACGCAGGTCGGCGACACGCAGCAGCGTGGCGCGCCAGTCGGCAATGATGCTGAAGTTGTCGACGAACCAGCGCAGCGACGACTGCGCCTGCGTGAAGGCGGCGGCGGCCATCATCAAGCCGCCGAACGAAACCTTCCCCGAGAAGTAGAGAGGTGCGGCAACCAGCGTCGGCGCGATGATCGTGACCCAGCCGAAGCCTGCGGTGACCCAGGTCAGGTTGGTCAGCCCGAGCACCACGCGCGATTGGGCGCGCAAGACGTCGCCGAAATGCATGGCGACGCGACGCTTCTCGTCGGCCTCGCCACCGGCCAGGGAGATGCCGTCGAGATGCTCGTTGATGCGAGTGAGCGAGAAGCGCAATTCGCCTTCGCGCGCGTACCGCTCGGCGTTGCGCAAGATCAGGCCGTTGCCGACCCAGTAGGTCATCAGCGAGCCAACGACCGCGTAGACAATCGCCGCCCACAGCATGAAGCCCGGCAAGACATGGTCCTGGCCGTCATAGAAGATGCTGAAGTCTTTGGAGAGGACCCATAGCACGCTTGCGAAGCTGCCGAACAGCATCGCTGCCTGCAGCAGACCTACGCCGAGAGCCACCGACAGATCGCACAGCTTCAGCGTGTCTTCGTGCATGCGCTGATCCGGGTGGGCGCCCATGGGCCCGCTGGCCTGAAGCCAGAACGCCCGGCGCGGGTGCAGCCACAGCCCCACAAGGTCATTGACCACGGCCTCGCGCAACTTCAGCTGCAAGGTTTCGGCCAGCCACCTCTGCGCGACGTTCAAGACCAACAGCACGCCCGCAATCACACCGAAGACGCCGACCTGCATGATGAAGTCGCTCAGGTCGCGACGCGAGATCGCGTCGTAGAAGGGCTTGTTCCAGCTGTTGAGCTCGATCTGTCCATACGCCGTGAGCGCGACGATCACGACGATCCCGCCCATCAGCGCGACCAGCGTTTTGCCGACTGGCGACACGCGCAAGGCACCGAGCAACTCACGGACCTGACGGAAGACGCCGGTCCTCGCAGCCGGCTCGACACCGTTCTGCGACATTGCGCTCATTGCCGCAGCGGCGCCTGACAGGCGGCGGCTGCGATGCGGCGCGCCGAGACGCACGAAATGAACGCGGCGTGGCTCCAGGCCAGTTGCTTCGCCGAGGTCTGCGCGCCGCTGCGCTGATCGAACTGCTCCGACAGATCACCACTGGCCGGCGTGTACGCGCGTACGGTGGCGAGGTAGGCGTCACCGCGTGCGAGCCAGTGGCATGCATCGCCGCCCTGCGCCGCGGCGCGGAAACAGAACTCGGCGGCGCCGAGCGTCGAGAAGTAGTACGCACCACCCGAGTAGTACACGTCGCCGGCGTACCGGCCCATCGCCGGGCCAAGGCCTGCAGCACGGTTGCGGTTGATCGGATAGGCCGTGTCGAACAGCGCGTCGAGTCGTGCCAGCGTGGCTTGCATGCGTCGATCGGCCGGTCCATGCGCGACCCCTATGCCGAGGCTATGGATCGCCGACAGGATCACCGCGATGTCCAGTGCCTTCGGACTGGGTCGGTCGTCCGGCAGCCTGCGTGAACGGTAGTAGCCGTGCATCGCGTCGGGATCGTCGACCCAGAAGTCGTCCAGCAGGCTGAGGACGGCCTTCGACTCCTCCCGACAGCGTTGCGCCTGCGCCGTGTTGCCCAAGCCCTGCAGCCATGCCGCGCCGTCGGCCAGCGCGGCCGCCGAGACGCGCAGGGTGTAGTAGTGATGTCCGCTCTCCTCCTCCCAGATGTCGTACGACGGCTCGCGCCAGTGACGCAGCGTGAAGTCGATGTCGAAGCGGATCAGGGCGGTGACCTCCGCCAACAGGGGCGCGTCGAGGTGCCCGCCGGCCGCCCAGCGCATCAGTGCCAACGCGCGCAGTGGCGGCCCGTCGTGCTGGGGGCGCGCCCATCGCAAGATATCAAGCGTTCCGTCGGGGTTCACCCGCGTCTCGGCGGCGACGGCATCGCCGTGGGCGTTCGCAAGGTCACGGTCCTCGCGCAGGAACTGCAAGAGCTCGGGGGTCACGCGCGCGCTGCGGTCGGGCACCGCGGCCGCCACGCGGCCGTCGAGTCGGTTCAAGGCAAGGCTGAAGCGAGTGAAGTCGCGCAGATGCTGCAGGGCTTCGTGGCCGACGCGTCGGTCAGCGTAGAGCAGGCGCAGCGCATCGATGACGACGGCGGAGTCCCGGAACCAATGAAAGAAGTAGTCCGGGTCCGGGTCGTAGCCGCCCAGTACGGGCGAGGCGACGATGGCGCCGGCGATCGGCCGCACGGTCTGACCGAAGCCCGGGCGGTGCTTGACGACCGACATCGGCGAGATGCTGGACAGCATCGCGCTGGCCGAATGGCGGAGCTGTGTTTCGAGCCAGGACTCGAACGCAGGGTCTTGCGAGCTCGTCACGCCAAAGGTCACGGTGTGGGCGACCCAAAATGCGGGCTGCTGAAGTCCAGGGCACGCAGCCCGGCCTGAACTTCGGGCACGTTCATGAACAGCTTCCACAGAAGGCTCGTCCGATGGTTCTCCATCATCACGACGATCGGGCCCTGGTCGATGGCGAGAAAGGTTTCTGCGAACCAGCCGCGTTGCTCGCAGAACGCATCGACGAAACCGTAGTCTCTCCACAGTCGCGTGCCATGCACGGTGAGGAAATGCCGCAGCACCCGCATCACCTCGGCGGGCGCATACGGCAGGCTGGCCAGCGCGGCCGTCGGCGAGATGGTGCCGTTGTCGGTGTCCGGGGCGTGCGCGAGGTAGCCGTCCGGGTCGTCGCTGGCGGTCAGGCCCCAGGACGATTCGCCGTAGCCCTGGTAACCCCGCGGATTGGCGACGCAGTGCGCGCGGTTGACCTGCACGTGCCGGCAATTGAGATCCCAGTAGTCGGCGTAGCGATCCTTCAGGCCATGCGGATCGAGGCCGCAGAATGAGTAGTGCGTGAAGAACAGCGGGCCGCCGTACGGCGCGCCCAACGGCAGTTCGATGCCGTAGTACGCGCGGCCGTTGACGAAATCTGGCCCCGCAGCGAAGCCCCGGTGGTAGACCCGCGGATCGATCGCATGGCGCGGCGAGGCCGCGGCCAGCAGGTAGGTGATGAGGCACTCGTTCCAGCCGCGCACTTCATGGTTCATCGCCCAGCCGTGGTTCGGGCTCCAGTGCCAATATAGGACGTCCCGTCCGCCCTGGGTGAACCAGTTCCATTCGACGTCGTGCCACAGCGTGTCGATATCGCTTCGCAGTCGGCGCTCCGCAGCCGTGTCCTCGCTGAAGTACTGGCGCGCGCACAGCAGGCCCATGATGAGGAACGAGGTCTCGACCAGATCGCCCGCATCGTCCTTGGGGCTCATCGGGATCGTCGTGCCGCTGGCGCCGTCCATGAAGTGCGGGAAGGCACCGTGGTAGCGCCTGGCGCGGAATAAGGCGTCGAACATGCGCCGCAGGCGATCCAGGGCGGCGTCTCGCGTGACCCAGCCGCGCTCGACCGCGACGATCAGGGCCATGATGCCGAAGCCCGAGCCACCGATCGCGACCCTGTCGTCGGCCCTGTCTTCGCCGGTGAGGCCGACAAGCGTGCGGCGGTCGAGCGCCAGGCCGCTGGCTGCATCCGCACCGTCCCAGAAATAGCGGAAGGTCTGGCGCTGCACGGCCTCGATCAAGGCTTCATCGGGCAGGGCTGCCAGTGCCCTCGGGTTCCTGTCATCCTTCAACACGAACGCCTCCTGTCTTCGTTGACTGGTTGTGTCACGTTTGGTTTCATCGAGCCATCGGCGCCACGTCACCGATGACCCCCCGGAGCATGCCATCATCAGGCCCCCTTGGGTTCTGCTTCGAAGTCCAATGAGTCGCATTGACACCCTCATGGCCCGCATGACGCTATCCGAAAAGCTGGGCCAGCTTACGATGACAGCCTCCGGCTACACGGTCACCGGGCCGGTGATCGCTGGGGACTCCACGCAATCGATCATCGACGGCACGATCGGCAATCTGCTGAACATGGTCGGAGCCGGGCCCGTGCACGAGATGCAGCGACTGGCCGTCGAGAAGTCACGGCTCGGCATTCCGCTGCTGATCGGCCTGGACATCATCCATGGCCATCGCACACTCTTTCCGATCCCGCTCGCGGAGGCGGGCATCTTCGACGAAGACCTCTGGGAGCGCACGGCGCGCGAGGCCGCGCGCGAAGGCGCGGCCGAAGGTCTGGCGATGACATTCGCGCCGATGCTCGACGTTTCGCGCGATCCCCGCTGGGGCCGCACCGCGGAAGGCCCGGGCGAAGACCCCTGGCTCAACGCGCGCATCGCGCAGGCCAAGGTGCGCGGTTTCCAGGGGAACGATCTGTCGTCGCCCGAGTCGCTGGCCGCCTGTGCGAAGCATTTTGTCGCATATGGCGCGGTCACCGCGGGGCGGGAGTACGCCGCCGTGGACATCTCGGAGCGCACCTTGCGCGAGGTGTATCTGCCGGGCTTCGCGTCGGCCGTCCGAGCCGGCGTCGCGACGTTGATGCCTGCCTTCACCGATCTCAATGGCGTGCCGATGACAGCGCACGTCCCCCTGCTGCGCGACTGGCTGCGCGGCGAGATGGGCTTCGACGGCGTCATCGTCAGCGACTACAACGCGATCGCGGAATTGATCAAGCACGGGGTCGCCGCCGATCTCGTCGATGCCGCGGTGCTGGCGCTGAAGGCTGGCGTCGACATCGACATGATGGCCGACGCGTATCGCAAGGGTCTGCCGATCGCGCTCGAGCAGGGCCGGGTGACGATCAAGGAAATTGACGCAAGCGTGCGGCGTGTGTTGCGGCTCAAGGAGGAGCTCGGCCTGTTCGACGACCCCTACCGCCGTGGCGCAACACCGGAGCCCGCGACAGTCGTCGCCGAGCGGCACGCGCTGGCGCGCGACGTCGGGCGCAGGGCCGTCGTCATGCTGAAGAACGAGCGCGACACTCTGCCCTTGCCCGCGGCGGCGAAGGCGCTGTGTGTCATCGGCCCGCTGGCCGACGCAAGCACAGAGATGAAAGGTCCGTGGTGGGGTGCCGGTGAACACGAGCCGGCCATCAGCGTGCTGGCCGGCCTGCGCGCCGCGCTTCCACAGACCGACATACGACATGCACCCGGCGTCGCCATCGAGGGCGGCGACGAAGGCGGCATCGAAGCCGCTGTCGCACTGTGCGACGGCGTCGACGCCGTCCTGCTGTGCCTGGGCGAGCGTGCCACGATGAGCGGCGAGGCGGCGAGCCGCGCCACACCCGCGCTTCCCGGTCGACAGCAGGCTCTGGCCGAAGCGGTGACAGCGCGCGCGCACGCGCTCGGCATCCCCGTCGTCGCGATATTGTTTTCGGGCCGTCCGCTCGTCGTCCCCTGGCTGTCTGAACACACCGATGCCTTGCTGGCTGCATGGTTCCTCGGTGTCGAAGCCGGCCACGCGATCGCCGATGTGGTCACGGGCCGGGTATCGCCTGGCGGTCGCACGCCGATGAGCTGGCCACGGGCCGTCGGACAGCTACCGATCTACTTCGGCCAGCGTCCGACCGGCCGACCGATGAATCCCGCCGACTATTTCACGAGCAAGTACCAGGACGTCGACAACACGCCGCTGTATGCCTTCGGTCACGGCTTGACCTACGGGCGATTTTGCTACGACGAGCTTCAGGTCGAGCCGCGGCGCGTGCGCGAGCAGGACACGTTGAAGGTCAGCATCAGGCTGCGCAACGTCGGGGCCCGAGAGGCCGAAGAGACTGTCTTCCTGTTCGTTCGCGCCAAGCTAAGCCGTGTCACCCGGCCGCTGCTGGAACTCAAGGGCTATTCGAAGCTGCGATTGATGCCCGGCGAAGCCGGCTCGGTGAAGCTGGAGTTGCCGGCGGCCGAGCTGCGCTACCTCGGTCCTGACCTGCAGCCCTTGTTCGAGGCGGGCGAGTTCGAGATCCTCGTCGGACCGAGTGCCGAGCAAACAGGCCTGCTGCACCAGACGATCGAGTTGTCTTGAGGACTCTCAGTCGAGAAGCCCGTGCTGGATCGCGTATTGCACGAGTTCGGCGTTGCTGGCGATGCCGAGTTTTTCCAGGATCCGATGACGGTGCGTCCCGATGGTCTTCACGCTCACGCACATCTGCACGCCGATCTCGGTCAGCGGCACGCCGCGCGCAATCTTCAGCATGACCTGCATCTCCCGTGGCGAGAGGCGCGCGTGCGGGGGCGCACTGGCCTCGGACCCCGCGGGAGGCACGACAGAGAACCCAGGCGTCACGTAGATGCCGCCGCCCGCCACGTGACGGATGGCGCGTAGCAGTTCTTCGCAGCCGACATCCTTGGAAAGGTAGGCGTTGGCGCCAGATTGCAGGGCGCGCCGAGCGTACTGCGCCTCGGTGTACATGGTCAGGACGATGACCGGCAGACGCGGCTTCTCGGCCCGCACGGAGATCAGCGTTTCGAGCCCGTTGCGTGCGCCGAGGTGGATGTCCATCAGCACCACGTCGAAGTGCATCGAGCGGATCGCCGCCAGGGCCTCGGCGCTGTCGGCAGCCTCGCCGGTCACGCGGATGTCCGTTTCGTCGGACAGGAGCCGCCGGATCCCGGAGCGAAAGATCGTGTGGTCGTCCACCACGAGAAGATCGATCATGTCTTCGCCTTCCCTGGGCCTAACGCGGTCCGGCGGCAACCGGCAAAGGCAGGGTGAGCAGGACTTCGGTCCCCGTGCCGGCGGCCGGCTGCACCCGCAGAATGGCGCCGATCTCGCGCGCCCGCTCGGCCATGCTGAACAGCCCGATCGAGCCCGGACGGGCGGGCGCGGAACCGATGCCGCGGCCGTCGTCGGCTAGGCGCAGCGAGAACGCATCGTCGTTCTCGGCGAGCGCCAGGACGATGCGGCCCGCCTGGGCGTGACGCGCGACGTTCGTCAGGGCCTCCTGCACGATGCGGTAGATCTGCATCGCCACCGCCGGGGGCACGCGTTGCGCGTCACCCTCGCTCGTGACCTGCACCGCCAGGCCGTGGCGCTCGCCGAAGCGCTCGAGGGCCTGGCGCAGCGTGGCGTGCAGCCCCAGCATGTCAAGGCTGGCGGGGCGCATTTCGTTCGAGATCGTGCGGGCGGTTTCGATCGTCTCCTGCAGCAGCGTCTGCAGGTCGGAGGCGATCTGGTGCAGTTCTCCGAGGCCCGGGTCCTGGGTGCGCCGCACGATGCGCGCGAGGTCGAACTTGGCCGAGGTCAGCATGCCGCCCAACACGTCGTGCACTTCGCGTGCGAGTTTCGCCCGCTCGGTCTCCCGCGTGGAGTTGGCATGCTGCATCAGTGCGCGCAGCCGCTCGCGTGAATGCTGCAGTTCCTCCTGCTGACGCACGCTCTCCGTGACGTCCAGCGCCACGCCCGCCAGCGCAGGGCGGCCTCGGGCCTGGACACGCGATGCATGCAGGTCGAGGTAGACGATCCGCCCGTCCTTGCGCAGGCCCTTGGTCAGGTAGCGGATCGATTGCGCCTCGCCGGCCATCCGCCGCCGGTAGTTCTCCATGACCTCGGCCACCGAATCGGCGGTCACGCATTCCACCATGCGCCGCCCGATGAATTCGTCGCGGTTGTAGCCGAACATGGCGGCGAAGGTGTCGTTGGCGTACATGAAACGCTCGTCCTGCACCACGTAGACGCCAGCGAGGCTCTGCTCGACGATGCCGCGAAACGGCACGTCGTCGAAGGTGAGGGCGCTGTCCTGGGGCTTCGCCATGGCGCAATCCTAAGGGGCCGGCGGGCCGCGCCACCCCCCGGCTTTCCCCGGTGTCAGAAAACCGGAAGGGCGGGTTGGGGCATGCCCCAGTGCCTTGTCAGAACTACGCACCTGCCGGCGGGCCGACCCGATCCGTAGCATTCATGCATCCCCTGATTCACCTGTCCCGGAGTCCCAACGCATGTATGCCCAACTCGTCGATACCGGCGCCCAGCGCCTGCGCACCCTGGAGGAACTGCCGCCCGAGGAACGCTCCTTCCAGGAGCGCATCGACGCCGGTATCAAGATCGAGCCGAAAGACTGGATGCCCGAGGCCTATCGCAAGACGCTGGTCCGCCAGATCTCCCAGCACGCGCACTCCGAGATCGTCGGCCAGCTGCCCGAGGGCAACTGGGTCACCCGCGCACCCACGCTCAAGCGCAAGGCCATCCTGCTGGCCAAGATCCAGGACGAGGCCGGGCATGGCCTGTACCTCTACAGCGCGGCCGAGACGCTGGGCGTTTCGCGCGACGAGCTTCTGGACGCGCTGCACAGCGGCAAGGCCAAGTACTCGAGCATCTTCAACTATCCGACCCTGACCTGGGCCGACATGGGCGCCATCGGCTGGCTGGTGGACGGCTCGGCCATCATCAACCAGATCCCGCTGTGCCGCTGCTCCTACGGGCCGTACTCGCGGGCCATGATCCGCGTGTGCAAGGAGGAATCCTTCCACGCCCGCCAGGGCTACGACATCATGCTGGCGCTGGTGCGCGGCAGCGCCGAGCAGCGGCAGATGGCGCAGGACGCGCTCAACCGCTGGTGGTGGCCGGCGCTGATGATGTTCGGCCCCTCCGATTCCGACTCGGTCAACAGCGCCCAGAGCGCCCAGTGGCGCATCAAGCTGCACTCCAACGACGAACTGCGCCAGAGGATGGTCGACCAGACCGTGCCGCAGGCCGAGCACCTGGGTCTGACCGTCCCCGATCCCGACCTGCGCTGGAACGAGGAGCGCGGCCACTACGACTTCGGCGAGATCGACTGGAGCGAATTCCACGACGTGCTCAAGGGCAACGGACCTTGCAACCGCGAGCGCCTGCGCACCCGCGTGCGGGCCTACGAGGACGGCCGGTGGTTCCGCGACGCGCTGGTGGCGCATGCCGACAAGCTGGCCGCCCAGCCCGAAGCGGCCTGAACACGAAACCTCAAGGAGTACGAAACATGAGCAAAGAGTGGCCCCTCTGGGAAGTTTTCATCCGCAGCCAGCACGGCCTGGCGCACAAGCACGTGGGCAGTCTGCATGCCCCGGACGCGGAGATGGCGATCAACAACGCACGCGACGTCTACACCCGGCGCAACGAGGGCGTGGGCATCTGGGTGGTGCGCGCGGCGGATGTCGCCTCCAGCAGCCCTGGAGACAAGGCGCCGCTGTTCGAGCCCAGCAACAGCAAGGTCTACCGCCATCCAACCTTCTTCCCGATGCCGGAAGGCGTGAAGAACCTCTGAACGGGAGTGCCGAGATGCTGGACGACAAGTTCGACTACCTGCTGCGCCTGGGCGACACCGCCCTTGTGCTGAGTCAACGCCTTTCCGAATGGGTGGGCAAGGGCCCCGCATTGGAAGAGGACATGGCGCTCGCCAACACCGCGCTCGACCTGATCGGGCAGGCCCGCCTGTGGCTCGCCTATGCCGGCGAGGTCGAGGGCGCCGGCCGCGACGAGGACAAGCTGGCCTACGGTCGCGACGCGCACCAGTACCGCAACCTGTTGCTGGTGGAGCGCCCCAATGGCAGCTACGCCGACACGCTGATGCGCCAGTACCTGTTCGACAGCTGGCACCTGCTGCTTCTGGAGCAACTCACCCGCTCGGCCGACGAGCGGATCGCCGGCATCGCCGAGAAGGCGCGCAAGGAAGTGCTCTACCACCTGCGTCGCAGTGCCGATCTGGTGGTGCGCCTGGGCGACGGTTCCGAGGAAAGCCATCGCCGCATGCAGGGCGCGCTGGACGACCTGTGGATGTACACCGGCGAGATGTTCGCCGCTGACGACATCGACCATGTTCTCGATGCCCACGGCGTGGTCACCAGCGTGGGCCACCTGCGCGAAGCCTGGCTGGCCCAGGTCGGCCGCACTCTGGCCGCCGCCACGCTCCGGATGCCCAGTCCTGACGCCTGGATGCAGAAGGGTGGCAAGCAGGGCCGTCACACCGAGCACCTGGGCTACCTGCTGGCCGAGATGCAGTTCCTGCAGCGCGCGTATCCGGGGCAGCAATGGTGATCGAACGGCCCGAGCAGCTGCGCCCCGCGGTCGAGCAGGTCTGGGCCTGGCTCGCCGAGGTGGAAGACCCGGAGATCCCCGTGATTTCGGTGGTCGACCTGGGCATCGTGCGCGAGGTCGCCTGGCTGGGCGACGAGTGCGTGGTGACCATCACGCCCACCTACTCGGGCTGCCCGGCCACGCACGTGATTGGCCAGAGCATCGAGCAGGCGCTGCGCCAGCACGGCGTGACCCACGTCAGGCTGGTGAACCGGATCGCCCCGGCCTGGACCACCGACTGGATGAGCGAGGAGGGCAAGCGCAAGCTGCGCGTCTACGGCATCGCGCCGCCCATCGGCCTGGCCTCGGAGCAGCGCATCGCGCTGGACCAGATCGGCCGCGGCGGCCGGCCTGCCGCCGCGCCGCTGCCGGCCTGCCCGCAATGCGGCAGCAGGGCGACGCGGCTGACCAGCCAGTTCGGCTCCACGCCGTGCAAGGCGCTGTACGTCTGCACGCGCTGCCGGGAGCCCTTCGACCACTTCAAGTGCCACTGAGGCAAGACAGCCATGAGCAAGTTCTACCCATTGACCATAGCGAACGTGCGTCAGGAGACGCGCGACACCATCGTCGCCACCTTCGCCATACCGCCGGCGCTGCGCGAGCGCTTCCAGTTCATCCAGGGCCAGCACCTGACGCTGCGCAGCACCATCAATGATGAGGACCTGCGCCGCTCCTATTCGATCTGCTCCGCAGTGGGCGACGAGGATCTGCGCGTGGCCATCAAGCGCACGCCGGGCGGCCAGTTCTCGACCTGGGCGAACGACACGCTCAAGCCCGGCGTGAGCATCGAGGTGATGCCTCCGATGGGGCACTTCAACCTGCCGCTGCAGGCGGACAGTGCGCGGCGCTACCTGGCCTTCGCCGCCGGCAGCGGCATCACGCCCATCCTGTCGATCATCAAGACCACGTTGGCCGCCGAGCCGCAGTCCAGCTTCACGTTGGTGTACGGCAACCGCGCTTCCTCGGCGGTGATCTTCCGGGAGGAGCTGGCCGAGCTGAAGGACCAGTACCGCGAGCGGCTGAACCTGGTGTACGTGATGAGCCGGGAGCAGCAGGATGTCGACCTGTTCAACGGCCGCATCGATCGCGAGAAGTGCGACGCGCTGTTCGAGCGCTGGGTCGACGTGGCCGCGCACGACGCCGCCTTCGTCTGCGGGCCCGAATCGATGATGCACGCGGTCAGCGATGCGCTGCAGGCGCACGGCATGCCCAAGGAGGTGATCAAGGTCGAGCTGTTCGCGGCCAGCATCCCGAAGAGGGCCAAGGCCGTGTCGGATCGACCGGCCGGCGTGAGCGAAGAGAGTGAGATCACCGTCATCGTGGACGGCAGCCACCGCAGCTTCGCCATGCCCAGGGACAAGGAGTCGGTGCTGGACGCCGGCCTGAAGCAGGGCATCGACATGCGCTACTCGTGCAAGGGCGGCGTGTGCGCCAC
>Ga0318562_10000996_pt1 | contig 12759 bp, 10 predicted proteins | sample GRESIP066b5f18_FD_203688 | JGI IMG/M metagenome (GOLD analysis project Ga0318562, IMG submission 203688) | Tropical soil microbial communities from Luquillo Experimental Forest, Puerto Rico - GRE.SIPMG.066b5f18 | ecosystem: Environmental > Terrestrial > Soil > Tropical forest > Bulk soil...
GTCCACCGAGCGTGACGCTGCCGTACAGCGGGGGCAGCAGACCGGCCAGCGTCATCAGCAGCGCGGTCTTGCCCGCACCGCTGGGTCCGGTGACCACGGCCCGGGCACCCGGTGCCAGGGTGACGGTGATCGGATCGGCACCGGCGTGTGGCGAGTACCCCCAGCGGAGGCCGCACGCGGCGAGTTCTGCTGCGCGCGGTATGACGATGGAGCCGCACCGTTGCGATTGCACGACGGGCCCAGCAAGGTCGTTCAGCCTTCGCGCGGCGATCCCCGCCCGGGTGAGCGCTGTCGCGGCCGCCGGTAGTGCCGCGAAGGCTTCGAATGCGGCGAGGGGTACGAGCATCAGGACGGCGACGGTGGTGGGCGCGACGGTGCCGGCCAGCGCGATACCCCAGACGACCGCGGCGAGCAGACTCACCCCGGTCGCCGCGATCGGCAATGCCGTTGCGATCGCCGAGGGCCTCGCCGCCCGGTCGGCAGCCGAACCCCAATCAGACTGCTGGCGATGGCATTCGGCGATGACGGCATCGAGCCGGCCGCCGACCCGCAGTGCGTCCGCATGTTCCAGCGCAGCCAACGCGGCGGCGTCGCGGGCCGCATGATGCCGCAACGCAGCGGCCTCCTCGCCGCGTGCCGCACGCGCCGCCAGCCACGGTGCGACGACTCCGGCGGCCAGCATGCATCCGGCCATCGTGATCGCCGCCGCAGGCGAGATGACCGTGATGACGGCCGTGCCCGCGACCGCCAGCACCGCCGCGACGCCGAACGGGATGAATCCGCGCACAAGCGCATCCGCCACGTGGTCGACGTCCGCGCCGACCCCCGTCACCAGCTCGCCGCTTCGGCGCCGCATCACGCGATCGACAGGGCCGAAGGCCAGTCGCGCGTAGATGCGTTCCCTGCCAGTGCCCGATGCCCGCAGCGCCGTGTCATGGGAGGCCAGTCGTTCGCAGTACCCGAACACGCCACGGGAAATCGCCAGCGCGCGCACTGTGACGACGGCGACGGTCAGTTGGAGCACCGGCGGCATCTGCCATGCCCGGGTGATGAGCCATGCCGACATCGCGATCAGGGCAACCGCGCTGCCCAGTGACAACGCACCGAGGACGATGGCAGCAACGACGCGTCCGGTTCGTGGCCTCAACAACGCCAGCGCGGACAGGAGCGGATCAGGCGAGCGCACGGTCTCTCCCCATATCGATCACCTGGTCGCCGATGGCGAGCACACGGTCGCGGTGGGCGACGACGATGACGGTGTCGCCCCTGCGGGCGCGTCGCGCGATCGCGGTCAGCACTGTCGACTCGGTGACCGAGTCGAGATGAGCGGTCGGCTCATCGAGGAGCAACACCGAAGCCGGAGAGCCAAGTGCGCGCGCCAGCCCGAGTCGTTGGCGCTGCCCGAGCGAAAGTCCGGTCCCGCCGCGTCCCAGCACAGTGTGGATACCGTTCGGCAACAAGTCCAGCACACGGTCGAATCCCGCATCGCAGCAAGCAGATTCATGATCTTCGAGCTCCCCGAACAGATCGAGGTTGTCCTTGACAATTCCCGGCACGATCGCCGGTCGCTGGGCCAGCCAGCTGATCTGCCGCCACCACGACTCTGGGTCGAGATCGGCCACGTCGATGCCGCCGATCGTGACGTGACCACTGGTCGGTTCGGTGATTCCGAGGATGACCTGAAGGGCGGTGCTTTTGCCCGCGCCGTTGGGCCCGGTGAGCACCGTGATCGAGCCTGGCGCCATCACGGCGCTGAGCGACTCGGGGCGTGCACCGTCGCGCCCGACCACGGTCACGCCCTGCATGCGAACCTCGGCCCCCCTGGCCTGCACTGACCGGGTTCCCGGAGTCCTGGCCGAGGGTGCCGCGATGAGCTCGAACGCCTTGTCGGCAGCGGTCTTTCCGTCTTGTGCCGCATGGAACTCCGCGCCGACCCGGCGAAGGGGCCAGAAGACCTCCGGTGCGAGTAGCAGCGCTGTCAGACCGGCCGCCAACGACATCTCGCCGTAAACGAGCCGCAGGCCCACGCCGACGGCAACAAGTGCGACGCCAAGGGCCGCAAGCAGTTCCAGCACCAGAGCGGACAGAAATGCCATGCGCAGCGTCGCCATCGTCGAACGTCGGTGCGCCGCAGCGAGTTCGGCGATGCGCCGGACAGAGCCGCCCGCCCGGCCCAACGCCCTCAATGTCGGGATGCCCGCGACGAGGTCAAGCAGCCGGGCCTGCAATGTGACCGTTGCGGCCAGCGCCGCCTCCGAACGCGATCTGGTCGCCAGGCCGATCAGCACCATGAACAGCGGAATCAGCGGCAGTGTGATCACAACGGTGGCGGCCGACAGCCCGTCGTAGACGGCGATGACAGCCAGGGTGGCCGGGGTGAGCGTGGCCGCGAGCACCAGCGCGGGTAGGTAGGACGTGAAGTAGGGGCGCAACCCGTCGAGGCCGCGGATGACCACCGCCGCGGCATCGTCGGAGACTTCGGCGCGGCGCGACGGCGGTCGCGCGGTCACGCTGCGCAATACCTGTTCGCTCAGATCGGCGATCACCGCCGTTGCACCGCGCTGGGCAAGTCGCGCCTGAAGCCAGCCTGCCGCTACTCGCACCGACCACAGTCCGGCGAGCACGGTGAGCGGAAATACCCAGTGCCCGAGCGTCCGTGAACCCGGATCGGTGATCGCTCCCGCGAGCACGTGCGCCAACAGCACCGCCGAAGCGATGGTGGTCGTCGCGATCGCCAGACCGCAGCCCACCGTCGCCGCGAGATGGCGGCGCAACCCGGTCGAACCCCGCCAGAGTCTGGGGTCGACCGGGGAACGCCGCGACATGGTCAGGATGGCCGCCTCGTCAGACCGATAGGGGGCGGGATGCTCTCGGCGGAGATACGTTTCCTGAACACCCAGTACGTCCACGCCTGGTAGGCGATCACCAAGGGCGCGAAGATCAACCCTGCCCACGTCATGATTCGCAGCGTGTAGGGGGTCGACGACGCGTTGTAGATCGTCAGACTCCAGTCAGGGTTCAGGGTCGAAGGAACCAGGTTCGGGAACAGGCATCCGAAGAGAAGGACGACCACAGCGGCGACAACGACTGCGGTACAGGTGAATACCCAGCCGTCACCTCCCTTCGACCACACCAGCATCGCCGCGGACAGCTGGGCGACGACCGCCACGCCGAGCACCAGCCACGTCCAGTCCTTGCCGTATGCCAACTGTGTCCACAAGCCGAAGCCGGCCACCACGACCGTGACCGGAAGCACCAACCGCCTACTGAACCGGATTGCGTCGTCACGCACGACGCCCGTCGTCTTCAGGGTGATGAACACGGCGCCGTGGAATGCGAAAAGGCCCGCCGTCGCAAGGCCGCCCAACAGCGTGTAGGGGTTTAGCACGTCGCCGAAGGACAGGTGGATGTGATGGTCGGCGTCGACCGGCAGGCCGCGCACCAGCGAGGCGAACGCGACACCCCACAGAAACGCGGGCACCCACGAACCGACCGCGATGCCTCTGTCCGCCCAGGACCGCCACGCCGGATCGTCGATCTTGCCGCGCCATTCGATGGCGACCACGCGCACGATCATCGCGAAGAGGATTGCCAGCAGCGGCATGTAAAGCCCGGAGAACACGGTCGCGTACATGCCGGGGAAGGCCGCGAACATCGCCCCGCCTGCGGTGATCAGCCACACCTCGTTGCCGTCCCAGACCGGGCCGATGGTGTTCAGCACGGCGCGGCGGTGCTGATCCGAATCGCCCTTGGCGACCCGGCCGAGCGGCGCCATCAGCATCCCGACGCCGAAGTCGAAACCCTCGAGGACGAAGAAGCCGAGGAACAGCACGGCGAGAAGTACGAACCAGAATTCCTGCAAACCCATTGTCGGCCTCCAGTCTCAGTACGCGAACGAGAGGGGAGCGACCTCTTGGTCGTCGGGCGGGGCAGGTGGCGCCGGTTCAGAGTCGTGCTCCAGTGGTCCCTCGACAACGTATCTGCGGAGCAGGTAGAACCAGATGACCGCGAGCACGGCATAGACGAGGGTGAAGGCGACCAGCGAGGTGACCACCGTCGCAGTGGAATTCGGCGAGACGCCGTCGGACACGGTGAGCCGCACCATGTGGTCGCCCGTCGGATTGGGCACGACCACCCAGGGCTGTCTGCCCATCTCGGTGAAGACCCAGCCAGCGCTGTTGGCCAGGAACGGGGTGGGCAACGTCACGAGCGCGAAGACGGACAGCCAGCGGCCGCCCGGTGCTCGTCCGCCGCGGGTGAGCCACAGCGTTACAAGTGCGAACAGCACTGGGACAGCGAGTAATCCGATCATCATGCGGAACGCCCAGTAGGTGACGAACAGGTTCGGCCGATAGTCCCCGGGCCCGAACTTCTCGACCGCCTGCTTCTGCAGATCCTGGACACCCTCGAGTGTCACGCCGCTGAACTTGCCCTCCGCCAGGAACGGCAGAACGTAGGGCACTTCGATGACGTGGGTGACGCTGTCGCAGTTGTTGTGAGTGCCAATCGTGAGAATCGAGAAGTTGGGGTCGGTTTCGGTGTGGCACAACGATTCCGCCGATGCCATCTTCATCGGTTGCTGTTGGAACATCAGCTTGCCTTGGATATCTCCCGTGAGGAACAGGCCCACAGCTGAGACGAGCACGATCCAGCAGCCGAGGATGGTCGCGGGCCGGAACATCGCGACAGCCTCGGCATCGGAACATTTCCGAACCATCCACCAGGCGCACACACCGGCGACGAAGGCGCCTGCGGTCAGGAAGGCCCCCGCCACCGCGTGGGTGAACGCGGCGATCGCGGTGTTGTTGGTGAACAGGTCGACGATGCTGGTCAGCTCGGCCCGCCGCGTCTCCGGGTTGTATCGTGCGCCGACCGGATGCTGCATGAACGAATTGGCGGCGATGATGAAGAACGCCGACATGTTGACCGCGATCGCCACGATCCAGATGCAGGCGAGATGGACGAGTTTGTGCAAGCGGGTCCAGCCGAAGATCCACAGACCGATGAACGTCGACTCGAAGAAGAATGCAACCAGACCTTCCATGGCTAGCGGGGCGCCGAAGATGTCGCCAACAAACCGTGAGTACTCGCTCCAGTTCATCCCGAACTGGAATTCCTGCACGATTCCAGTCGCCACGCCAATCGCGAAGTTGATCAGGAACAGCTTCCCGAAGAAGCGGGTCAGCCGATACCAGACGGCGTTGTCAGTCACCACCCAGACCGTCTGCATCACGGCGATGATCGGCGCGAGTCCGATCGTCAGCGGTACGAAAATGAAGTGGTAGACGGTCGTGATGCCGAACTGCCACCGCGCCACGTCGAGTGCATCCATCGCACCATCTCCCGAAGGCTCAACACCATGTCTACGACACAGTGTAGTAGTTAATTCCGTTTCATGCGACCGCGTCGACCCCACTGTCTCGATAATCACTATCCGCAGGACAGGGCCGAAAGTCCCGGGAATCGACGCGCGGGCTAACGGCGCTTCTCGATCGACAAAGTCCCCGATGTGCTGCGCGGGCGCGGGCGCGCGTGATAGCACCGATTCGTGCGCAACCCACATGCAGGGCAACCCTTTACGACGCCGGATGAGGACATCGCCGAGGCGCTGCTCGATGTGAGCATTCCGACGCTGATGCTCTCGCTGGTGCACATGTCCGGCGACCCCGAGCTGATCCGCGGCGACCTGAAGCCGGCCGGGCTGTTCTTGAACGAGGTGCAGGGCTATATGTCCGAAGAGGACAAGGCCGCCGTCCGCAAGATCGCGCTGGAGGTGATCGCCGACTACCGCGACCGCGGCTGCCCGGAACCCGAGCCGATCAGCGCCGAGCTACTGCACGAGATGATGAACTGGCTGGTATGCGAGCCGGTGCCTGACGAGTACGTGCCGATGCTGCTCGAGGAGATGGAACTCGACGGCCGCGACGCACGACTCGTGCCGCCTGCGGCCAAAGGCGATGACTTTCCGGTCGTCGTCATCGGATGCGGGGAGTCGGGACTGCTGGCGGGGATCCGACTGAAGGAAGCCGGCATTCCGTTCACCATCGTCGAGAAGAACGCAGGCGTCGGCGGCACCTGGTACCAGAACACATACCCCGGCGCGCGGGTCGACGTACCCAACCATTTCTACTGCTACAGCTTCGAACCGACCGATCAGTGGACACACTTCTTTGCCGAACAGCCCGAACTACAAGCGTATTTCGAGCGCGTGATGGACAAGCACGACATCCGCCGTCATGTGCGGTGGGAAACCGAGGTCACCGAGGCGTCCTGGGATGACGACACCGCGACCTGGACCGTTCGCACCCGCGACCGCAGCGGAACAACGGCAGAGCTGTCGGCGCGTGCGGTGATCACTGCGGTGGGCCAGCTGGACCGAGCGCACACCCCGACCATCCAGGGACAGCAGGACTTCGCAGGACCGACATTCCACTCCAGTGCGTGGGATCACTCCGTTGACCTCCACGGCAAGCGGGTCGCCATGATCGGGGCGGGGGCCAGCGGCTTTCAGATCGCACCGACGATCGCGCCGGATGTCGAGTGCCTCACCGTATTTCAACGCACTGCGCAGTGGATGTTTCCCAATCCGAGTTACCACGAGGAAGTCGGTCCCGGTGTGCAGTGGGCCCTTCGCCACCTGCCTTTCTACGGCCGCTGGTACCGCTTTCTGTTGTTCTGGCCGTGGTGCGACAAAGGGCTCGACGTCGCCCGTGTCGACCCGGATTATCCGGACCAGCAGAAGGCGATCAACGAACTCAGCGAGGCCAGCCGGATCATGTTCACCGACTGGATAATCAGCCAGGTCGGCGATGATATCGAGCTACAGGCGAAGGTGGTGCCGGACTATCCGGCGACTGGCAAGCGCACGCTGCAGGACAACGGCAGCTGGCTGAAAACCCTGACGCGTGACAACGTCGAACTTGTCAGGACCGGAATCGACCACATCGAAGCGGACGCAATCGTCACCGAGGACGGCACCCGATATCCAGCCGACGTCCTCGTGTACGCCACCGGATTCCAGCACACCAAACTGTTGTGGCCGATGACCATTCGCGGCCGGAAAGGCGAAGTCCTCAGCGAGCGCTGGGGCGAGCGGCCGTCGGCCTACCTGGGCATCACGATTCCCGGCTACCCCAACTTCTTCTGCATGAACGGCCCCGGCACTTGGCTGGTCAGCGGCGGCAGTCTGATCTTCCACTCCGAGTGCCAGATGCGTTACATCACACAATGTCTGGAACTGCTCATCGCAGGCGGGCACGCGACAATGGAACCGACGGTGGAGAAGGCGGCCGACTGGCACGAACGCAGCCAGGCCGAGATGCGCACGATGGTGTGGTCCCAGCCGACGATCAAGCACTCGTATTTCAAGAACAGCTTCGGCGAAGTGCACACACTGAGCCCGTGGCGGCTCGTCGACTACTGGACGTGGACGCGGCAGCCTGACCGGGACGACTTCGTCTTCGGCTGACTCGAGGAGAAGACCATGGTCTTTCTCAGTCCCTATGCCCGAGATTGCAGCCAGGGTCGTGCGTGTGGACATGCGCATGGACAACAACCGTGAAAGCAATCTCGAGCGTAGGGCGCTACTCGCAGGTCGTAGGGGGCTGCTCGCAGGTCGTAGGGCGCTACTCGCAGGTCTGCGCCGCCAGGTGTGTGGTCAGGCCAGCTCCCAGTTCATGTTCTTGGCGAATGTCCGTGCGTCATCGGAGATGGTGCCGAGTTCGTGGCTGCGCTGGATGTACTGCTGGATCATCAACATGAAGTTCATCGGGTTGTACGCGTCTTCCTCATAACTCCACTTGTCGTCGCCCGCGTACTCGAGCACGGTGATGACCGGCGCGCCATGGACGCTGCCGTCGCCCGGATCCCTCATGGTGTTGATGTTCTTGAAGATGACCCAGCCCTTGTCGACATCGATCGAGTACCACTCCACCGGGTAGGTCGGCATCTCACTGCCGGGGAACGTGTTCATGGTCGATACGATCCACTCGCGGATTTTTTCGCGGCCCTCCATGTTGCCGAGGGCGTGCTCCACGTACTTCGCATCCTCTGTGAAATGGTCTGCATAACTGGACCAGTCCCACGTCTTGCCCACCTCAACGACGGATTCCTGATACCGACGCCAGGCGTCCTCGAGTTCGTCGCGCGACCACTTCTTTGTGGAGGACCCCATCGCAGTTACTCCTTCGGCTCGCAGTGGAAACTGAAACCTGTTCTACCAAACCGGCCCGTGCCGCGATGCCGAATCAGGACACCGTCAGCGTGCGTTCCTGCGACCAGATCTCAGCCCACGCCTTCTGTTGTCCGGTCAACGTGTACGCGATCCCCAGTCGAGGTGGTTACGGCCGATCGCCAGCATGTACACCTCGTCGAACCAGTAGCCTCGGCTCAATGTGCTTGCAGCGCAATGTATGACGGTAACAAGGAGGGCCAGCGGAACGACGAGACCTGCGGCGAACGGCACGATGCGCCGACCCGTTGACGTGTCGACGGCGGCGGAGGTCACGTACCGCCACGATACTGTCGGGTATGCCTCTGCGTATTGACCCTCAGGTGGACACGAAACTGAAGTCGCTTACCGACGCCCTGGGGGAGACGGAGGAGGCGCCGGTAGGCGACGTCGAGGCGCGCAGGCGCAGCGGTCACCGGATGATGGACTACATCGCCGCTACCGCCGAACCCGTCGACGGCATCGAAACCGAATCGTTCACCATCCCCACGGGCGACGGCGCCGCACTGGACGCCACCTGGTATCGGCGATCTACCACGGCGCAGCCCGGCAGTGCGGTGCTCTATGTGCACGGCGGGGGCATGATTCTCAGCCTCGCAGAAATGGGTGAGGTCTATGACCTGGTGGCGCGCCGATACGTCGCGGCGTCCGGCGTGCCGATGCTCGTATTCGACTATCGCGTCGCACCCGAATACCCGCATCCGACCCCCGTCGAGGACTCCTACACCGCGCTCACCTGGCTAGCCGGACAATCCGGCGCGCTGGGCTTTGACCCCGGTCGACTGGCGGTCATGGGTGACAGCGCGGGTGGTGGGCTGGCAGCCGGTGTCTGCCTGCTGGCACGCGATCGGGGCGGCCCCGCGGTGTCGCAGCAGCTCCTCATCTACCCGATGCTGGACGACCGGCCCTCGACCCCCGACCCCGCCATGAAGAAACACTTGACCTGGACCTACGACGACAACCTCACCGGTTGGGGTGCGCTGCTCGGCGACCGGGCTGGTGGCGACGGCGTTTCGCCCTACGCCGCACCGTCGCGTGAGACCGACCTGACGGGCCTGCCCGACACCTACATCGACGTCGGTGACCTGGACATCTTCCGCGATGAGGACATCGCCTACGCGAGCAGGCTGTCCGACGCAGGCGTGCCGACCGAGTTCCATCTGCATCCCGGCTGCCCTCATGCGTTTGAAGTGCTGGCTTATGGCGCCGACGTGTCGTCGCGCACACTGAGCGACCGCATCCGCCGGCTTCACACTCTCTGACGGGTAACGATCAGTTAGCGCTGCTCGATATACAGACAGGGGTCGTGGCTTGTGCGCAATGGCGCGTCATGCCAGCCAGGGGAAATGAGCAGTGGCGCATCGGCGTCGAAGAGGTGGGAACCTTTCTGCGCCCGCGTCACCCCAGCTAGGAGTTGAGGATGAAACTCGCAAAGACACTGGTCAACGCGATGGTCGTCGCTGCGCTCGGCTTTGGGGCAGCCGGGCTCGGCGCGGGCGTCGCGTCCGCCAAACCCGGGAACGACATCAACCAGCCATGCTTCCCGTTCTGCAACGGCCAGCAAGGCAACTGGAACGACTACCGTCGCGGAGACTGGAACAACCAGCAGGGGAACTGGAACAACCAGGGCAATTTCGACAAGGGTCCGTGGTGGGCCAGTAACCGCCACGACTGGTGGGATGACCGCCAGGGACCGCCGCCCTGGGGCTGGGGTCCACCGCCTGCGTACCAATGGGCCGGAGGCCCGCCGCACCCGTTCAACTACTGGGGTTACAACGTGAACCCCGTCTGGGATGACGGCTTCCACCAGTGGGGCATCTGGTTGTTCGGTCTGTGGATTCCGATCTTCGGGATCGGCTAACCGAATCGTGCCGACTGCCGCCCTGCCGACATGGCGGGGCGGCAGTTGTCATTCGGACGCTTCAAGAGGGCGTCTCGACGACCGCCTTGATCCGCTCGAGTGTCTTGCGCATATCGCGGATGTTGCGGCGCTTGCGGAGTTGACCGCCGAGCACTGCGAAGACCTTGGTGAAGGCGCTGTCGCTCATCCGGAACGACTCGGTGACGTCGGTGCCCCCGTCAGCAGGCGTGAACAGGTAGTGCCAGTTGTTCACCGGCGTGTCCCCGCCGAGCGCCGGGCCTGTGGCACCGTCCAGCCACTCCGCCTCGATCACCTCGGGCGAGAACTTTCCGGTATTGCGAACGTCGGCGACGATGTCCCAGATCTTGTCCGCCGGCGCCGCCATCGGAACCGTGACCGATGCCTGCATTGGACCTCCTTGAAGTTTTCGCCGTGCAATCGAATGCCGTTCACGTTAACTGTCCGGGTGACCGATTGGAGCGGCGAGGACTACGCCAAGCTCAGCGCGCTGCAACGAACGATGATCGAAGAGGCCAAGTCGATCCTCGCACTTGCCGAATCAGACCGGGTTCTCGACCTTGGATGCGGCGACGGCTATCTGACCCATTGGATGGCACACACGGTGCCAGGCGGCTATGCGGCGGGCGCCGACGCATCTCGACGAATGATCGCCACCGCGCAGGCCGCGCAGGCACCGACGGAATCGGGGCCGTGGTTCGTGGTCGCCGACGCGCGCCGGCTGCCGTTCGGCGAACGCTTCGACGTCGTGGTGTCATTCAACGCCCTGCATTGGGTGCCCGAACAACGGCAGGTTCTCGGTCAGATCGCGGCGGTGCTGAGGCCGGGTGGGCGGGCGTTGATCCAGATGGTCTGCGCAGGGGAGCGCAAGAGTCTGGAGGCCGTTGCGATGGAGATCTGCCGCGACCCACGCTGGGCGGGCTCGTTCGAGGGGTTCGTCACGCCGTTCATCCACGTGAATCCCGACGACTACGGCGACCTGGCGTCATCGGCGGGGTTGACCCCGACCAACATCACGGTCACCGATCGCGAATGGGATTGGGGCTCCCGCAACGGGTTTCGGCAATGGTGCGCGGTCGGAACAACCGCATGGACCGGCCGGTTGCCCGCAGAGGACCGGGAACGGTTCGTCGACGAGCTGGTATCGGTGTACGAGGGTGTCGTGGGTAAGCCCGGGCTGTTGCGATACATGCAGATGCGGGCCGAACTCCGGCGCTAGCCCTCATCTTGCCGGGCATCGTCGTAGCGCATGGCCATCGGAGACGGCCCGCGCGCGCCTCCGTACGGTTTGCGCGACGGTGAACCGAGCAATGAACAATCCCGTGTCAAATAGTGTCACCGCACGCGTCTGCCCGACGTAAATCGGTCGCAGGGAGGAGCCGTCATGATCCGTGGTCTACTACGTTTGAGCAGGTCTTTGGCTGTTGCGGTGGCGGCTGCCGCGATGGCCTTCGCACTCGTGAGCCCGCCCGCGGCATCCGCCGATGACCGGATGAACTTCACAGGGACGACGCTGACTGGAGCCCCGTTCAACGGTGATTCGCTGCAGGGCAAGCCCGCCGTGCTCTGGTTCTGGACTCCCTGGTGCCCGTTCTGCAACGCCGAGGGGCCGTCGGTGAGCAGCGTGGCCGCCGCCAATCCGAAGGTGACGTTCGTCGGTGTGGCAGCGCGATCCGACGTCGGCGCGATGCAGGCCTTCGTTTCGAAGTACAACCTGAACTTCACCAACCTCAACGACGCCGACGGATCCATCTGGGCGCGCTACAACGTGCCGTGGCAGCCGGCCTATGTGTTCTACAAGTCCGACGGGACATCGACGTTCGTGAACAACCCGACGTCGGCGATGCCGCAGCAGGAGTTGCAGCAGCGGGTCTCGGCGCTCACATAATCGCGAGTGCAGCAAGATCTGGTCGGACTGGCGTTCGCCGCCGGGCTGATCGCCGCGCTGAACCCGTGCGGCTTCGCGATGCTTCCCGCCTATCTCGCGTTGGTGGTTCGCAGCACTGACAACGGAGCCGCGGTCGCCGCGGGTCGCGCCGTCGCGGCCACGGCGGCGATGACGCTCGGCTTCCTCGCGGTGTTCGCCACATTCGGGCTCTTGACCGTGTCGTTGGCTTCGACCGTGCAGCAGTACATGCCGTTCGTCACGGTGCTGATCGGTGTCGTTCTCGTGGCGCTCGGCATCTGGCTGCTTGCCGGACGCGAACTGTCGCTGCTGGTGCCGAACCGGTTGAGCCGCAGCGCTTCATGGGCGCCGACGAGCACACTCGGCTCGATGTTCGGTTACGGCGTTGGATATGCCGTCGCATCGCTGTCCTGCACCATCGGCCCCTTCCTGGCCGTGACGGGCGCCGGGGTCGGAGGGACATCCGTAATGAGCCGGGTTTGGATCTACCTGGCCTACGCAGCAGGCTTCGCGTTGGTGGTCGGTGCGCTGGCAGTCGCGGTGGCGTTGGCCGGGTCGGCTCTGGTCGACCGGATGCGACGAATCCTGCCCTACGTCAACAGGATTGGCGGTGTCGTGCTGATCCTGGTCGGTCTCTATGTCGGCTATTACGGCTACTACGAGGTTCGGCTGTTCCACGCGGGCGGCAGTCCCGATGATCCGGTGATCTCGGCGGCGGGTCGATTGCAGGGCGCGATCGCCGGA
>Ga0318562_10000999_pt1 | contig 12740 bp, 12 predicted proteins | sample GRESIP066b5f18_FD_203688 | JGI IMG/M metagenome (GOLD analysis project Ga0318562, IMG submission 203688) | Tropical soil microbial communities from Luquillo Experimental Forest, Puerto Rico - GRE.SIPMG.066b5f18 | ecosystem: Environmental > Terrestrial > Soil > Tropical forest > Bulk soil...
CTGCTTCCCGCGGGCTCGGGGAGACTTCGCCACATAAGGATTTGCGGAAGTCTGGGGATGTCGATGGCGTCGATGCCGACGAGCGCGTTCGAGAAGGCGAAGGTTCGATTACCCGAAAGCGCGCCGCTTTCGCGAAGGAGTTCCGCGAGCTTTTGAGGGTGATCAACGATGCCGGAGAGCGCCCCGCTTTCCCCGCCTTCGGAAAGACCCGTCACGATCACGACCGGAAGCGCAAAGATCGTCACCGCAACATTGCGATCGTCCGCGGTCATGGTCTCGCGCCACACGCTGTCGAGCGTTCGCCAGAGATACCGCGTCACTGCGACCGACGGCGTTTGCGTGAAGATCGCGTCGAGGACGTTGCCGTCACCGCCAAGACGATCGCGGAGCACGCTCGCAACCTCCCGATCGATGGCGTCCGCTCGCTGCGCGACGGCCGCGGTCAAGCTTTCCTCCGCGAGCGCGTAAAGAGCTTGCGCGGAGTCCGATGCCGCCGCGCTCGTCGGCCAGTCGCGGGGGTCGGGGATCTCGGTCGGGTCGTAAGACATCGGAGGAAGCGAGATGCGCGAAGTGGCGAGATTGCGACCAATGATCGCACGCCGCGTCCGGCGATGATCGTTAACGTGTGTCTCGCGCGATCTTGCCGGCTTCGGGCTTATCTTGCTGCGTTGACCGCGGCTTTGGCCGATGCCATCATCGCCGTCGCTCGGGGTGGACCCACATAGGAGCGCACATGTACAAGAACCTGCTGGTCGCGATCGATGGGTCCAAGCTCTCGGAGAAGGCGATCACCCACGCGGTCGCGCTTGCCAAAGCGCTCGGGGCAACGGTGACTGCGTTCTATGCGGCCCCTGACTATCCGATGCCCGCGTACGCGGACGGCGTCGTTTACGAGCCCGTTTCGCGCAGGGAGTACGCGAAGCTCGCGGCCGAGGATGCGGACAAGATCCTCGCCAAGGCCGTTGCGAAGAGCAAAGCCGCGGGCGTCGAATGCAAGGCAAGCTACGCGATCGCCGCCTCGCCGTGGGAGGGAATTCTCGCGGCGGCGAAGAAGAACAAGGCTGACGCGATCGTCATGGCATCGCACGGGCGCCGCGGACTTTCCGCGGTGTTGCTTGGCAGCGAGACGCAGAAAGTGTTGACCCATAGCAAGCTGCCGGTGATCGTCGTTCGATGAGCGCACCGCGCTGACCCTTCTTCCGCGCCGGCGGCTGCCGCACCCGGCTTGCGCGATAGACTATCCGGAAGGGTGGTGGCCGATTGCGGTACAATGCTCGTTTTTTCAACAAAAACATAGCCATGCGCGTTTCGCAGTTTCTGTTATCGACGTTGAAAGAAGCGCCCGCCGAAGCGGAGCTCGTGAGCCACCGGTTGATGCTGCGATCGGGAATGATCAAGAGGCTCGCCGCGGGTATCTACACGTGGATGCCTTTGGGGCTGCGCGTCCTGCGCAAGGTCGAAGGGATCGTCCGCGAGGAAATGAACCGCGCAGGCGCAGTGGAGCTTTTGATGCCGGTGGTGCAACCGGCCGAGCTGTGGCAAGAGTCGGGGCGCTGGGCGAAGTACGGTCCCGAGCTTCTGCGCCTCAAGGATCGGCACGAGCGCGACTTCATCGTGCAACCGACGTCCGAGGAAGTGATCACCGACATCGCACGGAAAGAGCTCAAGAGCTACAAGCAGCTGCCGATCAATCTCTACCACATTCAGACCAAGTTTCGCGACGAGGTGCGACCGCGCTTCGGGGTCATGCGCTCGCGCGAATTCGTGATGAAAGACGCCTATTCGTTCGACGTCGACAAGGCCGGCATGCTGAAGTCGTATCAGGCGATGTACGACGCGTATGCCCGGATCTTTCGCCGCATGGGTCTCGAATTCCGTGCGGTGGCTGCGGATACCGGCCAGATCGGCGGCAGCGCTTCGCACGAATTCCAGGTGCTTGCCGATTCGGGCGAGGATGCAATCGCGTGGTGTCCGGCCTCAGACTACGCCGCGAATGTCGAGCTTGCCGAAGCGGTCGCGCTTGCACCGTCCCGGCCGGCGCCGTCCGAATCCATGCAGAAGGTCGCGACGCCGGGAATGGCCACGTGCGAGGAAGTCGCCGGGCTCTTGCAGTTGCCGCTGTCGCGCACGGTCAAGTGCATCATGCTCGCAACCGATGCGGAGGGCGAACCGATGCGCATCTGGATGCTTCTCATTCGCGGCGATCACGTGTTGAACGAGGTCAAGGTGACCAAGGTCGCCGGCTTCGCGAAGTTCCGCTGGGCGACTGAAGGCGAGATCGTAGCGGCCACGGGTTGCAGCCCGGGCTACCTCGGCCCCGTCGGCATTCCCAAGGATCTCACTCTGATCGCCGATCGCACGGTCGCGGTGATGGCGGATTTCGTCTGCGGCGCGAATGAGCCCGATTTCCACTTGCGGGGCGTCAATTTCGGCCGCGATTGCAGGGAGCCCGATATCGTCGCCGATCTGCGCAACGTGGTCGCCGGCGATCCGTCGCCCGATGGAAAAGGGCCGCTCGAGATCTTGCGGGGGATCGAGGTGGGTCACGTGTTCGCGCTCGGTGATGTGTACTCGAAGGCGATGGGCGCAACCTTTCTCGACGCCGAAGGTCAATCGCAGGTCATGGAGATGGGCTGCTACGGAATCGGGATCACGCGGGTGGCCGCCGCTGCGATCGAGCAGAACCACGACGACAAGGGCATCATCTGGCCACTTCCGCTTGCGCCGTTCAGCGTAGCGATCGCACCGATCGGCTACGATCGCAACGACGGCGTGCGCGCCCTCGCCGAATCGCTGCACGACGAACTTCAAGAGGCCGGCGTCGAAGTGCTGCTCGACGATCGCGGCGAGCGTCCGGGCGTGATGTTCGCGGATCTCGAGCTCGTCGGCATTCCCCATCGAATCACCATCGGCGATCGCGGGCTCAAAGAGGGTAAGGTGGAGTACCAATCGCGGCGCGACGCCGTCGTGACCGCCGTTCCCACGCTCGAGATCGCGAAGTTCATCTTGGGCAAGCTGCGCGTGCAATGAGGATGGCCGGCGTGCGAGCTCGATGCATTCGGAAGGCGCTCATCGCCCTGGTGTCGCCATCGCTCTTTTTGTTATGGGCGCCCTCTGCGCTCGCCGGCGCGCAGGTCGAGGAGCAGCTCGCACCGTCCGTCGTCGCCGGGCTGCATTCGGCGATCGCCGACAACCCGGTGCCAACCGATTATGCAAACAAGCCGACGATTCGTCCCTGGATCGACGAGATGTCGCGCCGACTCGCGCCCAAGGTACCCGATGCCGGCATGCGGGCCGATCTGATCGCGACCGTTCATTACGAAGCGTCGCGCGCCGGACTCGATCCTCAGCTCGTGCTGGGGGTCATTCAATACGAAAGCGGATTTCGCAAATATGCAATCTCGTCGGCGAACGCGCGCGGCTACATGCAAGTGATGCCTTTCTGGACCAAGCTCCTCGGCGCACCCGACCACAATCTCTTCAACCTGCGCACGAACCTGCGCTATGGCTGCGTGATTCTTCGCTTCTACTTGGACGCGGAGCGCGGCGACCTCTATCGCGCTCTTGGCCGCTACAACGGTAGCGTCGGACAAGCCGAATATCCGACCGCCGTCATCGACGCGGTGAATCGCAACTGGCTCTACACGCCGCCGCCGGCGCCAAAGCTCGGCGCCGCTGTTGCTCCCGTCATGGCGCGGTGAGCGCCGCTTCCCTTTCCCCGGCGCTGCCCTACCGGGGCCGCTTCGCGCCTTCGCCTACCGGACCGTTGCACTTCGGTTCGCTCGTGGCGGCGCTCGCGAGCTATTGCGATGCGCGCTCCGCGGGCGGCCAATGGCTCGTCCGCATCGAAGATGTCGACACCCCGCGCTCGCGCCGAGGAGCCGAATACGCGATCCTCACCGCGCTCGAGCGCTACGGCTTCGAATGGGACCACGAGATCGTGCGCCAGTCCGAACGCGTCGCCCTTTATGACGCAGCGATTGCGAAGCTCGTCGCGCAAGGCGATCTCTATGAATGCGCGTGCACTCGGCACGATCAGGAAACCGCGCCGACAGGCGCGCTGGGCGAGCCCGTGTATCCGCGTACATGCCGCGCGGGCATCAGCACCGAGCGCATCGGCCGCGCGCGCGCGTTGCGGGTCGATGTCGATGACACCCGCATCGAATACCGCGATCGACTGCAGGGCGAGCAGGCGCAGGACCTCGCCCGCGATGTCGGCGATTTCATCGTGAAGCGCTCGGATGGAGTTCATGCGTATCAGCTGGCGGTCGTCGTCGACGACGGGGCACAAGGTATTTCCCATGTCGTGCGCGGCGCCGATCTCCTCGCTTCCACACCGCGGCAGATCTTCCTGCAGCGCAAGCTCGGCTACGCGACCCCGTCGTACTTGCACACGCCGGTCGCGACCAACGCGGCCGGCGAGAAGCTCTCGAAGCAGACCGAAGCCGCACCGCTGCCCGAGGAAGCGTTGCCCGTTCTCGTCGACGTATGGCGCTTTCTCGGGCAATCGTTTCCCCCAGGAAGCGAAGCGCCGAATTCCGTTGGCGAATTCTGGACGTGGGCGCAAGCGGCATGGAACCCGATGCGCATACCCGCCCTGACTTCGCTCGCCGCACCCTCTGGTTTCTGAGCCGCCTCCGTGGGAAGGTATAATTTCCAATTGCCCGCGGCCGACAAACCCCGAGGTCGCGGCGCGCCGGACTAGAAATTTCCATGACGACACTCGTTGCCGTTCGCAAGAACGACGAAATCGCCATCGCGGCCGATTCGCTGACCACTGTCGGCGAGACGCGGCTCTCGGCGGAGTACGACCGCGCCTCGGACAAGATCGTCCATTACAAGGGAACTTATATCGGCCTGTGCGGCAGCGCCGCACATCAGCTCGTCTTCCAGAGCCTGCTCGCGAAGCAGGACGATCTCGATTTCTCGACCAAGGGCGCGATCTTCGAGACCTTTCGCCTGCTGCACCCCATTCTCAAGGAGCAGCACTTCCTCAATCCCAAAGAGGAAGAGGACGACCCCTACGAATCCACGCAAGTGACGGCGCTAGTCGCCAACGAGCACGGGATCTTCGGGGTCTATTCGATGCGCGAGGTTTTCGAGTACACGCGGTACTGGGCCGTCGGCTCGGGCCGCGAATTCGCACTCGGGGCCATGCACGCGCAATACGCGAGGTTGCGCAGCGCCGCGGCGATCGCAAAGGCTGGCATCGAGGCAGGCGCAACGTTCGACAAGAATTCGGGCTTGCCAATGACGCTCTACACCGTCTCGCTCAAGCGCTGATTCGACTCATGGCCCCGATTGCCTCCTTCGTCGATTCGGTCTCGCGCTTTCTCTTCGAGGAGAAAGCCATCCGCGGCACGCTCGTGAGCCTCGACAGCGCATGCGAGGACATCGTGACCCAGCATCCCTACCCGGCGGTGCTGCGCCGCGCGCTCGCGGAGCTCCTCGCCGCATCGGTATTGCTCGCCGCAGCGCTCAAGTTCAAGGGCGCGCTGATCGTGCAGCTGCAGGGCGCGGGTCCGGTGCGCCTGCTCGTCGTGGAGTGCGATGCTCGCCTCAATCTGCGCGCCACTGCGCAATGGACGCAAGCCGCGGAGGCGCTTCCGGCATCCGCCTCGCTTTCCGAGCTTGCGGGAGACCCGGCGCGGAGCCGCTTGGCGATCATGCTCGATCCACAGGACGGCAGTCCGATCTATCAAGGGATCGTCGCGCTCGAAGCGTCATCGATCGCCACCCTGATCGAACACTACCTGTCGACCTCCGAGCAAATCGACAGTCGAATGGTGCTTGCCACCGAGGGAACCCGGGTGCGCGGCCTCCTGCTGCAACGTCTTCCGCGCGCCGGCGCGGACGAAGACGACACATGGCGGCGCGCCGCCGCCAGCATCGATCTTGTCGATGCCGCGGCGCTCCTTGGTGCGCCCTCGGTCGAGGCGCTGCTCACCACGCACTTTCACAATGACGATGTGCGCGTATTTGCGCCGCATACCGCGCGGTTTCATTGCGATTGCACGAAGGAGCGCGTCAAGAACGCGCTGCGCATGCTGGGCCGCGACGAGATCGAGGGTATCCTCGCCGAGCAGGGAGAAGTCGGCGTCACTTGCGAGTTCTGCAATCGGGCGTATACCTTCGATCCGGACGAGGCACGCGGGCTCTTTAGGCAAGACAATGCGACTGACGCGCTGCCAAACACAGTCCGTCACTGATCGCCTCCCCGGCGCCGGGTAGTTCAATGAGCATCTACATTCCCCGACCCTTTGCAATCGATGAGCGCGCGAGCGTGGCACGGCTCATCCACGACCACCCGTTTGCGACCCTCGTGACGCCGGGAGCACCCGAGCCTCACATCACGCATCTGCCGCTGATCCATGTCGCCGATTGCGAGCCGCACGGGACGCTCTTCGGCCACTTCGCGCGTGCGAATCCGCATGCGGAGGTACCGCGGGCGATCGAATCGATAGCAATCTTCCATGGTCCGCATGCCTACGTGTCGCCGTCGTGGTATGCGGAGCGTGCAGCCGCCGTTCCGACCTGGAACTACGCCGTCGTGCACGCGCACGGAACAATCGACTTCGCCGCGGAGCCTGCGCAAACCCGTGCCGTCCTCGATCTTCTGATTCAACGCTTCGAGGGGACGCGCCCTCAACCCTGGCAGCTCGGCCTCGAGGGACGAAGTCTCGCGGCCATGATCGGCGCGATCGTCGGTTTTCGCATCAAGCTCACACGGGTCGAAGCCAAGTACAAGATGTCGCAGAACCGGCCTCAGGGCGATCGCGTGCGCGTGGCAGCGGCCCTGGACGCGGAAGGCTACGCCGAGGCGACCGCGACCGCCGCCTGGATGCGAACGCTGCAGGGCAATGCTAAGGATGCGGCGGACTGATTCCGCGGATTCATCCGGCGGCAGACAGGGTCCGCCCGAGGCCGCGCGGACCCGGCTCGACAAATGGCTGTGGGCGGCGCGCTTTTACAAGACGCGAAGCCTCGCGGCGAAAGCGATCGAGGCAGGTCAGGTCAAGCTCAACGCCGTGCGGATCAAGACGTCGCATGCCGTTCGAATCGGCGACACGATCGCCGTGCGGAAGGACGGGCTCGAATGGGAGGCCGTCGTGACCGCGCTCGCCGATCGGCGTGGCGACGCGAAAGCCGCTGGGCTCCTCTTTCGCGAGACGGAGGCAAGCGCCAAGGCACGTGAAGAAGCCATTGGATTGCGAAAAGACAACGCAGCCTCGGGCCTTGACTTCGCTCCTCAATAAAGCATGACGGCGCCCTGAGGCGCCGTCATCGCGGGAGCGTTCGAGGGAAGGCTAGGCCGAGGCTGAGCTCTCGGGCACCATCGCGATCGCGTGCGGTGCAGCAACCGATTGCGACGCCGGTGCTGCTGGGACCGAGGTCTCGCGCATCATCGACATAACGGAGCTAAAGTCCGCGGCCGTCTCCACGTTCGGAATCGACTTCGCGAGGAGGTTCACCGCTCTTCCGCTCACCACCAGCGGGATTTGCGGCGCGAGCTCGGCGCGAAGCGATCGGATCTCCTGGCCGGCGATCTTGCCCGAGATGCCGCGATCGAACAGCAGCACGACCAAGCTCGCCTTGTAGGCAGCAGCGGCACCCGCGATCTCCTGCGCCGGAACGCCGGCACCCAATGTCAGGCAGTTGACGCCCTCGGTGAAAAGCAAGAGCTCGAGGATCGCCAGACCCAGCTGATTCGGGTCGTTCGGTGGCGTCGCCAGCAGGACTTGGCGCGATTCGCGCGGCGGGCGCACGAGACGAGTCACGTCGCGCAGGAGGCGCTGGGCGAGATCGACGAAGCGGAGCTCCTGGAAGTTTTGCATTTCGCCGCGCACCACGCGCTCGTGCACCGCCTCGTTTAGAGGAATCAGTGTCACTTCGAGGAACTTGCGCATCCCTTGTCCGGCCAGAAGCTTGGACAGGTGGTTTTGCAGCTCGCCGACGCGATGCTGCGCGAGCAGGTTGACGGCCGTCTCGATCTCTTCGGGCAACGGTGCGGGATCTTCGACCGTCAGCCCCAACATCGATTGCAGCACGGTCTCGGTGAGGGGCACGACCGCCCCCGCGCGCCAGCCCTCGGACAAGAGCTGCTTGATGAGCTTCAAGCGAGCGACTTGGTCCGGCGGATAGACGCGATCGCCGAAGGCGTCCCGCAGGGGGGACGGAAAGTTGTAGCGACGCTGCCACATGTAAAGCTGTTCGCGACGTAGGCCCGTGATTCTCACGACCTCCCGTATGTGGACGGCCGCGCGTGCGTCCGCAACGGTCACAGGTACTTCGGTTATTTCCGCTGGCGGCTCCCGCCGCCGGGCCGGCGCCTTGATAAGAATGCCCATCGTTGTCGTTCCCTAGCGTTTTTCGTCACCGGTGTGACGCAAGCTGTGCTGCACAACCATTGAAGAAACCCTGCTGTGTTGGCGTACGAAAGACGGCGAGATCGCGCGCCTTAAGACCCCGTCAGGGCAGAGCGAACTGTGGATCACGGTCCGTACCATGCACGATGCGTGCCAGGCGTTCCGGAAAGCCTTATTGCCCGCCCTCAGCCTTTGAGTGATCATTTGGGCGTTCGGGTCCTCAGAACCTACCGGCCCTAAATTTTCGATGTTCAAGCTCCGAAAAAAGACCAAAGCGCCGCTTGCCGACGTAAAGACCCTTCAGCGCTGGATCGACGCGCTTCCGCTGCACGATCCCATAGCGACCGGACGCACCGTAGTCGCCGAGCTCGCGAAGGTCTCCGAGCGCGCGGCGCGCCGCACGCCGTCGACGCTCTCGGCAGTGCTCGCCGTGGATGCGCACTTGACGGACACCTTCGCACGTCTCGCGTCGCAGTACGTGCAACACGCCTCCCGATCGTCGAAGGTCGAGCAACAGCTTTGGCAAGCGCTGTTTGATCTCACGCAAAGCTTTCTTGCGTGTTATGCGCTCTTCGCCCAAGAGCTCGCCGATCGCGCCCTGCATGCGAAATACCACTCACTCGTGACCGAGCTCATCGCGCGCCAGCTGATTCACTTCGGTCACGATGCAAAGATCCGCATGTATCGCTGCGAGCGATGGATCCCGGGAAAGTGGATCGAATTGCACACGCTGTTCACGCAAGCGTGCTCGCTCGAGATCGAGCGACAGCCGCTGCGATTGAGCCCGAGCGGTCGAAGCACGACGATCGAGCACGAGTACATCGCCGTCCTCATTCTTCAGCTTGCAGACCCCGGAAATCTCACGGCGCAGCAAATCGAATGGATTGCGGCGCGCCTCGATGATTGGTGCCGGCCTTTGCGCCTGTCGGTCGAGCCGCGCTCGGCGACGACGTTCTATATCGACCTTGCAGGAAGCATCGGACTCAAGCGTCGCGCGCTCGGCACCCTCGAGGGTCGCGTTCTATTCGTCGACACCGAGCCGTTGCACGCGCGGCTTCTGAAGAATTGCGCGAGCCTCGAGCAAGCCATCGCCGCCGACCCTCAATCGGAAAAGGCAGACGCGATGCGCGGCGAGCTGCAGCTCATCGCGAAGGTCGTAAGGCGCGTGGACCCCGAGTTCAGGCCGATTCCGCGACATGGCGAACGCGTGCCCGCGAGCGGCGTCGTGGACGCGATCGTCGGCTTCGACAACATTGCGAGCTTCATCCATCGCGACGCGCGCAAGCTTCCGTCTGCACGCGAGGCCGAGCGCAACTTCGGCAGCGCCATGCAGCTCGCGGTCTTTGGCAGAGCGCTCACGGAGAACACTTCACCCGAGGAGCTCGAGCGGCGGCGACTGGCGGCGTTCGTGACTCCAGGAGGGCCGTGGGAATTGAAAGACGCGAGCGCTTCCGGCTATCGATTGCAGGCGCCGATGGCGGTGGCGACCGAGATCACGCTCAGCATGCTCGTTGCGATCCATCAACAGGAGTCGGAACGGTGGGCGATTGGAATCGTGCGCCGCATGCGCCGCCTCTCGGCGAATCGTGCGGAGATCGGCCTCCAGTTGATCGCCAACACGCTGGCCGCCGCCGATTTCGTGCAGAAGAAGGCACACGACCCTGACGGTCCGCCGACGGGATCCTCGAGTGTGACCGATCACAAGTTCCGCGGCCTCTACCTAACCTATATCAGGCGTCCGGGTGAGCCAGCGATACAGTCGTTGATCGTACCCTCCGACGAATACCATCCGAGCAAGCCTTATGTCCTGCAGATGGGCGATACCACCCGGGCTATCCGCTTCGGGCGCGTCCTCGAGCGCCACGGGGATTGGGTGTGGACCGGCTTCGAGCCTCGCGACTCCGCCATTGCGCTTGCCAACGCCGCACCCGGCGCGTGAGGCCGTGTGGCGATCGATCGCTACGCCGAGATCTGCGCCGCCTATCGGTGGAGCGTGCCGGAGCGCTTCAGCATCGCGCACGCGTGCTGCACGCGCTGGGCCGATGAGCGCTCGCGCGTGGCGCTCTATTGGGAGGACGAGTGCGGCGATCTCGCCACTTACACCTTTTGGGATTTGCACGATGCGGCCAACCGTCTCGCGAACGCGCTTGCGGCGCTCGGCGTGGCGGCCGGCGACAAAGTTGCGCTGATCGTTCCGCAGCGGCCGGAAACCGTCGTTGCGCACCTCGCAGTGAATCAGCTCGGGGCGGTCGCGGTGCCGCTGTCGTTCCTATTCGGTCCCGAGGCGCTGTCGTATCGCCTCGTCAACTCGGAAGCCAAAGTCGCCTTCGTCGATCCAAGCTCGCTTCCCAATCTCGCGGCAATACGCGAGGTTTGTCCAAATGTGGCGCATATCGTCGGTGTCGCCGGCGCGCGCGAGGCGTGGACAACGCCTTACGAAACGCTGATGGAGAGCGCGTCCAGCCGTTTCACGCCGGTCGCAACGAGGGCTGACGATCCTGCGCTTCTCGTCTACACCAGCGGAACGACGGGGCCGCCGAAGGGCGCGCTGATGCCGCAGCAATGTCTCCTCGGCAATCTGCCCGGATTCGTCCACTCGCACGACGGCTATCCGCGCGACGGCGACGTCTTCTGGTCGCCCGCCGATTGGGCGTGGACTGGCGGTCTCATGGACGCGCTTCTGCCGAGTCTTTATTTCGGCAAGCCGATCGTCGGCTATCGCGGACGCTTCGAGCCCGAGCGCGCGCTTGCTTTGATGGCGAAGTATCGCGTGCGCAACTCGTTCCTCTTCCCGACCGCACTCAAGATGACGATGAAGGCGTGTCCACGGCCGAAGGAGCGTTTCGATGTCAACCTCCGCAGCGTCATGAGCGCCGGGGAGGCGGTCGGAACGACCGTGTTCGAATGGACCCGCGCTGCGCTTGGCGTCACGATCAACGAGATGTTCGGCCAGACCGAGATGAACTACATCGTCGGCAACTCGCACGAGCTCTGGCCGGCAAAGCCGGGCTCGATGGGACGTCCGTATCCCGGCCATCGCATCGCGCTCATCGACGACGTCGGGATGGACGTTGCCGAGGGCGAGATCGGTGAAGTCGCCGTCAACCGAATCGCGCCCGACGGCGCTCCGGATCCGGTTTTCTTCCTCGGTTACTTCAAGAATCCCGAAGCCACGGCGAGCAAGTTCACCGGCGATTGGTGCCGCACCGGTGACCTCGCCAAACGCGACGCCGAGGGCTTTCTCTGGTATCAGGGACGTGCCGATGACATGTTCAAATCGGCGGGGTACCGAATCGGCCCGTCCGAGATCGAAAATTGCCTGCTCAGGCATCCGGCGATTGCGAATGCCGCGGTCGTTCCCTCTCCCGACGAAACGCGAGGAAACGTCGTGAAGGCATATGTCGTGCTCACCTCCGGCTACGCGCCGTCGGCCTCGCTGGGCGAAGATATCCAAGCGCACGTGCGGCGATATCTCGCACCCTACGAGTACCCGAAGGAGATCGAGTACATCGACGCGCTGCCGATGACGACGACCGGCAAGGTGCAACGTCGTGTCCTCCGCGAAAGAGAGCGCGAACGCAAGGCGAAGCTCGCATCGAGCCAGGGCTAGAGCAATCGGGGGGTGGCGAGTGTCGTCACGCCGCCTGGCAAGCGATCGCCGACGCTGTCAGGCCCGCAAGCGCTCGAGGAAGGACCGGTGCATGAGCACCCACACGACGGCCGGCACCACGGTCGGAAGAATCAGCGAACCGAACTGATACGCGAACGCGATCACTTCGCGCTGCCAAGATGCAAATCCCGTTTGCGACGTAATGAGCGGCCCGGAGGTGATCGCCACGTCCTTCAAAAAGTCCGCCATCGCGCCCCAAGCGATGAACGGCACGAACACCGCATAGCCCAGACCCAGACGGCGGAGCCAACCGGGTTCGCGCGCGGCGATCACCAGCGCGGCGAAGAGTGGCAGACCGAAGGCGTACAGCAACATATTGACGTCGATGGTGATCTGGCCGGACTGACCAAAGGCGCCGCCGGGCTTCAAGTAAGTTGCAAAAGTGAGCGTTGCGCCGGATTGCTCGACGCCGCTCACTAGATCGGCGAAACCGACGTGCGCAACGAGTTTCACGATGAGGACCGCCGGCCACATGAGGATCGGGCCCGCGAAGTACCAGACGACAAAGGCCACCGGCAACCAGGCGAAAACTCTAACGATGAAGCGTGCGAGCGGAGTGGAGAGCGCCACCGGGCGTGGTCGGAGTCTACCCTACACCGACGCCGGTGCCGCGGACGCACCAGGAGCAGGATCCGGACCGTGAGGAGGCGCCGTGCCGTCCTTGCGTCCGCGATGCAGCATCCGCACCCAAACGAGCCACACCA
>Ga0318562_10001000_pt1 | contig 12732 bp, 18 predicted proteins | sample GRESIP066b5f18_FD_203688 | JGI IMG/M metagenome (GOLD analysis project Ga0318562, IMG submission 203688) | Tropical soil microbial communities from Luquillo Experimental Forest, Puerto Rico - GRE.SIPMG.066b5f18 | ecosystem: Environmental > Terrestrial > Soil > Tropical forest > Bulk soil...
CTGAATTTCCCGGCCCATTAGCCCGGTCCTGTCGGGAGCGGCATCCTCGACGCGAACGGCTGGAGCGGCGGCGGCCCGGACGCCAGCCCCTTGGGCTGCACCTCGTCGTCCAGGCCCGGCAGGAACCGGCCCAGCGGGGCGCGCAGCCCCCAGGTGCCGCCAGGGCCGGGGATCGTGCCGGGCGGGTTGTAATGCCACTGGCGGGGGTCAGACAGGGGACGCCGGCCGTGCGTCACGTTGGGCGCCGATGGGACGGTGAACCTCGGCGTGCGCAGGCCCCACCCCAGCGTGCCCATCGCCAAGGACGGCGCCCCCGCGTGGACGGGTCCTGAGCGGATGTCCGGGTCACCCTGACCGGAGGTGTCGGCGGCCTCGCGCTGTCCTGTGCGCGGCGCTCGCGGCCCGGTCCTGACGGGAGCCATCGGCACGGCGGGCACCGGGTTGACCGGGTACGCCTGTGCGGGCACCGCGCCGCCTCTCGGGCCTGCGGCGGCCGGTGATCCCCCGCTGTCAGACTGCCCGCGCTCAGGCGGGCTTTACGGGAACGTTACCCCCCGCCCTGGGCGGCCCGCCAGGGTGACCCGGCCCTGGCTCGTCTAGGCGTTCCGCCGTTGCCGCGCCGGCAACGCCGGATCGGGGCTGCACGGGCGTGGGCGTCCCGATCATGACCGCCTTGACGTGACCCGCCTCGGCGCCCGTGTGCACGTACACCGGGATGGAGCACGCCCCCGCGCGCAAGCAGAACGACACGTCCTCCCCGAGCATCACCCCGGCCGCCTCCATGGGCTGCCACCACCGGCAGGTCTCGGAGTACTGGGCGATCCGGCCGAACACGTCCCGGTGGACCAGCAGGCACGCCGCGCCGCACGCCGCGACCCGCACCAGCCCGCCGCCTGACGGCAGCGATCCCAGGCGGGCGATCTCCGGTTCACCGTCCCCGGTCACCAGCTCGTACGCCGAGGGCCACACCCGCCCGCCGTCCAGGATCGAGCACACCGCCGACACCACGGGCACCGCCTCGGCATCGGCCACCGACCACAGCCCCGTCAGCACGGCCGGGGTGAACACCATGTCGGTGTCCACGCACCACAGCCAGTCGCAGTCGGAGTCCAGGAACCGGGACGTCAGCACGTCACGGGCCAGCGGGACGACCGCGCCCGCGGAGACCTCCGACACGCCGCCGACCAGCTTGGCCGAGTCCGGGTCGGTCAGCACCGACAGGACTGACTGCATGAACTCGGGCCGTATGCCGAAGCTCGCGGACGCGCCGGGGTGGATGTAGCCGATCATCACAGGCCCGCTCATGCCTAGAACCTAGCCCTCCCTCAGCCCGGACATGGACGAGGGCCGCGCATCCCCGGCGGGCTGCGCGGCCCTCGCTCCCGGCCAGCCTCCCCAAAGGCCGGCGCGGGGACTCTACGGGATCAGCGTGAGATCCTGCGCGCCGACCTGGGCGGGCGGCGTGTTGCGGCACGTATTGACCGTCACCTGGGCGCCGGTCAGGTAGTTGGTCGCGGTCACGCACCCATGCCCGGCCCGCGAGACCGTGGGCAGGACCGACAGGACGCGGAAGTAGGGCAGCGGCGTGGTCGTGTCACCCGGGGCGGTGCGGGTGATGATGAACGCCTGGTCGCGGCCACCGTCACACGACCGCAGCGCGAGCCGCCCGACATGGGTGACCGGGTTCACGATGTTCTGCACGCAGGCCACGGTGTCGAAGCTCAGCGGTATCCACTCGACGTTGACCACCGGGTCCCCGCCGTACAGCACCTTGTCCCGGGCGGTGAACGGGTAGGCGCCGTCCGGCTGCCCGGGATGCGGCACGAACCCGTCGCCGGCGAGGTTGAAGTCCTCGTCGCCTAGCTGGGTGTTGTTGTTCAGGTTGGTGACGATGATCCCGCGCGGCCCCACGGACTGGGCGACGTCATCGGCAGGGATCTTGGCGAGGCTGGCCGGGATGGCCTGCCCGAACCCGATTTCCTCGCACATGCCCCCGGTGCCGGCCTGGCAGGCGATGGTCGGGCTATGGAGGACGGGGCTGCCCGGTGCTGGCGCGGCGCTGGCGCCTGCCGCCGCGAACAGCCCGGCCGTGCCCATCCCCAGTGCCAGGGTGATGGCACAGACGATGATCCGGAATCTTGACATGCCTGGGGTTCTCCTCCCCCTCGGTGTGACCCGCCCAGCGGGAACTGCCGGGCGCTACGACAATGACGCCCCACCGGGGCCAGCGGAGCACAGCCCCCAGGTCACGGCCCGGTAACGATTAAGCAAGGCTAAGCAAGTTGCTTAGGCGGGCCGGCCCTCACGGCTCAGCGGAACACATGACCCGACGACAGGACCGGCCCGCCCCCCGAGTATCGGGGACGGGCCGGGCTAGCGCCTAGGTTCTAGGCGGGCACCACCTCCGCGAGCCGCCGGGCCTCGCGGGCCTTGTCCAGCCTGGCCTGCCGGCCGCCGCACACCGGCCCGATCTTCGCGGCGATGGACTCGGCCTTGCGCAGCGTGGTCCCGCAGGCGATGCACGACCCGTAGGACTGGCACAGGGCCTGGAAGTCAGCCAGCGGCAGCGCGTCGGCCTCGGTCAGCTCCCACACCATGCCACGGGCGGGCGCCTCCTCGTACCGGGCCTTGGACCCGTCCTCGGCCAGGCGGTCGCTGGTGGTCTCGCTGACGGCCACGACCTCGCGGGCGTACCGCACAGGCTCGGGACTGTCACGGAACTTGCGCTCCCGCACGACGTAGATCCGGCCGTCCTTGCGGTAGGCACCGGGCTCGGCCTTGACCCTGGCGGGCCTGGGCGCGGGGCACGGCCCGGTGTGGCTGACCACGAACCGGCCGCCGACCCTGGCGCACGTCCCGGCGCCAGCCTCGACCCACCCGGAGCACTGCCCGCACTTGCCTGGATACCTGTTGGTCATGTCCTCACTTCTCCCTCAATCGCTTACCCCTACAGTATACCCCTACCCGTGCCGGTGAGGCAAACGATCACCGCGGACGAGGAACGGCCCGCCCCGGGATCTCCCCGGAGGCGGGCCGCAAGCGGGCGCCGGGCCTCAGCCCGTGCCCAGGGTCCGGACGTACGGCTGCCAGGTCCAGTCCCGGCTGGCGTAACGCCGCTCCTCGGCCAGCCGGTCACGCTCGGCCTGGGCCTGTCCCTGCCGGGCCAGCCGCTCGGCGCGGTCGGACCGCGGCTCGCCCGTGATCCCCGCCGTGCGCGGGCCGGTCCTGCCCGGCCGCCGCCAGATGGCGTACTGGATGCCCGGCGCCGAGTCCGTCAGCTCCTCCCACTCGGCGGCCAGGTCCTCGCCCGTGCGGGTCTCGTCCGGGCGCCCGTCGCGCCACTGGATGTAGATGCTCTGCACTGCTTCGCTTCTCATGTCCCTGTGTCCCTTCTCCATACCTACAATATACCCCAACCATGCTGGGGATGGCAAACGGCCCGCCCCCAGCTCGGGAACGGGCCGTCAGCCGCGCGGGCCCCGCGCTTATTCCGGCCAGGGGATGATGTCCCAGCCGTGGCCGTTCCACCGCTCAGCCTTAGCAGGCCGGTCGGTGCCAGGTTCAGGGGCGGGGTCGCCGGGCATGTCACAGCCGCACGCCCCCCAGTCTTCAGTGTTCAGCCCGGCGACCTCGAACAGCGCCGGCGGGCCTTCGCGGCGTTCGCGTAGCACCCGCAGCGGCAGCGGGCGTCGCCCGCTGCCGCTGCGGTCAGACAGGATGGCGTAATCCTTGCGGAGAACCGCCCGCGAGTGTTCCTCTTCGGCTTCCCATTCGAGGTAGCGTTCCCGGTTGACGTCGAGCAGCAGCAGCCACTGGGCGATGCCGCCACGGACGCACGCGCCGCCGCAGTTGGCGTGCGGGAAGTTGTAGCGGTACAGGCGGGGCGGTTCGATGCCGCGCGACCGGAACAAATGTTTGAGCGGGACGGCGGGCGGGTTGTCGGCGAGCGGGTAACGGTGGGTCCACGGCCCGGCGAATTCGCGCTTGCGGGCTATGCGGGTGTCCTCCGACCAGTCGTAGCCGATGTAAACGACCGTGCTGGCGGGGTCGTAGCTGGCGGCGCACCAGGCGTTCAGCAACCGTATTTTCAGGTTGACCGAGCAGGCGGGACGGCGGTCGCTGGGGATCATTTTACGGTCGAGGCCGAGTTGCAGCGGGGTGCGCCCGTCGGTCAGCTTGATCCATTCGGCGCCGAGCCGGTTTGCCACTTCGGCGCCGAACCGCCAGTTGTCGTCGTCTTCTCTGAGGGTGTCAGCGGTCAGCAGGGTGACCGCCGCAGGACCGTGCCCGGCGGTCAGCCGCCAGGCCACTTCAGCGGAGGACAGGCCGGTGGAGTACTGGACGACATGCCTCATCATGGATCACCCCGCGCGGGTCAGGCGGGCGGCGACCGCCGCGTCCAGCACCCCCGCCACCGTCTCGGTCGGGTGGTACAGGCGGGTGCAGCGCGAGCCCCAGCCGTGCATGAACCTCGGCATGGACGTGCCGGCGGGCACCAGCCCGTCGATGACCCACTCGTCCTCGCCGTTGAGCTTGGACAGGTACAGGGTCGCGCCCTGGTCACGCACGCAGGCGTGCCAGCCGGTCTTGCCGGGGTAGGTGGCGCTGGCGCCGTAGGCCAGCATCGGCATCGGGCCTGCGGAGCGGCGCTCCAGCAACTCGACCACCGGGGCGGTGGTGCGGGTGATCTGCGGGCCGCCGTTGCGGCCTTCGCGGGTAGTGGTCATGTCGTCCTCCTCAGACGGTGGTGGTGGGTCAGTTGGCCCGGTACAGGATGACGCCCCGCCCGGCTGCCAGCTTGTCCGCGACGGCGCCACAGCAAGCCTGGACGGTGCCGATCTCGCGGCGGGTGTCGTAGTCGCTGCCCAGCACCCAGGTCTGGGGCCAGCCGCCGTCACACACCCGCTCGTTGCAGCAGGCGGTGTAACTGTCGATGACCTGAGGGTTGGTGGCGCCGCACATCTCGCAGTGCCGGCTGGTGGTGGTGGTCGTGGTGGTCATGTGTCCTGTCCTCTCCCTTGCCCTACACCTACAGTATACCCCTACCGGCCGGGGAGGCAAACGGCAGGCGGGCCAGTCCCCCGGTAAGGGAACCGGCCCGCCTTGCCCGGCTGATGTGCCGCCCCCCAGGCTCAGGAGGTCTGCGCGATGTCCGCGCTCGTGATCACCCCCCCGGTCACCGTGTACGTCCCCGAGTAGGTCCGCACCGACCCGTCCGACTGCACCGCGCTGATCGTTGTCCACACGGCGCCGTCGCCGGTCGTGCCGTAGGCGGTGACGCTGATCGACGCCGTGGTGGCATACCCGGCCACCCACGCGCCGTACCCGGACCCGCCGTTCAGGTTCGACCCGCCCAGCGCCCACGCCGAGGCGTAGTCCTGGTTGTCCAGGTCGGCGTAGAACTGGAGCACGACCGCCGTGCTGCTCGTCAACTGCGGGTTGCCAGCCGGCGCCGGCGGGGCCACGTTCACCCCGGACGCTGGCGGGGTCACCCCGAAGTCCCGGGCAGTGATCTGGTCGAACGTCGCCAGGTGGTAGGCGTAGATCCCGCCCGGGGTCAGCACGTTGGCGTCAGTCCACGCCGCGGTGTACCCGGCCCGCCAGTCGGCGGTGATCTGGGCGCCTGCGGAGTTGATCCACGACACCGGGGCGGTGATCCCGGCGCTGAGGATGTCGGTGGCGTAGGACGACACCGGGGCTGCCGGGCCGGCCTGCGCGGGCCTGGGCGCGGCAGGCTTGGCCGCCGGCCTGTGCTTGGCCGCCTGGTGGCGGGGTGCTGCGGGCGCCGCAGCAACGGCCCGGTGGACGGGCGTGGCGTGGTGGTGCTGTGACTCCAGCGTGGCGCCGGCGACCGCCGAAACGGCGACCACGGCGCACGCTGAGGCCAGCAGCGCGAACGACTTGGCTTGCATGTCACTTCTCCCTGTGACTCGGCCGGGACCAGCCGGGGTTGGCTGGCTACCCGATCGGGCGCACGCGCGAACGTCGTGCGCCCTCCTCGGGCCTCCAGGTCAGACGACCAGCCCCAGCTCCTCGCGGACCTTGGCCGGCGCCTCCAGTTCCCTGACGAAAGCGAACATGCCGCTCTCGTCGGTCTCGACGGCGTTGCCGAACAGCGTCGCGGCGTACTCATCCTTGAACGGGCCGGTGACTGATGGCGTCCCGTCGTATCCAATGATCACGACTACGTACTTCATGGCGTAATCCCCCCTCTCAGATCTCGTTGGCGCGGACAGCATCTGGTGGACCGAGCACGGGTTGGACTGCGGGCAGCAGAACTCCTCGCCCTGGTAGTTGCCGGCGGTCATGACGTCACCAGGCCGGCGCTGCCGTGCCACTCGGGCAGGTCCTCCACGTCGCGCAGCCCGTCGCGCTGGGTCAGCTCGTCCACCAGGCAGAGCCTGGCCTGCGGCCAGCTCGGGTGCCAGATCGTGAGCTGCCCGGCCGGGCTGGTCACCCGCACGAACGCCGGCTCCCCGGTCGCGGTGATGGTCACCTTGTCGCCCTGCTCGGCGGTCGGGCCGCCCGTGTAGTGGGGCCACAGCTTCGGCCCGTTGGCCCAGGTGGAGTCGTCCAGGATCTCCGGGAGCTCCTGGTCAATCAGCTCGTCCCACATGCCCAGCACCGCGTGCAGCGTGGCGTTGTCGGACACCCACTCCTGCATCCCGGTCAGCGGGGCGGTGGTGTTGGTCTCCAGCCAGTTGCGCCAGTCCTCGACCGTGGCGAACAGCATCGCCGGGTCGGTGTCGCTGGTGATCGTGATCATGTCCCTTGCCTTCTCCCTGCCGGTCTCCCTGACCGGCACCCCCAGTATATACCCCTACCCTGCGGGGTGGCAAACCGAAGGCCCGCCCCGCGCAGGATGGCAAAAACGGGAACGGCCCGCCCCTGGGCTGGGGCGGGCCGCTCGCGTTGCGGGGTCAGGCCGGGGTCGGGTAGTCGCTGTGGCCGATCACCACGTGGTCGCGGTAGCTGGCGTCCGGGCCCTGGTAGGTCCAGCAGGTGTCGTAGGACCGGCCCGCGTAGATGCTGCCGTCCTGCGGCCACACCTTCCGCTCGATGACGGTCACGCCGTAGTCGGTGCCTCCCCGGGTCGAGCCGTTGGGCGCGGGCGGCGCCGGCCGCTCCCACTCGGTGCGGCTGACCACGGTGCAGGTCATTCCGCTGGAGGTGGTGCGGGTGCTTCCGACCGGGCCGGGCCTGGTGTTGGTGATCATCTCTGGCTCCTGTTCTGTCCTTCTCCCCTTACACCTACAATATACCCCAACTGTGGGGCGATGGCAAATCAGTGTTGCCGTCGCGGCAACGCCGAAACGCGGCTCACCACTGGGCGTTCATGATGTCCAGGTCACGCCTGCCGTCACCCGTAGCGGACCTGTGAGCCGCAGCAACAGCAGTGTCCGCCGGCGACAGCCCCGGCCGCGGAGGCGTCCTCGGCGCGGCCCACTGCGCCGTCGCGATCCTCGCCGCGTACGACAGGGTGTCCACCTGGTCGTCGTGAGCGCCCGAGGGGAACGCGGCCAGCTCGTCCGCCCACTCATCCAGCCAGCCCGCCTCGGCCGGGAACCAGACCCGCCCGGCATGCACCCTGCCCGCGGCCGGTATCGCCCGGGTCACCTTGTCGGTGTCGGCGTGGACCTCGGCCACCGGCACCCCGGCCGCGCGGGCGTCGGCCACCAGCGTGGACGCGAAGAACCCGTGCTCCACGTACACCACGTCAGCGCCCCAGCGGTCGCGCAGCGGCTCGACCATCGCGAAGTGGTCATGCTCGGGCACCCGGTCACGTGCCCGGTCCAGCAGGATCAGGTCCCCCGAGATCGTCATCGCCCAGCACGACGCCACCGTCCAGTCGGCGGCGGTCTTGACCGACGCGGCCACGTCCACGGTGATGAACCGCCACGCGTCGGCCAGGGTGACCAGCTCGCGGCCCTCCAGGTCGATGCGCTCCCGGCCGTCCGCCCACCCCGGCGCCGGCCGCCAGTAGCGGAACGTCTGGCGGCGGAAGAAGTTGCCCTCCGGTGCGACCGGGTTCTGCTGGTAGATCCCGGAGAACACGTAAGCCGACATGCCGGCCCGCAGCCGGTGGAAGTGGCCGGGCGCCCGGCCGCGCACCGAGGCCAGCTCGTCCCCCGGTGCCCGGCCCAGCGGGTCACCAGGCCCGGCGATGGCCGGGATCGTCAGCGTGCGCCAGCGCAGCGGCGACGGCCGGGCGGCGATGCGGCCGGCGAGGTCGTCCTCATGCCACCGGGTCTGGATCAGCACCACCTTGGAGCCGGGCGCCAGCCGGGTCAGCGCCACCGACTCCCACCAGTCCCACGTAGAGTCCCGGATCGTCTGCGACTCGGCCGCCGCGCGGTCTTTCACCGGGTCGTCCACGATCAGCACGTCCACCGGCTTGCCGGTCAGCGGCCCGCCGATGCCGACGCAGTACACCCCGCCGCCGTCGTAGGTGTCCCACCGGGCAGCGGCAGCGGAGTCCCGTTGCAGGCTGATCGACAGCCGGTCCCCGCCCATCCGGATGTCACGCAGGATCACCCGCCCCCACCGCTGGGCTAGCTCCTGCTGGTAGGACACGATCGCGATCCGCAGGCCCGGGTCGTGGTCGAGCAGCCATTCGACGTACCGGCGCGACACCCGCTCCGACTTGCCCTCCTGCGACGGCATGAAGATCGCCAGGGCCTCGTAGTCGGGGTGGCCGTCTGTCAGTTCCACGAGCTCGGTGTCGATCAGGTCCAGCGCGGGCGAGGTCCTGGTGAGCGGGTCGAGCGCGCGGGCCAGCGCGCCGGGCGCGGTGTAGCGGCGGGCCTTGGGCTCGTAAGCGCGGGCGGCGTACTCCAGCGGGTCGAGGGTTGACGGCGTGGTCACGGGCTAACGTCCACAACCTCGCGCCCCGGGCGTGGACCGGGCAGGCCGGGTGGATCAGGAACAGGCCCCAGTGCTGGCGGCCGGGCTCGCGCCGCCATATGCACGGGCAGTCGCCCCGCTCACGGCCCCGCCGGCGGCGGCGGGTTGTCGGCTGCCTCCTGCGCGGCCAGGTCAGCGGCGGACTGGTCGGCGGCCGACTTGGCGGCGTTGGCGGCGGACTCCAGCCTGGTCACCGACGCCTGTATCTGCCCGATCACCGCGGACGGCGCGTTGGCGGCCTGCAGATCCCGGATCGCCTCCTGGATCGTGGCCGCCTCCTCGGACATCACGTTGGACAAGGTGGTCACCGCCGAGTCGATGCGCCCGGCCAGGTCGTCGCCAGTAGTCACGATCAGCTCCTTAAGGTCGTCCAGCCGGGCGAGCACGTCCGCCAGTTGCGGGATGTCGATCACCTGCCGGATCGTGCCCTCGCCGCTCACGCGGCCAGCCTAGTCTCGGGCGTCCCCGACCCGCACCCGCCCCGAGCAGATGACCGGGGCCTCGGCGCCGGCGGCCAGGGTGACGTAGGCCATGTACTCGCCGGGCGGGTAGGGGACGGCGCCGCTGCCCGGCCCGACCAGCAGCGCCGCCTCCAGTTTGGCGCCGGGACGCGGGGCCAGCCACTGCGCGGGATGGTAGTCACCCGGCGCCGGTTCCGTGCCGTTGTCGGTGACCAGCGCGACCTGCACCGCGAACCCGGTCGGGTCGGACGGCCCGGTCACCGGGATGAACACGTAGGCCCTGCTGGACGCTAGCTGCAGCACCCCGGCCCTCCCTTAGTGGTGAGGTTCGCCCGCGGTGGCGTACGCGCCGTGGGCCTCACCGGCAGCGTAACCGTCGTGGGGCTCGCCTGCCGACCAGGCGCCGTGCGGCTCGCCGGCTCCCCACAGCCCGGCGTGCGGTTCGGACGCGGCCCACAGCCCGTGCGGGGGCAGCGCCGCCCACGGCCCGTAGAACGGGTGCGGGAAGATCAGCAGCGGCGTGCCGGCCAGGGTGAACACGGCGGGCAGGGCCGCCGCGCCCTGGGCTCGCAGCGCGGGTGTCCCGGCCAGGGTGAACTGGGCGGCCAGCAGCCCGGACGGGCGCACCGTGACCGGGGCGGCTAGCAGGCTGGTGACCGCCAGGGCCGCCGACCCGCCCGGCACGACGACCAGCCCGGCCGCGCTCAGCCCCCAGACGGCCGGTAGCGTGGCAGCGCCGGACTGGAGCCCGGCCGTCGAGAGAACCGCAGCCACCGGCAGCGCTGCGGCTGCCCGCCCGGCCACGGGCGGGGCGTTCACGGCGGTGAGCAGGGCGAAGCTGGCCGGGCTGCCCGTAGATGCGGCGTTCCCGAGCCCGGCCAGCACTGCCAGGCTAGCCGGGCCCGGCACGAGCGCCGGGGCTCCTGCCAGCGCCGTGACCAGCGGCAGCGGCGCGGCGCCGAGCGCGAGCCCTGCCGTAGTCAGCGCTGCTGCCACGGCCAGGGCCGAGCCGGCGGCCTGACCGGACGGGGCCAGGGCAAGAGCCAGGGCGGCGGCTAGCTGCGCGCCGCCCGTCCCGGCCGGGGCCGCGGTCAGCGACCACGCCGCGCCCAGCGACGCCCCCGCCAAGATCGTTGGTCCAGGAGCGGACACGGCCAGCGCGGCGGCCAGGACAGCGGGCGCGCCAGTGGCCGCCGGCCCGGTCAGGGCCAGCGAGACAGCCAGCGCAGCTGAGCCTGGCACGAGCACCACGCCGGCGCCGGTCAGCGACCATGCGGCGCCCAGCGTGGCCACTCCACCGGCCGTCCCCGCTGACGCGGCGGTCATGGCCAGCGCGGCGGTCAGGGACGCGGGAGCGGACTGGTAGGCCAGCGGCGCGGCCAGGATCGTGGTCACGGCGAGCGCGGCCGGGGCTCGCTGCGCGGACAGCGGCGCGGCCAGGGCGGTGGCTACGGCCAGCGGCGCGGTGGCGGGGACCTGCGCGAAAGGAGCGGACAGCGCTGCCACGGCGGCCAGGGTCGCCGGGGCTGCCTGCGCATCGGGGGCGGTGACCGCGAGCACGGCGGGCAGGGTGGCCGGGGCGGCGGTGATGCCGGCCGGGGCGGCCAGGCCCGTGGCAGCGGCCAGGGACGCGGCGCCCAGGATGACCACGGTCCCGCCGGCGGTGACCGTGGCGGCGGCGGCCAGGGTCGCCGGGGCGGACAGGGCGGACGGCGCGGACAGGGCCGTGACGGCGGCCAGGGCGGCGGTCACGGCCTGGACGTCAGGGGCAGTCAGGGCAAGCTGGGCGGCCAGGAGCGCGGGGGCAGACTGGAGCCCTGGCGGCGCGGCCAGGGCGGTGACGGCTGGCAGCGTGGCCGCGGACCGCTGCGCGGACAGCGGCGCGTTCAGCGCCAGGACCGCGGCGAGCGGCGCGGTAGCGGGGATCTGCGCCCCGGGCGCGGTCAGCGCGGTGGCCACGGCCAGTCCCGCGCCGGCGGCCAGGGACGGCGCGGGGGCGGCCAGGTCGGCGGACATGCCCAGCGTGGCCGCGCCGGCGACGGTCCCGCCTGGCGCGGCGGGCAGGACCGGCAGCCCCGGCGAACGGCGGATCGTCCGCGTGAACGGCACCGCTCAGCGCCCCCCTGGCCTTAGATGGCGGGCTCGGCCCAGAACAGCTCCGGGATCACGTTGACCGCCGCCGGGGCCTTGCACCTGATGCGCACGAACCGGGACGGCGCCACCCGCGACACCAGCGGCGGGGTCAGCATGATCCCGTACCCGGCCTGCGGGTGGACATGCCCGGCGTCGATCATCCGGATCGTGGTCAGCGTGCCCTCCGCGGAAGCGTTGTACCCCGACGCGGCGGTGCCGCTGACGCACAGGCTGGCCGGCTGGGAGCTGTGGCCCCACACTTCGGGGGTCATCGCGGTGACCGTGGCGGCCACGTCGCCGTCCATCAGGTGGCAGATCACCGGCACCGCCGTCCCGGACGCCCCGTCGAACGACACCGACCAGCCCAGCAGCAGCACGTCGGTGGTGGACGGCACCGCCAGTTGCAGCACGGTCTTGGTGGTGCCGCCTACCAGGGCCACGACCACCGGCTCAAAGGGTGCTGTCGTCGCCCTCGGGATCAGGGCATACTCGTTCGCCATCGCTGCCTCACTGCACCGGGATGCCGTCAACCAGCAGGTACGCCGAGTCGCCGGCCAGCCCGCCCGGGATCGTGACCACCGCCCCGGCTGCGGTCGCGGTCGCCGTGCCCGACACGGTGCAGCCCATGATCATCGCCTGGTTGACCTTGGTGAAATAGTTCAGCGCGGCCATGTCGAGGGTGTCACCCGAGGTGACGTTGTACAGGCCGAACAGCGCCCACATGCGGGGGCCGCTGTCAGAGAACACCTTGCGGCACTGGGTCTGGTCCAGCACAGCCATGCGATCACCTCGTGTAAGCGGGTTGCGGGTGGTGGTGGTGCGGCACGTACAGCGGGACGCGGCGGTGTTCTTGCTGGGGCAGCAGCCCGGCCGGGGCGGCGCCGGGGACGTCCGCGATCCACACCCCGGCGTAGTCGTTACCGGCGACGTTTGTCTTGACCTGCTCATGCCAGTTCAGGTGCGTGCCGAGGTTATCGGTGACCGTCATCGTCACCTGGGACGCGCCGCCGTTCGACGGGACCAGGGCGACGAGCAGGCTGCCAGCAGGCGGGCTGAACGAGGCCGTGGTCACGGTCAGTGTCGACCCGCTGCCCAGTACCGACACCGCGGCGGGACCGGAGGCATCCTCGGCCAGCGTGCCGGACGTAAGGATCTCAGCCATCGCCAGCGGTCCGCCCGCAGCGGTGCCGCTGAGGGTGATGCCGAGCGTGGTCGCGCCCGGCGTGCCGGTGAC
>Ga0318562_10001001_pt1 | contig 12730 bp, 13 predicted proteins | sample GRESIP066b5f18_FD_203688 | JGI IMG/M metagenome (GOLD analysis project Ga0318562, IMG submission 203688) | Tropical soil microbial communities from Luquillo Experimental Forest, Puerto Rico - GRE.SIPMG.066b5f18 | ecosystem: Environmental > Terrestrial > Soil > Tropical forest > Bulk soil...
CCTCGAACGCCTTCTCCAATGGCATGGTCTCGATTTAAGGGCGCACGCACACTGAAGTTGAGGGTCTTTTCATTTTCGTAGGGGGTGCCGGTGATCGATCCGAGCACGCTGCGCTCTCCGACGACGAGGTGGCCGGCTGATACAGTCAGCGGGTCTTTGCCTGCTCCGAGCAGAACGAGGCGGCCGCGCAACGCGAGGCCACCCATCAGAGACGATACCGCTTCCGCATTGCGTCGTGATGATCGCTTTCGCCCCGCCCATGGACTTGAGCTTGGCTGCGGCATGCTCTGATTTTGTGTCGATATAGAGGTGGGCGCCGAGCCTCAGGCTATCCTCGGCAATGTCCTGATGGCCGCGACCTTGAAGCCCATCCTGCGGGCGTATTGCAACGCCATGTGGCCCAGGCCGCCAATCCCCATGATCACCACCAGATCGCCGGCCTCTGCGCCAGACTTCTTGAGCGCATTAAAGGTGGCAATCCCCGCGCGGAGGATGGGTGCGGCCTCCTCGGAAGGTAACTATCTTCGCGGCGAGGTCTTTCTTTGCCATCCGCCGAGTCACGACCTCAATCGATCACGTAGCCGACATGCACGTTGTGGGTCCAGAAATTGTAGGAGAGCCAGGCATAACCCCCATCGGCCCATTTGCGGCCCCAGGAATTCTCGATGCGGAAGGCCTTGCGGGCATCGTCATAGCCGATCGCGATCATGGTGTGTCCGCCGCCGTTCTGCGTGGCCCCCCCGTCGAAAACGGAGTCGCCCTTGATCGCTTTGAATTCATTACTCATGCGCAGGTCGAAGATGACGGGCACGCCGCGCGCAAGCTGCGCCTTCACGGCTTCGAGATTGGTCGCGTCGAAGCGGCTCCAGGATTTGATCTTGTATTTCGCGGCGCGCTGCAGCTCGGCAGCGCTCGGCAGGCGGCCGCACCAGCCGCCGTCGAAGGCATATTCCTCGATCGGCAGCGCGCCGACATCGCGCAACAGGTCGAGCGTCTTCGAGGCATTGGTGCCGATCCTGCAATAAGGGTCACGCGACATCTGGTTATAGGTGAAGGCGGGGCTCAGCCGGACTGATGAGCCGAGCCCGGCGCGGCGCGCCGCCTGCGAGGCGGCCGCATAGGTGGCGGCCCAGGAGACGCAGCTGCCGGTCGGGTTCTGATTGCCGGGCGGCGGCAAGGTGCCCGCGAGATTGACTTGCGCCGGCAAGGTGCCGCGGAACCCAGGCGGCTCGGGCCGGTCCTTGAGATCGCCCATCGTCTCGATGATTGCGCCCTGGGCCCGCGCCACCTGCGGCTCGAGCGTGACGCAAGCGGCAATCGCGCAAGCGCAGATCAGCAGAAAGCCCGCTTTCATGGCTCGGCCTCCGTCCGTCTTTGCGGCAGGATGACTTTGCGGTTCGCGGCATAGATGAAGCAGGGGAAGGGCGATTCCGCCTCGTTGCAGGCGGCGAGCGCCTTGGCCTCGGCCTCGGCGAGGCTGTGGCCGCTCGCCGTCTTGAGGCGCGGCCCGAGCGGCCGGATGGCCATGGCCTTGGGCTCCGGCAGCGCGTCGTAGCTCGCAGCATCGCCAGGTGGGGTCGCAAAGAGCGGCACCATCACGGGCTGGTAGTCCCCCTGATAGTCGACGCGCGGCATATGGCGGCGCCGCTCGCCCGCAGGGTCGGCCGTGGCGAGCCTGTTGTCGACGGCGAGCGTCACGCACGGCGAGTTGTACATGATCTGGCAGGCCTCGAGGGTGACTTCTTCGGCTGTGTCCGCGCTCGTGAGGCCCGGCCAGGAGAAAACGCGCCCGCTCTCGGGCAGCATCACGATCGCCTTGTGGAGCTTCGCATTGTCGAAGCCTTCGGCGGTCTTGCCGCCTTCCTGGTTTCCCCAGGCATAGGAGATGACGTCGCCGAGCGTGGTAGCGAGCGGGCGGGCCTGCTTCAGCCTTTGCGTGAAGACCACCGTGCCGCCGGCCGCATAGAGGTAGCAAGATGGCCCGCACGTCGCGAGCGCCTGCTGCTCCGCCTCCTTCTGGCTGCGTGCGCCCGTAACGACGATGAGATTGCCGACGGCGTCGATGGCCGCGGCCTTGGGGACCGGGGCCAGGAGGTAATTCGCGATGTCCTTGCGATCGCGCACCGAGGCCGTGATGAGCGGCACCAGGAAGGCGTCGAAATCGCCCGCATAGGCGAGGCGGCCCATATCATGGGGTGGCCATTTGCCGTCGGGCGGCGGAGAGAAGATGCTGATATCGGTCGCGACCAGCGCACAAGGCTGGCCCGACAGGAACTGGCACCTCTCGAGCGCCTGGACCTGAGCTTCGGGCACGCTCGCCGCGCCGATCGAGGCAGAGACAGTGAACGGGGCGCCCGGACTGACCGCGAGCGCCTTATGTGCGTCCTTGCTGGCGATATAGGTGTCGGCGCCGCTCTCGAGCGTCGCGCGCGGCGCAGTCGTCGCGATGCTGCCGAGCTGCGTCACCAGCAGAGCTTTGAAAGGCGTGAAGGGCCCGCCCGGCAATTTCGCCGGAGCCACGGGCGGCGGCGGGGCAACGACCGGTTTCGGCGGGATCACCGGCAGCGCGGCCTCCTCGGCCGGCGGCGTCAGCGCCAGTCGCAGCCGGCGCGGCAGCACCACCTGGTCGGCCGAAGCGTAGAGATAGCAGGGGCCGCCCTGGCCCTTGCGTCCGGGCTCTCCGTTGCAGTCGGCGAGCGCCTGGACCTCGGCGTCGTTCTGGCTATGGGCCCTGGTCACAACGTAGATCTGGCCCCAAGGGTGGTAGGCCACGGCCTTGGCGCCGGCCGCCGCCGCATAGGATTGCACGTCGGCGCGGTGGCGGATCGCCGGCATGATGCCGGGGATCTGCTCGGGATCGAAGCTCCCCGCATAATGGTTGCGCGGCATGGAACGCACCGCGGACGTGCCATCGGTCGCGGCGAGCACGCTCTCATCGATTGCGATGAGGCCGCAGGCGCCGGCGAAATAGGCTTCGCAGCCTTCGAGCGCCGCGTCCTCGGCTTCGGCGAGCGTCGGCCAGGGCGCGGCCCGCCAGCTACCGCCGCTGCGCGCATTATAGGCGAGCGCTTTGTGCTGGCCGGCGGCGAGATAGGCTTTGGCGATATTCTCGCGCGCGGCGGCCGGCAGGGCGGATAGGAGCTTGTCGAGCTGCGCCGCGAGCGCCTCGGGGAAAGGCGGCGGCTTTGCGGCTTCGGAAACGGGGGCGGGCGGGGGCGGCGCCTGAGGCGTGGCGACCGGCGGCGCGCTCGCCGGAGTGATCGGCTCCTTGGCGCGCCGGGTGAGAACGACCTCGGTGCCGAGCGCGTAGAGGAAGCAGGGGCCGTCGCGGCCATTGCGGGCGGGATCCATGTTGCAATCGGATAGCGCGCGCTGCTCGGCGGCATTCTGGCTCGGGGCCGCCGAGACCACGAAGAGATTGCCGTCGGGATGATAGGCCATCGCCTTCGGCGGTGGCGCCTGCGCGTAATTCGCAACATCGTTCCTTTGCCGGAGCTGAAGCTTGACCGACGGAATGTGTGAGGGGTCGTAGGGGCCGGCATAACGCACCCGCTCCATGTCCCGGCTCGGGAAGCTGCCGGCAACGGCCTCCTTCACCAGGTCGTCGACGGCGACGAGGGAGCAGGGGCCGCCGAAATAGAACTGGCAGGCCTCGAGCGCGTCTTCCTCGGCTTCGTCGGCGCTGAGACGCCCCGTCACCCTGAAGGTGCCGCCGGTCGGCATGTAGGCGGCGATCGCCTTATGGGCGACCGCTCCCGAATAGCTCGCTGCGATATCGTCATGGGACTTCTGCGTCTCCTTCGGCGAGGAGATGGCGAGCGCCGCAGCGAGCTGCGCGCTGACTGCAGATGCCGGCGCGACGCTCGGTGTGGCGCGGAGTTCCGCGAGGCGGTTGCGCGCGAGCTCGGCGAAGACACCGTTCGGGAATTTCGCGAGATAGGCGTTGATGTCCGCCGGGTTCTTGCTGTTGCGGACCGAGTCCCAGAAAAGCGCATCCGCATCGATCTGCGGCGCCGGCGTCTGCAAGGTCCTTGCGACCTGGTCGGCGATCGTGTCCTGCTTCGCCGCCTTGAAGTAGAACTCGCCTTCGAGCGAGGACACATCCCAGGGGATCTGCACGCCGTTCGTGGCTTCGCGCACGTCGCGACGCACCATCGACAACAGCGCCCGCACCTCGACGCCGGGCGTCTCAATATATTTCAGAAGCGCTTCGGTGAAGGGGCTGTGCGGCCCGCTGCCATCCTGCGCCACCATGCCGGGTGCGGTGGCAAAGGCAATATAGGTGCCGACCGCGGCGCTCACCTGGGCGAGACCGCCGCGCGACAAGTCGCGGTTCGGGGTAAGCCGTAGCTTGAAGGGATCGTCACGGCAGGCGTCGAGGAAGATCAGCGACACTTGCGCGGAGCCCTTGGTCTGCTCCAACACAGCGCCGAGATCGAGCGTCTCGAAGCGCAGATCGAGGTCGCTGCCAACATCGGCGCTCACCGGCACGAGCCAATTGGTGCCGCCCGCCTCAAGCGCATGGCCCGAATAGTAGAAGAGGCTCGCCTCCGCGCCCTGGGCCCGTTTGCCGAGACGGCGCACTGCGCCCTCGAGGCTTGCCCGATCCGGATCAAGCACGAGCTCGACCTCGAAGCCGAGATGCTCGAGCGCAGCCGCAACGCCGCGCGCATCCTCGATCGTATGGGCGAGCCTTGCCGCATGCGTATAAGCGGCGGCGCCGACCACGAGCGCGACGCGCTTCGGCGCAGCCTCGCAGGCGCCGAAGCTCCACAGCAAAGCCAGGCACATCGCGATCAGTCGTCGCGTCATCACGCCGTCCCGCCGGTGCTGGCGCTCCTCGATCGGGGCTGTCTCTCGATGCCGAGCCGCCGCAGAATGCGCGCGCAAACACCCTAGCGGGTCGAGGGATTCTCGTCGAGTGCGGCCGAGCCACGTGGCCGGCACATAACCCCCTTCGCCCAAGGGCGTGTCGCGCCGGCCGCTTCGCATTTTGTTAGGGAAACAGCAAAACAAACCTCGCGCCCTAATCCTCTGTTAGAGGGTGCCGGCTTTTCTGTCGGCGGACACAGGAAAGCCCGATGCTGCGCGAGACCAGGATCTACAGCTTGCCGCGCTGGCGCATCACGCGTTGGTTGACGGATGCTGGGCCGGGCGTCCCCGACGACATCCGCGTGGCGCTCGTCGCGAGCCTGTTCGGGACGCTGTCGGTCTTCTTCGGGGGCGTCGTCAACACGCTCGTCGTGTCGATCGCGATCGCCATCCGCCTGCCGACCGCGCCCTTCATCGCTTGGGTGGTCGCCGACATCGCGATCTGCCTCGCTCGCCTGTTCGTCCTGGTCCAGTCCCGCCGCCGCGCCCTCTTGGGCCGCGAAACGCACACGGATATCTATCTCGTCCTCGCGCTCGCCTGGGGCGCGAGCGTCGGATATGGCGCCCTCGTCAGCTTGCTGAGCGATGACTGGGTCGCAGCGACGCTCGCCTGCACGTCGGGCGCCGCGATGGTCGGCGGCATCTGCTTTCGCAATTTCGGGGCGCCGCGGCTCGTTGCCGCGATGATCCTTCTGAGCCTCGGCCCCTGCAGCCTCGGCTCCTTCCTGTCGAGCGAGCCGATCATGATGGTCGCCTTCCTCCAGCTGCCGCTCTATCTCGTCGCCATGAGCCTTGCGGCCTTCAAGCTCAACAAGATGCTGGTGGCGACCATGCGGGCCGAGCGCGAGAACGATCATCGCGCCCGTCACGACGAGCTGACCGGGCTGTCGAACCGCTCGGGCCTGTTGACCGAGATCGAGGCGCGCTGGCGCAGTGCGGAGCGCGGCGAGCGCCTAGCGCTCCTCTGCCTCGACCTCGACGGCTTCAAGTCGGTGAACGACACCTATGGTCACGCCGCCGGAGACCAGCTCCTGGCCATGGTCGCCGAGCGGCTGAGCCGGCTGACAAGTCCCGGCGATGTCGCGGCGCGCATCGGAGGCGACGAGTTCGTCATGCTCGCCGAGAATATCGATCAGGCGAAAGCCGCCGAGCTCGGCCAGCGGCTGATCTCGGCCATCGCGGCTTCCTATGAGCTCTCGGATGGGCAATGCGCGAGCATCGGGGTGAGCGTCGGCGTCGCGCTCGCTCCAGAGCATGGACGCGACTTCGGGACCCTTCTGGCTGCTGCGGACGCCGCCCTCTACGACGCGAAATCGAAAGGCAAATGCCGCTGCTCGATCGCATCGCCCGCGACGAGCCTCGCCCGCCTGAAGCGGCTGCACGCCGAGGCGACCGCGGCTAAGGCCGATCGCGCTGCCTGAGCGTGGCAAACGCCGTCTCCAGCCTTCACAATGCGGTGAAGGTGATCAGGCGCTTGGGAAGTGCGTGGAGATCGCAGCGTCGGGAAGCGAGGCGGACCTCAGGCCCACAGCCACCATACCGCCTTGAGGAAAAGCAGGATCAGCCCGACCGCCCAGGCGACGGTCGCAACGATGCCGACGCCAAGGATCATTAGGAGCACCTCGCGAGAGGCATGGAGCCGCCGGCGCGGCGCAGTGCCCCCGTCGTCCAGGACCGCCCGCACTGCCGGACTCGCGGCGTCGCGAGCCGGAGTGGCCTTGCCCGAAATTGAACTCGTCGGCCCGCTTGCAGCCGGTGACTGCGTCAGTTTGGGAAGTATATGTTCCATGTCGAAGCCATCCGCCCGCCCAACGGCTTGCGGGCGGCAATATCCATACCAGTGCGGCCGGCCCGTGGTGTCCATGAGGCAACAGCCCGGCGCTACGACAGATGACGTGGCCACAGACGTCGGTTGCCGGAAGTTAATCGTGGAAAAGCGCCACAACGCAACGACCAATAGGTAGCGGCGATATTGCCGAACGTGCCCGCTTCTGCTTGCGAAATTGTTCGTGGTCAGGTGGGGTCCGCAGGCCTTCAGCAACAACATATCCGTGACATGACGACCCGGGGCGACGGCGTCGAGGAGCCGCCGCGACGTCGCGCACTCGTTGGGCGCAGTGTCGATGCCTGTCGGAGTTGCATGGCACGGATCTCGAACTGTGTCGCGTCGTGGGAGCTGTCGCGCCCCGCGACGTGCCAGGAAGGAACGACAAAGTGCCGAACCGGAGCCCCGTCGACATCCAAGAGTATCGTCTCGGGATCGAGACGGCGCTCTCGGGGCCTCACGCGCATCTCGCAAGGCCGCTGCGCGAGCGGCGCCCGGATCGGCCCGTCAGGCGGCGGCCAGGAGGCGCGGCCGGAGCGGCTGCCACCCAGTTTCCACGGCGCAAGATCTTCGATGTCGGCGTCAGCGTCTGTACGAGGGAGCTGGCGCTGGCCTTCCTCCTGCGGCGTCTCGCGGCACGCGTGCCGATCAAGCTCGCCTTCGCCAATATGCATCTTCTGAGCGTCATGCAGGATCGGAAGGTTCCGGCCGCGCTGCTCGACGATTTCCTGGTGCTCAATGACGGCATCGGCCTCGACATCGCCTCCTTTATCCTGCACCGCGAGGGCTTTCCGGAAAACCTCAACGGCACCGACCTCGTGCCGGCCCTGTTGAAGGCCGTTTCCCCATCGACGCGCGTCTTCCTCTTCGGGGCAACGCCCGAAGTCGTTGGCCGGGCCGGCGAGGTCCTGACGAAACTTTGCGACATCACCATTTGCGGCATGAGCGACGGCTATGGAGTGATGGCCGACCGGACTTTCGTGGCGCAGCGCATTCGCGAGGCACGCGCCGATATTGTCCTCGTCGCGCTCGGCAATCCCGGCCAGGAAGCCTGGATCGCCGAGGCGAGCCCACGTCTCGGAGCGCCGCTCGTGATCGGCGTCGGCGCGCTCTTCGACATCATCACCGGCGATTATCCGCGCGCGCCCGCCCTCATCCGTCGCCTGCGGCTCGAATGGCTGCATCGCCTGGCGCTCGAGCCGTCGCGGCTGTTTCGCCGCTATACAGGCGAGGCAGCGCTCTTCTTCTTCAAGGTCTTGCGCGAACGTCTGTTCGGTCGGTCGAGTTGAGCCTTGGTTAACAAACTGCTACCCGAACCCGTCGGGGCTCTTGTCTGTTGCGGCTCGCGAGGGGCGCAGTGAACCACATTGCACGCAGGCCGGTCGATGCCCTGGCTCTGAAGGGGTCAGCGCCGAAGCTGTCATGCCAGGCCTCGCCGACGATGACCGCGGTGGTCGATGCCCTGATCCTGGTGGCGACGAGCATCGCGGGGCGACGCTCTACCATTATCTCAGCGATCAGGACGTGCCCTTCGAGTATGAGCTCGGCATCGGGCAGATGGCCGCGCTGCTCTTCGTGCTCTCGGCCGGCTCCCAGGGGCTCTACCGTCTGCACGCCGTGCTGAGCCCGGTGCGGCGCATCGTAGTCACGCTCGCGATCACGCTGTTGCCCTGACCTGCATCCTCTACCTCCAGAAGGCGGGTGCCGATTTCTCGCGAGGCTCGATGCTCACCTTCGCCGGCCTCGCCTTCCTGTGCCTGCCGGGTTGGCGCTATCTCGCGGCCCGGGCCTTGTCCTACGGGATCGGGCAGGGACTCGTCGGCGGAAGAAGGGTCGTGACGCTCGGCGAAGCGGCCGAACTCGAGCGGCTAAGTCCCTCCGACTTCCTGCAATTCGGCATCGACGAGATCGCGCGTGTGGCCCTCATCGGCGGCGATCGCAGCGGACATCTCGGCGAGGCGCAAAGAGCGCAGGTCGCGCGCGCCATGGAGCTCGCTTACGATCTGCGCGCCTCGCCCCTCGCGGTGAGGCTGTTCCCGGACCACAAGGTGCGCTCAATCCTTCGCCAGCGCGACGGCCTCAACTTCAAACAGTATTTCTCGAGCGCGAGCCCTTGAACCGCAGCGAGCGCCTCGCCAAGCGGCTCATCGATGTTGTGGTCGCCGGTGCGGCGGTAGTCGTACTGGCACCGCTCCTCCTGTTGACCATGCTCGCGATCAAGCTCGACGGGCCTGGCCCAGTGATCTTTCGCCAGCGGCGCTGCGGCTTCGACGGGCGCGAATTCGTCATCCCCGATGAGGACGACGATCTTATCCCAACCTTCTTGCGGCGCGAGCCCATAGGGGCGCCGCCATGAACACCATGATGCCGCCGTGGATAGGATCGAGGCCCTGATGCGCAACGCGATTGCCGATGGTCGCCTGGTCCCTCTGGATGCCGACACCGGGATGCCGGTTGTGGTCTATCGAGAAGAATGGAGGCGAGCCGGCGACATCCCCGGACTGGGTCTCGCGACCGGGCCAACGACAAGTCCCCCGCGTTCAATGAACAACGCAGGCCGTGTCCAGGCCGAGAAATTCGGCAACAAAACGCTGATCGTTATTGCGTCTCTGCCAGGCGCCTCCAAACCGAAGGCCGCGTGATGAGGCTCATCGCGCAGATCCCCGGCTGGTCCTTGTATGACCGCGATGCCGGAAGCAACGGCTGGACCAGCTTGAAACTCGAAGCACCAGGCCGGCGGCCGAAGCGGAGCTGGTGGCTCGGATTCAACGGGGGGCGCCTGGCGCGGAACCACGACGCCGCGCTCCTCGAACGGCACCAGCCCGATATCTATGCGTGGGTTCTCAGAACGCTGGCGGCACTGACGGAGGCCGGCTTGCTTTGCGGCTGCGGCGGAGCATCGACCGTCACCACGATCGTCCAGATCCGCGGCCGGGTCGTGCGGCTCTGAGGCACAGAACGGCGAGCCGTGAGACGACAGGATCATGCTGTGCACAGTGAAGCCAGAAGGTCGGCCACAATGGTCGGCGTGGGTATTGACTGAGTAAGGGGAAGCACTAACCTTAGTTTGCAACTCGCACTACTTTGAGAGTTGCTGATTCGTTGCCATCGAGCAGCAGCCGCCTCCCCTAAGCAGGACGCGGTGCCGTCGACGACAAGTCGGCCGCAGGCCTGGACGAGCCTGGAGCGCCCGAGAGATGTGCCTCCGACAAGCACATCAAAAAGGTGATGCGCCGACACCTTGAGATTGGTGCCTTCTTCTGACGCCGCGCCCCGACAATGCGGCGAATTTCCACAACAATCACCGCACCGGCGGGAGGCGTCGCGCAACTGCGGCGCCTTCCTGCCAGGCCGGCACACGAGCGCGAAAATGGAGGCGCTTGAGCGATGACTGTCACCAAAAATGAAGCCGGGCGAGGGGGTCACCTCGCGCCGGCTCCTGAATACGTCTCAGCAGACGACCAGAAATGTAGCGCAGAGCCGTCTGAGAGACAAGCCGCGTGGCTGTCGAGAAGGTTCAGCATGTCGCCGCTCCGCGCCGCGCTCGTCGCGCATCTCCTCTTCGGGGAGGGTGCGCAATGCTAGATTTCAACAACGCGCCGCGTCAGGAATTCTATGACGAACCCGCGCCGCAACGGCAGGCGCACAGCACGATGCCCAGCCTTCAAGCGGCCGCGAGAGCTCTCGGTGGCGAGGTCTACGGAGACCGGATCTCCTGCCCCGGACCTGGGCATCGTCCCAAGGATCGATCCCTCAGTGTCCGGTTCGATCCGAATGCGCCGGACGGTTTCATAGTGCATCCCTTTGCGGGCGAAGACGCTCTCGCCTGCAAAGACTACGTCCGCGAGAAGCTGGGCCTGCCACCCTGGCAACCGCGATCTTCGCGGAACCGCAACGGCGCTGGCTCCAGCGGATGCGCGCGCGAGAAGGCGCCGCCGGAGGAACCCGCGAAGGCGGCGAGCGACAGCCCTTTCCCCGAATGGACGCCGCCTGATCCAGAGACGGGCAAGCCGGAGTTCTTCGCCATTGGCATGGAGGAGCCGCCGCCGAAGCCAAACGAGCTGCCCGGCCGGCGTCACATGTATCGTAGTCATGGGCAGAACGTCCGGCTCAAGGTGAAACTTCAGGACAAGACGTATCGGGACTACTACCGCGTACGCCGTCCCGATACAGGCGAGACCGGCTGGCAGCCCAAGAAGCCCAAGGGCTATCTGACTGTGCCCTATATCAGCTCAGTCGACCCCTTTGATCGCGACCACGCAGATACCCCGGTCTTCGTCACCGAGGGCGAGAAGGACACTGATTCCGTGGCTCGGCTAGGAATGCCGGCCATGACGTTCGGCTCATCGTCCGACAAGCCCGAAGGGTGCGAGATGTTCGTGTCGGGGCGGGACGTTGTGATCCTTGCCGACAACGATAAGGACCAGGAGAGAGACAAGGGCATTAACCCCGGCCTGAAGCATGCTGCGACCTCGCGGTTATTTTCGCCCGAGCCGCCAAGTCGGTGAAGGTGATATCGTTTGAACAGAAGGACGTTAGCGACTGGATAGAGGTTGGCGGCACGGCCGACGAGCTGTGGCGCATGGTCGATGCGGCACAATGTGCTGAGCCCGAAGAACCAACCACGCCGGATGGAGACGAGCGCGACAACCTTCTGGTATCGGCATGGCTAGATCGGGAACCCCCTCCACGCGATTACCTTCTCGGCGACGTCATCTGCACCACGTCACGATGGCTCATCTTCGGCAATACAGGGGTCGGCAAGACGCTTTTCGCCATGAGCTTGGCCGGCGCCATCGCCTGCGGTTCCCCATTCCTAAACTGGGAGGGCCGACGCAAGGCTCGCGTCATGTATCTCGATGGCGAGCTGCCGGCTGAGACGTTCAAAGATCGCATGCGGATCATCGCCGAAATCTATGGCGCCGATATTGAGCTCTACGGCTACAACCGGGAAGTTCTTGGCCCAGATGAAATGCCGCCGCTCAACGCCGTCGACGGCCGGAAGTGGCTGCTCGCCGAGATCGAGAAGGTGAAGCCGGACATCATCTTCTTCGACTCGATCATGTGCCTGCTCATCGGATCTATGTCCGAAGAGGAATCATGGGCACCCATGAAGCCGCTAGTGCGAGCCATCTCGGCCAAGCGCATCGCGCAGGTGTGGTTGCATCATACAGGACATGACTCGTCCCGCGGCTTTGGAACCAAAACCCGGGAATGGGAAATGGACACTGTGCTCGCACTGTCCAAGGCCAATGACGAGGACGAGGAGATGCAGATCAAATTCAACAAGGCGAGGCTGCGAACCCCGGCGACCGCGAAGCAGTTCGAGGCCAGGATGATCAGCACGGTCAACGGCAATTGGTCTACCAACGGCAAGGCACCACCGCGGCAGAAAAAGGCGCGATCCGATGCTGAGATGATTCGCAGCGCCATACTCACCACTTACGGACGCCTGGCCGATGACGTCGGGGTGAACGGAGCCGGTCTGAACGGAGCCCCGGTCCGAAAGGTGCTCGTCGAGAAGTTGCGCGACGAGATGAAGTCCCGCGGGCTCCTCGAGACCAAGGAAACGGGCGGCCTGACCGAAACGGCGCGCTCGAACTTCTTCCGGGCCAAAGCTGAACTGCTCACTTCCACGAACCTCGTGGAACGCGATGGCTGGATATGGAAGCCATGAGAAAGAAAGCCATGAAGGAAAGAAAAGATCGAGCCCATGGCCACCCCCGTTGCAGCGGCAATCCCTACGGAATTGCCGATTGCAACGGCCTGCAACGGGGGTGGCCAATAGGGGGCCGTTGCAAGATGCATCGGGCCGCAACGGGCTTGCAACGGGCTGCAACGGGGGTGTGCAACGGCCCCCTATCTGTTTCATGCCCGGTTTCGGGGCATAAATTGTGGGTCACGAAAAGTAACTCCTCGTTGCAGAGCCCGTTGCAGACAGATCTGGCTGTAACGGGGGTGTGTAACGGCCCGTCCGCCCATCCGACCGCAACCAAGTACGATGCCGATGCCATTGCAGCGGAGGGATTTTGC